>OJPZ01000011.1_pt1 | contig 172675 bp, 227 predicted proteins | sample 1598611 | NCBI WGS metagenome assembly OJPZ01 (sample SAMN03922494, study PRJEB24848) | human gut metagenome | isolation source: stool sample | host: Homo sapiens | place: Germany | collected 2011-11
GAGAAAATTTTTCGAGTATAATAGGGAAGAGAAGGAGAAAATATGAAAATTAATGCTTATGAAAGGCTAAAAGCTTTTAGGGTTAATTCCTCTTATTTGATTCAATCTTCCTCTGAGGAGATGGAAAGTTGGGGAACTACTTTGAATAATCCTCAGTACTATGAAAACGTCATTTTACCTAATAGCAAGAAAGTTTTTTCTTTGTTAGGTAGTGACGTTTTTAAAGCTTCCTTAGGTACTAATGAGGAAATATTTTTTATAAAAAATCCCGGAATACCTCAGTTTGCAGACAGTATGATATTTTTATCTACTGTAATAAAATCAACTTCTCGAAACAAGTTCTTCAAAACCGGTATTCATCAAAGTATGATTTGGAAATATAGTTCTTTCCTGCCCGGTAAGGGTCTTGGTCAGAATTTTATTAAAACTCTATTAAAAAATAATCTAGTTTTTCCTTTAATGTCAGATATTAAACAAACTTTTTATGGCATGAATATGTGGATTAGTTTGTTGAACGATGTTTATAAGGAGTATGATTGTTATTATGGATTGTCCGCGCCTTCTGATAAGAAGTGTTGTATTAAGATAGAGAAGGAAAAGGATATTTATCATTATGCAGGTGATATAGTTTCAAACGTAAATAAAGCTTATTCTTTTAGACATGCCTTTATTGTTCCAAGGAATTATGACTTAAGTAGGTGTTTATATTCTGATATTCCGGTTTTATCTTGTGAAGAAGCAGAAGAGCTGGATTTATTTAGAATACCTAAAGAATTAAATGACATTGAAACAAAAAGGATGTATAAAGAGTATCTTCAGCATGAAGAACCTGATTTTTAAAGGAAAATAAAATGGTTTTAAAAAAACTTGCACTAAAAAGAGTACTACAATTAGATCCTTATGGCAAATTAATTGGAGATACTTTAGCTCAAGAACATCCTTATAATGAGGGTGAATGGATGATGCCTGAATATGCCATCGATGTTCCTCCTCCTAAAAATATGAGGGACGATTTTGATTATTACTATAATCGAGATACTGGTTATTGGGAACAAAGAAAAAAACCAATCGAAAAAGTTGAAGAAGATCCTTCTTACCAATTATCTGATTTAGAAAAAGCTAAAATTTATAGAAATAATATTTTAGATAATTATACTGTTATTATTGATAATATGGAATTTGAAGCCGATGAAAATAGTTTGCAGGCTATTCAGCAGTATGTAGAATATGGAGAAGAAGATCCGGTCGAATGGGTATTAAAAAATAATCAGGTTAGGAAAGTATCGAAGGAAACTTTAAGAAAAGTTTTATCTAAAGCAGTTACTTTTAAAACAACTCAATGGTCTAAAGTTGTTACTCAAGAAAAAGAATGGGCTAAGCTAGGTCAAGAAGTCTTAGAGGAAAATAAGTAGTTAAATAAGTAGCAAATTCATATTAAAAAGGCTCCAATTTGGAGCCTTTTATTTTTAATCCCATAATGGGTAACCCTTAAGGCTAAACCCTAATAGTATAATAAATTTTAATTTCGTAAGAGCAATTTCGAGCTCTTACCAAAATATTTATATTAACAGGAGATCATATTATGACAGACGTTTCTTTACTTCCTACTACCGGTCTTGTTGGAACAGGTTGTGGTTGGGGCAATGCAGGTGCTGCCGCTTTGGGTGCTTTTGTTGGGTCTTGGTTCGGTAATGGCTGGGGAGGCAACGGTTTTAATCGCGGTGGATGCGGTTGTGGTGAAGGTATTGCCGCAGGTGCTTCTGCTTGGGGTACAAACCTTGTTATGGATAATTTGAACCAACTTCAGAATAGTGTTGGTCAGGTTAACGCAGGTATTAACAACCTCGGTTTAAATTTAGTTCAGGGACAGTGTGCTATTCAACGTCAAGTAGGTGATTCTGCATACGGCATTCAGAACTCTCTGTGTCAGGGCTTTAGCGGTACTGTTGCTGCTGTTAATGATACAAGCGCACGTTTAATGAATGCAAACAATCAGGGCTTTGCTGGTGTTAATGCTACTATTAACTCTACAAATGCTATGACTAATAACTATCTTGCTCAGGGTTTTGCAGGTTTGAATACTGCTATCCGTGACAATGGTTATGAAGCTAGATTAGCTGTTCAGGATCTTGCTCGTCAGAATGCTGATTGCTGCTGCTCTATCAAGAATACTGTTATGGCTGAAGGTGCTGCTACAAGACAGCTTATCCAGAATAACTACATTAGCGAACTGCAGACCAAGCTTTGCGATGCTAAGAGCAAGATTGCTACTCTTGAAAGCAATGCCTTTACTTCTGCCTCTAATCAGGCTCAGACCGCGCAGATTGTTGGTGCAATTCTTCCACATATTCTTAGAGACACAACTACTACGACAACTCCAGCCGCTTAATTAGATGATTTCCCTTCCTCCATTTAAGGAGGAAGGAACTTTATAGGAGACATTAGATGGTCACTCAAATTCAAGGACAACGTGCAAAAGAGCTTATTACCGTAAATGGTATTCCTTATAGATTGAAAAAGGATGCTACAGATCCTACTGGTTATTTTCCTTATGAAAAAATGAGTTGGATAAACGCAGGATGTGACAAAATAGGAGAAAACGCCTATTGTTGTTGGATAGCGGGAGTAGTTCCTCCTGCTATGGGTAGTTTAGAAAAACCTGTATCTGTGTTTGCGCTTGGTTTTAATTCGTGTGCTGTTCCAATGTCTCCTGCCATGCTGTCTAGAGAAGATATGGAAAGAATGCATTTTTATACGGCTGATTATTCTGATACTGCTAGAAGTTTTGTAGAGCAGTTCTTAGGAATGCAGTCTTCTTCCCCGTCTCAGCCTAATAGAGAAATAATGTCACCTTTTCCTAATTTACCTGAACAAAAACCCACACAATCAGCTATGCAACCGCATATAATGCCTTCCCCTATAAACAATAAGGAGTTTTTAAATGAGCAAAGCAAGTGATGAGATTATTAAAAAGAGTAAAGCAATTAGAGAAATAAATGATAGTCCTATGGCTATTATTCAAGGCATTATTCCTGTCGTTATGGGATACGTCCAAACTCGGCAAATAACTAGAAACGGTGGTATAGATGCTGCCGCTCGTATTTTAGCAATTATTGAGATGGCTGATGAAAAAGAAGTTCCTGCTCAAGCTAAAATGAGTTCGTTTCCTAAAGACATAAAAAAGGCGGTTATGCCAACCACCATGTGATAAAAAAGGGATCAAAAGATCCCTTTTTTGTTTTTAATAATTGTATTATACAAAAATTAATTCTTAAATTCAAGTTTTTAAGTTTAATATAAAAGGTCGTATAGATAATAACCTATACGACCTTTTGAAATATTTTTAAATTAAATCTTAGTATATACTATATCAGAAATAGCTCCCCATAAAGCTGTTATACCATCATGTGCTTTGGTAAGCTTATCAAGGTTATTTATTGGCATTGGAATATTTACACCGTTTATAGACCACTTGCCCTTATAATAGCTTAGGTTAGCAAATATAAGGCCATTATTACCGTAATAATCTGGTTTGATTGTTAGGTCTATAGTGTTCCTTGATTCGTCTATTTCCTTATCCGTAATAATACAAGAGTAACTACTGCATATTTCTTCAAGGTCGTCCATAAACTGTTCTATAGTCATGGAGCCAGCAGCTGTTAATCTTTTCTTTGCATTTACTATCATAATATTTCCTTTTAAAATATATAGGTATTATAAAACAATTAAAACCACTTGGTATAATAATTTCCGGGATAATATCTTCCCCAACCGGTTACCGGAGTTATGGTAATAGCGACAGCGCCTATGCTGCCGGAAGAATCTTTTCCTCCTTCTCCGCTACCATCTCCTGCAGTGTTTCCTTTAATAGTCAGGTTTTGTTTGAAAGGTTTAAACTCGTTATCTAAAGCATTTTGTAAATTTCCTCTTATTGTATCTAAGTATTGTGTACGGTCTACGGTTAATTGAATAGCGGCTCCTTGGAAATCAAAAGCTTTTTCTCCTTCGGCTAAATACTGAGATTCCAAAGCCATTAATTCTGCCCACATCAACCAGTATTCTCTAATTCCTCCTTTAGCATTGGTAAAAGTAAAAGAAGTTATAATACCATAGGCTCCGTTGAATCTATCTGCTCCTCTTCTCAACCATGTTAAAAGACAAGGCATTGTATAAACAAGATCAGGAGCTCCATACAAAGTAGTTCGGGCTTTATTAACCTTTTCTAAAATATCCTTAGCTGCGGAAAGAATACTAGGATTTACTACCCATAATTTTTTATTTTCTTGGAAAGTATCCAATGGAGAAGAACTTAATGAATATTTAAAAATAACATCGTAGTTGTCTAAGGATACTGCTAAATCATAGGTATCAATATAACCACCATATCTCCAACCAGAAGAAACTTTTTCTCCAAAATTACTCATATCTTGTGAAGCTAAAAGTTTATTATCTTTATAAAGCTCCATAATTACCTTATCTGCGGGATATTGAGTAATAATTTGCATGCAAGTTTTAGTTCCTTGCAATTCTACCGTATCTTCTGTTCCTAAATACTCTGTCCCTTCTTTGCTTTCTATTTTAAGAGTTTCGAATTGATAGAATTTTTCTTTATTTAAAATAAGGCAATAACGAATTTGATAGCGTTTAGTAACTGAAGTTGGAGATAAAGTTGAAGGAACGGTTATTAAACATTTAGCCTCTAAAGCGTTGGTAATCTCATTTCGAATAAGATCAAAAGAATTGCCGGAAGCTAAAATATTAGATTCAGAATCTATTAAATCCCAAAGAACGTACTTTTCTCCCTCGAGCTCAATATCTTTAGGTAATGTAAAAACCGCAGTTCCTACCGCAGAGTTCCCAGCTTGCATAGTTCCTAATAAATCCATAAAGCTATCAGGAGCTAATTTTTTATCTTCAAATAAAGGAGTATCATCTACTTGCATTACTATGGTAATGGGACTACTTTCTTCTATAGTTTTTATTAAAAAAGAAAGGCCGTAGGTAGTATGATTTTCTCCTCCAACAAACTTTATGAATAGGGTTTTTTCTTCACAAAAAAATTCTGTTTCGATATCCGGAAACATTTTAATAAGCTCTGCTTCCTGAATATTTTCTTTAAAATAAGAAAGGTCTACTTTAACTTGAACCGTTTCTTGTGGAGTTTTTGAAAAAATAAAGGTTTTCATAGTAAATTCTCATCACTTTTTATAAAATTTTATGATATTGGTTTTTTAAGAGAAGAAAATGTTAGCAGAAAGGCTTAAAACTTTATGTCAAAATATTTTTACAGAATTTTCTTTTTCAGAAAATAATATACATATCATTGGAAATATTTCTTATCATTCCTATTCTCAAAATGATCAGGAGGAACTAATAGCCCTTAAGCGAATTACAATTTCCTCTTTGATGGGATGGATTTCCAAGATTCTTTTTAAAGATGTTTACGCTTTAAGATATTTAAATTTAGAAGAATATGTTACTCCAATTCAAGGAACTTCTAAGAAAATATTTTCTATAAGTTTTGTAGCAAATCCTTTGCCTAAATACTCTCAATATTCTTATGTAGATAAATTCATACAGGTTAATGCTACTAAAATAATGAATTGTGATAATATTCAAATAGATATTGAATTTCTTTCTCCGTTAGAATAATTTTATTTTAAAAGGAAAAAGATATGAATATTCAATTAACTAATTATGGAGTGGAATTATTACAGGGTTCTATTCCATTTAAAATTACTAAATATGAATTAGGAAGCGCTTATAATTATAGTCCTTCTTTAGATGCCAGTTCTCTTGAGGGAGAACTTGTTTATTCCGGATCTCCTACTGATCCTATAGTAATAAATGCTAACACAATTAAATATTCTATTGCTTTAGGTTATACTGTCGGTGATTTTACTTTCGGTGAAATTGCATTATATGTAGAAGATAAGTGCGTAGCTCTTGTAGTTTCTGACAGCCCTGTCACCAAACAAAAATATTCTTCTGCTAAGCAGGGCAATGCTTTGGTATTAGATATTTATATTGGAATGACTGGGAGAAATTATTATGCTTGGGTAGATGAATTAAAAAATAGTTCAGAGTTTGAAATACCAACTATCGAATCTGTTGATTATCTCCCTCCTCCTTCCAAATCTTCTCCTAATTTTTATATAATTTCCGCCCCCAGTCTCGAAGCTTCTACTACTTTAGCTTATACTACTAATATAGGTATTTGGAATTTTGATGTATATCAATATTCAAGTGTTAAGCAGCTTAAAATAATAGATTCGACTTCTACTTCTATTACTTTTGATTTTAGTAATCTTTCTAAAGAAGAAATTCGAGCATTATCTCCTAAATACTTTGGAGAGAGTATTGTTCAATTTTATGTTTCTTCTATTCCCGGTATTTGTAGAAATATTTTACAGACTATTAAGGATGAAAAAGGTTTAACCGTTTATTTTGCTACTCCTTTAGCAAAATTACCGAATAAAGAAGATACTGTTTTAGTTTATGCAAGAGTAGGTAATTCTTTTGTAGAAGATTTTGAATTACCTGTCGCCACTTCTACTACTTTAGGCGGTATTAAAGTCGGAGAAGGATTGCAAGTATCCTCTGATGGAACTCTTTCTAGTTCTATTTCTGAAAATGAAATTAATAATTCTATTAAAAAATTATTAGGAGTTCCGGGAGGAATTGCATCTTTAACTGACCTTCCTGAAAATGCTTCTGAGCAGCAAGAGTTAGAGTCTACAAGACTGCCTGAAAGAAATCTCACTGTAGGTGCTCTTTACATGCCTGATGGTACATGGGATGCTTCTACAAATTCTATAAACGGTGATGCTAGTTATAAATTAGTTTCAGGTGGAAAAATAATGTACAAAAAAGCATCTACCGTTTATGTGCCCTATGCATGCAGAGGATACGTTTTAGAAGTAGGCGTTTCCGGTAATACAGAAATAGATGGAATTTCCAACTGGCAAGCTGGCGATCTTATTCTTTCTACAGGTAAAGTTTGGAGAAAAATTAGCGGTTCTCAAGGAGGAATTAGCGGAGGATTATCAATACCCAATAAATCAGGTCTTGTATATTATGAAAGTAGCAATCAATCTACTAGAGGATTAGAAATTAAAAGTAATTCTCTTGATGTTTCTATAGATACTAACATAAATATAGAGTTACCTGAAAACGAAAGTATAACGCCCGGAATTTATTCGAGTGTTATGGTTAATAAAAACGGAATTATTATAGAAGCCTCTAATATAGTAAGAGGCGGTAATTTTTAAGGAAAATAAATGGCAGAAAACCAAACTATTATTCTCAAATACTCTGCAACCGCAGGTAATGTTCCAACACTTGCTAATTTAGTACGCGGTGAACTTGCGATTAACTCTGCAGATGGTAAATTATTTATCCGTAAAGCAGGTGCTACGGAAGCCGATGATACTATTATTAGTATTAACGTAAAAGACCCTTCTCTTGCTACTTTAGGCGGAGTTGTTTTAGATAGTGTTTCCGCTGGTCAAGCTCTTGTTTATGATGGTACTTCTTCTGAGTGGAAAAACGTTACTTTAGCTTCTACTCATATCAGCGACTTTGAAAACGCTGTTAAAACAATTATTGCAAGCGAGTTAGGAAGCTCTACAGATTTTGTTACTGTAACAGGTGATCAGGATATCGATGGAGTTAAAACTTTTACTTCTATTCCTAAAGTTTCTGCCGCTCAGACTATGGAAGGCGGGGATACGGAAGTTGCAAAACTTGGTCTTTTAAAAGAACAAACTATTTATACTGATACTTCTGAAACAGGAGCAACTGTTACCGTTGGTGGTGTTGCTAAGGGTAAGAAGTATGCTAATACTGATATTATTCAGGTAATTGATGATATTTTGCATCCTTATGTTGCACCAACAGGTGTTTCTCTTACAATGACCGCAACAGGCGGTACCTTTGAAGCAGGTACAACTGTTCAGGTTACAACAGGTACTGTAAAATGGACAAACGGTTCTCAGCTTATTTCTAAGGCCGAAGTTCTTCAGGGAAGCACCGTTGTTGGTAGTGCTGATCTTTCTGCTTCCGCTACAACTTCTACAATTACGCTTACTAACCCAATTTCTGTAACATCAAATACTTCCTTTACAGCTCGCGTTACCGATGCTACTAAGACAACCTCAGGCGGTAATGTCGGATATTCCTTTGTATATCCGTTCTATTGGGGTGTTGTAGATGCAGACGTTACTGCTCCTACTGCTGAACAGGTAGCTGCTCTTACTAAGGTTGTTCAGGCTAAGGGAAATAAAACCTTTACATATACTACTAATGGACAGAGAAAGGTAGTCGCTTATCCCAAGGCTTACGGTACTTTGAAGAAAGCAATCGACCCGAACGGCTTTGATAATATTGATGCTATGGTTCGTACCGAAGTTTCTATTACTGGATTAGATGGTACTGCTCAGGCTTATTATGTTTATACAAGCTCAGGCGTTTCCAGCATTACTGAAGCTTATACATACTCTTTCTAATTAGTTAATAGGAAAATAATAAATGGCAAATATTGAACAAAGTATTAAAGTTGGTAATGGTTTTGCTCTTAAGGCACCGTCACCTGTTGATTTAAAAACAACCGCTGCAACAATTGCTGAAAGAGATTCCTACGTTTCTCAGGGGTTTGGTTATCCCGGTATGATTGTTTACGTGGAAGCTGATGATACTTATTATAAGTATACGGGTTCCGCTTGGGTTAAGTTCTTAGGAGAAACAGCGTCTGCCTCTGAAGTCGTTAAACTTACAGGCGATCAAACTATTGATGGTGTAAAAACTTTCAATGACGCTCCTAAGATTGGTATAAAAACGGTTACTACAGTTGAAGATGTCGATACGGCGATTTCTACAAAGCTTACTACAGAAATCGGTACATCTATTCAGGCTCATCACGATAACTTAGATAAATTAAGCGCTTTATCTGCAAATGGTATTGTTGTAAAAACAGCTGACGGTTTTGTAAATCGTGCTTTAGAGTCTGATTCTCTTACTATTACAAATACCGATGGCACTGCAGGTAATCCTAAGATTGAACTTAGCGATAGCGGCGTAACCGCAGGTGATTATACCAAAGTTACCGTTGACGCTAAAGGTGTTGTTACTGCAGGTTCTAATCCTACAACTTTAACAGGTTACGGAATTACCGACGCTGTTAGTAAAGCAGGTGATACTGTTACAGGTAAATTAACATACTCAGGTGTTGACGAGACTACTTTTGCAAATAACGATCTTGTCACAAAACAGTATGTTGATAAAATCGCTGAAGGCCATGTTCCTCATGAAGCCTGTGAGTATGCATATATTACTAATATCGAAGGTACTTATGCTGACGGTAGCGATTCTGCTCATCCGGGCGTAGGAGCTACATTTACTCCGACTACTCCTGACGCTTCCCTTGCGGAAAATGACCGTGTTTTGTTAGCTGGCCAGACTGATGCTACACAAAATGGCGTTTACATAGTTAATGCCGATAAATCTTTAACCCGTGCTTCTGACCTTGACGGCAATCCTTCTCAGGAAGTTTATGCAGGTGCTTCATTCTTTATTTTAGCAGGTGCAAATAAAGGCGCTACTTTCTCCCTTGCTAATAAGAATGTTGTATTTGGAACAACGGAGCTTGCGTTTGTACAAACTAATGCTCAGATTGAATACTCTGCGGGTGCAGGTATTTCTATTACAGGAACTTCTATCTCTGTTGAACAGGGTACAACAGTTTCTGTTATCGGCGGTAAACTTGAAGTTTCCTCAGGTATAGGTAATAAAGATAAAGTTTTAGTAGCTGGCGAAGATGGTACAGCTGCTACTTATAAAGAAATTTCTTTAAATACAGTTACAGGTACTCTTTCTGTTGGTAAGGGCGGTACAGGAGCTACTACCCTAGATGCTAATAAGATTATTTTAGGTAACGGTGCCGATCCTGTTGCCTTTGTTGAAAACCAAGAAGGTATTTTAATAGGAACTGCTGCAGGAGCTCCATCTTTTGGAAAGGCTAATCTTACTACCCATGTTGAAGGTGTTCTTCCTGTTGCTAACGGTGGTACAGGAGCTTCTACAAAGGCAGGTGCTTTTGATGCTTTAGCTCCGACAGTATCTAAAGGTGATTTAATTGTAAATAATGGAACCGCTAATGTTGCTTTATCTGCTGGTACTAACGGATCTATTTTAGTAGCCGATAGTACTGCATCTACAGGATATACATGGACTAATGTTATTCGTGGCGGTACATTCTAATTAAAAAAGAAAATGGGTGAGTTTTCTCACCCTTTTTTAAAAAGGATTTTATATGGCGGATATTACAGAAAATCCTACGCAAGAACAAGAAACACCAATAATTCCTGTTACTCACCCATATTCTGAAACTGCTGGAAATATTCCTACACCAGCTAGACTTTTAGTTGGTCAAATTGCAATTAACGGCGCTGATAAAAAACTTTATACAAAAGATAGTCAAGGTAATATTATTGCAGTTGGTGGTGATATTAAATGGGGTTCCATTGCTGGTGATATAAACGATCAGACAGATTTATTTGCTGTTTTTGTTACTTTAACAGAGTGGAATAAAGTTGCAGATTTTATTGACGGTATTTTGGACGGTACTGTTAATCTTAATCCTGCTCCTATTACACCTGATCCTGTACAAACTTTTGAGCAAGCATTATTAGAGGATTAAAATGGCAGAAACTACTACTGAAAAATCCCGTGATCAGCAAATTAATGATTTAGCAACAAGGGTTGCTCAAGAATTTAAGACTGTTAAAAATAATACGGTTTCCGTTAATACACAAACCTTAACGGACGCTCAAAAAACTCAGGTAAAAACCAACTTAGGTATTACGGACGTTAATACTTCTACGCTTGTTCCGAAAACGGGTAATCGTGGAGTCCTTGCAGGATATGAAACTCCTGCAAGCGCTTCCTCTATTGATGGAACCTCTAACGATGCTAATTACTCGGGCGCAAACGTTACGGTGGCAAATGGAGCTTCAGGAACTTCGTGGACAAAGACTGTTTTGTTGACAGGTGCTGTTACCGTAACTTTAGGTTCTTCCTGGTCTTGGGTCGGTGGTGAAGCTCCTACCATTAGCGCAAATAGTTTGCTTGTTTTGCATTGGTGCTCCACTGTAGGTATTGCAAACGTAATTTCTCCAACGGCTTAAGGTAAGGCAATGATTAAAAAATATTTTTATAACGGTGAGGAGTATCTTTCCGAATACGCTGTTCGTCAGGCTATTTGGAAAGAAGATCATAAAGTTTTTGGTAAAGAGCCTGAAGAAAACCGTGTTGAATTTTGGGCAAATTTAGATGTTACTTATTCTGAACAGCCTGATCCCCCTATTGTGCAGCATATTCCTACTTTAGAAGAGGAAAAGACAATTAAATTAGCTCGTCTTAATGACGCTTTCCAGCAGTGGAGAAACGATGACGCTACTTTAATATCTTCTTTAGGGTTTACTGCGGACGCAGATGAACGTGCAATGATCGACGTATCGGGTTTAGTCGCTTTAGATTCTCCTGCTACTTTTATGGATGCAGATAATGTGCCTCACGAACTTTCTGCTGAGGAATTAAAAACTTTGCAAAAAGAAATTATTCAAAGTGGTAATCAGGCTTATCAGGTAAAATGGACTTTGCGAAATGCTATCAATGAGGCTGAAACAAAAGAAGTTTTAAATAATATTGAATTGCTTTTTACTCCTGCAAATTTTTCTGAGGAATAGTTTACGCTAGTATATAAGGTATTTTTGAAATGCTTAATAATCCAGCCTTGCTTTTATTTAGGTCTCTTGACGAAGACTGCCTGCACTTTATTGCTGGCACAAGTAAAACAAATTACCAGTTAAGTACGAATGAACTTGATTACTACCGAGTTGATATTAACGGGCACAGAACTTCGCAGCAGATAAATTCTTTAACTTGGAACGCTGGCGACAGGGTTAGGATTGTAAAGAAGAAAAATTATGGGAATTGGTACAATGTAGTCGGTACACAGGCAACTGGTATGGAGTATGTTGGAGCGCAACTAGAATGTAAATTTTCAGAATTAGAACCAAAGCACTGGTTATCTCCTTTACCTAATCTTTTACCTGATGACTCCTTTGTAGGCTTAATAAGAATCTTTAATGGTTGTACAACCTTGCAAAGCGTATGTGATTATTTGTTTGTTAATATGTCCCATTCAAATAATATGGCTAGATTATTTCAAGGGTGTACTGCATTAACAACGGTGCCTGAGCATATATTTGATGGTGTTTATGAGAATTTATTATCAGTAGCCGGTTTGTTTAAAGATAGCGGAATACAAACTTGTCCTAGTCTATTTTATGAAAATCAATACCCTGCTTATAGTAGCTCTCATGATATTTTTAGTAATACTCCAATAACAAGTGTTCCTTTGGATTTTTTTGATAATTTAATGAAATTAGGCACAACATATACTTATAATTATTGTTTTGCCGATACACCCAATCTCGAGTCTGCTCCTCTTAAATTCATAGGCGGACAATATAATCCTAATAATTCCACTGGAAGACATCAATTCAGATATGTTTTCAATAATTCTAAAATGCTTCAAAAATCGGGAGTTGTTATTGATTTAACAGAGTTTAATGACGTCGGTGTAAATGATGATACTGATGGCTGGAGTATTGTACATTTTTGGGGTTATAACAATTCAGTGCCAAATCTAAAGCCCTGCACGGTTAAAGTAAAAAGAAATAGTCTTACCGCTTCAACTTTTGAAAAGAAAAAAGCCTCGGGTGATATGACGAATACTTTTAATATTCAATATGTTGACTAATGCGTTGTTATTTCTGTTTACGAAAAAACAGAATCTTGTCACAATTAATCTTATAGGTACGCTCCCAGAGGATATGCCATCTGTTTCGAAGGCACGTCCTATTATTTTGTACTATACAAACGATGAAGAGGAAACAAAATCCGTTATTTGTGAGGTTAATAAAGGTTATTCGTTTCCTGTAGAAAAAGTTATACGAGTTGGAACTAATTTTAATCCCGCGTAATATAAGATAGGTCAATTAATTTATGAGTTCTCTGGTGGTACTGCGGATATATTAAAGTCTATGTCTTTTACGATGGAAGCAGGTCACTCATATCTTAAAGTAAAAATAGTTAATAGGTAAAATTATGCTTAATAATACTGCACTTTTAATGATGATGTCTGTGGGGGGGGGGCAGAAAATAAAGCAGGTTGCCTGTACCATAAATTCTACGTGGTTTATTAATTCAAAGGGCGAGCTTTATGGATGCGGTTCTAGTTATAGCGGACAACAAGGTAATGGCTCGAAAGACAACGTTTTAGTTTTTACTAAAAGAGCAGATAATGTAGATAAAGTAAGTTGTAGCGGTAGTGTTGTTTGGTATATAACTAAATCTGGAGAACTTTACGGATGCGGAAGTAATTGGGGCAATCAGGGAAATGGTTCAACTTCTGATGTAAATGTTTTTACTAAACGTGCAGATAATGTTGCATATTTTTCTTGTTCTGATAGAACAACATGGTATGTAACTAAAGCAGGAGAATTGTACGGATGCGGTAATAATACGTATGGACAGCAGGGAAGCGGATCAAAAGACGCTGTAACTATTTTTACTAAACGAGCAGAAAATGTTGCACAGGTTTTCTGCTCAGATTTTACAACTTGGTATATAACCAAATCTAAAGAACTTTACGGCTGTGGTTATAATAATTATGGACAACAGGGAAGTGGGTCTACCTCTAACATAACTGTTTTTACTAAGCGTGCAGATAATATAAATTTCTTTGCATGCTCTAACGAGACAACATGGTACGTTACTACTACGGGTGAATTGTGGGGATGTGGTAATAATACATTTGGTCAGCAAGGAAGCGGAGATTCTCTTACTGGTTTTAATACTTTCACAAAAAGAGCAGATAATATTAGTTTAGTAACTTGTTCTGATGATACTACGTGGTATGTAACTAACGATAATAAATTATACGGATGCGGATATAATGCTAGTGGACAGCAAGGTATTAGTAATACAACGTATGTACGGAATTTTACAAAAAGAGCAGAAAACGCTTTAAAAGCTGTTTGTAGTGATACTCTGACTCTTTATATAACCAAATCAAATGATTTATATTACACAGGATATTTAGGTGGATATCAATATGGTGGCAATGAAGCTCCTGATGGTATATCATCTTTTACGTTAATAGAATCTAATATTAAAGATACGGTTACAGCTTACGATCATTATTTTTCTTATGATACGTATAATGAAGTTTCAATGGGAGTAACATGGTATTTAACTACCTCTAGTGAATTATTCGGAATGGGATATAATGATTCTGGACAACAGGGAAACAATACAACTTCTACTGTTTTGGAATTTACTAAACGTCCCTAAATAATCTATAATAAAAGATATAAAAGCAAACAGGAATTTTTATGAAAATATTAGCGAAGCAAAGACTAGTTGCTAGAAATTATGAAGCAGAATTTGAGAAGCTTTATGATATTTACGTAACTCCTTTTATGGGAAATAAGACTAATACAAAGGGCGGTGAAATTATTCGAGCGCTAAATATCCTTTTCTATAATTATGAAAATAACGGTTATTACTTTTGGAAAGGGTGGGGTGTTTCAATGGAATGCGGTTCCTGTGCTATTTATCTTCTGAAAGAAGCTTTTAATACTCCGATTGCTAAATGGGTTTTAACTTACGAGAATAAGCCTTATACCGAAAAAGATCTCTACAAACTAATGCAGATTTGTGTAGATACCATTTATCAGAAAGGTTTTTTAAAAGTTCCCAATAAATATAACTGTAAAACCTCTTTTACCAGTGAAGCTATCAAACGGTGGGAATAATTATATTATATAATATTCTTATAGGGAGAATATTATGAAAGTATTTGCTCAAGAACGTTTAGATGCTATGGCTACTATAGGAAGAGACTATTCTATTCCAATGGTAGTTACAGTAAGCCCTGATCCTAAAAGAGTAGGAAACGAGTATTTTAAAGTATTTAATTCTGACACTTTTGTAGGTGCGGATAAAGTGGCACGTATTCTTTTTAGAAAAGCAGAGTACGTTACACATAAAGATTCTAAGAAACCGTGGATTTTAAATTCTAAAGAAAAGAGAGCTTTAGTAAATTTTTTAAATGCTAAAAGCGATAAAATCGGTCTAACAGATTATACTAATTGGCAAGTTGCTATCCTTCAGTTTAATGAAGAAAAGGGATTAGATCAGAAAAAGACTTTAGAAAATGTAGGTAAGAATTTACCTTATCCTAAATATCTTCCTTTTGATTTAAAAATGCCTGATTACATGACTTTATAAAGTAGCTATAAAAGAATTTTTGTATTATAATTCTTTTTATAGATACGGAGAATATTATGAAAATATATGCTAAACAAAGATTAGTTGCTTCTAACCCTAGAGCAGAGCTTAAAGAATTAACGAAACAATATGTTCCCAATCTTAAGAAACCTACAGGAACAGTTAAGGGAGAACTTTTAAGAGCCCTTAATTTTGTCGTTCAAGCAAGCGACGAAGACGGTGAGACTTTTTATTGGGCTCCTAAGACCGTAGGAGCTGCTATTCTTTATTTGTATAATGAATCGTTTAATACAAAAGTACGAGATTGGGTTGATGCTATAGATAATAGACAAGTATACTATCCCGATACAAACGAAATCGAAGATTTAATAGAGAGAACCCTTTACTTTATGGGGGAAGAGCATAAAGATTCTCCTCTCGGACAGTTTTACGATAGTAAAACTTCCGATAATGGTCTTACCAAATACAGAAAAGAAGCTTTAAAACAATGGTCTGAATAAAACAAAACCTCCTAATTTTAGGAGGTTTTTTGTTATAATTGATTTAGGAGGTTTCTATGAAAATATATGCTAAACAAAGATTAGAGGGCGCTATTCTTTTAGATCAGTTAACTGACGACGTTATTAAAAACTGGGCTGTAAAAATTAACGCACCCGATTGGGTATCTTTTCTTTTAAAAGATTCTTCGTTAGCTTTTAAAGTACTTGGCTATAACGTTTATAAAAAGTAGATGGCAATGATACTTTTTATTTTGTATTAAACGATAAGCAGTATAATCAGAAGTACACTATTGTATTTTATTCTCAGGTTCAAAAGTCTACCTCCCGTAATAAAATGTTTAAGAGTGGGATGCATCAGTCTCTTATATGGAAGGCTCCCGGGTTTGCATACGGCGTAAAATTTGCTGTTAAATTTTTAACAACTCTTATAGATATAAATAAAGAACTTTTAATGACAGATATGAAGCAAACTTTTCATGGAAGAGTTATGTGGATTAACTTATTATTAGAGCTTTATAAAACCTACGACTGCTATTACGCTTTATCCGCTCCTAGTGATGCAAAATGCATTATTAAAATAGATAATGCTAGAGATATTGACCATTACGAGGATGATATTGTTCAGCCTTCTAGCGAGTATGCATATAGAACAGCCTTTATTTTAAAGAAAGGCATTGACCCTAAAACTGTTTTACGAGATCCTATCAATACTCGCATATTAACTTGTCAGGAAGCAGAGGATTTAGGAATATTTACAAAACCTCAGGCTTTAACGGATTTGGAAAGAGAAATTATGATAAACGAATATGAGGGTAAGGAAATAAAAAAGGAATAAAACAAAACCTCCTAATTTTAGGAGGTTTTTAATTTTAAAAAACATCTTTTTTAAAGGTTAAATAGGTTTCATTATAATCCTCGTGTTTTCTCATAGTAAAATACCATTTAGTTTCTTGGTCATTATCTAATTTAAAACTACCAAAAACATATTCTAGTTTTGGTCTTACCATTAAATGATTTACAATACGAAAATCTACATTTTCACTAAAAATATTTAAAAGCTTCTCAAGATCAAATATAAGAAAAGCAATAGAAGTTTCTTTTAAAACTCCATTAATTTCTTCTTTTGAAATTTCCCATTCTCCTCCAAAACGGAGTCTCAGCATATTTGCCAAAGTTCTTTTATTCATTACACTCTCCTTATAATTTTTTATTTTATATAAATTTAATAAAAATATCAACTGAGTTTAAAAATGCCTTGTATTATTTCTTCAAACAATAGAGCGTTACCTTCTAACGTAAGAGCTTCAGATTATGCAGCTTTCGCTGTTGAAAAATTAGCAGATGTTCAACAACAAAAGATGATGGCAGCTTTTCGAGTTCAGGGAATTAGAAGTTGTATATATAATCATCACACCAGTGGCGAGGTATGCTCTTGCCAAAAGAAATTAAAGAAAATTAATACAAGATTAGGTAAAGATGGTAAAGCTCCTGTTGGAATGATCAATCAGCTTCTTCAAGGAGGAAAGTATGATATTGCTCCTTATGGAAAATCTTTTGATGATTTTGATGAGCCTTTTATAGAAGATAATCCAGTTAACCCAATTCCGGATGAAAATGGTTTTGTAGGTACGGTTGATAATTTTTTAGAAAGTTTCGATGATGATGGTTTAGGCCTTACCGATGTTTTTTGTCCTATTTGCTTTGGAACTGGATTTGTAGGAGGTTATTCTTTATTTAGAGGATTTCGCAAGGTTATTACGGTAGAGAATTTTGAAAAAATGGAGGGAGAAATTCGTTTCGAAACTTCTCCTTTTTCGGCCTTTGTTACCATGATCTCTGCTCAAGTAGTTTTACCTAAAGGAGCGGTTTCTGTAGATGCTTTTCGTTTATTAAATGGTAAAGAGCAATTAAACCATTGTATTTTATTAGATGGAAAAGAAATTAGTTATCAGTATATTTTAGCCTGTTGTGATGGTAAAGAGCATACTATTTCCTGTTGCTTTGAAGAACCTACTATCATAACTCATTTAGAAATTCAACTGAATTTAAGTGAGGAAAGTTCTTATATTGAATTACCTAAACTTCAAAAATCCGGCAATAGAAGTATTTTGGATTCTACTGATAATTTTCAAATTATTTTATCTCCGGACGTTCCTCAAATAGAACCTACTGATATTATTATAGAAAGTATGTGGGGAAAAGCTTTAATGGTTCAGGATAAAACTTGGATGAATACTCGTAATCGACAGATGTTTGGTTACGAGATTAATGTAAGAGTTATTCAACCTGCTGAGCTTTTTTACCTACTACCTAAGAGAAAACCAATTACTCAAAATACAACTACAAATCCTGTTATCTCTAATTGGAGGTATCAACCTTAAGGAGAAAATATGTTTAAAGATGATTTAATATTTTTAACAGTTGTCGCAATAATTTCTACTAGTTTATTATTTTTTATTTTAGACTTTTTTGTGAAGACCACAATCTTTTAGAAAATTTTATAGTAAAAGAATTTTTTTAAAAATAATTATGTTTACTGACAATATTCCTGCATTTCGGTATATTACCGATATTATAAAGTTTTTAAAAGAGTTTGAAGAAAATATTAACGAACTAATCGGTTTAGCCAAATATCAAAAAACTCTTCTTGCTAAAACTTTATCTTCCTTAGCTAATAGAGTTGAGAAAAAGAGTTATAATTTATCCGCTAAGGTCAAGGTTTCTTTGAATACTGAGAACATGGAACTTCTGAAAAGACAGTATTCATTATTAGAAGAGTTATATGAAAAATTAGACGAACTGGATTTTGTTCAACTTTCTTTAGCCACTAATTTTAAAAACAATGAGGATAGTTCTAAAGCTGAAGACTATGTTCTTTTACTCAGAAATAAAGTCAGTAACGCTATAAAAACTATTTTGAAATATTTAGAAGAATGTGTTGAGGGAAAAATTCCAACTGTTTTTCAAGAGTATGTTCAAGAAATAGAAAGCTATATTGGAAAAAACATTAAAGCTAGAAATAAATCTGTAGATTACTATATTTTTTCATTACAAGGATCTATAGGATTTGCCTCTTATCTTTGGTATTATGATGTCGATACTATTCCCCAATTTTTTATATATTTGTGTTGGATAGTAGGTAATCAAGATCCAATTATAAAAATTGAAATAGGTAATACTTTTCAATCTCCGGAAACTCTTTATAAAAGTTCAGGAATAGAGATTACTGATTTAAATTCGGCTAAAACCGCTGTTTATAACCTTCTGAATCAAGAAAGTATTCCGAATACCTTGAAATTATAAAAAATTAAGGGACTTCAAATGAAGTCCCTTTTTTATTACTTGGGTAAAAAAGTTATGCTGGTATCTTTTTTAATAATTTTACCCTGATTTCCATTTAGCATAATATAATCAATCTCCCGTTCTGTCTTACTTTCGTGTAGTAGTCCGAGTAATTGTAATCGATAGTAAGCGGGTTTTTCTATTTTTTCATAAAAGTTTATTAGAGTTTCTCTAGAAGGCCTTACATTATTAAAAATAGTTTGTTTATTAGTGTAATAAACTTCTGAAGATAAATCCTTGAAAAACCCTCGGAATTGAGTTATCTTACTTTTCCTAACTTTACTCAAATAACCGTAATACTTATTGGCAATCCAAACGTTATAGAAATATCCCTTGTATTTAAAGACAAGATCATATTTGCTAGATCGAAAAAATTTTAGTTCTCTTCTATGGTTGATAATTTCTTTATAAAAATTATCAATTTCCTCATTATAGGGGTAATTGAGTAACCAAAATTTTGGTAAAAATATTTTTAGATTCATGATAAAAAGGTCTCTTTTTAGAGACCTTCCTTTTTAAGTTATTCTGTTAAAAGAGCTTCTAAATCTTTTTCGAACTCTTCTTCACTCTTAGCGCAATGCCATTCGAGTGGCTGACCTTGGTTTACCGGAAGATGCCAATATAAAACTTCTTCACCCTTTTCGGTAATATCCCAATAACCGATTGCAACGGTTTTACGACGATGAAAAACTTTGAAAATAACGTTTTCGGTTTCTTCGTATCTGAACTTCATTTTATAACTCCTGTTAAAAATTTATCTAATGAAATAATTATACCTCAGAAATTTTAAAAGGGCAAATACGTTCGAAGCATTGGAATTTAAAAGGTAGAGAAGATTGGTGCTTTTCTTCCCAAATCAATTTCCATTCTTTTTCATCTAACTTATCAAAGACAGCATTTCCTTCAAAATCTTTATCTATTTCGGTAATCCAAACTTTATTCGCTAAGGGTAAAGCTTCTCTATATAAGGAAGCTCCACCTATTATAAAAATATCTCCTGTGAATAGAGCAAGAGCTTCTTCTAAGGAAGATACTTTTATAGCATTATTAACTTGATAAGAAGGGTTTTTTGTAAGGACAATATTTTCCCTTCCCTTCAAAGGCTTACCAATACTCTCCCAAGTTTTTCTTCCCATAATTACCGGAAAGCCTATTGTCTTTTCTTTAAAGAATTTAAGGTCTTCGGGTAAATACCAAGGAAGTTTTCCATCTTTTCCTATAACTCCATTACGAGAACGAGCTACAATTATATTAATATAAGGTCTCATAATTAAACAGCAATAGGGGCTTTAATAGCTGGGTATGATTTATAATTGTTAATTTCGAAATCCTCATACTTATATTCCCATGGATAGGGATGATGATTTTTAAAAGTAAGAGAGGCTTCCGGAGGATAAGGAGTTCGAGATAATTGTTCTTTAGCTTGTTCTAAGTGATTAGAATAAAGGTGTATATCTCCGCCCGTCCAAACAAATTCATCCGGATAATATCCTAGGCAATCTGCAAAAATATAAGTAAGTAAAGAATAGCTTGCTATATTGAAAGGAACTCCGAGGAAGAAATCACATGACATTTATGTTCAGTATAAGTCGTTAGTTTATACTCGTGAGTTAACACAGCTCTACATTACTGTAAAGATCAGACTATATCATCCTCCAAAAGGAGGCATACCATTTCGGATCACTTGATCCTACTTCCCTACATTCATCAGGAATAGTCGTTAGGCATTTATTGCATATGCAAATTTAGCACGGGATTGTCTTAAAAAAGAGTTTCCCCGTTTAGGTATGTTTTCTATTAGAATTACTTCTAAAAGGCGCACACGTTTTTACGCTGATATAATTGACAAGACAAATATTTTTTATTGTCTTTTTCTCTTACAAAAAATTGAAAAAGGCAATGGCATGGAGGTAAAGCCATTTGATCAATTAATAAAGGATTCCAAGCACAAACGATATGTCTTCTTGAAAATGGGAATTTCTTGAGATACCAAAAAACTTTGCCAATCTGATCCTCATACGAGGTATAAGGATTCGTAAAGCTCTTTTGCTGTTCGGTGTAGTTGTCGGGATTAACAACAACTCCATCTAACAGGCCGAACGGCGTCTCAATTGTTGCGCAAGTGCCTTCTGCCGAATAATGACGCCACTGCTGACCATAGACTGGGCCAAGATTTCCCTCTTTGTCTGCCCATTCGTCCCAAATCGTCACGCCATTTTCTTGGAGATACTTAATGTTTGTATCACCCTTCAAGAACCAAATCAGTTCGTGAATAATGGACTTTAAATGGAGTTTCTTTGTAGTTAAAAGAGGAAAAGAATTTTTAAGATCAAATCTCATTTGCCTACCAAAAACGGAGTAGGTACCTACTCCGGTTCGGTCTTTTCGATAGCTTCCATTTTGTAAAATATCTTGTAAAAGGTCTAAGTATTGCTTCATATTTTCTCCTAAAAAGCTTTATACTTATTTACAATAAATTTTATTAAAAATCTTTTTAAGACACTATTATGATTATCAAAGCAAAGCAAAGACTTATGGCAAAAACTCCTAGTGAAAAATTACAGGAAATTACAGAAACTATGTATAATAATGGTTCTCCTGCTGATTGGGAAAAAATAGGTATCCAGCTTTTTGCTTATCTTAAGCAAGCCCCTGTTTCGATCGAGAAGACCGAATTAAAGATTCAAAACACGATTGTAATTCCTTCGAAGAAGAAATAAGGTTTTCTTTGGAAATCTCGGAATATTCTTTGACTAAATCTTCATAAGCTACTCTATTTATCTTTATAAGAGGAGTAGTTCTTTCGATGATTTCAAAAACATTTCGAACTAACAAGCTATCAATAGCTTCATTAATTTCGTATTCGTTTTGAGTTTGGGAAGCCATCCATTTTTTAACTGTAGCTAGGGTATAACGATCTTTTCTTTTATTTTTAATTGTATTTTTAATAAAAATAGTATCAAATTTATTCATATAAAATCCTACTAAAATAATTATCTAAATTATACCACTATGAAAAAAGAATATCAAGACTTACTTAATAAATATACTTTATTGAATAGTAGATTACATGAAGGAAAAGAAAATTTATCTTATGAATATAGGGCTTTATTAGTAAAGCAGCGAACCATAATGGAACAATATTTGAGAATATTGGAAGAAAGAGCTTCCTTTGAAAAAATAGATTTATTAGGAAAATAAAATGGCAGATAAAAATTTAGTGGCTCCGGATCGATTAGCTATTCCCATAGCCTCGGAAGGAGACTATAATATTATTCCAACAAATTCTCAAGATAAAGCTTCTCTTGAACAAGGATTTCCGGTAAAAACTTCTATTCCTTTCAATCAAGGAGGAGATCCTGTTAGCCGTAATGATATGAATGGTTTTTAAACCTTCTTTCAAAGCATTTATACTGGTATCAGAGCGGCGGTCAGGCGATTTATAGTAATCAAAATAATTATATTCCTAATAATATTGTTCTTCATAATAATAATTGGTGGATTTGTCGGGCTAGCAACGGTCCACAGAATGGTGGTATAATCGCTCCGGGAGCAAATACCAATTATTGGCAAACTTTGCAAGAAGGTTTAGGATTAGCTAGTACTACTAATTTAAATAATTCTATTGCCGGATTAGTAAGAGAAGTAACGGCTTCCGGTAATACTATAAGAGTAACAAAACAAAACGGTTCTGTCTCTAGTTATACTATTCAAAGCGGTAACTGGACGCTTTATGCCCAATCCAATGGTTGGATAAGAAATGATTCTACCGGCTTTACCTTTCAGTGGGGACAGTGGGATGGTCATGCTCCCGGCCCGGATACTGTTTATTTTCCAAGAACTTTTAGTTGGTGCATGGGAATAACTACTCAAAATTTAACTTCCGCACGAAATCCTTATAAAAACTTTTTCACAGTATATACTCTTAATAATTCCGGTTTTCAAGGACGAGTAGATGATGTAAATGTAAGACAGAATTATTTAGCTTGGGGTTTAACCTAAAAGGAATAAAATGATTTATTTGATTAAGTTTGATCAGCAAGGTTTTAGACAGGATACCTATCCTTTGGAAGAAAAAGATCCTCGTATTCAAGAACTTTTAAAAGAAGGTTTTGAAAAAGTATCCGAAGAAAATTATAATAAGCTATTAGGGAATATAGATGGTAAGATTTATAGAAAAACTCCTCGAGGGTTTGAACCTTATACTTATAGTCCTAGTGAGAAAGATAAACTCTCTCAAAAAAAGGCTTTGAGAGAGGAAGAGCTTGAGAATTTAAAGGTACAAGTAGATGGGATGGTTTTTGATGCCGATGAAATTTCTCAAAATAGAATTTCTCGTATTTTATCTACTGCTCATATTTTGAATCAAGATATTGATACTACCTTTAAAGAATGGATATTAGCAGATAATACTATTTCTAAAGTAAGTATTAGACAGTTAAGTACTGTTCTAGAAAAAGCTTCTGAAAAGACTTCAGAGTTATGGTTGAAACCATATAAGTAAAAAATTAAGGGATCCTAATAGGATCCCTTTTCATTATTCTAATTTATCCAACTCTTTTTCTAGCTCCGCTTGATTATCTACTACAGTCCAAATATCAGAATAAGGTTTTTCCCACAGCATATCCGGTTCATCTACTTCTTTGTACTCTTCTCCATTTAAATAGGTGAAGGTAACTCGAGCCACTAGTTTGCCGTTTTTAGTAACGTAAAAGAGACCATCTTCCTTAAGCTCGTAATTATATCTAGAATTAGATTTCATTTAATCCTCTCTTAAAGTTTGACTTTACCAATAACCACTAAGTTTTTGTAAACGTTTTTAATAACATAACTCGTTACTTTAATTTTACCATTTATTTGAAGAGATTGAAACTTTTTAGCAGAACTACTAAAAACTACATTGAGACCGTTTTCGAGGGTAAGAGTAAATTCAGTTGTATGTGCGGAAACCCAACTATTAACAGAGTATTCTTTTTCACAAATTTTGGTAATAGTAGCTTCGAAGGGTTCTTCTTTTTTAATAAATTCTTGTGCTAAATTTTCTTTTCTAGTAACCGGTTTTGCTAAATAAGCCTTTACAAGAGCGGCGATATATCCAACCATCTTAGTAGAAGTAAGTTCTTGTTCTACTAAATGTTTGCAGGTATATTCGAAATCGCTCTTTGGAGAAATATTTTTCCAAAATTTGATAACCTCGTTTGCTTTTTCCGGATATTCTCCATGAAATCTCAAAATCTCGTTTTTAGTAGAGTTTTCATAGTTGGCCGGCTTGAAACCCTTTTCAGAGATAACCTTGTAAGCGATATTGATAAGAATACTTACCGGAATTATTTCTAGAAAACAGCCTCCGGTATTTTCTTTTTCTTCGTATTCTCTAAAGAAAGTAGCAATTTCGTTTAAATACCCGAGGTTATGTTTTCTAGCGCAGCTCTCACCTAATACTAATAACTTACCTTGTTTTTCGAAAACATACTTAGCAGCAGAAATCTTGCGACCACAATCCGCGCAAGTTTCAACTTCATTAATTTGTTCCCAATCGATCTGTTGAGAAAAGCTTTTGAAAACACCCTTCTTGGTATAACCTAAGTAGGTACCAAAATCATTGGAAGAAAGCGTTACTTCAAAACCTTCCTCTTTTTCTTCGAAGGTTAAGGGAACGTATCCTTTGTTTCGCATCTTTTCTGCGGTTCTTTTTAAAATCGCTTCAAGAATTGCTTTACTTTTTGTTTTCAAAAACATATCTTTTCTCCTGTTATTTATATTATAGGATTTTATAGGACTTAGGGCAAATTAAAAATTTTATAGAAAAGGTCTTTTTAAGGAAAATATAAATGCAATACCAAAAAACTATTTGGAAAAAAGGTGACTGTATTAAATCCAAAGCTTTAAACAATTTGGAAGATGGGGTTGCTAATAATACAGCTTGCCTTAATGAATTTTCACAAGGTTTTGATTGCCTGAACGAGGCCCTTAATGCTTTAACCGATTCTACTACTTCCTTGGGAGAAGAGGTTAAAAATTTATCAAGTAATTTAAGTGGCGGCAAAAATAATGAAGAAATCGTTGCTCAGGTAAATGCTTTATTGGAAAAAGTAGATACTTTGGAAACTTCTTATAATGCTCTTACGGCTGAAATTTCTTCATTACAGGAACAAGACGAAACCGCTCTTTCTAAATTAGCCGACCTTTCTACCCGTTTGGGAGAAATGAAAACTTCCTTAGAAAATAAAGATACAGAATTGGAAGCTAAAGATAACGAGATTCAAGGTAATGTAAATACATTAAAAGAAGAAGTAACTGGCTCAGTATCTCTTTTAGAAAAAAATGTTTCTGATGTTCATGAAACGAGTCTTATTAATTCACTGCAGTTAAAAGCTTTAAATGAGCTGATTCGCTATAAGGATTCCGGTCAGGAAATTAAATTCCAAGAAGGTCAAAATGCAATTATTAGTGAGCAACCGGTTTCTTTAAATAACGTTGCCATAACTACTTCTAAGAGTGTTACCGCTAAAGCCATTACTTTGAATGGTTTGGAAGCTACCTCTAGTTTCTTTGAAGCTAAGGCTACAAATAACATTGATATGTCTCAGGTAGTTGCTTCCGGAGATTTACCAAAAGCAACTTCTCAGGCGGTTTTAAAACTCCGTAACGATGGTGCGGTTTATTTGGATAAGATTTCTTTAGAAGGTACTAGCTATAATGGTATTGAAATTGGTTTATCTTCTACAGTAGATTCTCAAACTACGGACTATGCTCCCAAGAGTATTTATGTTTCCGATTTAAATATTGCGGATACTTCCAATAACGGTATTAGTATTTTTAATTATGCAGAAAATGCCAATATCACTTTTGTAAACTGCCATTTTGGTAAAGTTTCAAATTGCTTCCGTATTTCCAATCGCTCTAATGTGCCGGCAACTTTTACCTTCATTAATTGCTCTTGTGATCAATGGGATACTTCCGAATATCGAGGAATGGTTTGTTTGCAGGATTATACCAGCAAGACTTTAGAGCAAACACAAGAAACTAATCGCTTTGCCAAACTAACCCTACGTTTCATAAATTGCTCCGGCCCGGATGGTAAGATAATTAGTAAACCTGCGGAAGAGGTCTGTGGAAGTAAGGATGAAAATCAACTCCTTTACATATATAATAATAAGGAAGGTTTCTTAGCTTACGATGCTAACCGCTATCCTAAGGTACTATATGAATAAACTCGCACGTATTTTAAAATCAGAAGTTTTTCCACTGGTAGTATTATTTGATGAAGATGATATCTATAAATTGGGTAGAATTTACTACGAAGGTGGTTTTCTCAATTTAGAAGCTAAATCTCTTCATATTCCTAATAGCGTTATTAAAGTAGCAATCTTAGAAGAAGATGGTATTTATTTGAGTGTAGGTATTACGTATCCTAAAAAGTTGGTTGATAGGAACTCTCTTTATTCCGTAATGGATGAAAAGGTATTACCGATTTTTGACACAGGTATTTCTAAATATTCTAAAAATTTTGTTAGGGATAATGCCAAAATTACTAGCGTGGGAAATGTATATTTGTTTACCGTAGATTATGAGATAGAAAATGGATAAACAAGATAGTGCAGTCATTTTAGATTTAAGAACTTTAGTTGGTACTGCCAATGTATTTGCAAAGCAGGATATGTATCGGGTTATGTATCCCGGTTCCTCTGTAGATATTAAGCATTTCTCCAATACAGAGAATATCGAATTATCCGGCCCCTTCAAATTATTTGTTCTTACAGTAAAAACTCCAGCGGCGGTAACAATCGATAATAAAGAAATCTACGTTAATCGCATTTTGGTTTATGATGATATTTGTGAACGTATTATTATAGCAGGAGAAAATTTAGTTGGAACCTATTTAGCTTTAACTCCTTACTTTTCTCAAGAAGAAGCTATAGTAGACGAAGCTATTGTAGACGAAAGTATTTTAGAGGAATGAATATGAGTTCTTTTACTACTCCTGCTATTTTACAGTTATTAGATCATTATAAATGGCGAGTATTTACTCCATTTTCTTTTTATAAAGGCACTAAAGAAAATAGAGAATATACCATTGTAGTTCCGGTAGGATATGAGACGGATCTTACTTCTGTTCCTCGTATTCTATGGACTATTTTTCCTCCTCACGGTCGATATGCAAAGGCAGCAATTATTCACGATTTTATGTATGATCAAGCTCTTAAAACTAAGGAAGAAGCTGATAGAGTTTTTTACGATGGTATGCTAATATTAGGAGTACCAAAGTGGAAAGCAAAAATACTTTATTTAGGTGCTAAACTTTTTGGAAAAGGTAAATATAATGATTAAGATTAATGCTAAGAAACGTCTCTTTGCAGATGTTAAAAATTTAGGTATTACTTCTAACGATATTAGAAAACTATTTAAACTTTGGGATGCAAATATTTTAGGTGTTTCAACACAAGATATCGTTAGTGATTTAGAACTAGAAAACGATTTTACTCGCAATCTATACGGTACTCGTATTTACGAAAGCGATGAAGAAAATTGTGATTTATCAGAAAATATTGACGTATCAGAGTACGCTACTCTTGCTGTAGACGTTCAAGGCGGTTTAATATCCCCAAGTTACAAGCTTCCTAAAGGCGCTAATAAACTTACTATTAACCTCTTTAGAGAAATTCGGACTCTTCCTGACGAAGAAGGTGAATATCCAACAGCTATATACAAAGATATTAACCCGTATGCAAAGAAAGCTTATACTAATGCTGTCAATAAATTGAAAAACGCTTGTAAGAAAGTAGAAAACAATGACGGTTATTTTTGGTTTGCTGGCAGTGATTACGACGTAGAACGTATGGACGACGAAGTAACTTTAGTATATTTTGCTTTTGAACTTTGGTTTATCCCCTTTGGTGAATAATATGAAAATACATGCTAGTAAAAGACTAAAAGCCTTTCCTGAAGATTTACTTACCGATCTTTTGGAAAAAATAGGCTTTAAAGATAGTGGAAGAGATTATTACTACAGAAATGGGTGGAGTGATCCAGAAAATTTAGAAAGCCTTTTAAATGAAAAAAGCCGTTTTCCTGTAGATGTTTCTGTTCTTAAGAAAAGCGTTCAGAAAAATAAACTTATTGTTACGGAGTTCTTTTCATTAGAAATATCTATGTATGATGATCAGGAAAATCCTCATATATTTTACTGCCTTTTTTCTACAGCTTATGATAACATTGACTTTAATATAGGTTTTTCAATGTTACGATTAGACTAAATTCCCTTTAGGGAGGAAATATGAAAAAATATGTCCAAGGAGAAGTTATAACCGCGTTTCGGTATGGTATTGATTCTCCGCCTCCCTTATGGTTTTATCATACTTGCATTTCTTCCGAAGATAATACTTACATAGAAAAAACCATGGAGCCAATCCATTTTGGTAATTTTTTAGTTTTAGAAAAAGATGGTTCGGTAACGCAGTATGAAGAAAAGGAATTTTTAGAAAAATTCTTGGTATTCGAAATAAAAGAGTAAAAATTTTATGAAATTCAAAGATTGGATAACATGGATTTTTGTAAGACCGATTACAAAAAAGCCTGTTTATTATAAAAGAAAAGATGGAACGGTTACTTTAATTGTTAAAAACTGTGATAAAACTTTAGAAGAAATTGATGATTTTTGGGAAAGTGTAAGTACACGTTATCCTGATTTATCCTTTGCCGGATTAAGAACTTACGATAAGTATTGGGATTCACGTTCAGTGTCTAGAGAACCCGACGATAGAAATTTTAACACTATTGACCTAGGTCTTAATAATTTTTATGTTTATCTTATAAGTGATAAAACGGATGCAAGACGTAAGCTTGATATTTATTCCGTTGATTATACTTTCAAAGGAAAAGGTTTAGTGGTTTACTATTAATTATGACTATACCGACGACAGTGACGACGATTATTAACTTTAAATTCTAAGGAAAAATTATGGAAAAATTAGAAAACTCTGAAAGAACAAAATGCGAGATTTGGACTCGTAAACCTTAAATATGCGTGTCCTTAAAAATATTACCTAAACGGGGAAACTCTTTTCAAGACAATCCCGTGCTAATCACCATAAGAGAAACCCAAGAGGTTGGTTTATGAAAGAAATTTGGAAAGATATTCCTGAATGGGAAGGTTTATATCAAGTCTCTAATTTGGGAAGAATAAAATCTGTTAGAAGAGATAAAGTAAAAGTTTTAGATATAAATAATGTAGGTTATGCAAAAGTACAATTGTGTGACGGAATAAGGCGTAAAAAATATTTTGTTCATCGTCTAGTTGCCCATGCTTTTGTTCCCGGATATTTTGAAGGTGCTCAGGTAAATCATATTGATATGGATAGAACTAATAATATAGCTTCTAATTTAGAATGGGTAACACCTTCTCAAAATCAAAAAAAGGCTGTTGATATTAGGGGCTTACATGAAGGGCATTTTCAAAAACAACCTTACAAATTAATTTTATCTACTGGACAGGTATTTTATTATGATACAATAAAAGAGTGTGCAAGATCTTTAGGATTATCCAAATCAGGTTTATATTTAAAGCTTGAAAATGGTGGGTATCTTAAAGAATTTGATGGATATCTTTCTAAATGTGAAATGCCTAACGACCATTCCTACAAGGAAGTAGAGAAGAAGTCTTCTCGAAACGGTAATCAGAGATGATATGGTCTGATCTTTACAGTGATGTAGAGCTGTGTTAACTCACGGGTATAAACTAACGACTTATACTGAACGTACTGGTAATGGGTTATCATCGTCCCGTTTCCTCTTTTAATATTGGTAAGAAAGGAGAATTTGCGGAGCGTAAATGTTTTTCTGAGAAGAAGTGCAAGGATAAATAATGGATGGTATTTTAAAAGCTTTCCGCAAAACTTGTCCTGAGTTTATTTTTAAAGCCATGACTCACGAGCCTAGGCATCTTGAAGTAATGGCTTACTCTGATATGGCATCTAAAAATGCTCTTCAGATTTATCAAAACTTTTTAAAAAATATTTGTCAGGAATACGACGCTGTCCCTTATGAGGATAACTATAATGTAGTTTTTAAGAAAGACTACGTTTGTGTAGATACTTGGGTTTTTCTAAATAATCCTTTACCCAATGGTGATAGAACTATTTCTATTACAGGAATTTTCGCAACAGGAAAAATTTCCAGCCTAGTATCTTCGTATGGTTCTGTTTATTTTTGCACGATGTTTGTGCAAGATAATTGATCTTTTTAAAACTTTTTATTAAAATAAAGGTTATAAGGAGATTGAGAGATGGAATCAAAAACAGAAAAGATTTTAAAAGTTTTAGATAAACTTTACGAAAAAGAAAAGAAGTATTCTTCCAAAGACCCTGCGCTCGTTAAGAAGTATCAAAAACAGTACAGCGATAATTTCATGTTTGATGCATGGAAAGGTGTTCACCCTGTTCTTAACGTAAGTATTGGTGATAAATACGATTGGCGAAAAAATGATTATTGGGTTTTTGAAAAGGGTGAATTTGAAAACCGCTGGGAATATGAATTTGTATTTGACCATTCTCAAGTTATTAAAGACATCAATGAAAAGCTTTCTAAATTAAAGGAAGCTCAAGAGTTTGATGAACGTAAAAGAGAACGTGAAATTAAAAGAGAATGGAAGGCGAACCGCTTAAGCAACGCTCCCGAGCCTATTCAAGAATTTCGTAAAGAGTTATTTGATGCAACTTATAGAAGTCTCTTAAGTCTTAAAGCCTATTATGCTAAATACGATACTGAAAAACAGGCTCGTTTAGCAGGTGAAAGCGTTAGTGCTTACGTGCATTTTGAGTACGCCACCGACGAAGACCTTAGACGGGAGGCTAAAAATGATGCTGATGCCGCTATTTTAGATTTAATGAATAGGGTTTATGAAAAGGCAGGTGAAATAGTTAAATGTATAGATTGGACTATCAGCAAAGGACGATTAAACGGAATTATTGAGGGTACAAAAGGATCAGTTTCTGTGGAAAGTATTTTTGCGGGCGGTTATAATATCCAAAGACTCCACGTAAGAACTTTAGTAAAACCTATTGTTCAAGTTAATGCTAAGGTACGTTTGTATGATAGTAAATTCTAAAAAAAGGCTTTATGCTTCTTTTAAATGGACTGACCCTGAAGTAAAAAAGGAAATACAAAAACATTTAGAAAATATTGAAATAAAATCTCAATATTTTGGTAAAAAAGATGGACACTATTGGTATGTTTCAAGTTTAGATGAATTTGAAGGTCTCTTCCTACCACCTAGTTACTATTATTGGAATAACGATACTAAACAAGGTCAGTATTTCGATATTCCCGTAAAAATAATTAAAACAAAGGTATCAACTAAGGTAAAAATTTTAAATATTGCAATAGTTGAATACATGGAATTTGACGAAAAAATTCTTTTTACTATTATTTATAAATAGAGATATGATGATTATTAATGCTAAGAAAAGATTAGAAGCTTCCACCCTTACTAATGTGATTTTCTCCATGCCTGCAGAGGAACAAGAACAATATATGGAAGTTTTGTCTCAGAGTAAACCGGGTGATGTTATTGATTTTGGTGGTACCGATGCCTACGTTTTAGCAGAAGATACTTTTGCAAGAATGCAGAATGGTAGTTATCAAATCATTATGATTGCTAATAGAAAAGGGACAGTTATTACCGTTCCTGCTAAAGTGATTAAAGATATGGTTAAATGGGTTAAATAAAATATCTTCAAATTTTCCAAAAAAGGTTCTAAGTATTTTAGAACCTTTATTTTTATCAGTTGCAAATAATATGATAAAATATATAGAAAAACGTGATGGCAGTATTGCCAAATTCAATCCCAAGAATATTTATAACGCTGTTTATCAATCAGCTAAATCCTGTAATGAATTTGTGGATGTAGATAACGTAGTTAGATTAGTTACTGAAAGACTTGAAAAAAGAAATCAGCCTACTATTAATATAGAAATTGTTCAAGACGAGGTAGAGTTTGTTTTGATGGGTTTAGGTTATTTCAAAGCCGCTAAGTCTTACATTACTTATCGTAATATGAGAGATGCTCAACGTAATCTTTCCCTTGGTAATATAAATGCGGAAAGTTCTGTTGAAGAATATCTTTCCCGTGCCGATTGGCGAGTAAATGCTAATGCTAATCAAGGCTATTCTCTAGGCGGTATGATTTTGAATGTTGCTGGTAAAGTAACTGCTAACTATTGGCTTAACAAAATTTACCCTAAGGAAATTGGACAAGCCCACAGAAATGGAGATATTCATATCCATGACCTCGATATGCTTTCTATATACTGCTGTGGTTGGTCTCTAAAGAACGTTTTAAGAGAAGGGATGAACGGTATTGCCGGTAAAATTGAAAGTAATCCTCCTAAACATCTTGGTAGTGCTTTGAATCAAGCTCTTAATCATCTATGTTGCTGCTTTACAGGTGATACTAAGATATGGAAGGCAGATGGTTCGACTATTACTTTTCAAGAATGCTTAGATCAAAACATAAAAGAGCTTGATGTACTTTCCTTTAACGAAAAAACCGGTAAAGTAGTTAAATCCCGTATGGATAATATTGGGGTTTATAAAGAGGTTAATGAATTAATAGAGATTACTTTTGCTTTTGGGGATTCTATTAAATGCACTCCTGATCATAAGTTTTTTACAACTAAAGGTTGGGTAGAAGCAAAAGATTTAAAATTTGGTAATGCTGTTTTTACAAAAATTGATAGATTAAAGGCTTATGTAAGAAGCGTAAAACCTATTAAGCTATATAAAAAAGTTCCTGTTTTTTGCGGTAATGTTAATAATACTCATAGTTTCTTTACAGGTGATTTTGGAATAGCCAGCCATAACTGTCAGAACGAAGCGGCGGGAGCCCAAGCCTATTCTTCTTTTGATACTTATATGGCTCCTTATATAAGATTAGATAAACTTTCTTATAAAGAGGTTAAACAACATTTACAAGAATTTATTTATAATCTAAACGTTCCTTCGCGATGGGGATGTGTTCCAACTTCTACAGAGGTTCTTACTACAGATGGCTGGAAAGACTCTTATACTCTTTCAATGAAAGATAAAGTTTATTCTATTAACAAAAGAGGTGAACTGTGTCTTTCAACCATTAAAAGAATTATTCACAAGAAAAACGCTTCTAAAAAACTAATTGCTTTTAGAAACGATCATTACAATTATGAGCAATTGGTAACTCCTGAGCATAGAGTTTTGGTAGGTCGTACTCAGCTTTCTAAATTAGATGATTTGAAAATTAAGAGGGCGGAAAATATTAGTGGGATTACCAATTTACCAGTAGCCTTTACAGACTCTACTATAGAAAATTCTTCTCCATCCAATGAAGAAATTATGATGGCGGCAGCTCTTTACTGCGATGGTAGCTGGTACTATAAAGAAAAGGCTAATACACCTAGAGTGTTTTATTTTAAATCTCCTAATAGACAAAAGGATTCATGGTTTGAAAAACTTTGTAAAAAATTAGGTGTAGTATATAAGAAGAAAAAAGTTATAGGTGAATTTGGTTCTACTGTTAATAGATATGTTTTCCATAGTGATTCTGCACGTAAGCTTACAAAGTTAGTAGGTAGAAAAACCCGTATTGATGAAAAGTTTTTGAACATGAATAGAGAAAAATCTCAGCTTTTCTTAGATACGTGGATGGCACACGATGGGCAAGAAGAAAAACATATTCTTCAATTTGACACCTTAGCTATTGCAAAAGGTTTACAACATATAGCGGTCAATGCCTGTAAAACCTCTTCTATTGTAAAAATACATAATTCTCAGTATGTTAAATTACGTGGTGTAGAAATGCTGGGAGTTAAGCAAATACAGCAAGTAGATTATGATGGAGAAGTTTGGTGCCCTTCCCTTACTATGGGTACTGCCATTTTTAGAGATAAAAACGGATGTGTTTTTATTTCCGGTCAAACACAGACTCCTTTCACAAATTTAACTTTCGATTGGGTATGTCCTGAGGATTTGAAAAAAGAAAAGCCTGTTGTTGGTGGTAAAGAATGTGATTTCTTTTACGGAGATCTCCAAAAAGAAATGGACATGATTAACAAGGCCTATATTGAAATCATGTTAGAGGGAGATAAAAACGGTCGGGTATTTACCTTCCCTATTCCTACTTACAACATGACTAAAGAGTTTGATTGGGATAGTGAAAATAGTACCCTTCTTTTTGAAATGACCGCTAAGTATGGTTTGCCATATTTTCAGAATTTCATTAACTCTGAATTAAAGCCTAATATGATTCGCAGTATGTGCTGTCGTTTACAATTGGATTTAAGAGAGCTTTTGAAAAGAGGAAACGGTTTATTTGGTAGCGCAGAACAAACAGGTTGTTATGACGAAGAAACCGAAGTTTTAACCAGACAGGGTTGGAAATTTTGGAAAGATGTGACTATGGAAGATGAGTTTTGTACTCTGTCCCGCAGTAGAAAAATTGAGTATCAACGACCTATTCGTCTTTTCAAGAAAAAATACTCTGGAAAAATGATACATTTTAATACTAGAAACCTCGACCTTAAAGTTACTCCTAATCATAATATGCTGATAGAAAATCAAAAAGGAGAGCTTTCTTTAATAAGAGCGGATAAATATGCTTTTTCTAGTAAAATTTATCATAATGGTATTCCTAAAAGAGGCATATGGCTAGGTAAAAAACAAGATTTATTTGAATTAAAAGGTATTGAAGGAACAAAGTGCTGTTTCGGTCATGAATATCCCTATACCTCGCCTGATCGTACTTTTGATACGAAAGATTGGATGGCTTTTCTTGGTATTTTCCTAAGTGAGGGTTGGTATAGTAAAATTAAAAATCGTAATAAAGATTACCTTTTTATAATTTCTCAAAAGAAACCTCACGTTAGAAAACAAATTAAAGAGCTTTTTGAAAGAATGGGAATCCATTACAATGAAAAAATCGTTAAAAATGGTTTTGGAGTTCATTGTAAGACCCTTCATTCCTATCTTAAACAGTTTGGTTTGCAGAAAGTTCGATTTATCCCTAGAGAAGTTTTAGAATTAGATAAAGAGTATTTAGAGATTCTTTATCATTGGCTTATGTTGGGAGATGGTTCCGTATCTAAAAACGGACAAGAGACTTATTATACCTGCTCTAAACAACTAGCTAGTGATGTTCAGGAATTAATAATTAAACTTGGTTATGGTTCACGTATTACCACTAAAGATAAATTATATCATGGGAAAATAAACAGAATTTATGAGGTTTCCAAACATGTAAAAAGTGATAAATACTGGATTCAAACTCATAAGAAAATTGAAGTAGAAGATTATTGCGGAAAAATTTATTGTGCCGAAGTTCCCAACCATACCCTTATGGTTAGAAGAAACGGAAAGGCTACTTGGTGTGGAAACTCAATCGGAGTTGTGACCATTAATTGTGCTCGCTTAGGTTATCTGTTTAAAGGGGATAAAGAAAGTCTTTATAATCGCCTTGATTATCTCATGGATTTAGCCCGCAATTCTTTAGAGCTTAAAAGAAAAACTCTTAAACAAAATATGGATAGAGGACTTTATCCTTATATTAAGAGATGGCTAGGAACTTTGCGTAATCATTTCTCTACAATCGGCGTAAACGGCATCAATGAAATGATACGTAATTTTACTAACGATAAGGAAGATATTACTACTGAGAAAGGGCATGCTTTTGCCGTAGAGTTTTTAGATCATGTTAGAGCAAAGCTTTTAAGTTATCAAAGTGAACAGGGAACTATGTATAATTTAGAGGCAACTCCGGCAGAAGGAACTACTTATCGTTTTGCAAAAGAAGATAAAAAGCGGTTCCCTGATATTATTCAGGCTGGTACTCCTTCTAATCCATATTATACTAATAGCTCTCAACTTCCTGTAGGATATACGGACGATCCTTTTGAAGCTTTAGAATTACAGGACGATTTACAGAGAAAATACACAGGCGGTTGTTGTGAAGAAGGGACCGATGTTTTAACTGATAAAGGTATTTTTAAGATCGAAAAATTAGTTGAAGATTTTGAAAAGCTTAAACCCATTAAGGTAATTTCTTTTAATGAAAAAACTAAGGTTTCTGAATGGAAAGAAATAGACGAAGTTTATAAGATAGATGTTTCTTCTAAGGATAAGATAAGAGTTAAGGGGGAAAATAATTTTGAAATCGTCACCTCAGATTGGCATCCTTTCTTTGTAAGTACTAAGAAAAAACTAGCAAGTAATGTATGTCCGGTCTGTGGAGAAGCGTTTGATAATTATCAAGGCCGTAATAATCACTTGGCGCATAATCCAAAGTGTAGAGAAAAATACCATTCTATTAAGGAAAAGGTTTCTAAGGAAAGACCTATTATTCAGAAGCGGGCAGATGAATTGGTTGTAATGGATAAACTAATCCAAAACTCAACAAATTTACTGGTTTCTCAAACTCCGGTTTCTAAGGAATTAGCCTATATATTAGGTTTCTTTATTGGAAATGGTTATCTTGCTTCTACTACTTACAAGCTTTCTTTTTATAGTGGTAAAAAGGATAATCCTTTAGATTACTTATGTGAATGTCTTAAGAAAGAGTTTGGTATTATCGAAACTCCTGAAGTATGGGAACCAACGAATCCTAACTGCATTGAAGTTCGTATTACAGGTAAAGAGAAAATACTTCCTTTAAGAAAATCCTTTGAAAAATTTGGATTTAAACCGGGTAAAAAGACATATACTATATCAGTAAACCCTATTATTCCCTATTTAGATAAGAATAATTTCCCTTCTTTCCTTTCCGGTCTTTTAGACAGTGATGGGTATATTGATCAGCAAGGGGACGGAGAATATGCTACAGTTTCTACAAGCTTATATGATTCTTTAGTTTATTTATTTACTATGACTGGTATTAATCTTAGGATTAAATACCGTAAGAGTAAAAAAGCTAACGAAAAGGATTTTTATAGTTTATATCTTAAAAAGAAATACTTAATGAAGTATTTTGATGAGTTATCTCCTACTCTTCAAAGAGCATTAATTCTTGGTATCCTTAAAGAACCTAAGAAGGAAAGACAAGAAGAAGTAATTAGGGTCAAGGAAGTTTCAAAAACTCAAGTTTCTAATAATCAATTTTACGATTTGAATATTAGGGACAATCACAATTATCTTGCGGGTAAAAACGGAAGCTTTGTATTCGTTCATAATACGGTTTTACACTTGTACATGAATGAAGCTATTAGTAGTTCAGACGCCTGTAAAAAAATAGTTAAAAGAGCTCTAACGAATTTCAAGCTTCCTTATATTACGATAACTCCTACTTTTAGTATATGCCCAATTCATGGTTATATAAAGGGACAACATGAATATTGCCCTAAATGCGATGCAGAGTTACTTGCTAAAAAAGCTAATAAATAATTAGGCTAAATAAAGGGACGTATACGTCCCTTTTTTATTAAAAAATTTTTAATTGCTCTTTTAAAATTTCTGAGGTATAATTATTTCATTAGATAAATTTTAACAGGAGTTATAAAATGAATAACGTTACAAGAGCTTTAAAGAATTGGCAAGATTACAAAGAAATTCGTGTTTCCGGTGATTCTAAACCTACAGCTAATGCCAAAAAGCTTATCGCTCTTTTCACTAAAGCAACCGGACAGGGTACTTTTGAAATTGCTCGCGTTGATTGCTCTAATTGGTATGGTAGGGAAACCGGTATTTTAGTGATGTACAAAACTCCGGAAGCTTTTGCAGAAATCAAAAAACTTTTCAAAGAGTTTTGTGAATCTCTCGGTTATAAATACAGTCGAAGTGGTACAATGTTTGATGCATATAGTGCTGATGCTGTTTATGAGTTGGAAAACACTGAAAATTTTGCCGGTATTTATCGTAACCCTACCCCTGATAAAGATTTAGGCATTGAATTAGTTCTCTTGAAACTTAGAGAATTTCTTTAAACAAAAGGGCGGAAATTTCCGCCCTTTATTTTTGCTAAAATATTTTAAAAATTAGTTGCCAAATTTCTAAAAAGCTTTATAATTTAATCATCAAATAATTTTTTAACAGGAGTCATAAAATGACAAAAGTTGATGAAGCTATTGAAAATATTATTGAATATGCTCAGAATCACGATATCAGTGTTGAACGTAATAGAGAAAAATTTGAGTTTTTGTTAGAACTTTATTATGATGCTCGTCGTGAAGAAACTGATTGGGCAGAAGAGGTAGAAAGACAAGAAGCAATGGAATTTGCTGAATGTTTTTCCGAATCAGAATAAAAAGTAATTTTAAAAGGGAGCTAAGCTCCCTTTTTGTTTGGAGAAATTATGGATAAATATAAAACGAATATAGGCTTTACATTTTACCGTAATCCTATAGCGGAAAGCTTAAAAAAAGACTTTGAACAAATGACTTCTTTTCAAGCCATGTTAGAGCTTGAGAAAAATATACCGCAATTAGAGGAGTTAAAAGAAATACAACCCTATCTTAATAAGACCCTTGTAAGAGTGTTAGCCTGTTTTGAAGATTTTTATCCCGCTTTATATAGATATCATCCACCTTTCGGAGAAAAGTAATGAAATATTTACCTGTATTAAAACACATTGTCTTACTCGCTAAAAACAAGCATGCTGGCGTAATGAGATATGCCTTTATACAAACTTACGTAAAGGGGTTTGTTGATACTTTAAAAATAACCGATCCTAAATATCCCGGTATTCCTGAGTTAGAAAGAATTACTAAATTAGAAAACGATTTCAGTAACGACTGTTTTTTCAAAAGCTGTTATTCCACAGAAGCGTTAGATAGACGTTTAAATCCACCTCCAAAAACGCATAAACTTGTAAGAGAGCCTGTTGCTTGGGCACAAGTAGGCAAGAATCGTGAGTGTATTTTATATCACGAAATAATTGAACCTATTTAAAAATTACTTTATAATACCCTATATTAAAGGAGAATATTATGAAGTTCACGGTTACTAAGATGGGTTTTCAAGTTATAAAAAATACTTTTGAAGCTAAGGATATCGAGGAAGCTAAAAAAATGGCTCCTAAGATTGCACGCTTTAGAAAAGTTTATACGGGTTACGGTGATAACAATTATCTTATTTTAGAACAGGAAAACTCTAATACCTTTTACGAGTACAGTAACCGTTCTGGCGGTTATAGGTAGATGGAAAAGTAATGGGATTAGATATGAATTTTTGATAAAAAAGAAGCCTCCTATTTTGGAGGCTTTAATTTTACTCTCGTAATTCTTCTTCTAAAATAACCTGTGAATACCTTGTTAAAATAGGTACGAGAGTATTATAATCAAATTCTATCCGTAAAGTTTTTACCTTTTTCTCAGGGTTTAAAAGCATATAAGCAAACCATCTATGGTTTCCGTCCAATAAATAACCATTTTTGTCACAAATTAAAATACTAAAATTTTGCTTTTTAAAAACAATGTCTAATATATTAGACAAGGCTTTATCCAAATAAAGATCTTTTTGAATGCTTTTAAAAGAAGAGCACTTTACTTTTTCCTGAGTATAGGGAATACCGATATTTTCCAAAAATTCTTTCAAAAGGTTTATATGCCTATTATCTAGAACAGGCATTTCCTTTCTTGAAAAGATTTTTAAAGCCTTTTGTTGAACTTGAGAAAAATTACTACAAAAGTTAGGTAAAAATTTAATATATGTACCGAGGTAATTCTTAGCATATTCATAGGCCTCATTAGGGCTAATAAAGCTATTTAGATAACCGTTCGCTTGATAAGATAGTATTTTCATAATACAATAGTAAAAAGGTTTATATTAAATTTAAAAGAGATATGAAAGTAAATTCCTATCAAAGATTGGCCGAGCATGATTTGTATGCTATGGCAACGGTTGCTAGAGACGTACAAAGAAAAATGCTTATAGAAGTTAATCCTGATATGCACAAAGGAAATGCTTATTTAAAGCTTTATAATGCGGCCAGCAAACAGAAAGCAAGTAAAGTTGCTCGTATTTCTATGTATGAACCTATTTACATAGAGCATGCTAATGTAGGAAGAATGGCCGGCAAGAAAGATTGGATTTTAAACTCTAAGGAGAAAAGAGAATTTATAGCTTTTTTAAACTCTGTTCAAAAGGGTTATACTGTTTGGCAAAAAACTATTTTAGATTATAACAAAGAATTGGATTTGTTTGAGGAAGATACTATGGAAAATTTATTACCTAATCCAAAGTATCCAGATTATCTTCCTTATAATTTACCAATACCTGACTACATGAAATTATGATAAAAATACGTATTAAAGTAATTAGAACCAAAAAAGAGCTTCGTAAGTATCAAGATAAATATAATATAGCGGTTGATGATTATATTAATTCTTATGGTTTAAGTTGGCATCTTAATAATCTCCATATTGTTTATATTGCAAAGGATTTAAAAAAGAAGGTGCTTTATAGTACTATTGCTCACGAAGCTTTACACATTTGTCAGAGTTATTTTAGTAATATTGGAGAAGGAAAACCGGGTGATGAAATTTATGCTACTTTTCTTCACATGGTTTATGAAAAAATTTATAGAAAACTTTAAAAAGGAGTTCTTATGGAAGAGTATGAAGAGTACGATATTTTGGTATCCAATGATGGGTTTGCTTCTAATACAAACATTTATAGCGTATCAAAGGATTTAAATGCTTTAGTTAGTTATATTAAGAAAGCTCTTATAGAAAATCCAAATAATGCTTTAGCGGATTTATCTATAATGATAAATGGTTGTCCTAAAGGTTTTGAAAAGTATTATAAATACTTACAAGACTCTTTAGAGAATATGGTAATGGCTGTGATTACCTATCAGTATGATCAAGTAAGAAATCCTTTGAATTTTATTGCAACTCTCGATAGAATTTATAAATTGGCTACTAATAACCCTTTTGGTTATCTCGCTTTTGCTACTTTTGCATACGATAGCAAATATTGGGAAAAATTAGATGATTGTATAGCTAACTTCGAATATAGTAATTTTAAACTCGCTAATATAGGTAAATTGGAATTACCGGTTGATGAAGGATATATTCTGATAGAAAATAAGGACAACGGATTAGCAGTTTTAACTAATGGCATAATGGATTAATTTTTAAACCTTCCTTTAAGGAAGGTTTTTTATTGCCTTGAAATTTTAGTAAATTCTCTTTATAATAAAGTTATGTTTAACAGGAGGAGACAATGTACAAAACTCTTTCAAAAAATGGTGTTCCTATCATTGTTAGCAAAAGCTATTTGTTACCACCTAACGACGATGTTTTCTTCACGGAATTATCTACAGAAGAAGGTTATGTCTTTTTTGATAGTTCCCTAACATCTAATTATGGAGAAGAAGATTTTCAATATTATAAAAAGATGGTCTCTGAATTAGAAATTTTTAAAGATTTCAGGTATTCTCAATCTTCAAAAAGTTTCTTTTTAAGAGTTTCGGTGTATTTGGATGCTCTGGAATTTGTTCAACAAGATCTTTATCCTTCCGGTTGGGCAAAGCTCGATACTAAGGTAAATTGTAAAGTAATAGAAAAGTTTTTTAAAAATAGTAAGGTGGTGCGATAATGTTAAAAACTTTTATTGATACTTCTATGACGGATAGTGCTAAAAATATTAACATAAAACAAAATGCCCGAGAAGGTTTTCTTCGTTGTGCTCTTGCTTGGGAAGTTGAAAAAAGAGTTAGAGAACTTTTTACTTCGCATGAACTATATAGAGAAGCTATTACAGAGGTTTTTTTAGATAATTATTTTTCAGAAAAACCTGCCGATAATATCATGCTCCAAGTTCCTTCTTTTGAAGCAAAAACTGGAGTTTCTTTCACCATTACTATCCCTCGTATTATGTTTGTTCATTACTCAGCAATGGAATGGACAACTTCTTTTAACGAAAAAACTGTGCCGGTAGATACTCCTGTTTTAGCTCAACTAGAAAATGGGGGATATGAAGTATTAAAATGTAAAGAATTTAGAAAAGGTTCTCCCCTATGGTCTACTACGAATGATGTTCCCTTCACTTATAAGAAAGTAGTTGCTTTCAAGGCGTGTGAATAAAATGAATAAATCTCACTACATTCGGACTTTAAAAAGTCTTACTAATTGGTGTCCCCTTAAACAAGGTAATTTTTTAGTTTCAATTTCTCGTTTAAACTTTCTTAAAACTATTCGAAATGTTTATCCGGAATCTTATTTAGAAAACGTTGAAAATTCAAAAACTCGAAGTGTTATTAATGTAGGGGAAAACGAGTTTTCATTAGATATCACAGTAACTTATGATATTCCTAGAGGGTTGGTTTCTATAACAGATTATCAAAACCTTTAAAATGCATATACTTATAGCCATTTTCTATCTAGTTACTATTAGTGCTACTTTACAGCTCATAGTAACAGGAGTATGCGTATTTCCTGTTTGGTTACTAACTATAAATTGGGTATTGATGCTATATGATATGTATGTTGTGTATATAAGAGGTGAAGGAAGATGAAGTGGTTTTCTCCTAAGTTATGGACACAAATTCCAGAATATGACAAAAATGTAGATAGTATTCTTAGAAGATTTATAGACCTAAGGTATGAGTTAATATTTCTTTATAAGGATATGGATAACGCTCTTTACTTCATGCATAATAAAAGATATTACCGTTTAACCACAACACCTTTTTCAAGTTATGGCTATATACTTGAGTCGACCTTACTAAAAAGTTATCCTCTTTCTGAAAGAAATTTAGAAAAACCGAATTTTAACGTAGTAAAGGATTTATTTTATAGCCGTGTTTATGTAATGAAAAGAGCTTCTAGGAAAACAATAGCTGACTTTTATAATTTAGTAGATGTGCCAGCCACAATACTTTTAAGAAATTATCGTTTGTTAGGAGCTGATGATATTTTTTATAACCGACAGGGTAAATACGGAGTAACTCTAGAAGGTAAAGTAGGCGATATTGTTCTTAAAGATAAAACTATTTATTTTAAATTTAAATTATGACACCCAACGATCTTTTCAAACAGCTTAAAGATAGTATCAATACCATTGATGATAATCAATTAACTGCTTTTCGCAATAATGCTCTCAAGTTAGGTTCTAAGTATGTACGCACAGGGCAAATAATGGGAGCTAGAAAAATACTTTTCTTAGCGAAAGTATTAGAAAAAGAAAAAGAGCTTATTAAACTTGGAGTAAATAAGTTTATTTATAAAGATACTGTTTTAGATTATGTTGAATCTCCTGATAACAGAACTACAGAAGAAGGGCAAAATAGGGTAGTTAAACTTATTGAGTTACGAAACTATTCACGTGAAATTCCTGATAGCATTGTAGATATTGTAGAAAAAACAAAGGACATTTTTTCTGATTTCCTTGTATTATATACCGATTATACTGATAAGGAAAATAGAAGAAGAAAAGCCGATCAAAAATATACTGATCCTATTTTATTTGGTATTTTTATTGACGATAAAAACACTACCTGTGCTGATCGCTTTTATGTATTAGGTGATTGGGAAGATGAATATTGCGATTTAACTCTTGATAAACTTATTGCAGAAACAGGTGAGGATATTACTAAACCTGTTTTAGAGCCAGCAAAATCAATGGAAGAATTAAAAGCATATATAGAATCGTATGTTTCTAAAAACAATGGTTCTATTTCTTTTGCTATGAATGAAGTACCTGTTATTCAGAAAAAGACGTTTTTCCAAAAAATTAGAAGCTTCTTAAAATGGTAGAAAATTTATCAAATTATCACTTCATACATAGTAGTAAAAACGTAGATATTAAGAAAAAGAGTTTGTATTGTTGCGTATGCGGACAACCTATTATCTCTTGTATAAATGGCCCAGCATATAGTTCTTTTGATGGTGGTGACGTTACTTGTTCTCGCTGTTTAGAATCTTATGAAGAAATGACTTCATCAGACTGTTTAAATGATCTTATGAAAGATAATATTCCAAATTGGCGGGAACCCACAGAACAAGACACTATTAGTAGATTATTAGCGAGGTTAGAAAGATGTTATTAACAAAAGGTTATCCAAAAATTGATTTTGAAAAAGAAGAAGACAATTACTATATCATTTTAGATAACGATGATCATCTGTTTTTATACGTTGTCTTTGAGAGTTGTCTCACTATGGATGATGGTATAGATCAAATCTGGCCTCATGAGTTTGAGGAAAGAATTAAAGCATATTATAAAATAGGTAAAATAGAAAAATGAGTGATAAAGTATATAAAAGAAAGGCTCGTCCCAAAATTTATGTTCAAGCCTTTATATTCGGATATGACGAAACTCCTGAATGGTTTACTAACTGTAAACGAGTTTGTATTCCTCAAAGACTTATTTATGAAAATGGTAAAACCCTTTCTTTTGCTCCCGGTAACTATATTTGTAGAAACCTTGACGGTAATCTTTGGGTAGAAGAAAAAGAAGGATTTTTAGATAGATATCTTCTTATAGGTGAGTAAATGTTTTATAGGAAAAAGACTTTAGTAGAAGCCTTCAGGTTTGGTTATGAGGAACCTCCCTCTTGGTTTGATGACAGAGTTTCTTTTTGTGATAAAGAAAACGGATTTATAGAAACTCTTGAAGGTACTATGAGATTTTCCAAAGGAGATTATATTATACGGAATCAAAGCGGTGAAATTTATCCTTGTAAATATGATATATTCGTAGCTTCTTATGAAAAGGTTTAAATATGATTTGTAATGTAGAGATAAACGATAAAAATTTAAAAGAAGCATTATACACTCTTTTTGGTCAAACAGCTTTAGATGATCTTATTAAAGAAACCATTAGTCAGGATTTTGAGTATATTTCAAATAATAAGTATAAAGATAATACCGGTGTATTTGTAGATTTAGATGATAGTAAAACCAATCCTTATAATTTGCAAATAGTGGAAGATAAGTTGTTTATTCCTGCTAAATATCTTGATATTTTTCCTATTAGCGAATTTAAAGACAAAAAGGAAGTTGAAATTCTTGCCAAAATTCCTGAAGATTTTAAGGATAGGTTTTATATTGAGTATAAGGAATTAGAAGATAGATCTAATAAGTTATCTGCTATGCTTGAAAAGTGGCGTAATAATTCCCTTGACTTTACTCCTTCTTGTTCTTATGAACTTTTAGAAAAGCAATTACAAATAATGCTCGAATATAAAAATATTTTAGAAGAAAGAGCTAAGCTAGAAAAGATTTCATTAGAATGAAATTCGATGTATAATTATATTATTAAAGGAGATTAAACATGGGAACATGGGGAACAGGAACAATAACTTTAGGATTTTACGCTCTTGAGTTTTACAAAGAAAAGAAGTTGAATCCTTTAAAAAGAGAAGACATAGATAAAGCGGTTTTTGAGATAAAGGATTTCATAAAGTCCTTTATGTGCAAAGACATGTTTACTTATGGCGATAGCAATTTTGATATTGCGTTCTTGCCTTATTATTCTAGTAAACTAGATACTCAATGGGTGCCTATAGAAGAAGTGGATTTAGGTTATCCAACTGGAATTATTTTTTCTAAAAAGGCCGGAAAAATAGAAGGCTTTACAGTAGAAACTTGCAGCAATTTATTTTTCAATATAACTTGCTCGGATCGAAGCTATAGCGCTGTTAATATTTTACTTCTCTTAAAAGATTTATTGTGCGAAATCTATAATAAGAAAAAACTCATTCCTCACTATTGTCAATTTTCTATAAGCGACTGTAACGATAACTGTTTTTATACAATATCTCCTTATTTTCGGATAAATTGGTATAAACCAAAAGCCACGCATATCTCTGAAGAAGAAAGATATATACAGGAAGTTGACGACAACTGCGCCGCTGTATTAGAGTTTCAAGGTTCTATGGAAAAACTTAAAAAATTAATATACGGAGAATAAAATGAAAGCTTATGTTGTTGCTGATCCTAAAATTGCTAAGACTGTTTACAGTATTTTTGATAAAAAAGAATTAGCAAAATATATTGAATTTTTTGTAAAAAAATATACTCAAGCCAATTCTGTTATTATTGATCCTTGCTATGAAGGTACTCTACACCTAGAACCAAAGGTTAAAATTTTCTCAGTAGGGACTAAAATTAATATTCCATTAGATAGTTTAAAGATAGAATATATTTATGATGAAGAAAGTTGGAATCCATACCCTGAGCTTAAACCTATGAGCAAAGGTTGTTCAGAATGGTTGGTTCAATGTAAAGATAATGAATTGCGTGTAGGTTGGTTTTTTGCAGAAGCGGCAGAAGGACAAGGTCTTTGGTTTTCGAATAAAGAAAAAGATAGTGGTTATCAATTAACTCAGGTCATTGCTTTTAGAAAACTCCCCGGTAGGTATTCCAATGAAATATAAATACGGTTTTAAAGATCAAAAAATCCAAAATTTCTTTTGCAGTCTTTTTGATAAAGAAAAAATCTTTTTAATGGTAGACTTTACTAAAAGAAATTTTCCTGAAGCTACCTATATAACCATAGATCCTGTTCGTAGTGGTCGCTCTAATTATATTACTCCGAAGTTGCCGGTATTTATGAAAGGAACAGAATTACGCCTTTCCTTCACCGAACTTAATATAGAGCAACTTTATGACGAGGAGGATTGGAATCCTTATCCTGAAATTGAACCAGAGGTCGATGAAAAAGAAAGATGGTCTCAATGGTTAGTTCAAACCAAGGAAGGTGAATTGAAGGTAGCTTACTATTATCATAAAGTAACAGATTTATTAGGAAATTATCAAGTTAATGATATTGGTAATGGTTGGCATTTTTTAAAACTCCGAGAATTAGAACCTGAACAAAACATTATTGCATTTAAAAAACTTCCGGAATTGTATAAAGAAAATGTGGAAAATTAATAATCCTATTACAGAGAAATATTTATATCATTTCTTTAGTCAGACTTATATAGATTAACAGTGTGAAGAGGCAATAAAAGAAAAAAGTCAGTACGTTCATTTTGATAATGGGAGTAATATTTGTAATATTCAATTTCATGTCTTATTGAAAGAATTTGAAAAAATCAATTATAATGAAAATGCGTGGAATTGTTATCCTACAATTTATCCTCCTAAAATTGGTCTTTATATGGTAAAAGTTAAAAAGTTATTTAATGATCCTTTTTTAGCTTTTTATAATTGGGATCCTAAGTCTCGAGAAAAATGGGAAGATGTAATTGCTTTTAGAGAAATCCCTAAATAATTAAAATAATTTTCCTATTTTAAAAAGGCGAAAAATAATATGTGGATAATTAAAGATAAAGATTTAAAAGAAGTTGTTAATAAATTTTTTAAAGATAGCGAAATAGAAGCTAGTTTTCTATGTAGTGAAAAAGACCGAATTACTTTATTTAGAGCTTGTCCAAATAAATATAACGTTACTTTTACAATAGGTAAAGACCAATTTATTTCTGTTTATGATCCTAATAATTGGAATGGCTATCCTACTGTTATACCTCCTGAATCTAATAATCCATGGCTTGTACAGCACAAAGACGGAAGTATTTTAATAGCTAACTTTTCAGAAGGGTTAGATCCATATTGGTTTTCTAATGATAGTCCTATTTCTTATGTTTTACATGATATAGTTGCTTTTAGGAAATTACCGGAACCCTATAAATGATTAAATCTCTTATGTTAAAAAGCGGTTATAAGCATATTTTTAAAAAATTGCCTAGAAAGACAAATGTTACTTTTGAGTTTGATAAACTTAATGTGATTATAGGGCCTAATGCTTGTGGTAAAACAAGTTTACTAAGATTGCTTAAAAATGGATGTGATAATAGCAATCATAATGAAAAACTAATTACGGGTACTTCTCTAAGGGAAGATAAAAGTACTATATGTGTAGATAAATTAACAAAAGCTTATTGTTATAATCCTAATGAGTTTTCCCAAGATCAAGCTTTATCGGTATGCGAAACGTTTGATGATTTTGCAGGTTTTTGGAATTATCATCATATGTTAAGCGGGGCTGAAAAACGGGCTAAATATTATAGCTATTTTTTAAGCAGACACGGCCAACTTAAAGAGGAAGAAAGTGTTGTTCTTTTTGATGAACCGGAAAATAGCAACTCTATGGATACTTTAGGTGCTTTTCTAGTAGGTATGGAAAGAGTATTTTTATCTTTGCCTAATATACAGGTTTTTGTAGCAACACATTCTCTTTATCTAATTATGCATCTTTTAGAAAAAAGAGCTAAACTAATAGAATTAGAACCCAATTATTTAAAATCTCAGGTAAATATGTATAAAGATATCGTAAATATGTATGAAAAGAGGATCTAAGTTAATAGAGCTGAAAGAAGGTTATTTAAATCGATTGACGGATTTTTATAAAACGTTATTAAAGAATATGAATCATTAAAGGTGAAACTATGAAAATAAAATAACTTACTTATTGCCTTCTAAAATAACTGATAATCCTCATATTATTAAAATAATATGTCTCTCAAACCCTGTCAATTATTTAGACAAATCGTTCTTTTAATAATTTTGTTTATGCTTACTATTCTAATAGTATCATAGGAGAAAAATATGATTGTATACTCTCAGAATAAAATAAACATGCTTTTTAAAGCATCCGATTTATTAAACGGTATAAGGGACGATAAGAAAACTTATTTTTCTATGCCGTTAATGGCTTTTCGTAATGCTATTTCTTGTCTCCGTACTTTAGAAAGATATAATATTATTTATCAAAAAGAAACAGAGGTCTGTGAAGAATTTGATAGTGGATTACGCGAGGCTATAGAGGAAAGTATTTCAATAATGGAATTTACTAAAGAACGTTTTAGAAACCCGTCGGAACCAGATATTTACGCATATTTTATTTTATTGTATAACTATCATTTTCGTCGTGAAAATACTTAATTACTTTCTTAGTATAATACTTTGCTTATTGGGAGCAGTAGGGCTGGTTCTTTTTTATATCGCTATTATTTTAGTATTTCTTATTATGATAATAGTTGGTATCCCTTTAAACATTTTGAAAAGTATTATAAGATTTAAATGAAGAAAAAATACTGTATTACAGCTATTATAAAAGATAGACACGGTCATATTCTTTCTAGAGCAAGCAACTCTTATATTAAAACTCACCCTTTACAAGCTAAGTACGCTAAAAAGGTAGGCAGAGAAAAGAAGATTTATTTGCACGCAGAAGTTCTAGCTATTTTAAGAGCGGGTAAGAAAATTAAAAAAGCTTTTTCTATAGAGATATTCCGATTTGACGAAAAGGGTAATACTAAACTTGCTAAACCTTGTCCTATTTGTACGGAGCTAATTAAAACAACCCCTATTAAAGAAATTATTTATACAGAAGACTTTAAGACGAAATTTTAGGATATACTTTGTTTAGAGTAATATTATGAATCTCAAAGTCCCTTCTAATTATTTTGTTAATTATAACACTTCTCAAGATAAAGTCTTAATTTATTTAGAAAACGAAATTTCCAAAATAGTCCTTTATACCTATAAGGATAATCCTGAAATCCTTTATATCGCTAATCTTTCCGTAGATGCAAATATGAGAAATAAAGGAATAGGAACTCAATTGCTTTCTATTGCAGAGGATATCGCAGATCAAATAAATATAAAAACAATAATTCTTTTTGTAGAAAAGAATACTTGGATGCAAAAATGGTATAATAGATTAGGATACAAAAAACTTAAAATCTTTTCAGAAAATCCGCCTTTAGAAAATGCTATATGGATGAAAAAAGACTTATGAAATTTTCACACGCTTTTATTTTTGATATCGATGGGGTATTAGCCAATCTTGAACATCGATTACATTTTATCCAAGGAGATAAAAAAGATTGGGATAATTTTTATAAAGATATGGACGAGGATAGCCCTATTCAAGCAAATATTGACATGATTTATTATTTGCATAGATTTGGCGAAATTTTGTTTGTAACCGGAAGATCAGAAAAATATAGAAAACAAACTGTTGATTGGTTAGCTAATAACTTAGGATACGGAGATCCGGAATCTCAAAAAGCGAATATTTCTAAAAATCTTTATATGAGAAAAGATGGAGATTATCGTCCGGACTATGTTATAAAAGAAGAAATTTATAAAGAAAAAATTCAACCGCAATATAGCATTCGAGCAGTTTTTGAAGATAGGAAGACTGTAGTAGATATGTGGAGAAAATTAGGGTTGGCCTGTTACCAGCCTTGTGATGGAAATTACTAAAAAATTAGCCTCTCTAAATTAGAGAGGCTTTTTTATTTTAATTAAGAGAATCGGCATGAATTAAAAGAACATATCCTTCCTTATCTCCGTCTTCATACTCCTGATAATTAATATCGCAATATTTGTCAATATCGGGAATGCGTTTATCCAGATTTATGTAAGAGGCATATTCTAAAATACCAATTGATCCCCAAGACCTTGTATCTTTAAGACCATTCAATTCGCAATAATCTTTTAATATATTAGCAATTTCTTTGATTTCTTTCTTTTCAGAAACGGTTGCTTTGATGGTAGTTAACTTACCTAAGCCATATACATAAAAACTACGAATATTAAGAATGTTAACATTGTTATTCTGAAGAAAATTAACTGCACCTTTAGCGAAATCAGAGTAGTGTTCCAAAGAACTTTCTGCATCGCTATATTCGTTATAATCATCACCAAAAGAGTAGGGAGTATTTTCACCAAACTTTGTATCTACACCCTCAGAAAATTTATCAAAAACTGTCATAATATTCTCCAAAAAAAATTTACTATAGTTTTATTATACTCCAATTTTTAGAAAAAGCAAACTTTGAAAAACTTTTCAAAGTATTTTATAATAGAGAAAACGTTTAAGAGGGAATTATGAAAAAAGTTTCTTTATATATAGCAGGAAAATACAGTAATTTTCGCGGAAAGGGTACTTGCGCTTATACTCTCGTATACGGTAGTCATAAGAAGAGCGAAGTGTATGATCCAAACACATTCGAATATGATATTGTATCAACTGCGAGCGTCCTCTTAGTAGCAGTTTTAGATGGTCTTAGAAAATTAAAAGAACCCTGCGAGGTAACTATATGTACCAATAATGAGGTTGTTATAAATACATTAAAGTATCTTGGTTATTACGAACGTAATGGATGGAAAACTAAGAAAAATACGGATTTCAAGTATAAAGGTATTTGTGAGAAAATTGTTCAAGTAAGCAAAGAACATATTATTATGCTTAATAATTATTTAGATGAAAATACTGAAAAATTAGTTGATGATGAGGTGGAAAGATTGTTTAGAGAATCACGTAGTAGTGGGTCATCTCATTCATATGTTGGAAGAAAAAGAAGATGGTGGTAATTATAAAAACAGGCTTAGGAGATTAAAAATGATGTACATTTATTCTATTTATGATAGTAGTTCTGGTGAATCTTTCTTCCCCGAATTTGCACCTGATGATACTACTTATATTGAAAGAATTAAATATAGGATTAAAAATCATTCGGTATGGAAAACCCTTTATACAGAAAATCAGAAGAAATCAGGAAAATACGTATTAAGAATTAATGGTGTTTTTGTACAAAGTACAGGAATGGTTTATAACGAAAACCCTGATAATGGGATTGCTTATCCTAAAGTTTTAGCGAAATTTTCAGATTTATTTTAACAAAGTTATATAAACAGTTTTTAAAAAGCTCTTAATTAAGAGCTTTTTTATTCTAAGGGTTTTCTTGGATATTTAAAATATTTTTGATAAAAATTTTATATCAAAGTGCCCGAGGATAATATGATTATTAAACATTCAGATTTGATTAACACCCTTATTGTTTGTGTAGGAGGTTTTGGCTTTATAGCAGGTCTTTTACGATACGTAGATGATTGGCGAGAAAAACGAAAAGAAAAACCCATTGAGTTTTCTACTTTTGAGGCATTATGGGAAGCCTTTTCAGGTGGAGCTACAGCAATAGGAGTATTTTGGATATTACAAGGTTATGAAGTCAACGCTTTAGCGGCTTGCGGAATTTCTTTTATGGCCGCTTATCTTGGAGTAAGAACTTTAACCTATTATTTCAAAAAATTTATAGACAACCGATTAGGAAAAGTATGAAATTATTATTAAATGAATGGTCGATAAGATTAGGCCGAGCTACAGCTATTGCTATTGCTATTTGTTTTGGATTTTTACTAGGTTATTATTACTGCGAACGCTCTATCATGTTTGATGATATTAAACATGGTATTTATATGAATGAACAGGCTATTCAGAAAAATACTGAGATGATTAAGCAAATCTATAAGAAATATGAAAAATAATTCAAAAAAGTCCTCTCAAGAGGACTTTTAATGTTATGAAATACCGGTTGCAATGTAAAAACAATATTTCTCATATAAGCTTCCATTTTTTAAGAAGATCTGTAGTGTATTCTTCTAATTCTTCTTTTGTTCTACATGCCTTCACAGGAGGATTATTTTTAGCGTGCCTTAAAATCTCTTGAGAACGTTCTTGAGACATAGGAAGAACTCCCGGAGGGAGAGATGCTTTAATTTGTTTCTTATTCATAATAATCTCCTTCTATTGCTTTTATTTTATTCCGTTTTTATCTATATATCAATAAAATTTTATATATGAAGGCAAAAAGAGTCTTTAATTCTATCCCAAGGGGCTATTCAATCAAGCCAACAAGAATTAAGTAAAAAGGGCTCAAATACCAATTAGTAGGAGACAGCCTTCAGTCTCCTACTATCTACATTCTTCAATAGCCATAGAACATAGGGCATCTACTCTATTATTATATTTATTTTCTTCGTGTCCTTTTACCCATAAAAATTCTATTTGGTGGATTTCGGAGAGTTTAAGAATTTCTTCCCATAAATCCCGATTGGCAACTTTTTTTCTATCTTTAGTTTTCCAACCATTTGTAATCCAATTCTTAATCCAAACAGTCATTCCCTTAACTACATACTCGCTATCACTGTAAAGCTTTACTTTACAAGGTTTCTTTAAAGCCTGTAATGCTTTAATTACCGCAGTTAATTCCATCTTGTTATTAGTAGTATTTTGAGACACTCCATATAATTCTTTAGAATGTTCTCCGCACATTAAAAGACAAGCCCATGCTCCTAATTTAACATGAGATTTATAACCGCCATCGGTATAAATGATTACTGATTGCATGATTTTAATTGCCAAGAGGAAATAAATTTAGGTGGATAGAATTGAGAAAATTGATTAATCGAACCATCAGCTCGAAACGAGGAGGCTCGGAATATAATTGCCTTGTGTAATTTGATAAGATTTTCTTCAAGAATTTCCGGAGACCTTTTACGTGCATTTTTTAAGAAAAAGATATCCTCTGAAACACTAATTATACCAACATCTTTGTTATCTAAATCTTCCTTTATTCTATTTGCCAACTCACTATCAGCTACAAAATAGAATTTGTTACACCAATCCAAATAATAAAACCATTTTTTATCACTCTTATAATCTTCCCATGAGGATTTTGTTTCTAAAATAATAACTTCGTCTTTGCTATTTAAGCAAAGGATATCTGCCCTCTTACATCCAAATCTATAAGAGCTATTTAATTTGGGTAAACCTACTTCTTTAAATACCGCATAATTTTTAGCAGCGTAATAAGAACCTACTACCCTTGAAATAAAATAAATTCTATCTTTTTTATTCACTGGAAGCTGGTGTTTAATTATACTATTCCTTCTACCCATAAAAACCTAAATTTTTAATAATTTTCACAACTTTACCATAACGCTTGAAAGTTTCAAGTGTATTAGGATAACACCACTCACCGTTATGCCATACTAACTCTATTTCCATTTCAGTGTAAACAATTTTACACAAGCATAAGTATTTATGATTTTCTTGTATTTCTATTTCCATATCAATATTCTTATATTTTTGAATTGTGACGTTTCTATTCTTTTTTAGTTTAGCGAAGAAGTTAACTAAGGTCGCCAAAACTCATATATGTTAGTATATTTTTGTTTAGAAAAAAGAGAAAAGTTAATTTGTTTATTCATATAAAACCGAATTATTTCATAGTCGTCTTCTTTTTCAGGGTATAGATTAAAAGGTTTTATATATTTAAGTTTTTTAAGTAACTTATTATATTTATAAACATCCTCGTGGGTACACGGCAGCCAAAATTCCAGCTTATCCAATACCCTCATATCTAGATACAATCTATTATCCTCTGATAATATTTTATCTAAATCGTTAGAAGATAATTTTAAGCAAGGTATAATGTCTTTATCTGCATAAGTAGATATAGTTTCTACAGATAAATCATTTATAGTAAAAAATTCTCTACCCTCTGTGTACATACTTTTAATAGGAAAATCTATATAAAGATATGCAAAAATATCTTCCTCTAATTGGTACATATACGTATATAGAGTTTGCATAGCTTCACAAACATGCATATTCTTTTTAGCAATACCGCACTTCATGTTACAGTGCTTATAACAAATACAATTTGTACAATAGCTTTTTATATTTTCCTTAGCTAAAGCTATTTTCTCCCCTATCTCTGTAATATTGCCTTGTACTATTTCATCCGAATATTTACATAAATGAAAACCTTTATCAGATATTGCTAAAGTATTTATGCCATTCATGCATTTAAAAGATCTGCACATCTTTTTAGCAAAATCTACTTCAGGTGTCTCGAAAGATTTTTTAATGCAATCCGAATAAACTTTCTCATAAAGATTTTGACAAAAACTTTCCCAACCATCGTCAAATTCAGCAGAGGAATATTTGAATAAATAGTTTATATCTTTATAAAGCTCTTTTTTACTTTTCCAAAGAATGGGTAAAAGTTTATATGTAGAGTTGCTTATGTAAAATGTATTATCATATTTGACTACACTACCTTTTACTCCGATATCTTGAGATACTGTAATTTGTGTAGGAAATTTTTTAGAGATTCTTGGTCTTTTATTTTGAAGACTTTGTATATATTTTACCTGATCTTCTTTCAAAGGGGATAGTATCTGAAAGTTAGTAATATCAGTATCAGTAATCATGGTAAGTTTCTATAGGCATTATTGACAAAATTAACTATTTCCATACATTTACAAGAAAACTCATTGGCACATTGAGGTGCCATAGTACAACAGTTTCTAGCAGAACACTTTCTATTTACGCAAAAATTATTATCACCGCTTTTCTGTATATTTTCAAGAATTTCTTCTTTTGTATTATAGACAGTACCATATTTTCTTAATGTGGAAATCGAAGCAACAGAGCCATCTAATAAAACATTTAAACCAAGCATTCTATGGCTGCTTAAAATAAGATGTGGATTGTGCCTATAGTATTCAGGCACTGTATCAACAAATTCCATATAAGACTTTTGAAAAAGATCGTAATCAAAGTCTTTTACTAAATGCTCATTACCAGCAAAGGCGAACATAGGAAAAGCATTATAACATAGCTTTTCGACATTAGGTAGATGACTAATAACGTATCTATAATTCTCCATAACATCAGGATTACAACTTGCCATTAAGTTATAGATACGCATTCTCTTTACTTTGTTTAAGCATTTAACAATATAAGGATCTTCTAATACATCTATGCCCTTTAAGTATTTTGCTCCTACACCCTCGTGGGAAAAATGAAGTTCTCCGTTGTTTTCATTTAACCAATCGACAAATTCCTCCGTTAATAAAGTACCATTTGTCATTACAGTAAAATGAATATTCGGATGTACTAAAGAACGTATCTCTTTTATTCTATCTATATAAAGAAGCGGCTCACCTCCATTCATAACAACCGCTTCCGTTGTTTTAGGAGAAAGCCACTGTAAATACTCACGAATAATAGGAGTTAGCTTTGGTTCTCTTATTTTTCCCGCTTTTCTCATGCAATATAAACATTTTACATTGCAAGCCATCCCAATAGGGATACAAACTCTTCGTGGTATATATTTAAACATTTATTGTACTCGTTTCCAACAATAAGCAACATGATAAGGAGGCATATTATTATGAGCTTCCCCTGCGCCTCTTGTACCTGTTTGTAAATTCTTTTCAGGATCTCCAGCACCGCCTCCTTCTGTTAAGGAGCCTCCTTTTCCTTGCCATGTTAATCCATAACCAATTTTGCCTACATTTAAATCAACTTGCCAACCTTGTTCACTTACATAGCTCCAATAAAGACCTTTATGATTATGGGTTGGCATTTCTTGTAATGTTAATACGTGAGTTGCTTCACCACCTGTTTGTCCTTGAGTATATTTATCACCTGCGGCTAATATGAAAACATCTTTTACTTGTTCCCACTGCCCCCCCCCAATAGGGTAGAAGGATTCGCAGGATTATCCGTCCAATAATATGTACCAACAGGATAACATTTATTTAAAATATAATTAGAAAGCTCTTCTAATGAAATAGGAGTATTAGTCTGCATAATTTATGTCTAATAAAGGTAATTCTGCAATAAGTTCTTGTGATGTAGGAACAGATCTTGTGCCCGCCAAACATTCATCTAAAACCTGATAGCATTTTTGCCATACAGCGGAACGCCATATACGGAAGGCAGCACCTTCTTTATCAAACTTTTCTACACCACTGTTAAAATAAGAGCATACAGATAAACAATTATCATAATTCAATTCCTGAGCTTTTCTATCCATATATTCCTGTACAGCGTCTACCAGCTTTTTTTGAATCTCAGCAGGAGAAGGAGGAACTTCATAGTTTTCAACCATTACTCCTAATTCTTCCCATCCTTCTACACTAGTTGGATTACCAAAGGCTTTATTATCTTGAGCCAAAGCTCTGCGTAAATCAGCTAATGAAAAGTAGGTAACATTATTATAAATATATTTTTTCATACATATTCCTTTTCAAATAATGCATTAAAATCAACCGAATACTTCTTTTCTAAGTTTTTAAAGAAAGCATACATTCGTTTTGCGATAATACATTCGTGATTGGTAGTGTTTTTAAAACAAGTATTTCTGCATACATTAAATATCTTACAATGTTTACATTTATCAGGTACTTGTTTCTCTAATTTTTCTACATCAAATCCTGTATAAATATCACCATAGTATTCATTCGTATAAGGACATCCTAAAAACCGTCCGTCTAACGTTAATGTAACTACTTTAGAGCAAGCACAAGAAACACCATAAGTAGAAGTTTTAGGGAAATACCATTTTTGTAAAGATCTATTTAGTGTGAATTTATCTATAAAGTAATCATCTTTTAAATAATATTGCAATTGTTCTTCTATAGTTTCTTGCATAGAAGAAAGGTATTTCTCTACATCTTCTTGTGTACGTGCAACATCGGCATTCTCTATTTCATGTATAAAGTTCGCACATATACTACCATCATTACACACATTACGTAAATGGTAATCTTTAATAAGAGTATCTACATCTTTTTGAATATCTTTTACGCTTAAAGAACCCGAAGTATAGCAACTAAATGATAGACTTCTTAAATAGCGAGCTAATTCCCATCGAGGTAAATAAGCGTTATCTCTTCCTGATTCTTTACCATCAAAAGATATAACTACATTAAAGAAATTATCGTTGAAAAAATCAACTGTGTCCATGTCAAGGAGAGTACCATTAGTCACTGTTTTAAACATATATTTATAAAAGCTAAGATGACTAACTATTTCTTTAATAGTATCGAGATAAAGAAGAGGTTCTCCACCATTAAAGTTAATACTTCTTAAATTATTACAGTCTTTTATCCATCGAATAATATCAGGATTATACTTATACTCAGGAATAGAACAATGACAATGCTTGCATTTTAAATTACAATCACCTCCGAGTTTAATCATAAGTTTTTCAATAGAGGGACTAGGTACAACTTCTTTTTGTATATTCATATATTTCTTCTAATATAGAACAGTTAAAGGGTGTTGCTAAAGTAATGAATCTATTACATCTATCTCTTATTTTACAATCTCTATTTATACAATATTTAGCACACTTTTCTTTTAATACTTTTTCTTTAATAGATTCATATTTATCTAAAACAGTACCGTATTTATGGAGATAACCCATATCCACAACATCACCATTAGGAAGGATGTTTAATCCAAGAGAAGGCTTTTCTCCGTTTCTATTGTATGCCCAATACCTAGGAGTAATTTCATACACCGCATTCCAAGTTTCAACATATTCTTTTATATTAAAATCTTTAATTAGATCTTCATTATTTATAGAGTAAACTACATTAGGGGTGTATCTAAAGTCATCACGTTTTAGTTTACGTACAATATGTTTATAAATATCTAAACAATTGGTATTATATTTTGTAATAACACTATTTATACGTAAGCATTCAATCTGCTTTACAAGAGAAAGTAACTTATCATCTTCTAAAATATCTACACCACGTAAATATTTCGATACTTTACCATCATACGATAAATGAATTTCTATCTTATTATCATTAATCCAATCTACAATATCCTGAGTAAGATAAACACCACTAGTCATTATCTTTTTATGGATTTTAGGATTAGCATATTGAAATAGCTCTTTTATTTTATCCATATAAAGAAAAGGCTCTCCACCGGAAGCTACTACAGCAAATGTTTTATTAGGATTAAGAGTTTGTAAAAACTCATGCATTAAAGAATTAAATGCAGGTATTTTAGGCTTATTCCATTCTCTATAACAGTATAAACATTTTAAATTACACGCAACACCAAGAGGAACACAAACTCTTGCTAGTTCTATAAATTTATTTTTCATTAAACATTATCTAATCTATGCCAAATATTATTACCGTTTCCGTTCCATCCGTTAGTATTAGCACTTCTTGTAAAAGCATATCCATTAGGGTGTTGTATAAATAATTGGGAAATTTCTAAAGAATTAGTTTTATTATACGTTATTAAGGTACCATATTGATTAGGCTGATTTAAAAGTATACTGGTTTTAGAAATCCAATAAATACCAGGATGGTTATGCCAAAATTCCGGTGTGTCCTCAGAAGAAGAGCTTAATGGATTTTCACCGGCAAATGTATTATTAGTGGGAATACTAGTTAATTCCGTTCCTTTATAAGTACAGCCTTGTAAAGATGTATTTCCACTAACAGTTAGGTTACCTGTTATATTTGCTGAAGAAATTTCTACCCCCCCCCCGATTTTAAGTAAGTAGAAATTCTTTCATCTATTAATTTATTTAATTGATCTAAGGTAATTGGACTATTTACTTGCATATTATTTACCAAAAACAAAAATATTTATTTCTGTGATTCCTGGTCTAGTAGAAGCGAGAGTAGTGAAGTCAAAAGTAAAGTAACTTGCAGTTTTAGCATAAACTCCATAAATCTCTGTTCCTCTACCTCCAGCCTCTGCACTTATTAAAGGAATATAATTACTATTAGATAGAGCATTAGTAAAATGACATCTAAAAGTAATATTAGAATCGGTTAATGCACTAACTTCTTCTAGCCTTAATATATTATAGCTATTAAGTATTTGTATATCATTTATAGCATTATCAGTGTAAGTTATTTTTATAAAGCCATAGGCTAGAACCTGCCCCCCCCCAATGCTTTGTTAATTAAAGCATTAGCTTTTAATTCTGCTCTTTCATCAATTAAAGCCGTTAATTGATCTATAGTAATTGGTGTATTTATTTGCATTATACATTACTCGCTTTAGTAGCTTTTTTAGTAAGATCCCAATAAGCAACCTCATAAGTAGTTTTAGGTGTTGTGTCAGTAGCAGGAACTTCTGCCCATAGACGCATACGATTATCGGGTACAACGTCTATATGACAAGTTATCTTAGTATTATTTAAACCATAGAGAATTACTTCTCCACCTTCCGTGTTGTCCTTGACACCTAATTTGTTGAGAGCTTCTATATAATTTGCTTTTATTTCATTATCAACAGTTAAATTGCCTATAACTCTTGCCCCCCCCCCAAGGTAACTGAATTATTCTTTAAATATTCAACCATCGTATTTATAATAAGCTCTTTAAGATCGTCTGCTGTAATAGGATTTGTTGTAATCATTTAATATTCTCCGAATTTCTTCTAACTGTACAATAGATACAGTCGGTATTAACTTATATTGATAAATATTATAAGAACGCCCTGTTCCATACATAAGATTTTCGTAATAATACACTTTTATTTCCTTTTATACACTTCTATATCATCATTAATAGGCGGTAAACTTTGTATTATACCATCGTCAATAGATGATACAACTTGTTCTATATCATCTTTAATAGCCGGTACAACTTGTTCTATATCGTCATGGATAGGTTCTACAGTATGAAAAAATTCTTTAGGATAATATTTATCACAGGATTCCATATCATTATAAGGTTCAATATTATCAATAATAGTTTCTGTAAGATGGAACCAAACCCCTGCAAAAATAGCTCCCCATAGCAAGCGTTCATTCTTACACGTGATATGGTGTTCTCTATGATCTAAGTAAGGACATCCACCACGACATCCTGATAATGCAAAGCAATCTTTACAATTAGGACGCAAGCTCCAATGTAAAAAAGCGTCATTAGCAATATTATCGTAATCTGCTATGTTACCTATTTTAAAATCAATAGGATCACAATTCTGACAACTCAGCACATCACCCTTTAAAGTTACTGCTAAGACTTGATCGCTAGTAGATTCACATTTTGCAGAAATACTATTAGCAGGTTTTGCATAAACTAACCATTCTAATAAGCGTATAGCTCTTTGCTGAATAGAATGCCACACAGGGTTATCCCATTGTGATGTAATTATTTCAAAAATCTGCTGAGTTAATGTATCTCGTTTCCTTTTATCAAAGATCATTAGGCTTTGGGAATCACTATGGTAATTAACAATACCTTCAAAGCCAAAAGAAACTCTTTCGTCAAACTTTTTGAAAAATTCTGCTATTTTATATAGATCATAATTAGCAGGAGAAATAACCACATTAAATCCCATAGGATTCTTTGCTTCAATACTTTTATCTAAAAGATACTTCCACACTTCTACCATCTTAGGATCATTCATAGGATCATCTTTATTTCTAAGATGAAAACCAGGCCCATCATGAGATATAGTAATGTGAACGTTATATTTTAAGAAAAAGTCTATTTTCTCTTTATCTAAAAGAGACCCATTAGTAACGATACTAATAAAAGCCTTTTTCCAACGATTTCTTAGTTTAGGGATTAAATACTTTAATACCTTGTAATACACTAAAGGCTCTCCGCCCCATAATTCAATCCTGCCCTTATCCCACAACAAAATATTTTGTTCGTCAATTGTATCGAAGAATTTATCAACATCAACTTCGGTGGGATATTTAGAAGTATCATTTATTCTATTAGAGGCTTGAGAACAATAAGCACAAGAATAATTACACTTAAGACCAAGTTGAATTTTTAAAGCATTTAACTTACGCTGTTTCTTAAGAGGGTTCTTTGGAGAGAAAACTTCTTTCTTCTCCATATAAGGCTGTTTAATACCTTCAAACTTTTTATCTGTCCAAAAATACAAACGTCTTTTATCAGAATTTTTTACAGCGTTTGTTATATTATCGTAATAAAAGACTTCTTTTTCACCATCTACGGTGTGTGCATTTATTTTAAATAGCATAGTTAGATTAAGGTAATTTGTACAGGATTCAAGGAAGAGGGGAATTTAACATCCATGCTAAATCTCAACACATCACCTACTTTATATTGAGAAGTAGGTATAGAAATACTCCCAATTCCGTTTACAATATTTACGGCATAAGTTGTGTTTGCATACCCATCACATATTACCGTAATAAAAATAGTTCGGTTAATTGAAGTATCTAAATAGGCGTTGTTAAAAGATGTCGGACGTATAGTATCTATAGAAGCATTAAAACACCATGTGGACATAGTGAGTTCAAAAGAATCTCCATAAGTAACTTCTGAAGATTCTATTTCAGGTATGCAATACAAGGAAGTTATATCCATGTAGTTACCTTCAGTGTGATTTAAAATCTGTTCTTCAGGTGATACTACATGGGAAATAGGAATATTAGTAATTACATTTTCCTGTGTAGTACCATATAACGTATAACAGCAATTTGTCAAACTCTGCTCTTTAGTAAACGAATGAATAATAACTAAGGGTTTTAATCCAAAGTAAGTAAAATAAAGAGCAGGTTTTTGGAAATAAGCTGTATCAGATCTTGTATCTATACTTGTAGCCAAAGATATATTATTCTGATTAGTTACACCAAACAAAATTTGTTTACCGAATTTTTGAGAATCACTCTGTTTTGTTTTATCAAACTGTCTTTCTCCTGCTAAATACCAAAATTTATCTTTGTATTCAATAATTTTCTCAGTACCATCACTAAGAATATTAGTATTATAAGTATCTTCTAAAGAAAGATTAGCTTGAGGTGTAGAATCCTCGGGATTAAAAGAAGCCCATACTCGAATAATCAATTTGTTTTTATCAACAAAATATTGATAAACATTATCGTATTCGGTTGATTCACTATTATAAATGTATAGAACAGGATATATCATATTAATACACCTTTTATATCAATAAAAGTAACTTGAGGATTATTATCTGATATTGTTAAAACAATTGGCTTATCAGAGGTACTGTAAGAAGCAGATATGGAAAAGTTTTCGTTTGACCATGCTATAGTACCATCAGAGGGCATTACTTTATTAGTAACAGCAGGTGAAACTAAAGGAGGATAATTTAGATTAGTACCTGCAAGGAAATTATCTCTTTGCTCTTCTGTAAAGTTAGTTTTAGAAGCAGATAATATAGATAAATACAAGGATAATTTTAAAGGTACTTTACTGATAAAAGAACTAAAAGTAGAATTGTAGTCTATCTTACAAGCCCATGTATTAGGCATAGATTCAGGTATAGTAAGATGACAGCAATTAAAGGAATACACTTTATTGGTAAAAGCCTCGGATTCCCAAATAATGAACCGCGAGGCTAAAAATTCATGACTTTTTAAAGAATCAATTTGATAGACTTTATTATTGAGAGTAATCAATTTTAAAGCACTTTGTCCTGAAATACTATCTAATGCAACGTATTTTTCTTCAAACCTAAGACTATTAGCTACATAGATACTATCAGGATTTTCGGAAGGAGGCGTACCTTTATATATCTTCATAATTAACCATCCGTATCGCTATCACCACAAGTACAGTTGCAATTACAATCGCAGTTGCAGTCAGTGTAATATCTGTACACATAAACGCATTGACGATACTGCGAACAGCGAACTTGAGAGCACTGTACTTGATTGCATTGTATGTTAGAACATTTTACCTGATTGCATTGAACTTGATTACATTGTTTATCGGAGCAATGAACAGCAATGGTTGATATAGTATTAGAGGCTTTTATCTCTTCAAAAGAAATCGGGGCTAGAAAAAGATTAAAAGACTGATTTTTATCAAAAGAAAATACAGCCGAATCTGTATTTTCATCATAAGATATTTTTGACATAATTACGTATAATTTTGACAGTCATAACAATGATAGCAGTTTACGCATAATTTACTGTTAAAATCGCATTTAGTTGATTGATGCTTGCAATTATTACATTCTAAACAATTAGCCGTACATCTTCCACTGCATTGAATGGTTGTACAGTTTATCGTAGTACAATTTACTGTCGTGCATTGAATGGTTGTACAATCTATTGTTGTACAATTAATAGTATTACATTGAACCGTAACAGGTGTACAATAAACAGCAGAAGAAACAATTAAATCAGAAGGTAAAGATCCGTTTACAGTAACAGTACCTAACGTCAAATCAAAGGAATAAGCAATATCATCACTACCGAATTTATAAAGGCGTAAACTTTCCTCATTAACCTGATCTATTCGGAGTTTACTCATGATTTTCTAACTCTCTGATTCTATATTCTAAATTATTAACCTTATTTACCAACAAGGCAACTATAGCGTTATAATCTATTTTTAGAATATTGTTTTGTTCTGAAACGGCTTGTGGACAGATTTTTTGAACATCTTGAGCTACAAGACCTATTCTATCAATATTAGAATTTTTAAAATTATAGGCATAAGCTTTCAAAGAAGAAATATCAATATCTGATAGAATTTTAAGATTTTCTTTTAATCTAGCGTCAGAAGTTATTATAACACTTTCGGCAGATAAAGATCCTCCTACAACTACATCCTCAGTAATAAAGGCACTGTTATTAGTGATATTGACTTCCCATTCTGTCCAAGTAGTCCCACTATCCATGGAAAACCGAGCATAGGTTTTTGTATTATTATTAGTACTATCAATAATTCTTATTAATTGATAAATATTAGTGCTATCTTTTACTCTAGAAACTTCTAAAACTCCGGCAAATCCTTCTGTTGGCCCATTAGTTTGACCGGTAGAATCTATCCAATATCTTCCAGAGGTTAAAACTGTGTTTAAATCACAGTTTGTTAAAGAAGGTAAATCACCGATTTGTCCTCTTTCGCTGGCAAGATCCTCGTAATCTCCATTAATAGCAACATCAATTACTTTTAATTTTCTTACATTATTAGAAATAATAGTATCTGTCATCTCTTTTCCTATTGAGAAATAGTATTAGGAAAATTTATTTGAATATCTTTGACTTGTTTTACTGTAGTAGCATTGGAAATACTTTCTTCATATTGCCATTTTAAAAGATAATAAGCAGAACCACTTCTAGCAATTTCAGCTTGCATTTGTTTTAAATGGTCTTTATTAACTTCATGAAATTCATTATTAAAATCTCGGAAAACAACTGTTTCTTTTCCGGAAACTTCCAATTCATTAATCAATCCTATTATATTAATAATAGAAGTTTCATTAGCATTGATAGGAAAACCATAAGAACTGTTTACATAAATATTGCTACTATTACGAATTTCTTTAAAAGCTTGTTCTAAAATACCTTTTTTAATACTTTTTTCTGCTTCTAAAGAAATAGAGGGATCCTCTACCTCATAAGTAACTCCATAACTAAGCCATTCTTCTTCAGTTGTTGGTATTCCAAAGATTTGAATATTATTTTCTCTTAAAGCTTTATAAAGATCAGTTAAAGAAGTATATTCTTTATTGTCATATTTATATATAATCATATCATTCCTCTGTAGAAAGAATATTAATTACTTCTTCAACAGTATATCCTAATTCAAGAAGTTTACAATGAGAATCTTGTTTCCAAAGATATAAAGATTTTATTCCTGTTTGAGGATCAGTAAGAATTTTTTGAACAAAATTTTGCTCAATTATTTCATCCTCTTCTAATACTCTTTCAAAAAACCAATTATATTGGGTTTCTAAAAGATTATTAAAATCTTTTTCCCATAAATTTCTAGGAAAATTTTGTCTGACAAATTCGTAATCAGATTTAGTTGCTAATATTCTAGGATATTCCATAATTAAGAAAAAGTGTAATAGGAATTGCCATCCTTTGACTTTCCATTTCTAATAAAAGCAACGAAGGGTAATTCCTCTTTATATTGAATTAATTGCCTTATAAGTACTTTACTAGACGTAAAAGTAATGTAAAGCGTATCTTTATATTTGAATTGTATTTGAGCGCAATTATCAGAATATTTAGTTTTTGTAATTCTATAGGCGAGTATTTCAACTTCTTTGGAACACACTTTACTTATAGGTATTTTCTTTCCTTCTAAATTTCGCTCTTTACAAAAATCTGAAAATCTTTTCAAAGTAATTCTTTTAATTTGTCTAATTGGAGAGTATTTTTAAAATTATAAGAATTGGCATGTTTTAACCAACCTTCGGCACTAGCAATTTGAGATCTTGCTCTTTCTTTAGAAAGTTTACCATTTAAAATTCTTTCTTCTATATGAGACATTCTTTTACGAATCCTTTTAGCAGTAGATTTACGTACTAAAATATAATTAGGAAAATGCCTATAACCAAGAAAATCTATTCCTTGAGATACTGGAAATATCTCTTTTTTAGATAATACAAGTTTTAAATTATTTAAAACGGGTATAATCTTATTAAGATAACTTCTTAATTCCTCTTTAGAATTAGAAAAGAAAACAAAATCATCGCAATATCGTATATAGGCTTTACAGTGAAGAAAATGTTTTACAAACATATCTAATTCGTTTAAATACAAATTGCCAAACCATTGAGATAAATAATTTCCAATAGGAACGTTTTTATCACCTTCAATACTATCTATTATTGTGTCTAACAAAGATAAAAGTTTTTCATCTTTTATCTTCTTTCTTAGAATTTGTTTCAAAATGTCGTGATTTATGCTCGGATAGAATTTTGAAATATCACATTTAAGACAATATTTATACCGTCTAACAAAATCCATGCATCGTTCACTTCCGGCATGTTGTCCTTTATCTTTTCTACAAGAATAAGAATCTGAAATAAAAAGATTATCCCAAATATTTTCTACTACATTAATAACCGCATGGTGAACAATACGATCAGGAAAGAAAGGCAATATATAGATAAGGCGTTGTTTGGGTTCATAAACTATTTTATGACGGTATTTAGAATTTTTAAAATCGCTTACTAAAATATCATGTAGTTTATGTACAGCTTTATCAGGATTTCTTAAAACCTTTTTAACACCTGCTTTTCTTTTCTTACCACGAGAGGCATTCTTTAAAGCGAGATACAAATTATCATAAGAGATAATCTTTTCCCATAAATTACCATGTCTTTTCATAAAAATGTGTAAAGACGTTCACTTTTGTTACTAGCCCAACACCTCCCATCTGTGTATTTTCCTACATAAAGTAAGACAGCTTATAAATCCAGCCTAGGGTTTGGCACAGAAACCTTAGTATCGAAACTAACCGAGCTGAATTGTTCGACCAGCTGTTCGCTGAGAAATTGTTGCAATTCACAGCCCGCGAGCCACAATTAGACCTATCGTCCTAGTTGCCTCCAAGTAGAGCCTGACGAAGAAGCCCATTGCAAGAATATGACTTATAAGCTAATATTAAATTTTTATAAAACTAAATCTTCACAATACCCTATTACCTGATATTTATCTATATCATAATCAGCTAACACTTTCCCGTTTATAATATTTATAAAAAGGTGTTTTATAACAATTGTATTTTCGTAATCTTTTAAATAAAGATAAACTTTATGACCATATAAACGAGTAGGTATTTCATCTAAAGAATTTAACTTAAATACCTTATTTATTCTTTCATTTTCATTATTTGAAACGAAAATTGTTTTATTTTGTTGTTCCTTTCTTTCCTTGAAAGGAAATTTTTGCCTTCTTATATACTTATTAAGAGTTTCGGGATTTTCAGGATCTATAACATCCCAAGGAGTTAATTTTTCTAAGGTAATATACATATTTATTCCCTTTAAGTTACTTTTAAAATATTTACATTTTTAATTTTGGGAGGCTTGCGCCTCCCTCAGCCTTCGCTTCGCTACGGCTCGGGTTGAGCGAGCTCCGCTCGCCGGTTAGTCTTCCAATCGGCCAATCTTCCCGTCGAGCCATCTTTTTGTAGGGAGGAACTTTTAGACCCTAGGACTCGAAACCAACCGAGCCGAATCGGCCGACCAGCCGTACACTGAGAAATCGTAGCAATCCACAGCCCGCGAGCCACAATAAGACCCATCGACCCAGCAGCCCCCAAGCCGAGCCCGACGAAGAAGCCCAACGCAAGAACCATATTGTTGAGAATCAAAAGTAGGATTATAAACAGATTCCTTATACCATCCGTAATTATCTAAATAATATCGCATACTACCTTCAGTATAAGTAGCTTCTCCTGCGCCGTTTCTCCAAGTAGAACTTGTTGTAGGAGAAGTAGCTCCACCTTCAAATAACGTTCTACTCCATTGCCATAAAACACCGCAACAATCTTCTAATCCATAATTAGAAATCATTCTGCGTCCAGCAGTATCAATGTGTCCTCCTGCCGTATTAGGATCAGAAGCTCCATTAATAGAAGTACCTTCATTACTACCTTTAGCAACTACAGTAAATTCATCATAGCTAATTAATTCTTTCTTAGCTAAAGCGGCATATTCTGCAAATTTACTTCCGTTAAAAGAAGGAGAAGAAGCTCCATCAGCAATAACACCTTGATATTTAGAAATAAGTTTATTTCCATTCCAAGACGGCAAATAAATATCTACCCATTTATTAATTTCAGGAACCCATACCATTCCTTCGGGGTCAGAAACAGGACGATGTGATAGTGTCCATATACTATTAGGAATAACAGCTCCCGCGGTATAGCCTGATAATGAATGTCCTGAGATAGTTCCTACATCAACGCATAAGCAGTGAAAACCTCCTATTAGCTTTCCTTCTGAAAAATCACTAGGTAAAATAGAGGATAAAGATAATGCGTATATTAATTCACCCGTTGAAGAATATCCTACCCAAATATAAATATCTTTACCTGCTCTATCGGTAGTAGAAATAGTTAAAGGTACTGTTGTATTTTCAGAAAAATAAGCGTAGTTACCATTTATCTTAATACAAGTTCCTTTTGGTATTTGAATACCGTCTGAAACTATTGTGGGAACGGACGGAAAATAATAATCTATTAAAATATCTTTTCTTATCCAGCTATCATAGGAGGTACCATTATAATTTCTGTAATAAGTTTCGTCCTGTCCATTATCATTTAAGCAACGTAAATACTGTACTACGGTATCTCCGTTCTTATAAACGGATAAAATAGCCTTAGATATAGTTTTTCCTAAAATGGAAACGTTTTCTACAAAATAAGTTCCTGTTTTTGTAATGGTTAAATCCGTAATAGTTGGAATATCACCAATTTGACCACGAGCAGAAGCTAAGTCATCTAAGTCACCCTCGATAGCAACATCATAGGCAATAGCTTTTTGAAGATTACCGCTTTCCACGGTGATACCATCACCTTCACCTGCAGAAATTCTTCTAATGGCGTCTCCTGCCTGAGAAAGACCTGTAATATTCTCACCTCTTTCTTCTAAAGCTTCGGTAATATCTATAGAAGTGTTAGCTAAATTTTGTAAACTACCTTCAAGGTTTTTAACTGTCATAATATTTTCGCAAAAAATTAATATATTTTAAAAATCTCTATTCTTTTATATTTTTACTAAATAAAAGAATTTCATCCTCGGTTAAATCTCGGGGAGCGCTAAAGAAACCCATTTCAATTGCCTGTCTGCAGGAAACATAATAAATATCAGTTTCTTTCTTATAATTAAGAATATTTTTAAGTCGGGCTCCTTTTTGTACAATAACTGCACTACGAGTGCGGTACCCTGTAGTAGGCCCTACAATATATTTAGAATAATATTTTGCGTCTTCCGGACTAGTTAGAAAAACCATAAATTTAGGATATTTAGGAGCAGATAATCCATAAAAACAAAAATATCCTTCTTTTTTAGCTCGTACTAATAATTTTTCCCAAAGACGAACTCCAAAAGAGCTTTGCAAAAGATCCGAAGCTAAAAAGGTATCGATATAATCCTCTTTCAATAGCTTCATTAAAAAATTCACTCCAAAATTTGGAATATTTAAAGAATTTTCCTTAACAATAAGAGACTGACAAAGCCCATTCTTACGATACATATCGTTTCTAGGTTCAATATTTCTTAATATTGAATTAAAAACGATCCTATCAGAAATATAAGGATCATTATTATCAAAGCATAAAAAAGTGGTATCGGAATATCCTTTTTGTACATAAACGTCCTGTCCTCCTATTGTAAAAGCCAGTTCGGTATTGTTATTGTAGGGATAATACTCTTCATATGCCCTAGGGCCTAAAGATAATCTTCTAAAAACTTCAATCTCACGATCCTGTTCCTGAGGATTCATGAGTTGAGGCATGCTTTTTATTTTCATAATTTCTTTCAAAAAAATAATTATGAAATAAAATTTTTTAGATATCTGAGGTTAAATCCTTTTCAGGTCTCCTCCTCTTATTACTAACTTCCATATCTAAAGAGTCTTGAGGTATATCTTCTACTCTCATTTTAGCATAGTTAAATTTAAGCAAGAAAGGAAAAGCCTGAGCATTACGTGATTTAGGTTGATCAATCTTAATAATACCACTTTCTTTGGTTTCCTGATTACCCGTCCAAATCCAACTTACATTACTATTATGACAAATAATATCATTAGCAATGTAGGCATTGACCTTAGGAACAGTAATATCAAAAACAGGATGTTGCCCTACCGCTTTAATAGTTTCAATAGCAATTAACTTTCCATTAGAAACAGTAAGAAGATCATTTTCTTTAAGATTTCCTAAGGCAATCCATTCAACTCCTTTTTTTCCTTTTGCTAAAAATTTATGAGAAGCCGTACAGGTTATTTTACTGCCATTTTTTAAAACAACTTTGTAAACCTCTCTGATACCATTATAATGGACATGAGAAACTTCTCGATATTTTCCTTTAATAAAAACCTTTATTCCTCTAACACTTTTACTAAAAGGTTCACTATCTTGGGGAACCGGAGGTAATAAACTATCTATACGAATTTTTCCATGATCCGTATCAATTAAAGTACTTCCAACTACACAGTGTTCCGAAATAGATTTAGCATAACGAATGCTACCATCCTCATTAACTTGGCATAACAAAATATTTACCCTCTTTTCATTATCTGCATTAATTTTTGCCTGACGAGCAATTGCTCCTAAACGTAACCATTGATCATCCCCATCTAAACCTTTTAATAAAGAAATATAATCTACTATACAAACATCCGGATTTAAAGAGGTAACCGCTGCAAAAATTTCTCCAATGTCTACATCTTCATTGGGTTTAAATACGGTTAATCGACCTCCAAGGTCTTTCAATTCCTTTGTCCATTCTAAATATTTATTTTGGCAAGTCTCTTTTTCTTCTTGCGAAAGCTTTCCCTGAATTAAGCTACTTAAAGGAACATCACATATATTGGCCATAATACGATAAGTCATTTCCTGTTTACTCATTTCAAGGGGAACGATCACAACTTTATATCCTTTACTAGCCATCTTAATAGCCAAGTCTCCTGCTAAAAGAGATTTACCCATACCACTATTTGCACCTATCGTTACTAAACCCTGTCTTGGTAAACCCCCGGAAACACTATCAAAGGCTTCATATCCGGTAGGAATTAAAGCATCTGTTTGATCGTCAAATAAAAGAGAATGAACAAATTTTTTAGAATTGTTTCCTTTACCAAAATTTAAAAAACTATCTTTGGTAGATTTATTAGAACGAATTATAGAAATATCCTGAGCAGTTTTTTCTAAAAGATTATCTAATTGAATGCCCCTATTATCTTGATCTAACTGTTCAGAAATATTTTTAGCAAGATCAAATAAACCTCTTAGTTGTCTATATTTATTTAAAATACCTACTGCCTTACGAGCATTTTCCGTAGTATTAATAACATCTTGACCTTGACTAATAAATTCTTTTATTTCCTTAGAAACTTCAGGATCATTAATTAGATTTGAATAAGAAGGAGCTTCTCCAGAATTTTCAATAATGGTTTTAATAGTAAAAAACGTTTGCTTTGAAATAGGATGAGAAAAATAAGATTCATCTATCATCGAAAGCAAAGTGCCGCTTATAGATTTCTCCTTGGAACATAGGCCTCTAAGAACAGCAACCTCAGCTTTGATACTTACAATTTTTGCCATTTAAATAACTTCATTAGATATGGAACAAATATTTTCGGTTTTATAAAAAATCCCATTGACAGGGATTCTAAGATAGGCCTTTGCAAAGGTGATTGGATCAGTACCTGCCCCTACAATAATGCGGGGAATATTATAATACTTAACCACCAAATCTCTAACCTTTTCAAAACGATATTTAGAACTTTCTATACAAAGACCTGATAATACTAAAAGGGAAGGAGAATAAATATTTTCCAAATTAGAGGATTCCTTCCAAACTACGCTGCTTCCTCTGTATTTATTTATAAATATATTTACAAGGTAAGCCGCAAAATATCGAGCAGGTAAATCTTCAGGAGAAGAGGTACATACATATATTCGGGGTATTCCGCAATCTTTATTCCAATTTTCTAAAGAATTTAATTGAAGATCTTTTTCAAAAAATTTACTAGTATCTAGAGAAGGATGATCTAAATAAAAAGTTTTAGGACGAAAATCAAAGGGTCTTTGAGACCAAGTAAACCCCGGAACAATACTCTTTAAAGCAGGAGAATTGGGTAATGCTATTCTAATGTTCTTTTTTTCAATTACCCGAATATTATTAGTCATATCTACCTAATGTAATTTCAAAATCTTTCTTGTTAGAAAAATATTTCTTTAGAATATTATAATCAATTTCACTTATTTTAGGATGAAAGTCCCTCCATAATACATTCCAAAACTCTGCTTTCATACAATTTACCCTAACCTTATAGTCATCTAAAAAATAACGAATAATAGGATTAGGTTTTTCCCACGGAGTCAATATTCTGGCAAAACGTTGCTTAGCATTAGGTAAATTCGAAGAAAGAGTGCATTCATAAAGAGCAGAAGCTCTAGGAATATTAATTCCGGTAGATAATAGTTTTATATTTCCTACAATAATAGGAAGTTTGTAGTTTCGAGCATCTTCAATGATTTTATCTCTTTCTTTCTTTTTAACACTACCATAGAAAGCCTTAGCAACTTCTTTTCCGGCCATTTTGTTAATAATCTCAACTTGAGATAAAATAGCTTTAACTCCGGAATAAGGTATTAAAATCATATGACCTTTTTTAATATCTTCTAAAGCAATCTTAGCAATAAGCTTTTGCCTATTTTTATCTTTCTCTAAAGGGCCTACAATATAAGCCCAAATCCCTGTATTAGAGCTTGTTTTAGAAAAATTAGTGCGTGTTAAAAGAACTTGAGGAACTAACTGTTTAACTTTAGTTTCAAAAATAATAGGCCCAACCACATGTTCTACTAAAACATACTTGCCATCTTTACGATCGGGAGTTCCGGAAAGTCCTATTTTATATTTGCAATTTATTTGACTTAATACCTGAATATACTTAGGTGCAGCTCCTCCATGAACTTCATCAATAATTACGCAACCAAACATACTCCTTATTTTCTTAAGAAGAATTTGTCCTCGTTCGCTATGAAGGGATTGTACCGTTACTAGGCAAATATCATATTTCTTAAAATCTTCATAAGTTTTGCAAAAACCTATTCTTTCTTTATCTAATTTGGTAAAACCTTGTTGAGTAGCAGAACCTAAAAAAGTTTCTTGGAAACCTAATAACCATTCTCGCTGAGAAGCTAATATCATTGTCTTTTGTTGAATATGACAAATAGCAGCAACTCCAATTAGGGTATTATGGGATACAAAGGTGTTAGCAATAAAGTGATGATTTTTAGGAACACAAATATCATATACTCTAGTAGGAGTATTAATAACTTCTATAGAATCAATTTGATTATAAAAAATATCAGCATTCTTGGTAACCTTTACCCATTTATCATAGGCCTCTTTATCCATTTCTTTAAGCAAATCTTCATCTACATTCCTTAAACCCGCAGCAACACAATAAGAGAGTTTAAAAGAACCTTTTTTAAGAAAACGAGGATGTAACGGTCTATCATAAATATAGACTTTACGACCGTCCGATAAAGAATAATATGCTTTTTCTTTTTTATATTTTTTATGAAGATTATTTAAAAAATCTCCGGCTCTATAATAGACATCCGTTTCATTTAAAATATCCTCTTTAATATAATATTCTTTATATAAAGAGCCTAATTCTTTAATAAGAATTTGAGCTTGAGCATTTCTAATAAATAAATGGCAATAATCTCTATAAATACCCGATCCATTTGTAGCACAAGATTTACTGGTTTTTAAATGAGAACGAACACCATAATAAGGTAAAATCTCTTGTAATTGATGAATTAATTTTTGAGAGGCGCTACATAATTCAATAGCAGTTGGAGTAACGTAAGCATCGCAAGAAATATAAGCTCTAAGGAAAGCGGTTAAATATTTCTTATCCCCTTTTAATAAAACCTCCGGAATAGCTTTATCTTTAGCAGTGCTCATAGACAAACCTATAGTTTCTTCTAAGAATTTATAAATTTGTTTACTACCCATACTTACATCGATACCGACTTCTTTAGTTCCCTTTGTAGTTATCCGTAAAGTAGCTTTAGGAAATACCTTACTAAAACATTCAGTAAAGCGTTGTCTAATTTCTTTACTATGACTGCTTACAGAAAGATTAACAGATAAGCAACCATTAGATATCCAAAAACCTAACAGCTCTGCCAACTCCTCTGACATTTTCTTAGGCATCACTTGAGTTATTGAATTATCCCCTTTAGAGGTTTTATAGGTAGGCAATAAGTCAAAAACCGGAGTACCTTCAGGTAGCCATTGTGAGCGACGAGACATAACTAAAATGTCAGATTTTGTAAGTTTTCCTAAAGGTTTCCATGCAAAATCAAAATCATCCGTCAATACCATAACAGGATGGTTAGGAGTACCTCGAAGGGTATAACCATTTTCTGTTTTAACTAAAATAGTCCGGTCTACTACCTTACTGTATAAATGACTAACTTTACGGGTACCTTCATAGGTAGCTACTTTAATATTAGTAGAAAAAACGGATTCTTTCTTGCGATTTAAAGTATATCCTTGAAATAACTTTTCAATCGGTAAGAAGCCTTGAGAAGTCATTATCATAGTACCGGACGCTACACACTTGCCGGATCTGGGAGGAAGGCAAATAACTCCTCTTTTCTTTTTACAGATAGCTTGGCAAGCTTCTTCTTGATAATCCCTTAATTTACCGGAAAATTCTATTGGTTTAATGGGATTATCTTTAGCCAAGCTTTTAAGTATAGGATTGTATTTTTGTTTTAATATTTTAGCTAAAATACGACCGGAACCGGAAGGTACGGAAAGATATTTGTGGTTACCTATAACAAGGGACTTAGATAACTCTGCCCCTCCTAAAAAGGCTGCACATTCCTGACATCTTTCACAAACCTTTCCGGTCTTTTCGTTTCTTCGAAAAATCTTTTCTTCACATTGCTCACAAGCTTTTTCTTCAAAGAAATAAAAAGAAAATTGTTTTCTTAAAAGATTTTGAGTTTCAAGGTCAAGAGAATCCTTGCGAATATAAAAAGCTTCCCTTAACCATACTTTTATATCTTTCATTTTTTTGAAATAGTTATTTCTAAATCTGCATTAGATTCTATTATTTTATTGACCGCTTTGATACCATCAAAATAAAGAGTATTACGATTATTTCCAAAATCATCAATGACGTTTGTTAAAACTCCATTTACAGTAAATTTACTAAATTCATCCGGCCAAGTAGAGATAAGTCTTTGAGTAGATCGAGCTTTGGGTAAAGTAAAGGTACTATATTGATATTGTTTAGTAGAAATACAATTCAAAAGATAACGAAGATCTTTTTCATTTTCAATATTACCAAAGGATAAAAAACCTTTACTAAAATATCCAATTAAATAAGGATTTTCTTTAGAAAGATTTAAACAAAAATAATTATTTTCATTAGTATCCGGAACTCTTAATTTAACAAATTCGTACATTATATTATTTTTCCTTTTGTTTCACTTAATAATTTCAAACAATCCATCATATTACGAAGGGAAAAACCCGCTTGATCGATATCTTTAATAAAAGCATCGGCCATTTCTACAATGGGAGTGCCTTTCTTAACATACTCTTTATATACGGCTAAGAAATCCGAAATGAAATTATTTTTTTGAGCCTCTGTTTTTAATGAAGGTTCTATCACCAAATAATTACTATAAATATGTTTAGAAATAGAACTAATTAAAGCTTCCAATAACGCTAATCTTCTTGACAATTGAACTCGGATTTCTACCATACGAGAACGGGCGGCTAAATCTTGCAAAGAAGCTTCCATAAGAGAATTTGCAGAGTACATTTCTTTCTTACCATAAAGAGTCCGTGAAAGACGAGTACTCTGTAAGTTAATAAGTTGATCTTTATCAACTTCTAAATCGATTTTTTTATATTCTTTAAGAAAAGCATTTTTAAACTTCTTATACTTTTCATCTTCTTTAATCTTATTGCGTAACTCTTCTGACATTTTATTGAGTCTCAAAAACATGTTCTAACCACGGAGCTATCTTAGGAGAAATCGCCATAACTCCACCATTAGGAAAATTATAAAGAGTAAGATACTCTGTTTTCAATAAGCGAGTTCCTTTTTGCACTTTACCTGCATTTTGTTTTATATACGATAATAAATATCCTCCTTCACAACGAACGGAAAGAGAAACTATAAAGAAATAGCCTACCTCTTCCTCTAAATTTTTTTGTTTAACCGTATATATAGTAATAGCAGGATTATTAAAAAATACTTTCTCTAAATAAATAGAATCTGTAACATCCAAATCCTTAAGAGGTAAAAGATATCCTTCAAAAAATTTTGCAAAAATTCCACTCTTCAAAGGAATAATTAAATGTTTTGGAGAGTTGACAGAAGATAGTAAGAATTTTTTGTTCGAATGTATACGTACTGAATTTCGTCGTTGACCCATTTCAACGAAACCTCCTCTCCACATTTAGCTACGGCTTCTTCAAAATAAAGCTGATCTAAACCAAAATTAACATTTTCATAATTACCATTAAAAATATTTTCACAATGACCGGCGAAGGTTCGAATTTCTAAAACAATTTTTTTAGAATTTCCTTTAAAAATAATGGAACCTCTTTCTTTAGTCTGTAAAGCCTTAGCATTGGTAAAATAGGCTAACAAATCCTCTTTCTTGAAAGAAAGAGAAGTCCCCTGAGCTTTATGAACTTCTTTAACTTTATCAATAATAATCTGACTTGGTAGATATTCCTGAGAAGGTAGAGAAACCGATACTTCACATAATTCATTAGAAACTGTAAGCTTAGTATCACTTTTTGACAAGGTAAAATTCTGTTTAGAAAATACTTCTAAAACATTCATAAATGTTTCACAAGGGATAGATAATTCTAGATTTCCCGTAATTTCTTTTGTTAAAGCAAAGGCTAAGTGATCACTTGAATAACAACATACAAAAGCATTTTTACTACTCAGTTTTACTACAAGCGGTGGATTTTCCATAATAGCGGTAGGAGTTAAAGCTACATTAGTTACCGCCTGTTTAAGCCAAGAAGCTTGTTCCGTTGTTACTTCCCAACTCTGAGTTTTTATATTTTCCTCTTCTTCAAATTCATAAGAAATAATTTCTTGAGTAGCTAAATTAATTTTAAAATTACCGGAAACAATTTTTAAAACACCTTCCTGTTCATATAGGGTAAGCTCTTTACGTCCGGCAATAGCACTTTTTAAAGCTTCGATGGAAACGCAAACACTTCCTTCTCCCTCAATACTCTCAGTAGGAACAGAATAAAAACAACGGGCTACTTCGTTAATAGCAATTAAAGAAAATTTATTCTTCTCTACCTTAAGAGTCAAAGCATTATTAAGGGGAGGAGCAATACGGGAAATATTTTTAAGAATATTAGAAAGAACGGAGCCTTGTACTTTGATCTTCATTTTAAACAATCTCTAAAGAAATATCTACATTATAACCTAAATTACCTTGTACTAAAAACCTAAAATCATAGCAACCTTTTTTGATACAACCTGCGTGTAAGAAACGAACTATCGTTGGTATATTATGATTGTTTGGTTCAGAAACATTATAAAGAAATCCTACCCTAAAATCCTTAGGTTTATCTTTTACAATAATGCTCTTAGGAGTATCGCTTGATAACTTATAATATTTTAAGGAATCTCGAAAAACTTCTAAAATATCTACATCCAAATAAGAGCAAGTTTCAAAGCGAAGTTTTTCAACTTTAAAATTCCATTTAAGATTTTTAGTATTTGGATTGGCAGGAGTTTCAGGAATATCAGAATTACCCCAATCCTCAGAACCGTAACCAATATCGGGACGATTTGCTATATTAATAGCAGGATTATTAGGATCATTTGGATTATCGGGATCCCAAGCAGTTTCTTGTGAAGACCAAATACCATCCCGAATTTGCTGAGCCCCATTACCTAAATAAGATTTAATTCCTTGCTTAAAAATCCAACAATACCACTCGGCCATTGCTCCAATGTCCTCTGCGGACAAAAACATTGAATAACCTAACCACGGACGCTTTCTTTCTTCCGATAGAGGAAATACTAAAGCCATAAATTCATCATGACCTAATCTTTCAGAAGAAGGAAAACCTTTTACTACAGTAGCTTTTAAAAATTTTCCGGGAGAAACTTCTACATCTCTATCTCCCCGAAATACCTGATTAGGAATTAGTATAACTCCATGCATTCGACCTGTTTCTTTTGTAAGAATAGGAAGAACACTTTGACAAAGGGGCTGACTTAATTGCATTTTATATGAACAGAGTTAGGACAAAAATTGCTATAGGTAAATTTACCTACGAAATCCTTTTCTCCCAAATATTGAGGTGATTTACGAATTTGTTGAGCTTCACAGGGAGAATATTTTTCAAAATCAACGGAAAGGATTTCATATTTCCTACTATTTATTATAATAGATTTACTACGAAAAGGAACACGAAATTCTTCATCCTCGTAAATTAAAGCAGTAGAATCTATGTAGAAGACTCCAATAGGTAAAGTTAATTTATAAAAACTATTCAACATTTTTTCCATATAATTTAGGGGATTTTCTGTTTTTTAACTTTTGTAAAAGAGGACTTACTTTTTTAGGCTTCCTTCCAGCCTTAGGAATAGGAATACCTTGTCGAATCTTTTCCATAATTTCAACCTCTTTTTCATGAGATTTAATTACATAAAGAATTTCAAAAGTAGCAAATCCGGTAATTTCAGATACCTTCTTTTCGTCTAAGGTTTTATGATATAATTTAATAGCATTTTTAAAGTTAGAACCTTCCTTAGAAAAACATTTATCTTTTAATTCTTTTAATTTTTCATTTTGAGATAACAATTCTTCTAATCGAAGTTTAGGCAAACTTCCATAAAAATAACTAATTACTGCCTGTTGTACTTTCTTTTTAAAAGTATAAGGAGTTATTTTATAAATAACCGCTTGAAGAGTATTTAAAAAAGAATAGGAAGTAGCTGTTTCAATAACCTGAGATAAAGTAGGGGGACTTATAATTAACTCTATCTTTTTATCAAAAGGAAGTTTAAGCATTTTTTTCAAAGCAATTCTTAATTTAACTCCCGGCCATAATAGTTTATCACAATTACTTTGCAAAAGATTTTCTTTACTTTCTATAACAATAACTATAGAATTTTTTAAAAATCTGGAAATTCTACCAAAACCATCAACTAAATATATTTTATAAGGAGGTTCTTTCACTCCCTTTATTTCCATATAATCTTTAGGAAGTTTTCCTAATAAAGTATGTGAATATCCTAAATTAGAAAGTTCCCTAGATATTTCTGTAATCGATTTATGATAAATTCCAAACAAACCTTTCATAATGTATCCGGATGACCTGGTACTATTTTAGAAGTACCTTCTCGTAAAACAGTAAAGCAGTGTGAGCCTTCATAAATATCTTCAGATCTGGGAGTTATTATTACAATACTTTCTATAAGTTGAGAAAGCAATTTCAAAAGATCTTGGAAACATCTAGTAGTTTCGGAGGAAAAATTAGCCGTAGGTTCATCTAAAATCATTACATTAGGTCTTTTTTCTTTAGGAACAAATGAAAGTAAAGAAAGTACCAATATTATAGTAAAGAGTTTAGACTCTGCACCTGATAATTTTCTCACGTCAGAAACTAAAAGATTCTCTCCTGCTCTACGTTTACAAATTAAATGAATTTGTGTATCCCAAACTAATTCAAATCGATAATCTTCATTAAAAACAATGGCGGCATATTTATTAACCAATCCCATTAGACGATTACCAATAATTTGAATAACCTGTTTTTTAATTTGCTTGTCTGAATAAATATCTGAAAGAATTTGTAATGCTTTTTCATCTTTTAATTTATCTTTCATATCTATTAGACGTTTTTTAATAGCTAATAATTTTTCAGCATTATCTTTAGCAAAATTAATTTTAGTATTTAAAACAGCTATCCTATCTGAAACCTTATTTACACTTGTAATATCTAATTCAGGATATGTTTTATCTTCTAAATTACGATAATCCTCAATTCTTCGCATATAAGGTTTAATACTATTATAAAAACCTAACTGTTTTTCTAACTTACTCTTTTGAGTATTATAAGTTTCAATATCATCCGATTCTAAATCAAAAGATATTTCTTCCGGTTTAGTAGGAAGATCTAAAACTTCCTTATAAGCTTCAGAATATTTTTTATATTTATTTACTAAAACAATTTGGTCATTTAATTGTTCTTCTAAATCCTTACATTGTTTAATAATTGCTTCATATTGTTCTTTTTCTTCTAAGTAATTTTTGTACTCTTTTACTTTATTAAGATTTTCAGAAACTTCCTTCAATTGCTTTTCTAAAACACTAGGGTCTTTTATTCTAACGGATTGACCACAAGTAGGACATACTCCTGTTTTAAAAGTTTTAGCGTGCTTTAATTGATGAGAAAGTAAATTTTTCTTCTCAACTAATTCTCCATAATCAAAGCATGGATCTTCAATTTCTGTAGGTTTTTCTGTTTTCTGTAAAACTCTTAATTTATTAGAAAGAATATCCTTTTGGGAAAGAGCTTTTTGATACCGTGAATTTCCTTCTTTGAGTTTACTCTCAGAAGTATTTTTGGCTAATTTAGAAAGTTGATTATAAATCTCATTATACTTAGCTAAAGTCTTTTTATAATAGTTATAATTCCTAACCTTTTCAATATTTTCGGAAACTTCCTCTATCTTTATCTCAATCTGAGAAATTTTAGTAACTAAATCTTCCTGAGAAAAAATTCCTTTCTTCTCTAAAATAGGAATTTTATCTTTTATCGTTTTAATAATATCCAAAAGTCTTTGCTTTTCCTGAGCTTTAATAAATTCTTTTCTTAAAGCCTCATATTCCTTTTCGAGAGACGTTTTTTCCGAAAGCATCTTTTGAATTTCTTCTTTAGAAATAAAATCCTTTTTAAGAAGAACATAGGTAGCTTTAACTTCCTGATAAGCTGCTTTAACTCTCGATAACTCTCTTAAAGCCTCCTGATATAATTTCCTTTCAGCATCAAGTTTATCCAAACCAAAAAAAGAGGAAAAGAAATTTTTACGATCCGCGGTACTTCCCATGACAAGAGGATGTGGAATACGAGAATCTAAATGGACAAATGTTTCATATTCCTCCTGAGACAAAGGCCAAAAAGATTGAATAATTTCTTTAGCTTTAGTCTTAGTAAATAAATCCTGTTTTTCTCCGTTTACCGAAAGAGAAAGTTTATTGTTTTTTTGAATAATTTTAAGAGTTTTGTTGTTATGGGATATTACTAACCCTTGTAAACCTTTCTTAATCTTATCCTGCTTGGTACCAACTATAGGCTCATCATATAAAACTTCAGGGATAGTAGAAAAGAATAAGGACTTACCACACCAATTTGAATTTTTAGAATTTTTACCGGCGGATCTATTTAATCCATAAATTACGGAAAGCCCTTTTGGTATTTTAAAAGAAACGCTTTCTGAAAAGGGTCCGATTCCTTTAACAGCAATTTTTTCCAGATTCATGTAAATTCTCTAAAAATTCAATCTTATCACATACGTTTTCATAAATTCCTGATAATATTCCGGGAACAGTAAGATCCCAAATATTAGGAACACATAACAAATCATTATTAGATTTTAAACAGTAAAGAATTAATAAAGATTTAATAAAGATTTAATAAAGATTTACAGTTAGGATCAGGATAATCATTATATGAAATCATGTAATCGTAATAATAGCACGCCTTTTTTAAATCTTCATAAGGCTTACCTTTATCTTTATATCTTACCACATATTTAAAGAAATTTGAAACACAACCACTCTTAAAAAAAGGAAAAAGATCAATCGGTTCTATTGTAATAGAATTAGAAATATAATGAGAGGGATGAATATTATCTGTTGTCATTTTCTTAAACCTTGTAGTCTTTTAATCATTTCATAGGCATAAGCGCTCATTAACATATCTACTGAAGTATTAAATTGCATAGCCTCAGATTTGAGATGAATTAGTTGAGTATTCACATCGGCAATCTCACCTAAACTAACACTACCTATTGCTTTTTGAGCTTCTCTATAAATAGGAGTTCCCCAAACCTTGGAATTTCTTTCACCATTCAAAACAGCACTATTAAGAATATAATTGCTCATATAAACAACTTTATTTAAAAGCGCCATACCATCGGAGCAATTTAAAACAGCTTTAACCGCTTGCTTATATTGTTCTTTATAAATACCAACTAAATATTCATAGGCTAAACGATCATCAGAAGCCTGCATAGTAGAAAGAACTTTAGCAATATTTTCTACAGATAAAGTTTCCGGTTTTTCTGATAATCCGTTATAGTACTGTTGGCAAGCTTCCAAAATCTGAGCCAAAGTACGCATTTCAAAATTAGCGTTCTTTATCAGAGTTTTGATAAGCCCTTTATCCTCGGTGAGAAGATAATCCATTTTCTCGCCTCGAATAATACGCATAGCCTGTTTAAAAAGGTCTTTGTTAGTATGAGGCTCCAAAACAAATTGAACACATCGATTTTTAATAGCTCGTCCGTTTCCGTTATTAAACTTAGAAGGGTCCATGCTACAAAGAATCCAAAGAGTATCCTTTGAAGATTCCTCGAGGGGCTTCAGCAAACAAGCTGAAGCTGCGGAAGAAGAGGACAAAAGTGATTGAGCTTCGTCCAATAGGAAAACTTTTTTCTTTCCAACCATTGGTCGTAACTTGGAAAGTCTTACCAAATCGCGAATGTCATCAATACTTCTTTGGTCTCCTACATTGATTTCTCTATAATCGGGAGATTTAATAAAATCAGGAGATCCATTTAAATCAGAAACAAAAGCTCTTGCAATTGTTGTTTTACCCACAGAGGTAGGGCCTGTGATAAGAATAGCAGAAGGAATTTTGCCTGAGCTAATCATTCCTTTCATTCGGGTAACCGCTTCTTCGTGGCCAATAAGTTTATCTAAAGATGTAGGTCTATATTTTGTATGTAATGCAGTATCACTCATTTTTTCTCCTTATTACACTTTATTTCGTTTTTAACACGCTCTTTAATTTCATTAGAAATTCTTCGCCTTTCTTCTGCTTCCTCTTTTGTAAGAGTAAGTTCGTGATAAATATTTTGAATATCTTTATGAGCCTGTTCTTCGGTTATAGGAATAGGCTCATCATTATCTGAATGAGCAGTAGAATACGTAAAACGGATGAAGGGATAACCATATCTGTCATCCTCATAAGGTTCATCCGCATTACAATAATAGCCAACAAACGATTGAGACCAACATCCCCTATAATCGTTTTTAAAATTACCGTATTCTACTTTAATACGATAAATACCAACGACTTCTTCATAACCTGCATAAATTAACTGCATAGTTTTATCTCCGGAATAGGAAGCATCAGTTAGCATAATTTTCCTAAAAAGCATTATACATAGAAATTGCTGTTTTACCATCAGGTAAAAGAAAAGCTAAGCCAAGAAGAGTAATACACCCTATGACATACAGTAGAATAGTACCCTTAGAAATACGTGTATAAACACTAGCAATATTAACTAATGTAAGAACAATTGATATACCCGCTAAAATACCAAAAAACATTTTTATTTCAGTGTACGTTCCACTATACCAAACTAACCATGCTGGCATTTATTTCTCCCCGTATCTTCTAGTTTCTAAATCAAGAACTTTTTTAACCTGCGCCCCTACCGTACTATAAAGCTTTTTTCTGTTCTCTAAAGTATCATTACTATCATCAAGAGTTCTTGTAATAGTAACCGTTAAAGGTTCGAATTGTTTGACTTGGATAGTTTTTGAAACAGTAATCGAGGTACTCATATTTTCTCCGAAATAGGAAGATATTTTTCATTCCACAAACCTTCTAAACTCTTATCTTCTCTGCAAACAGAACAATAAGGATTAGAGCACTTAGGTAAATCAAGAGCTAAAAACTCTTCATAGGTTTTTACGTTTAAAACTTTTTGTTTCATTTTTAAAAACCGTAATAAACATTTCCTTATTTTCTTTCTATCCTTCTCGGAAAATACTCTGCTATAAATAGTAGTATTCTCAAGAGAGGGAGCTTCTTTGGCAAAAAAGAAAAGGGAAACACCTTCTATAGGTATATTATACTGTTTTTCCAAGCAATAGGCATAGGTTAATATTTGCATTTTGTACTGCATTCCGGGGTCTTTAACCTTATCTGGTAGCTTTTCTTTAGAAGTTGTTTTATAATCTACTATCCAGTATTTGTCTTTTACTTTTAAAACAGTGTCTATATGACCAACGATATTTTTATAATTAATAGGTATTTCTAAATATTCCAACTCTCCGCAACATTCAGGCTTGGTTTGTAAGAAAAATTCTTTGTCACAATTTTTACATTTCCAATTACCAAAAAGATATTCGCAATTCTCTGCCATATACCGTTCAATTATTTCATGAAATAAAGTACCAGTGCTAAGAGTTAAAGCATTGGCAAAATTGCAAGGAATATTTCCTTGGTATTGAAGCCAAGTGAGCATAAAACGATAACCACAAAAGGGAAGCTCAGAAGGATGTAATTCTAAAATCCTACTTTTATTAGGATAAGAAAATTCATAACCTCTAAATAGCTTTTGCCCTTGCTTATAAAGAAAAGTCTTAAACTCCTCTACATTCATGATAAATTTAATACAAAATAGGGAAAAATTATGATTGTTCAAATTACAGATTATGGGGTTTCTCGACTTAAGGAAACCTCATTACCTTTTGAATTAACAAAGTATAAATTAGGTTCAAGTTTTGGATATGCTCCAAAACTCGATGCTACCGATATATTAGGTAATTTACAATATGAGGGTACTCCAACGGAATATGTTCCTATCAATGGAAATACTGTCAAATATAGAATTGCCTTAGATTATGAAGTCGAAAGCTTCTCTTTTGGAGAAATTTCTCTTTTTGATGATTCTAATAAATGTGTAGCTATTTGTGTAGCTTCCAATCCCATCATTAAAGAAAAATATGAATCTCGAGACATAGGAAATTCCATCGTAATAGAAATATTTCTTTCTATGGTAGATGGTAATTTCGTAATGTGGACAGATGACTTAGCTTCTTCTAATCCTTTATCGGTTCCTATAGTTGATTCAATAGATTTATTATATCCGGTTTCTCAAACTACTTCCAATATGTATGTAGTTTGTCCTCCGAGTAAAGAAAGCACAAATACTTCAGCTATTTTAGCTTATACTACTCGTCAGGGATTATGGAATTTTGATGTTTATCAACTCAAAAATACCGCTTTTAACCTTAAAATATTAGAAGCTCAACCAACTGCTATTGTTTTTGATGTTTCAGAATTTACTTTAGAACAACTAAACGACATTATTCCCCGATATTTTGGGGAATTAATCCTAGAATTTACTTCGGGGCCTTTGTTTAGTTGTTGTCGCAATATTAAATCTACAGTTGTTTCTGAAAATAAGGCTACGGTTAGTTTTGCAACTCCTATCGCAAGACCCCCGTATGAAGGGGATACTTTTGCCATTTTTGGACGTACTTCTTTATCCATAGCAGATACTATTTTTCCTATAGCTACTAAAGATAGCTTAGGTGCTATTATTCCGGGAGAAGGTCTTTCTATTAACCCTCAAGGAGTAGTAGATGTAGATTTTCCTGTACTTTCTGTAAATGGCCATACTGGAGAAGTAAATCTTGTAAGAAAAGATTTTCCTTGGATGGCAAAAGTTGCGGAAACTAATAATTATGAGGATCTATATAATAAATATACATTACCTGTCGCTACTTTTAGCACTTTAGGCGGAGTTAGACCAAAAGAAGGAAGTGTTGTAACTATAGATGCTTCCGGTCTTGTTGATCTAAAAATAAATCCTATAGCCACTATTAATGGAAAAGCACCTGACGAAAATAATAATATTCAAATCAACTTTAATGAAGAAATAGTAGGTCTTATTAACCCTATTTTATTGGAAGTAAATAATGATTTGAATAATTTTACTTCTGCTGGTCTTTTTTATGCTCCTAAAGAAACAGCTCCATTAATTTTTAATACTCCAATTACAAATAATTATTTTACCTTGGAAGTTGTTCCAATGTATCGTAATCAAATTGGAGGAGAAGTTATTCAAAGGATAACTTCCTCAGACGTTGGTTATATTAGAAGTTTTAACGGAACTTCATGGACTCCGTGGACTATGGTATTAACCGGTAGTACCTTACCAATAGCAACCTCTCAGTTCTTGGGAGCTATACGTGTAGGAAACGGTCTTTCTATCACTGAAGATACCGGAATTTTATCGGCAAATGTTACCAGCGTACTTGGAAAAACCGGGGATGTTGTCTTCAATGGGGATGATCTCTTTAATATTCTTAGAGGATACATAAATACTGAAGGAGGTTTTCCCGGCCTTACTGAAAATGAGGATGAAAATCTTACTCCGGAAGAAAAAAAAGAAGTTGGTTGGAAATATGCCCGCATAGAAATGAGGCAGCTTCCATTAGGCACCTTTTATTATATAGGAACCTATGATCCTCAAAATAATGAAGTTAACGGAGATAGTGAATATACCCTGTTGGATACTGGTAGAATTTCTATTCCGGAAAGAGAAACTTCATTAAACGAAGACGGAGAAGAGGTTGAAGAAATAAGTTATACCGTTCAAGATGCTTCCGGCTTTGTTTTAGAAGTTACTAAAGATTTTGAAAGTACTCTAGATGATCTATCAGATCTTCATGTAGGTGATTTAATTGTTTCTTTAAATAGCCGTTGGTTAAAATTTAAAGACATCAAAAGCAATTATAAAGTAGATAAACCTATGGAAAATAATAAATTCCAAAAAGGACTTATTTACATGGATGAATCCGGAAAATCACATCCTTTAACCTTTATTGATGGCGGAACTTTTTAAAATGATTGTCCATATCGTAATGACCTCTCTTTTGCTTATTGGAATTATTCTAATATCAGTATTTTCAACAATTGTTTTCTTATTAGGAATATCACTAATTTTAAATTCAATTTTTTATTTAATGTATTCTTGGTGTGGAGCAAGTTATACGTGGAAATACTTTTACCCAAATAAAGAAGGAGTATTTGGATAAATAAAATCCAAATAATCAAAATAAGATTTTGGCAAACGAGATTTTAAAGAAACATCTAAAATTTTCTTTTCCAACTTAAGAGAAGAAAGTTCAGGTAAAGGAACATCCTTTCTTAAAGTAACTAACTCTTTATTTAAAAGTAATCTAGGTATATTAGTTTTTAAAGAGGATATCACCTTTTGATCTGGACATTCTTTTAAAATATTTTTAATAGAACCATATTTATTTAAGAGGTTTTTAGTTTTAATAGGGGATAAAATTGAAGGAATATTATCAATTTTATCTCCTACTAAAGTTTGATATTTTACCATTTTAGAAATAGAAATTCCTTTTAATTTTTCCACATCTTTATAAGTTATAAACCGAGGGAAGGGTTTGCCCCCTTTTTTAAAAGAAGAATCATAAAGAGAAACTCTATCAGAAAGATATTGGAAAGAATCTTTATCCTTAGTCCCAACAATTACTTTTGAATATTTATAGGCAGCAGAACACGCTACATCATCGGCTTCAAAAATTTCCGGTTGACAGTAACAAATACCTAATTCCGTAAGCAAACAAAAAAGATCCGGTAAATATTTATAAATTTCGGAAGAAGAAATTCCCATTGAATTAACGGAAGAATGCTCTGATCTGTTAGCTTTATATAAAGGATCTTTTTTGTAACGAAACACATGAGGCCCATCAAAAGCTATTAAAAGATGAGAAGCTTTAACCGCTAAAGCATCTTTGCAGGCTAAGGAAAGAAAGGAAAAACAAAGTTTTTGTGAAAAATCATAATTTGTTTTCACTGTAAAAAAACATCTATGAAGATACCAATTACCATCAATAACGAAAACCGTAGACATAATTATATTAGGAAATAAAAAATGGATTTTGGAACACCCTTCGGTTATCCTATTGAAACCTATATATGGGTGATAGGACTAGCCTCTGCGGCAGGGATGGTTAAAAATATAAACTATACTGCTATTACAAAGCAATTTTCACTGTTATTATTGCTTAGAGATATTTTAACCGGAGGTTTTTCAGGACTAATGGCCTTTTGGATTTGTGAAAATTACGAAGTAAAAATTCCTCTTAACGCTGTAGCTATTGCTATTGCCGGTACTATGGGTGCACGGGCATGGGAAGAAATAGAAACAGTTATCAGAGGAACTATTCTAATGCTAGCTAAAGTCCCTAAAACTTCTCAAAAATTACCTTTAGATAATGATAAATAAGGAAAACATAATGTTCTCTCCCACATTTAAAGCTAATTATAGAAAAACCCTGTTAGTTGTTAATGGTATTTGGGGTTTAGTTTGCCTCTTTGTTATAGCCTTTATGATAGGAATATGCACTTTTTGGCTAGCACAACCCCAATTCTTCTATTCTATTACAAACTCTAGTGTAAAGCCACATGTAGTGTCTTCAGAAGGAGATATTTATCACCCTAATATTTTGATAACAGGTACAGGAAAAGCCGAATATTATCAATGGATAGAAAATAGAAAAGGAGAAACCGTACATGAATACGCTAAAGTAAATTTAGATACGGAAAACAATTCCAGTATTCGTCAAGAAAGAGTAACCATTCCAAGACTACCAAAAGGTATTTACATTATTAAAGGAAAAATGATTTCCCGTCCTAACCCCTTAAAACAAATGATGGTATCCATCATTATAGGGGTTATTCAGGTCAAAGATAAAAACGAAGAAGAAAATGAACATAACAGAATTACTACAGTAATAAATGATGACAGAAAATAGTTTATATAATTATCTTCGAGCAATAGGTTTAAAAGGAGAACCCTTTTATTCTATACCTCAATTAACACAAACTTTAAATAATATTAATCAAAAACTATCAAAAAATAGTTTTTTAATATTTGTAGCTCAAAGTGCTTTTGAAACACAATGTTATTGTAAATTTGTAGAAAATTTATATTATACTTCAGCGGAAAGAATTAAAAGCGTTTGGCCTTCTAGGTTTTATGTAGGAACTCCGATTTCAGGAAAAAGAAATGCTAATCTTTATATTAAGAATCCCCAAAAATTAGCCAATTTTGTTTACGCTAATCGAGGAGGTAACGGATCAGAAGAAAGCGGAGATGGATTTCGTTATAGAGGAAGAGGAGCTTTTCATCTCACTTTTAAAAATAATTATTTAAACGCTTCTATGTCTTTATACCAAGACAACAGGTTAGAGATAGAACCTGAATTAGTGGAAGAATGTTTTTATGCATTTGATACTGCTTTATGGTTCTGGAATTATAATAATTTATCTCAATATGAGAATAATATTATAGAAATTACTAAAAAAATAAACGGTAGTACTTCTACAGTAAACAATAGACTATTATATTGGAATAAAGCAAAAGAAATATTAGGATAATCATGGACGATATTGATAGAGCTAATATACAAGCAGAGCTTATTTTAAATTCCGAGATATCGGAACAGAAAAAAGCTTCCCGAGAAGAGGTTGAACGAACAGGATATTGCTTATATTGTGGGAACAGGTGCAAAGCTAAAAAGCAATTATTTTGCTCCCCTGAATGTAGAGAGGATTACGAAAAGGAACAAAGAATCAAAAAAGCGATACATAGGTAAAATAAAAGGCTCCTTGATTGGAGCCTTTTATTTATCAATTATTTATCATACTCACTATTCCGTTGCTCAATTTCATGTTCTCTTAATCTTCTAGGTCTTCTAAAAAGATTTTTCTCTAGTGCTTCTTTAACGGTTAAAACCGGAATCTCAGGAAAAATAATTTGATCTAGGGATTGTCCCTTATGCAAAACAAAAGCACAACGATAAGAATATGCAGGGCCCTGATGCACTATCTTTCTATTATAAAAACTAAAAATATCGTGCTGAGTTTCTATCTTAATAACACATTTCTTATCAGAAGGACTTGAAAGCCCATAATAACAATCAAGTCCTTTTGAAAGAGCATAACTTAAAAACTTGATCCACATATCCATACCATACTTAGTTTGTAACATATCGGTTACTAATACTTTGATATTGTTGAATTGAGATAAAGCATATAAAAACTTAGGAACAAAATTTTCACCTCTGTTTCTCCAATCAAGGCGACGCCAAACAGCAGATTGATATCTTCCGGCTCCGGAAATAAATAACTTACGACGGTCTTTTACAATACCTACCTTCGAATAAAAATTCAAATAAGGTTCAGTAAAATCAAGAGAATAATAAACATAATAGTTCCCTTCTTTTACTAGATAAATATCATTTCCATTAACTGTCAATACCTTATCAGTAGCACAATTTTTATAATTTTGATAAGTTTGCTTATCTAAAAAAGTTTCATTCCATTTAGAAGTTAAATCTTGGGTGTCAACCTCGGGTAATAATTCTGCGGAATATAATCGCTGTTTCGCTTTAATTTCAACCATTTTCTTCCTATACAAAAAATCTCCTATAAGAATATTATAGGAGATTTTTAAAAAGAATTACATAGCAAGACTTAAAACAGAGACGCTTGTAACCGCGGGACTTTTAGAAGCAGAGACTGTAACAATTACTAAATTATCTTCGTCAGCATCCTGCAAATAAGTGCTGGAAACATATAAACCAGACATACTACGGTCAACTTCTTTAATTACTTTGAATTGTAATTGAGGTAAATTTTGAAGATAATCTATAGCTTGTTGTTTATATCCTTCCGGATCATAGACTAATTTTGACATGAAAGCACTATTCTTTGTAAAAGAACCTTTCATTTTCAGAGCCTGAACCAATCCACGAAAATGACTGGCCTCCATTACATCTGCAATAATCAACATAAATATTTCCTAAGAGTTTTTCTTAATTTGTTGAGCTATTTTATCGGCAAGTTTTTTGTACTTATAATCCCTAGTTTCCAAGAATTTATTTCTGGCTTCATGATACTTATCAGTAAGAGTAGCCAGATCCATGCTTTTTGGTCGATAAGTTACCTTATCTAAATACTGCATAGCTTTCTTCTTGTCGCCATTTTCCATAGACTTGCCGGCTTTCTTATAAAGAATTTGAATAGCTTGTTTATTACGCGGATCGGTCTTATCGTGAGCGATCTTATGTAACATACTATCTGAAAGCTGGTTGACATCTTTGAGAGCTTCTAATCTTTCCTTAGCATATATATATATATAACCCATATTTAAAATTCCTTAAATAAAAGACATTTCTTCAATAGACTTAATTACTTCATTCATGTAATTAGGATCATAACCATAAAGCTCCCGATAATAATCTTCCATCGTAGCTTTAGCTTCGTCCGTAGTTTCTGCAATTAATTTTTTACGAATTTTCTTATCCATAATTGCAGGAATTTCCGCTTCATAAGAAGCAACAATTCGATCCGAATTCATAATAACCGGTTTACCGGTAGCTCTAGAAACAATAGCCACTTTTTTAGTCCCTACTTTTGTTACAAAACCATAATCCATATCGCCTGTATTAGTAACATAGGCTGCTAACTCTTTAGGTTGGGGCATTACAGAAGCGACCAATCCAAAACGAGGAGCAGTAGAATTATGAGAAAGAGTAGATTGAACAATGGAAGATAAATCTTCTTCCCCATGACGGGCTAAATAAATACTACCCGCTCCTTTTTTAACTTCCCACAAAGAATCATCCTCGTTAGACATCAAAATATTCTTTGAAAGAACTTTATAACCGGCTCGAATTTGTTTTTCATTAGTTGCACGAACTTCACGATTTAAATGAACGTAACCAACCGCGGAATTACTATCTAAAGAACGGAAAGAAGCTTCTACAGGAGCGGCTAATCCTTTAAATTTTTTAACAAGAGTATTGTTAATAAAAGTTTTATCAGGAGAACCTGTATAAGAAATTATTACACGGGCTAAAGAAGGAGAAACCATCGTATAATCAGTGATTGCTACCGTGTTTACGAGGCTTCTTAAATCATAAGATTTCATATTTGTTATTCCTCAATATAATCAAAACTAAAAGTAACTGACATCATAACGGCTGCACTTTCACCACCATCGAGGTCTACCGAGTCAATTGTTTTTGGCCAAACACCTGCTAATTTGATGGTTTTACTTTCGTTAGGAAAATCATCATATAAACTAAGAGTGCAAGAGGATTTATAAAGATCAGAAGTACTACCTGAATTATTTTGCCAAGAACGCATAAGTTCTCGCCAAGAATAAAAAGCATTACGTACAGACCAATCTACCCCTTCATAGAAAGTCACAGTAAATTCATGATCATAGGTAGCTCGTCCTGCAAATACTAATTTAACCCCATGCAATTCGACTTCTACCGCATCTAAATTTGCTCCCGGAAACTGAGTAGTTTTAACTCGAAAAGTTAAATCTCTTAAATTGCCGGAAACTCCGCTAGGAAGTCTATCAAAAAATAAATCAAAATTCCATGTTTGTGCAGGATCTCGTAATCCTGCGACATCTTGTAATGAAGTTCTTGCCATAGGTCGGCCCTTTTTAAATGTATAACATTAAATTTTCTATTAACCGCCTACCTGAGAAAGTACTTCTGAGAAATCAACACCCTGTTTAGAAATAACCACTTGTAGTTGAATCTGAGAAATAGGAATCATAGGAATAATTACTACAATAACATTTCTAATACCGGAATTGATTTCAGCAGCAGAAGTTTTAGTAGAAACAGTAAATCCTGAAATTGCTCTTGCAGCCTGCATATTACTAAGGTAATCACTTACAGAAGACTCAATAGCTCTCGCAGTATAATCGTCGTTTGGTTCTTGTACTTGATAAATCAAATAATCCTGTAAAGCTGTTTTAATGACATTTATAATACGACGAACAGAAATCCAAGATAATGCAGAGTCTTTAGTTTGAAGAGTCTTTTGTTCCCATAAAGCAATACCGGCACCTACAAAGGTACGTGTATAATTAACCTGAGCCGCAAATAACAAGCTAGCCTTGCCATCATCGTAGGTATATCTTGTTTTCAAAACATTTAATAAACCACGATTTAAACCGGCAATAGAATAAGAAGCGTTTGCTACATTATCTGTTCTTGCACACAAAGCAGCTGCCCAACCACTAAAAGGAACGTATTGTTGTTTGCCATTAATAACATCCGCTTCTAAAACATCAGGGCAGAAAAGACCTGCATAAGAGGTATTTGCATTTAATTCTAAATTACGATAATCAACTGCAGCTTGAGCTTCTTGAGATGCAGAAGGAACATCTAACATTGCAACGCAATCCCCTCGTTTTTCAGCTAATTCGATCATAGCTTTCTGAACAATAGGATTTGCTTTACCGCCATTAATTAATATATTAATAGAGTAAAGTTGGCGATTTTCAAAGGTAGACCACATTCTAGCTACATCATACGCAGTAGGAGCAGCTCCGGAATCACCGCCGGCCATGGCAGTACGAGCTAAATTAGTTATTTCAGGAATAACATCTAAACTTACAACATTAGATGCAGCTTTAATATATTTGGAATAAGGATTGATACGAGAAGTTAACTCAGAGGCAATACCGGAAGAATCTACGGCTTCTTGCAAAGTACATACAAATTCTTCAACCGGAGTAGAAGTATTATAATCCAAATCAAAAATTCTTACCGTAAATTCATTAGAAGCAGGAATAACATTATTTGGATTGGTAATAGGCTTAGCAGAAGTATCCGGTTCTAAAGTACCATCATCAATGAAAGTAGTTTCCGCAGAGCCTAGAGTTGCTAAAAGCCCAAGGGCTTCTTTTGTTCTTCCATAAACCTTATAGCCAATTGCAAGAGGATCTTGCTCAAAAGATAAAGTAACAGAATTAGTTTGATCACTAGAAGCTATTACAACTTCAATTGGATTAGAAACTAAAGTTTCTCCGCCACCCTGTAAAACTTTCGAAACCTGATATTGATAGGTACCAGCAGGTAAATACCCTTCATTGGTAGTATCTGCAGAAAGATCTTCCGGTTTAAAAGGAGAAGCATTTGCAGATTGGATGCCGATAGCTAAACGATCTCCGTAAGACCCCGGCCCTTTATTTGGATAAAATAAAGCTACAGGAGTCAAAGTATCACTTCCTAAAAGCATTTCCCAATCAATATTATTTGGATCGGCAATACCTTGTTCAACAGGTACTAAAGAAACTGCTCTGCTTTTGTCCATGCAAAGAGCAACACAAGATGTTAAAGCACCTTCTCCAGCTACACGCACGGCCCATAACTGATTACCTTCTCTAAAATAATCTAATCCACAATAGGTATCAAAGGAAATTTGAGCATCCGGATTGCCATATTCTGCTAAATAATCATCTCCGTTTGAAAAGAATTTAGGTTCGGTAGATCCTTGACGAGAAACAATAACTTGTGCAGCTACAGAAGAGGATGCAGAAGTAATGACTTGAGATAAGTCAATTTCTGTAGTATAAACACCTGAAGGTTGAGACTTAATAATCGGCATATATTATCTCACAATAACTTGAGGATTACGAATAAGGTAATTTTTAGAAACTTTGCAGTCCTTAGGTAGAGTTACTTTTCCTCTTCCCTGTACAAAAACAAAATCTTTTTTACCCTGTGCGTTAATAATTTCAACGCTTAAAGCGTCTTGCCCACGATTTATAACAATACTCATGGTAATTCCTTTTTAAATTTCTTATTATTAAATTTAGAAAATACTGAAAATTTTTCTAAAATTATTTCTTAAATTCCATAAAAGTATGTCCGGCAACAATACTTCCATCTTCTAAAATATCCCCAACTGTGGCAGAGAAATTTGTTTCCACATTTACCGGCAGAGTACTCATAGTGTCAGAAATACTTATATAACCTTTTAAAGTAAGAGATCCCTCAACTTCATAATGTGCTACATTATCCGTTATTTCTTCTCTGGTAGGAATATTTAAAGATTCTTCTAAAAATGGTACTATAGAAAAAGGAACATCTGAATATACAATATCATATTTTAATTTTCCTAAGCGTTGAGCGCTTATCCATTTAGAAGCAAAACTTAAAACACTACCGGGAGCTCCCATTAAACAGTTCGTATAATAACGAATATTTATTTCAAAATTAACGGGAACACATTGTATTCGATTAGCAAGATTTTCAGAAGATCCTTTAACTGGAGAAGTTATTCCGACTCTTGATAATCTATGAGAGGTTAAATTATCTCCAAAGGCAATATTAGCAACACTTATAAAAGCATAAGGATAAGATATTTCTTTTCCTCTTTCCTTTTCTTTTCTCTTTATAATTTGAATAGGATCAGAAGAATTAGTAATAGTCACAGGACATTCAAAAACGTTTCGAAATTGATTTTGAAAACCTTTAAAAACAAATTCCTCAATGGGTTCTACTCGATCTACTTTTTTCATAATAAAAAAGGGTAAGGGTTTTTAAATTCCCTTACCCTCACTTTCGCTAGGAGAACTACAAATTATTTACGAGCACTTGCACGGAGATTGCGGCGGGCGCGAATAGCGCGACTAGCTTTTGCTTTAGCGCGAATAAGGCGAAGAGAAGCTTCAACAGCTTCGTTGATATCATCGACTTCCTCCGTTTCAGTTTCAGCTTCACTTTCAACTTCGGCGGGTTCCTCTACCTCATCAACTTCGATACCTACATCTTCTTCATCTTCTTCATCTTCATCTTGAGCATCCAATTCAACATCAAGATCTTCTGCTTTAAGTTTCTTAGCACGAATAACCTTTGGACTAGGACCAGTAGCAGCAAGACATGCTTCCAAAGTACGAATACCAGAAATCGCATCAGGAGAACTAGAAGCCTGAGTCATTGCTTTAATGCCTTTAGCGATAAGTTTTTTAGCAGCGGAAAGACTCTTAGCATTCTTAGCACTGTAGAAATAGGAAAGACCAAGAAGAGCATGGTCTAAACTTTTTGCATAAACGAATTTTGCCATTATAAATTCCTTGTAAAGGAAGGGGAATTTTCCCCTTCAAAAGATTAGAGACGGACACCCTTAGCAACAGAGAGACTGTTGCAAACAGCGATAGCCATGCTTTCTTCCATAACCCAGCCGCGGCCCGGAATATTTTCGGTAGTGATGGAAATCGGTTCAGAGGTAATACCATTACGATCAGAATAAGCACCGTGAGTAAGAGGATCAGAAATAACGAAGAACTCACCACGATTGAGAACCTTATGTTCAGGGAAGCGATAAGCGTCAGAAGTAACCAACATACCGTAAATTGTACCGAGCTGGCCGGTTAACAATAATTCGTGACGTGCAACCGGATCAATGATGGAACCAAATTCAGCATTACCAACAATATCGATAAAGAGATCGGAAGCCAAAAGAACATGGGCAGCTTTCAAACCCCAACGGGTAACCTGAGATTGAACCTGCATGATACCCATCGGAGTAAGACCAGTACCAAAGTTATTGAGCTTATTATCAACACCAACAAGGGCGTTAACCTGATTATACCAATGACGGTCTTCTTTAACCATCAAGGCTTCAGTAGCTTCAACAAATTTTTCCTGAAGAACATCACCAGAGGACTGATTAATTTCATTGCGGGTCACAAACGGACGAGCAACAATCTGAAATTCCGGGGGAGTGAACCAAGGATCGCGAGTAACTTGAGTAGCAATGCGAGTCGGAGAAGTAGACCAAACAGCGGTAACATTCTTCATGCGAAGCGGGAAGCGAGGAATTGCACCCTGTTTAACTTCCACATTTGCAAGGAATTTACGCATAAAGCCTTGACGATTGGCAGTTTTAAAAAGGGAGTCTGCCATAACTTCGCCAAGAATACGATGGGTATCATTATCATTAAAAGCAGCACTGATAGCCTGACCATGAATTTTAGCATCGGCCTGCATACGCTGATTCTGAGCAACCACTTCTTCAGGTTTCAAAAGACCTTCGGAATTGGCCATCATAAATTGGCAGGAACGCTTAAGAAGATCACGATTGCTGGAAGCGTTAATTTCACCATTGCGACCAACCATCGGGGAAGCTTCACCCGGTAATGTGAATTGAGTGGCGGGAACTGCCAGACTCGGTTGACGAGAAGCCTTAACAGAATATTTCATTATTTTCTCTCCAAAAATTAGGCAGCGCTGAACTCAATACCAAGGAACGGAATTTCAGCGGTTGGGACTTTAACAACATAAGCACCGGTAAGAGCGGTACCTGTACCGGACTGATCGGTAACAAAACCACCAGAAGCCAACTTAATAGCAGTAGCAGCAGCCCAATTAACGGAAGTATCAAAACAGCTTGTATAAATAATACCACGTTTAGCGAGACCGCACTGACCAACAATAGCACCTGCAGGGCCGCCCGGCTGAGCATCACCCATCATAGCACGAGCCTGAATGTTAGTAAGGGCATAACGATAAACAACTTTAACTTTCATACCAGCAGTCATTGCCGTAGCCGCAATAGTTTTACCGGTAACTGTAGGAGAAGCAATCTTCTCACCGGATTCTAAATTGATTAGAGCAACAGAATTGCTAATAGGAGCAAACTGAACAGTAACTTTAGCAGAGGAATCTACCAAAAATTCTTCAACAGCAATACCATAGGGTTCCAAAACAGGAATACCACAAAGCTGATTCATTGCAAAACCGGCAAAAATTTCGTTTGCAGCGCCGGTGGAAGGAGAAATTCCTTTACCGGGGACAGCAACCATCGCCTGACCTTCTTGAGTGACTTGTGCACCTTCAGCTAAAATAGCCTCGGAACTGTCAACGATTCGTGTATCAATATAGAGCATTAGTATCTCCGAGTTAATTAATAAAGATTAAAACTTTTTTCGAGACTTGATAAAAATTCTCGTTCATCATTAGAGGCTTTTACCTGTTTACCGGAAGCTTTACGTAAAGGATTCAAAAGAGAAGCCTCTAAACTAGGAACATACTCTTCCTCTTCTTCAGCGGATTCAATAACTTCATCACCTAAAAAATCAGAATCCGTATCAGCTTCAACTTCGGGTTCCACAGTCATGTCCAACTGTTCTGCCAAATTATCTCTAACTTCTTCCGGTTGGGCCTGCAATTTAGTTGCTAAAGCAACAATTTGTTGCATAAGCTCAGAACCCTTGGAAGCGAAAACAGAGCGAATTACTTTGTTTGCGTTAGTAATTCCAGCAGCATTTAAAGAAGCAGCTAATTCCGTTCTAACTGGATTCTTATATCCCTTGAAAGCATTACGATTAATACCCTCACAGGCTAAAGCTAAACATTGTTTCCAAGATTCGAGAGATTTCTTTTTCTCTGCCTCGTAGGAAGCTTTGATTTCTTTTGTTTTAGCTTCCACCTTATTAGTAAAAGCAGTATTTCCTTTTACCTTAATAGAAGCAAGGGTAAAACCACAAGATTTAAGGCCGGCACGCAAACCTACCTTACCGCATTCAAATTGAACGGCGTCACAGAAATTATCTGTAGTATAGGTATCCGCTACTTTAGCCTTAATAGCATTTCTCTTTGTAAGAGTTGCAATAATACGATTTGCTTTAATAGCGTGTAAGGAAGTGCCGGAAACTACAAATTCGATATCTTCGATAGCCTGATCATCCATGTTATCAGCATCTACAATATCAATGGATTCATCTTCCAAAACAGTAGGTTCCTGAGCATTTTGAAGAGTTTCCGGAGCTACCTGAGGATCGATATCTTCCAAAGCATTGTCTTCAAGAGAGGCTTCCTCGGTAACAGGTTCTTCTGTTTCCTGTAATTCCTCGTCATCAACACCGCTTTCAAGATCAATATCTACTTCGGCATTATCTCCAGAATCCAAATCCGCCTCCTCCGTCTTAGGAGCTTCATCGTCCGCGACAGGAGCTTTATCTTCGGATTCCGTATTATCCTCTGCAATTTCTACCTCTTCAGCCTGTTCCACTTCTTCAGCATCACCTTGTTCATTTTCCGCAATGGATTTATGCACGAAAATTCCATCAGTACCTGCTAAAACGTTTTTAATAGCCGCTTTAACTGCAACAGAAAAATGAGTGTTTAAAGGTTCCTCGTCTTTCTCAGGAGCGGAAATAGCAGAAGGAAGCATACTATTTTTGACTTTCACGTCTGAGTCTACGATTTTCACTTTCTCTTCATTACTGATATGAGTAAGTGCAGCTCGCAGAATTTGTTTTCTGCTTTTTCTCATTTAAAAATTCCTTAAAGAAATAGAAAAATTTTTACTTTTCTTATCATTAAATTAAGGGTTGTGATTTAGAATTATTCTTCAATTTCTAAAATATAATCACTTAACTTAATTTCCGTATTAAGATACTTAGTAAATTTTTTCGCATTGGTAAAACGCTTAATAAGAATATCATAAATATTGTCAAAATAAAGCCCATCTGGTTCTACTATACTAGGATTAACTCCTGTAACACCACGAGTGCCCATACCAAAAAGATATTCACAATAAGCATCCCCTACAATAAACCAACCCCAATCACCGCTATTTTTATCTATTTGAAATTTTTCAATAATGGAAAGTCCAAAACGTTTAGCTGCAGCCTCTATGTCATCATTTAAAGCTCGTAAATCTAAATCTAAATACATTTTTAAATTACCTATAAAATAACGTTATCCGACTGTGCAGGAGCCCAAGCAGGATCGGGAACAATAGAAGTTTCGATAGGAGATAACGCATGAGCGTTTAAAAATACTAAATGAGTATTTCCTTCATAATCTTTTACTGTTCTAAAATTAACATCGTTAATACTTGAAATATGTGAGCAGCAATGTTTATCGTCACAAATTTCACCACAATAAGAGCAGGTAAAATAATAAGCTTCCGCTCCCATAGAATATGTATTAATTTCTCCCGACATAACTTTCTCGGCAATTTCCGGATATTTTGTTTTATCAATTGCTAAAATACCGGTTACTTTACAAAGTCTGTTTCCGTTATAACCTTTAATACGTCTTAGAGAAACATCTAAAATCACACCATGAGCTTTGGTAGGATCTTCATTATTGTGGTTATAAAACACAGGGGCTCCGGCCCAACCTTTATAAGCCATTCTATTATTAGGAGGAGGCATAAAACGAATTAACTCTTCTAAAGGAAAAGCAATTCCATTACGATTGGGAAGATCGGAAGGACAAATTAAAGTAGAAACAAAGAAATAATCATTAAGGTCTTTAGAAATACAATAGGCTTCCGCGGCTAAAGGAAACCAAGATAAATCCAATGATTTAATTTCTTGTGAATCTCTTGATAAACTTGTTTCTGCTGTAGCAGTCGAACGAATTTCAAACATTTTTATCTCGTTATAACATATAAAGTTCCGGGAGCAGAAAATGTAACTTTCATGCAACAACAGGCAATAGGATTTAGAGCAACAATTGCTCCCTCGTTAATAGTAGTTTTATTAACCCAAGCAATTGTTTTTTGAACTTCTTCATCCGGATCAGAAGCTCTAGCTTCATTTTGAAGAGTAAATTCTACGGTCACAGAAGCTCCCACGGCTTGAGCATAGGTACATTGATCAAACTTACCGGTTAAATAATCTGTCGCTTTAATATAAGCAATATCTCCTGCTTTTTCTCCGACAACCTGACAATAACTCAAAGGCTCAGAAACCTGAGGATAGGAAAGACCTAAAGGACCGGAAGCCCCCCTATGCCTTACATGGTACATACCATTACCAATTAATATGGCCATTTTATTTTCCTTCATTAAAAACCTCTGACATATTTCAGAGGTTATTTTATTAGTTTTCTTGATCTTCTTCGCCGTCTCCCTCATCTTCCCCTTCTGGAGGAGTAGTGGGTTCAGGTTCTTTAGGAGGATCTTCCTTTTCTTCCTCTGGTAAATGCTCTGTTAAAAAATTATCATCAAATTGAGGAAAAGGAATATTTTTATCAATATTAAGATAAGCTCTTAAAAAAGGATAATCTTCAGGAAGAACGTCAGTACCGGAACTTACCTGATATCCTGCAGCCTTTGCAGCCGCTTTTACTTCTGTTAGTTTCATAAAAACCTCGTTGTAATTAATTAAACTTCAGGATTACTAAACATAAAATTTTGATATTCTTCATATCCCACAGCACTAAGGGAATGAATTTTTAAAAAAGATTTTACCTCCTCTACCTTCTCAAAATTTTTAATCAAAAGCTTAATAGCTGGCTTAAAAGGCAAAGTAGTGGTTTTTAAAAACTTTTTATTAATCCCTTCCGGAATTATTTGAAAGTAATATTTCTTATTAATGAGAACAACCTGAATATCTAATTTCTTACTTTCTTTAAAATAAGGATATTTTTGAATACTATCAATGGTCTTTTGAGAAAAAGATTCTTTAGAAATCTTATAAAGAGTTCTCCATGAAGGCAATAGCTTACGAATATTCTCTACATTGAAAATTTCCTGATACAAAGGAGTCTTTAATTCTGCCATTAAAGTTTTAATATTTTGAGTATTAAAAGGACACACATATCCTACATCCAAATAATTAAATCCTAAATTTTGTAAAATCATTTTATTTTCGTAATAACCTGAACAGGGATACTCTAGGAAGAAACGATTATTAAGAATAAAAGGTTTTAAAATAAAAGAATTAGCTTTCTTCTCTGTTATCTTTCTCTTTCGTAAAATAGGTTTATAAGGTAGTCCTATTCTCTTTTCAATTTCCTTTCTCAAAAATGAAGTATTGGTAGTATGGCATGTGAAGATTTTATTAGGTGAAAAGGACATTGTCTTAAACCCTAAATCCACCTGAATACCACCTTTATTAATTTTCTTAATAAGACCACATCCAAACTCGGTATAAACAGCCTGATTTTCTAAAAGGTTTTCTTCCTCGTCTGCTCTTACTAAACGTAATTCCTCTGCTTTGTAAATATCCATATTTTCTACAAAAGGAGTTTCTATATAAAAGCAATTGCTAATATTATCATTTACTGGTACAGGAGTAAGTTTTATATTACCAAATTCATCCAATTCACTAGGATGTTTTTTTCTATACTCTTTATATTCTCTATTGATTAGTTTGTTATAACTACTATAAGCTTCCATATAAGGAGTCAAATATTCCTGCTCCATTTCTTTGCGAATATGTTCTAATGTCATGGGAATAGGAGCAAGATTTGGTAAATTCAAATAATCCTGATTGTGAGAATTATCGAATTTACTAACACTTATAAGCTTAGCTACCAAACGAGCCATTTTACAAATATCAACAGTACGAGAGGCTACAATCCAATCAAAATATATATTAGCACGCTCTTCAGATTTTTTAAGCTGAGGACGATTAATACGAGAATTACCCTGCTCTAAAGAACCGGGAGTCCATGTGTATTGAATACGAATTAAACGGGAAGCCATCTGAAGATTCAAACCGGTATTCATAGAAGTTTCTACTCCAACCATCCATTTTTTAGAATCTTCTTTTTCAAATTTATCTATATGAATATACTTTTCTGCAGCTTTATATAAAATACCACTTTCTTGCAAATTATATTCAGGTAATTTTGATGCTTTATAAATTGCTTCAGCTACGGCGATATTTTGACAATAGATAATTATTTTCCCCGGAATGTCTTCCTCAATATGATCTTTAACAATATCAAGAACTTTTCTAACCTTAGGAGAAATTCGATCCTCTCCTTCCAATATTTTTCCAATATTAGTTTCGTAAGGAGCTGCCGTAAAAATTTCAAGTTTTTGCAAATAAACAGCCAACATAGAGGCTAAAGCATCTTCATCCTCACTTTCTTCCACCTCTGAAAGATTTTCCTCAGTGGATTCTTTATACTGACGAAGTTTTTGCATCAAAACTTTATTATTTTGAATTTCTTCTAAAACCTCTCCTAACAAAACCCGATATAATTCCTGTTGTTTTTCAGTTAAAGAAACTACATGAATTTTTTCATATTTTGGAGGTAATAAAGCTGCCCATTCTTTACGTAAAGCTTTTCCAACCACTATATTGTGACTAATAGATTTCATTACCAAAGCTTCCGTTCCAGTTTTCCATCCACCTTTAGGTAGTTGATAAATACTGGTAAAATCTTTTAAACTTCCAAAAATCGAAGGATCTAAAATACCTATTTGAGAAACTAAATCTGCGATGGTATTATGAGCCATAGTACCGGAAGCTAAACGAACTTTTGGTATCGAAGTTACTAAACCTCTCACAGCTTTTGATCGGAGGGAAGTAAAGTTTTTAATAGTTTGGGATTCATCTAAAAGGCAATATTGAAAAGAAAAAGATTTTAAAAATTCTTGAATTGGAAAAATATTGATTTCATAATTGCCATAACCACAAACCTGCGCTCGGTATTTTAAAACGTCATAAGAAGCTATAACTACCGTATTAATAGGAGCTTGCGAAATAACATCTCTTAAACGATCTAACTCTTGAGTCTGTACAACAGAAGTCGTTAGGGGAATTACGTTCAATTTACCATGAGTAAAATAAACTACTTCTCTTACATATTGACCTACCAAGTGAGTAGGGCATATAATAAGATAGGGAAAAGATTTATTTTGTTTAAGATTAGTAAGAATATCCAAAATAGCCAATAAGGATTTGCCTCCTCCTGCACTAACCGGAAAAATAGCGTATTTAGGATTTTCTTTCATAATATTAAGAATTTTCCTTTGATGTGGTAATAACCCAATAGAATCACTAATCAAAGGAATGGAAGGAACTTTCCAATCTTTTTCTATATTTTGATTAAGAGCATGTTTTCGTTCTTGCTCAACCAATTCATTCAAATTAGAGGAAAGAGAATTGTATTTTACTAGCGCTTTAATAAGTCCATACATTCTCAATACTCTAGGAATATAATAACTAATTTCTAATCGAGTATAATCTTCTTCTATTATCTTAATAAACTTTCTAAAAATAGAAAAGTAATATTTAAGCAAAGGATTAGCTTCATTTATCTCTTTTAAAGAAAAAACCTTTCCAAATTTCCAAAACCTTTCTTTAAGACTTGGAGTATATACTTCAATACAAAACATAGCGTCTTCAACAAAACCATGACCATAGTCATTTTTATTTTGTCGAAGAAGTTTAAAATGGTTAAAAAGCTTTTCTTTTTTATCCCCTAAGCAAGCCCATCCAAAAACTTCCTCGTAATCTATATCTATATTAAAAGCATCAGGACATACATTTTTTATAAAAAGATCTAAAGAAAGTAAAAAATCAGGATTAACTTCAACTCTTTCAAATATGTTTTTAACGTGAGCAGGGGTTAATTTACGAAAATTAGAAAGATCTAAAATCTCAAGATCTCCCTGACCTTGAGTATAGGAAAGAATATTGTTTTTCCAATCAGTTAAAATAATTCGATCACTAATATCATCATTAAAAGTAAATTTAGTAAACCCTAAAGGACCGGAAACGCGAAACTCATTATCATACCAATCTACCTTATTAACCTTACTAGGAATATAGTAAATTTCTCCTAAATCTGAGAGACAAAGGTTATCTTCATTTAAGCAACTAGGTTTACTATCTTTGATATTATCTAATATCTGACAAAGAGGAGAATATGCTTTAAGTTTTTTAAAAAAGCAAGACTTTTGCCAAAAACTAAGAATATTCCAAAGATCTGCTTCTCTCATTACCGAATAGGATAATGAGCTAATTTTCTCGCAGATTTTAGGAGAAATAAAAAATTCAAAATAAAAACGTTTTTCTTGAAAAAATACTCCCCGATAAGTTTCTTCGAAATTTTTAGATAAAAAACAGGGAGACTCTTTAAAAGAACAAGGAAGAGGATTTTTTTGTTGAAAATTTTCAATATCTTTTTTTATAGCAAAATAGGTTTCCCTTAGAGCATTACGTTTAGCTTCCGGTAAATCATAATTGAAAAAATCTTGGGAAGATAAAAGAATATGAGACAAATCTTCTATGGAAAAAGATATACGGTATAACACTCCCTCCTCTTCCTTTTTAACAAAGGAAGTAGCTTTTTCAAAAAAAGTAAAAAAGGCCTTCAAGGTTTGCTTGTCGGCCTTTGTGTAATCAAAGCCTAATCCTCTAGGAGAAATAAGGCTATAAAGGATATCAGCTAAAATAAAAGATAAATTACTTCTTTTATTTAAAGAAAATTTTTTATTAGAATATAAAATATTAAAACTCATAGTTGAGAAAAAATCTTGCAAGGATTCATTTTTAACATTGGTTCTAATATTATACCATATATAAACTGTTTAAGGGATGTTTTACTAGGAATAGGGTCGGGTAAAAAGGGTAATAAAGGTATTGAAATACAATAGCCTATCCTGATTCGATTATTAGAAACAGGTTCTAGAGTAAGAATTACCCCATCATTCAAAGTAAGATTATAACCCTCATAACTCTTAACAAAATCATTTTTTTGAGCAAAATCCTCCAAAAAAGTAGGATCTTCTCTATCTTGCTTTTCAAAATAACATTCTACCGTATTACGAAGATTAAATCCTAAAGTATCCGGAAAATTAATCTCGACTTTCGAATTATGAGGATTTTTAATACTCTCAATAAGGTTATCCAATTTAGCAATAGCTTGAGCTCTTTTTGAAGATAAAAGCTCTACCACTTGGCTATTAGTATTCTCTCGAGAAACACTAAAAGGGAATTTATTATTGTCGGAACATTTTTTAAAAAATTCTCCTATAACCTTGCCCCACGCTTCCACAGGAGAAAGATTTTTAGAAAAAATTAAACTTTCTTTCCATTCATTCAAAGCATTTGGAGAAAATTTACTAGGATAATTTTCTTCAGTAGGATAAGAATTTTGCTGTTGAATAGATAATCCTAAGTTTAAAAGAAAAGGACTTCCGAGCTCTTGTTTTGCCATAATTTAAATTCCATACTGCGTTAGCGCCTTTTTATCATACTCATCTTCCTCAGAATCTTCAGATCCATCCATATCTAAAACATTAGAATCGTTAAAATCAGGAGAATCTTGATCCCCATCTAAAATAAGGAGAGAATCTGTAGGAATCTCTGTTTTATCATAATCATTAACCAAAACTTTTTGATCTTGAGTTAATGTTCGTAACTCTACAGAAGTTCTTTTAATAACTTTTGCAAAAACCGAGGTATTATTTAAACCTAAAGCTTTACCTAAATAACTCAATTGTTCTGTAGTAGCATTAGGAACCAACTTCAAATAATCATCAAGAAAATAAATTAATTCTTCTGAGATCATCTTCTTTTCCTGTATAAATGTCTATGTCGCTTATTGTGACAGGAGAAACAGAGGGAAACTAAATTAGTCATAGAGGTAGTTCCTCCTTGGGAAAGAGGAATAATGTGATGTACTTCATTAGCTGTTTTTCCACAAAAGACACATTTATAATTGTCTCTTATTAAAACTTTTTCTCTAATAGAAAACCATCCGTTTTTTACTCCTGAATTATAAGTATCTCGTTTTATCCTTTTCATAAATATATGTATTTTCCTTTTTATAAAATTCAAAGAAAACTAATACTAAGTAATAAAAAAGGACACAAAATAACATTCATATTTTCTCCATCCTTTGACCTTGGATATTATAATATTTGCGCCTTTTCGTTAAAGCAAAAAATAACCCTGTTGACATAAGTATCAACAGGGGCATAGCAAATAAGAGATTATGAAATAATGGAGAATATTAACAGGAGATCATAATCCTTTCATCTTTTCGGATGACCTGCTATAAAAAATTTAACAACCTAATTAACTATATTATACCATAATTTTACTCAAAAACAACCCCTGAACCGAAAATATTTGGAATTTTTATAAATTCTTCACAGAAAGTTTTAGCTATTTCCTGCTGGAACGGTGTAAGGTCAGAAGATAAAGGAATTACAGATAACACTAGAATACCACTGGATTGTTGATAATGAAGATTTCTGTGAGTTAATAATTGTTGATTAAATTCTGAACTTAAAAGACGGAGATTTTCAAAAAGCGTTTTTTTAAATAATTCTTTATCTAAAGGAATATCCCCTGTAACCTTAAAATAGGTCTCTACATATTTATCTAGTAAAGAAGGCCCTATACGTTTAAAATCTCTAGGAACTTCCAAAACGGTTGCTATCCAATATTTTACCATATTTCTATTTCTTTTAGTTTAAAGTCTGTCACTTTATTTTGCCAAAAATAACCGAAGGAATTATTCACTAAATGAGTCTTTCCTATAAACGTATCAACTTTTTCATGTACATGACCGAAGATCCATGCCTTTATATTGCTTTCTAAAACTAGATTCTCTAAAGAATTACAAAAAGCACTTTCTAAAATAGAATTTTTATGTCTGTTATTAAGGAAAATCGGGCTATGATGAGTAATTATTAAACAGGGTTTTTTACAAAACATTTTTAAAGCAGTTAAGCTCTCTTCATAAGCTTTATAATAATTCTGACAATCAGAAAACTCTTCAATGAGTTTGAAATCCTTCACCATTGAGCATATAGCAGATACATTCAAGGGATCTAACTTACTCCATAAAGTAGTTCCAAAAATATTTACATTTTCTATTAAAAGAGACTCTTTTTCCAATATAAAAATGTTATCTTTTTGATACCTCTGTTTCCAAATTTTTGGAGCATTCAAGGAATAATTCCAATAATCATGATTTCCTAAAACACAAACAATCTTCTCATATTTTCGTTTTACTAATGTGAAAAAATAAGAAGTATAAAAATCATTCTGAAATCCTAGATCTCCTGCTATTAAAAGGTTAGGAGCGTGAGGATTTTTAAAAAGATTTTCTAAAAACTCCAATCCTTTGTCACCACTGCCCTGAAAATGATCTAAATGTAAGTCGGAAACTATTTCAAATTTTGTCATACAAAAAAGAGGGCTTTAAAGCCCTCTTGAAAAATTAAAGGTTATCTAACTCTTGAAGAATTTTTTCTCGCTCAATTTGCAGATCAATAAGACGCAATTTGGTTTCAAGCATTTTCTTTCTATCTGGCTTTTTCGTTTCTATCTTAGTCGATTTCTCTTCTACATTAATTGGTTTTTCTTGTGCTTTGATGACAGGTTTTTGTGCTACCTTAATCACCTCTTTAGTCGAAGAAAAAGAAATCATATTTTTCTCTCTAATATAATTCATCAAATCTTTCCAAGTAGGTTTTTTAATGCCACAGTTATAAATAGCATCGGTAATTTTTCGATAAGAATCATAAGAGCCAAGAAAATTTTTAGCAAGGCATACATCGTGGTAATCAACCACCTCCCCTGATGGGAAAGGATAGAAAAAATTCGGATAAGTTTCAAGCTCTTCAGAAGAATAATATCCTAAAAAAATTCTTTTAGTTGTTCCATTAGAACAATCTCTAAAGAGATAATAAACATTAAAAGGAACTTGAGGTTTTTCTCTAAGCAAATAAAGCGAGCTCCCTCCACCAAAACCTAGTTTATGAACTTCCTTATTTTTAAAATCGTAGGAATTAACAATAAACTGAGTTACTTGTTTCTCAGATATAAAAGATTTGTGACTCATTAATATTCTCCTGTTAAAAATTAACTTTAATGCTTTATTATAGTACATAAAAAAGAAAAGGACAAGTCAAAGAGAACTTGTCCTAAAAATTTTCAACAGGATTAAGTATTAACTTTCAATTGCATCATAAATTTCGTTAATTTTTTCTAATTCCTTATCATACTCTTCTTTAGAAATCTTACCTTCGGTAAGAGCATCTTGTAACTCACAATCCCATTCCTCAATGAGATCTCGTAATGTTGAAATATATCCTTTAGAGATTTCACAAACTTCCATAAACTCACCTATCCACAAAACTCTTTTAAAAGTTCAACAATCTTTGAAGCCTTTTCCAAACGGTCTCCGGAAATTTCTAAGGCATTAATATCTAAAGCAGGAAAAGAGTTTATAAATTTCTCAAGCTCTTCTTTCGCTTCTTTTATTTGCTCTATAGCAATATTGGCAATCTCTTTTTCACAATTCATTTTTCAAATACTCCAAAGCAGATTCGATTTCTTCTACTGAACTGCCGGGAGAGGTACCATCACAAGAAACTTCTACGCGAATACGTTTTCCATGATTAGAAATCACGAAAGAAATTTGATCATCCTCAACCTCGAAATTTGAAACAGAAAAACCTTGCTTTTTAAAAAAGGAAATTAAAAAATCTATTCCCCCTAAATCCATGTTATCAAAATTCATTTTAATACCTTTGGAGCATACATATCTTTCCAAACATAGTTAAGTCTGAAATTACCTTTTCCTTTAGGGTATTTATAAATAAGATTATTTTCTAACAATCTTTTTTCAATACGACGGTAGGATTCAGCAGGAAAATGTTTTCGAACATCAAAAGCTTTATAAACAAACTCTTCACTGCATTGGTCGTAGGCCAATATTAAATAACATTTGTCGGAATAAGTTATATTTGGAATATTCATGACATATTTTGTATATACGTCCATTATATTATCCTAGGGAAATGAGGAAAATTACTGTGACAGTAATAGCAAAAATCCACGTAATAGTAATCATCCAAAAAGGATCTTTCATAAGAGATTTCTCCATAAAAAATTTTTAATTTGGAAAGAACCAGAAGCATAGAATTGTAGGCGTTTCATGGACGCCTCGTTTCTAAGATTTTTCGTTGATAGATCTAGAACATATTATTACTCATAAGTCCATGAAACCTATATTTCATAACATGCTTACTCTAGCAAGCAATCTATCGCTAGGCCCTTTGAAGCTAACGCTCTTCCTAAACTTCTATTTGCCGGAGTCAAATATCCGGTAGTTCTTTCCAAATTAAAAAATTCTAAGAAACCCTATCATACATATACAAGGTATATAGGGAACGACTGTAGTTTGGAGATTGGTGAATTTTACCAAAGGCAACTGAGAGAGAATGTTATGTATATTAGTCACTACAGATTTTAACTATCTTCCTAATTAAAAGTATATAGGAAATTTCATTTATTTTCAAGTATTTTAGGAATATTTTTATAGTTTAATCGAAGAAGCTTTCTTTTATTTATATAAGCCACTGTAGAAATATGACCCTTCTTAACCAAACTATTTTCTATTCTCCCTATAGAAGATCGAGGAAAAACACATCTTACAATTTCCTGATAATATTGATACTCTTCATCACAAGCATCATATGCTAATAATAAATACAGCCTTTCTCCGTGACTTAAATCAGGAATATTTATTACATGCCTAGCGTAATAATTCATATAAAAGATTTTTCTAAATCTCAAAAAGAAAATTTGTTGAGAATCTTGCGGCCTCGAACCGCAAACTCTACCTAATTTCTATATAGCATGGGTAGCGTTTTTGCCAAAGGCTAAAAAGTGCACGCTATTACAAATTCTAAGCCTATTAAACTAAGATTCTCGTAACTATGTTAATCTTTTCTAACAATCAATGTTATTTATACTTTCCCTAAATAGAGTAGACTATTTCCAAACCTTTGAACCTTGATAGTCTATGGAGGTTTTTCCACACTTCTCGGAAACTCAGATATATTCTCGTCCTATGTCTTTTACCATCAGTTTCGGATCACAGCTAGTTCACTAGCATATATTCGCTGGAGCAGCCGGCTAAACTCCAACTTCTATGTTATTATTTTATGTGATTATATCACACCTCGACTTTAACATAGCAAAGGGACGAGGCTGCTAATAATCTAGGCAGCTCTAGAAGGATTTCATCTTACCATCCCAAAGATAGGTTTCAATAGGTTATTTACTTACTATTGAAACCAAACGTTGAATATTCAAAAGTACCAGAAAGAAGAGATTCGAACTCTTATATACGTTACTTCCCAATCAGTACACTTTCTAAAAACTTCCAAACAATCAACGAAGCTTATATGCAACGGGAAAATATCGGCTTAATACGCTAGAACAATGTTCTTGGATGTCACCAATATTCCCTCCGGTTAACATTCTAGCTAATAACTATATCTTCAGATATAGAACGCGTGACTCTTTAAAAGCTTCACTTAACAGAATCTATCGAATTTTTAATCGATTTCTTTACCAAAAAATTTGATAATGCTTTAAATAAACTAAGATTCTATGATGCTAGTCTTTCCTAGCAGTCATAATCATCTTGAGTTAAAGTCAAGGGTCTTTGCCTCTTGTCCGTGTTCTTTCGCACCGTCAGACATTGTAAGCTATTGTCTTGCTATCTTCCTGTAACCCCAAAAGTCGCACAAAATTCGTTGCAGGAAAATTTTGGTGGGAGATACTGGACTCGAACCAGTAACAGAGTCTTATCTAGGCTCCGCTTTAAACGGGTATAAGCCGTTCCCTTTACCATTAAGCTAATCTCCCTTAACTGTTAAAATAATTATACTATCTAATCGAAAAATAATCAACTAAAAATCGAAGTTTTTCTACTTCTTTTAAAAAATTTTCACGCATCTCATCATTCTGCAAACGGTCTAAAATAACAGCAGAAGAAACTTCTCCTTTTCTATCTGCAGAAAAATCTTTTAAAATAGCAATTTTATTAGCAATTGCTTCAGCTACTGGCAATTCTTCGCCGGCAATTACTCTTTGAAAAACACCTTCGTCAATAACAGCATCTTTTGATTCAATCATAATTGCTTCCCTTATAATGGTGCCGAGGACGGGAATCGAACCCGTATGGATAAAATCCGAGAGATTTTAAGTCTCTTGCGCCTACCAATTTCGCCACCTCGGCACTTTCTTATTATTTACACTTTTGAAAAATTTTCTTCTTTTTTTAAAAGCTTAAATAATTTCTTTATCTCTTTTTTACACTCTTTACCTCTTTCAGAGACTTTTGAAAGAGCCTCGGAACTCCGTCGATCTGAAACCATTTCTATAAGAACTCCTTCTACACAAGCTTGATAATTTCTAATAGAATCAAAAGTATCTATAAGCTGACAATAAAGAGTTTCATATTCTCTATCATTAGTAAACTTAGAGCAATACGGAAAATCTCTTACTGAAAGGGAATTATTGTGATCGTAATGGCAGAAAAGATAGAAATAAAAATATTCTTCAAGAATTAACTTTCCTTCTCCAAGCGCTTTAGCAGCCCCTTGTTTTATTAAAGAGCAAATAAACTTACGGGCAATGTTTCTGTTGATTCTATGAAATTCGAAAAAATCATAGAGTTCCTTTTTTGCAAAAGGAGCTAACGGATTCTGTAAAGTAGCAAGGAACTCTCTTAATACTCGGCATTTGATGTCCTGTTTTATCATTTTTAAACTCCTGTTAAAAATTTATCTAACAAAGTTATTATACCAAAAATTTCTTAGCAAGACAAGTTGAATATTTCGCAGAATTTTTCCCAAGTAATTGCCCGAGATCCTGCCTTAGCCACTTTACTGGATTTCTTATTCTCTTTATATAGGAGATAAGTAGTTTTAGAAGAGAAATTGACAATCTCTCCGCCCAACTCAATAATCTTTTGCTCTTGTTCCTTATCACGGTATCCAGTAAAAGTAATTCTCTGATTAGAAAGAATCCCCTCTTTCTTAACATTAGGGGAGGGTTTTATAAAGCTATCAAAATATTTTTTATTTTTCTCATACCATTGAGAAAAATTTTCCAAACCATCTGCAATTTGCTGAGCAGTAGCTTCCTGAATACCTTCTCCTAAAAAATATTCCATTGGTTTTTTATGAGTAAGGGATTCTACAAAATCAACTCCGTTATCAACCGCATTCTGTAACTTTCTAATACCAATACCAGCATCAAAACAATTCGACGCTACCATTAAAACAAGCAAAGAATGGTGTTCTAATATAATAGAGTGAAGACTTTCAAAAATATTTTGACCTTTAACCTTACCAAAAATTTTTTGCAACTTCTGAGGAAAATCTTCTTTACTTAAATTATAAAGAAGGCCCGAAATAGATTTAATACCCTTGTTATAAAGAGTCGCTACAGAACTCGAAGCGATATTCTTAGAGCCAAGTAGCTTTATAAAACGAGTAATTTCCTCAATCTTTTGCTCGTCCGTTTTTTCAACAGAAACAAAGTGAACTCCCTCCATTTTATAAGGAATAGAAGGATATTGTAATTGTCCTTCCTTTTGCACTCCTACAATTTTAGGAATAACTTCTCCGGAACGTACTATAGAAATAATAGCTTTTGGACCAATTTTTCGTTCAATCATCCACTGAGCATTATGACAAGTAGCGTACTTAACTGTTACTCCTTGCAGTTGAACTGGCTCAATCTCTACCTTAGGAATGATTCTACCGGTATGAGAAACTTGGTAAACAATTCTCCTAACAGTAGCAGAAACCTCACGGGTTTTTAAATTCTCTTTATAAGCTATAATATTCTTTGGTTTATCTGAATTTTCATAATCATAGTAAAAAGAAATAGGAGCAATGACTACGCCATCAGCCTCATATTTATAATCACGAATTTTCTTCAAATAATTTTCTTCTAAACCGGCCTTACCTACAGAACATCGAACAATCTTTAAACCAAGGCTCTTAGCTTCTTTTAAGCCTTCTACGATATTTTTAGAAAACTCTCCCAAGACCACAAAGTCAATATCATGGATGCAAGGATGAATATCAGTACGGTTTAAAATACCGGAAACCATATTGCGATTAGATTGAAATTCCTGATCCCATTTTTTAAAAGTTTCTTTAGAAACAATAGCTTCACATCTAAAGCAAAGATCTTTTTTATTGGAAATATTTCTAGGAAGTTGTTTTAAAAAAGGTAGGAAAAAAGAAATATCTTTTCCTTTTTCTCCATCTCCTCGAGTAACTAATTGTATAGGATTACCATCTTTATATCTAAGCAATACACTACTGCCATCTAATTTAGCCATATAAAGATACTTTTCCGAGAGATTTTTCTTCCAATATTTCTCAATCTCTTCAGGATAATATTTATTTAAAGAAGGCATAAAATGAGGTAAAACAACCTCAGTTTTTTTACCTACTTTAATACCCGTTTTTTTCAAACCAATCCAATCAGGGCATTTTTCTTTCAAAAAATCTTCTAACTTATCAAACTCTTCGTCCGGCATAATAGAGTCACCACTATTATAGTAGGCCTCTTTTGCTCTCATATAAAGATTTTTTGCTTTCAGGATATCCATAGCGTGAATCCCAATATAAACCTAACATCAAAGAATTTTTCCATCTCATAGAAAAGGGGATGACTAAAATCACCTTCATTAATTACTTTACGCAAGGTAGTTTGTTGTTTGAGACCTAATTCTTTGGTTAATTTTCGAATATCACCATCTTTGTCAATAAGAAGACATTGAAGGGATTTTTTAAAAGTATCGTAATTTTTGGAAGTATTGCCTTTCCAGATATAAACGGTTTCTCGGTAGGGAATAGATTTCTTTTTCAAAAATTGAACAATTTCTTTTTCCGAAGAAAAATATTCCCCTTTAAAAACCGTGCTAATATCAAACTGAGTAAACTCTTTTAGCATTTACAAAAGTAACTAGGTAAAGAAACAGTAGCACTGCACTTACGAGTTTCTTCAAAACTTACTCGTTCTAATACAACATCTTTTGGTAAAAACTTTGGACCAACTTCCTCTAATAAATAACTAGCTAAATTCTCAGCGGTAGGATTAAAAGGAACTACTACTACCGTCTTGTCAAGAGAAATCAAAGCGTCTTTCAAAGGATCCTTTTCCCATACTAAAAAACGATGATCCCAATTCCTTTCCAACCATTCACAAAGAATACTTTTAATAACACTAAAATCAATTACTCGACCAACAGAGTCGGTTGTGGGAGCAGAGATATAAAAAGTTACTCTACCATTATGACCATGAAGATTTCTGCATTTTCCTTCATGACCAACTACTCTATGGCCATAACTAAAATCATGGTAACGAGTTGCAGTGAGTTTATTCATATTTATCTTTCCTTTGGTATGGTTAAATCATAAATATTTAAATCGGAGATAATAACATCTCCTAATTGATTATACTCTTTTATATCTTCCTGTTCTAATATTTTAATAAGTTTGCTTAATTTTTTCTGCAAACGTTCTCTTTGAAGAGAATCATGACATAAAGCTATTTTATAAGAAAGAGATATTCTCTTTTGTTCTAATTCATCCCGAGTCATAAATATTTTTGAAAACTTAATAAATAATCATTTACATGCTCTTTATCAATATTGAGATATTTGCAAAGTCTACTCAAGTACTGGTTTTCTGTATGATTATGGTAATAATCGCTGTTATTCATATTAAGATAAGAAGAAAACTTTTTATCGTAATTACCCAAGAATAAATTTATAAAAATTTGCCCTTTCCTGTCTATCTTTTTCTGAATATTAGAAAGAGTTATAATAGTATCTCTCTTATCTCTAACTTCTTCATCAGAAGAAGAAATAGGTAAATTATCAACATTACAACAGACAGCAGCAAATCCATTAGGATTACAAATTAAAGCCTGTCTTTTTTTACGAGTATAAAAAGTAATAAGATTTATTCCTCGATTATGAATAGCACTTTTAGCAATATTTAAAGCATGTAATTCCGAAACAAAATAAGGATATTTTTTATAAATAGCGTAAATACCAGCAAATTGGAGTTCTGACACTAATTCACTTTTAGAAACTCCATAAGATCTTGTCAAAAAAATAAGCTTTTTATTAACGTATTTATTAATATAATCTTGAAAATATTTAGAGTGCAAGGCACTTAAAAGTTTATCCATCCCTTTGATAGTAAGAGGCTTGCAATGGGGTTTTACTAAATTGATAGAAACTTTATTTAAAATGGGAATATCTTCGGGACATACTCCTAATAAATCACACTTTCTTCCTTTTAATTTATTATGAATATAAAGTTTACAATTTTTAAGAATATACCCATTTTGTAAAAAACGGCTATCAATTAATTTATTTTCTTCTTTAGAAAAACATTTTTTTAAATCACTCTTCTTAATATTACTAAATAAATAAGCAAATATGTTATTTATAGTTTTCTGTATTTTTTCATCATCGGAAATTTCCAGCATTTCTTTAAGCATGATTTTAGACGCTATAAGATTGAGTGATTTTATCGTAAATATCTTTAACTTTTTTCTTTTCTTTCCATTCTTTAGGAGCATTATCTAAAGTAGGAATTTCGGGTTCATAATTATCAATAGATGTAAGAATCTTTTTATTCATGGCTTTGGGATCATAAATACGCCCACAGGCAATTAATTGTTTTTTCTTGATCTCCCAATCTTTAAAAGATAAACAAGAATTAACATCAACAAAACCAAGAAAATTTTTACCACGTGAAGAAGATAACGGAGAACCGGAAATAACCGCTTGGCCATTATTGGTATAACCTAAAACATAAGCAGATAAATAATTTCCTATATAATCATCACCTACTTTTATATAAACCTTAGAACCAAAAGGAAATTTTTTATCTTTAGTTTTATGAGCATTCAATAAAATAGCTACAGCTAATTTAATTTGCTTTGGGGAAAATGATTCTAAAAGAGAAGCAAATATAGCAAATTGATCGGTATTTTTAATTAGCTGAGAATAATCTGGCTGGAAACATTGAGAAGGGGCAGAAGCAAATTGTCGTACTCCTTGAGAAGAACAGGGAGCTTCTCCCTTAGGTAATTTTTTAAAATGAAGACATTCCCCACATTTCATATTAAGTACTTGAATTATGGGTATATTTTTGAAAGATTGGGTTTCTCTTTTTTCCATGGAAATTCTCTTGAGCAGATCGTCTATAAAGAAGATTATAACCCTTTTAATAGATAAATAAAAGCTCTTTTAAAGAAATCCATATTTTATTCCCCTAATATCATTAGAGAAAACCCTTAATAATAAAAAGCCCTAATAGGCTTTTTTACTTAAGATTTCCAAAATATTTGGTATATAACAAATCTAAGGCATAATTATAGATAGAAGCCCTTGAATTTAAGTTGGGTATTGCTTTTTTTAAAGCCTCTAACTTTTTTACCCTATCTCCCCCGATAGAAAAAGTAATGAGCGTTTTCTTATTAGGATCTTTTTTAGTAGCCAAATAAGCATTAGCTGCACAAGTCCCTAGATAAACTAATTTACGAACATTTTGGGAATCAAACCCTTTAACAAATTCATAATAAGATTTTTTTGATAACAAACAATTTTGAATCTTATGAACCTTAGTATGGCATCCATCACATAAAGAAACCTGAGGACCATCAGTACCTCCATAGGCTCTAGGAATAATATGATGATCCTCTCTATTAGCAAGGCCGGGAGGACAAGAATTAGTAAATCTCTTACCGCATACCCAGCAATGATCTAACAAAATACTTTGAAATATAAAGTTTTCTGACATTTACTAAACGCAATTATTCACATCGTAATAACCGATATCATTAGCATAATCCAAATCCAAACTTCTTATCATCATACCGGAAAACGTTAAAACCGGCTGAGCATTTACAAAGAAATCAGAAATGCTATTTACAAAAATATTGTAATTGGAACGATTATGATAATAAGGAACTATGTTTATATACAACAAAGGAATTGGATGAAACATAGTACCATTTTCTTTTCTTAAGTTCAAAGCATAGGAATAGAGCTCAGGAGAAGTAAGAGGAAGATAAAGAGAAGTCCTTGAGAGATAAGGATCGTACGCTTTAATAAGCCCTTCAAAACGATCTCCCTCAATTTGTACAGGAAGAGCCTCAAAAACTCTATTAGGTTCCACTCTTACTACCTGATCGGCTTTACAAGTATTAAGCTCTACATAAAAAGAATCAAAATTTATAGCAAAAGGACAGGTAGAAAAAATACCTTTTAATTGCTCTAAAGTGTCTTCCGTAGGAAGACAGATAGTTTGCGTAACATTCATCATATGGAAATGCCCCAACTATTGAAAGAGATATTATTTGAAGATTGTTTAAAAAGATGAGCAAATTTTTTAACATCTTTTTCAGGAATTACCCAATACCAAGAAATATTAAAACCGGTTTCTTTAGAAAGATAAGGTTTATTACTTATAAGCATATAATTGGCATTACTTCCTTCATTAAGATTTTCTAAGACCTTTTGAATACTTATTTTCTCTTCGTTACGTTTTATCCCAATAACCATCTGATTCTTAAAAATAACATAACCCTGAAAAACTTCGGTATCAAAATATTGTTGTGCTAGAAAAATATCAAAATTACCAATAGGAATCACAGAGGCTTTTCCTATAGTAACATTATACTCTTTAGCCTTTTTAATGAGCTCTTTACTTTCTTCAGTATGAACAAATTGAGTATCCTTACTTTCTTGAGAAAAAAGAGTATTGAATCTTTTTTTAGCCGAAGAAAGTTTAAGAAGAATATTTTCCTGCAAGGGTTTAAGAGAATAAAGTTCAAGATCCTCCTCCTGAATAAGCTCTTCTTGCAAACCTTCTTTTAAAGAAATAATCTCATTATGTAATTTGGAACATTCTTTTTTAAAACCGATTGGTCGCTCTACCTTTTTTAGATTTTCTAAACAAGTAAAAAGAATTTCCAAACTTTCTTGAATATTGGAAAGAGAAACTTTCTTAAAATCTTCCGCTAAAGTTTCTGTATATTGAAATAAAGCTTGTAATAGGTTAATTTGTTTAACCAACTTCAAAACCTTTACTTTTTCAGAGGGAGAACATTCGTTTAAACTCGTAGGATCATACTCAAATTTCTGCATACCCAGCCTTTTATATTTTAATTAAATTTTCATCCCTTATTTACAGTTTCAAGGCAAACAAAAAAGGACTCTATAATATTATAGAGTCCTTGATTAACTTCGGACAAAAATTAAAGTCCAAGAGCGTCGAAGTCATCAGCGGGGGCGGCGGTGACCTTGGGTTTAGCAACCTTAGCCTGTTTAGGAGTCTTAGGTGCTTTAGCCACAGGAGCGGGAGCTTCAGCAGTCACTTTAGGCTTACGACCACGAGGCTTTTTCGGTTCAGCCGGAACAGCGACAGCTTCAACCTTAGGTTTACGACCGCGGGGTTTCTTAGCTTCTGCCGGTTTTTCCGTTTCAACCTTAGGCTGTTTCGGAGTTTTCGGAGCCTTAGGAGCAGTACCCTTAAGCTGAGCAAGTTTTTCTTCCAACTTAGCAATCTTAGCATTTAACTTAGCTTCAACCTTAGCAACAGCAGCCTGAGCCTTTTCTTTCTCACGGGCTAGAGCTTCATCCTTCTTAGCTAAGGAAGCCTGAAGCTTAGCAACGCTTGCAGCATTTTTCTGCAGTTCGGAAGTCTTGGAAAGAATACCTTTAACCAATTCTTTGATGTTTGGGGTTTGTGCCATTTTATTTCCCTTTATTAAAAATGAATGAAATGAATTTCTATGAAGATAATTATAACATAAAAAATCTTTTATGGTACTTCATTTTTGTAGAAAAAGCAAATTTATTTTTAATGAACACTATAACTTGCTGTCTTTCTCTTACCTTCAATCACTCTATCTTTAAGGATGTTTTCTAAAGCCTCTTTAAAATCTTGAATGATTTTAGGTTTAGGATTTTTCAACCATCCTTTAAGAGTGTTTAAAACCCCTATTTGCTCTTTTAAAAGGGCTTCTAATGCTTCCTTATCCAGTCGTGAGAGCTGACGTACTTTGAGCTCTAAAATGATTTTTGCCTGCTCCTCGGAGATTTTTAAATGCTCTACTAAATAGCTTTGAGAATCCCTTTGTTTAAGGGATTCAAAAATGGTTTTAAGGTGATTACAAGCAAAAATTAACAGTTTACTCCGATCTACCAAAGCCTGCTGTTTTGCAATCCTATAATCCAAAGATTTAGCTTCTAGAGATAGTCTCAATTTGGACCACTGAACCAAAAGTTTACCTACCCCTAAGGAAAGGAATTTAGTATCAAATGTAGTAACCCCGTCTTTCATATTGGCAACACGATAAGTTACATTCATTCGATAACTCTGACGAACGTGGGTAAGTTTCTCAATTTTGGAAACAAAGGTCTTAAAATTCTCTCCGTTACAATCCCTACGAGCTTCTATAGTAAACGTAAGAGAACCTTTTGAATTAAAGGCCCTAGCACATTGCGGAATTGCTCTAACCCGTTTTATGAAAGTTTCCGGATTAAGTCCGGGAGGCCATTCTGAAATCTTAATAGATCGAATTTTTTCATCAACCTCAAGCGGGGAGAAGTATTCTATACGGCCCCGACCGGTTTTCATAAGGTTAAGCCATTCCTGTTTATTTTGAGCACTATTAACTAAGGCCCCACCCCAAAGCAAAGAAGGTTTTAAAGTTTTAGCTAAATATTCATAGTTAATTTTTTTACCTTGAAACATAGCTATAAGAACTTCTACCACAGACTCAGCAGTAAAAGTAGGAAGTTTAGTAGTAATCCCTACCCCAATACCATCAGAACCATTTAAGAGAACTACAGGCAGTTTAACAGGAAGAGTAACCGGTTCCTTATCTTTGCCATCATAATTAGGGACTAAATCAATAACGGCGACATAATTTGGATCTAGACAATCCCATCCAAAATTTGAAAGGGAACAATTAGTATAACGGGGAGCGGCACAAGGATCTAATAAGCCTCCCCAATTACCGGTTCCTTGAACCAAGGGACTATTTTGGTGAACCAAGGTTTCAATAGAGCCAGCTACTCCTGCATCTCCGTGAGGATGGTATTTACCAACAACATCACCCCCCACGCGGGCTGTCTTAACTAATTCTCCCCTTTTTTGAAAACTCATTGCCCAAATAATACGCCGCTGAACCGGTTTAAAACCATCATAAATGTCAGGAACTGCTCTATCCAAATTTACTTCAGTAGCATACTCTTTAATACATTCAATACCGAAATCTGCAATATTGGCCTCGGTAACATATTTATCTTCTTGTTTTCCGGTTAAGGGTTTTCTTACCATAACTATCCCCGAATAGTACTCTTCTCATGCCATTTACCCATAGAAGCAGTAGCCTCTACTCCGTTAATTTCAAAAGCTCTGACACAAGATAATTGTTTATCCATTTTAACTTTACAATTTGGACACGACTGAGGATCGTTACGTTCACTTATATGAAGTCTAAGATCATAAACCTTATGACATTTGGGGCATTTAAAAGAGTATATAGGCATTTTATTTTAAGATACGTTTTTCGATAGCTTCCATAGCCCAAAAAACCAAAGTTCTAATATCAGAAGCGTTAATACTAAAAGAATCCGAATAATGTAACCAACGAATTACTATAAGCTCAAGGATATGAATAACTTCTTCCATATCTACAAAGTAAGCTTCATGGAAAGGATAGGAAGGATCATTTTCATCTTCCGTTTCCATATTATATCGACCAACTTTAGTTTTTGGTTTAAATCCTTCCATTTCAGATAATTGATTATACATCTCAATGAGTTCATAATATCTAAATGTCCAAGGATCTTCAAGACTACTGTATTTGCAAGACTGAATATAATAAGCATTAGATAATACATCTAATAAATTATATAACCATTCTAATTGCTCTCTACGAAAATCCGCAAGGTCGTTTTGAAAATTTCCATATTTAGAGACGGTTTTTGTTGCCCCACGGTATTTATCTAAGAAGATTTCAATTGAATCTTTATAATTAATATTTTTAACAAGGAAATGACTTTCTTCAAGCCAATAAGGAAGTCTGCTTCGATAATAAGAAAAAACAGGAGAAAAATCTCCACCGTATAATGTAATACCGTCTTTACTGAGACGAAGTTTGCCAAATGAAGGACGGGAGGCCTTAGGATTAAGGGTTTCCTTAACTTGCTTATGTAAAACTTCTAATGAATCTGTAGAAAAATAACATTTCAGGGAAGACATCACATTACGTAAATGGAAAACTCTATCATCCTCAAAACCACTAGTTTTATTAAGAATGAGACCAATAAGTTCCTTACCTACAAAATACAAAGACTCCCGGTAAGTTAAACTACGATATTTTAATAAACGGTTCTCTTGTTCTTTCATTTTAAACCTCTTTTGCAAGACCTAACAACTCTTTTCTAAATTCTACATCATCTGTCATTAACTTATTAAAAACAGTCTCTTGATTTTTAGTGACCGCTTGAATCCTAATTAACTTACGAGTATTAGGATCGATAGCCAATATCTTCATAAGACATGCGTCAATTTCTCCCCAACCTTTAATATGATTGATTTCGACAGAGTTTGGGACTTTAGCTTCATTCATTTTAGCCCTTACTTCACTTAATGTATTTCCTGAGAAAAATTTATCTTTATAAATAGAATAAAACTCAGGCATGTCCGCTACATAGATCATACCTCTATCAAACATTTCTGGCAAATAAGTATGAAATAAAGTAAGAAGCAATGCATTAATATGACAATTATGACATAAATATTTATTACCAATAGTATCTGCTACATAAAAGTTATGCAATCCACAAATATCTAAACAATAAAAATTCTTTTCTCTAGGCAAAATTTTTCTAGTAATACGATTAACTGTAAAGCAGGCGTTTCCTTCTTTAGAAATTCCTATAATACTATCACCAAGCTCTAAACAATCGGTACGAACATACTCAATAGCACATTTATCTTCATGGTAAACCGCCCATTTATGAGAATCGGTACATTCTACGGTGAAATCATTTGAAAAAGTTATTTCATATTGTATTAATCGAGTACAGGTAATACCCGCCCAATTAATATCTGCTAAACTAATTTCTTTCTTACCCTCGTCATAAGCATAAACCCGCAAACGGTCAAAAGAATAGTAATCAATCCCTTTTTCCCATTCTTTAGTAATTTCTTTTATAGTCAATTGACCTTTATTAGTATAAACAAGAGTATCTGCTGAAACAGGCCCATCAGGGTCAGCATCAGCTAAGCAAATAACCTTGCTAACTTGCAACTTAGATAGGGGATCAGAAGCTTTCGGATCATAACCAATAGCCCCAAGAATGTTAATAATTTCTTCACTTTCTAATGCTTTTTCATTTTTACCGGAACGTTTTACATTTAGAATTTTACCGCGTAAAGGTAAAAGAGACTGCCAAGGCATTCTTTCTTCTCGAATACCGCCACCAGCAGAATTGCCTTCTACAATTAAAAGCTCCCTGTCTTCAATTTTTGTTCGAGAATCGTAGGGAGCATACTTAGAAGGTAAACCCTTTCGCTTAACATTATTTAAAGCAGTAACTACTTTCTTAGAAGCCTTGAATTGATCCATTAACTGAGAAAGTTTAGAGGCTTTCTCACATAAACGTAAAGCTAATGGCTTATTAGTAGCAAAAAATTTATCAGTCTCTTTTTGTAAAATCTCTTTAAAAGAATCCCCTGCACGAGAATCGGTTAACCGACTTTTATCCTGAGAAGAAAACTCCGCTTTATGGAGTTTTATATTCACAAGACCTACAAGCCCTTCTTTGAAATTATAAATAGAAAAAGATTGTTTAGATTTTATATATTTCTTTGCAGAATCGTATAAACAAGAAATAATAGAATCAACGTGCTTACCGCCCTCACTATTATATAAACCATTAGTATAACCTCTTACATTACAATTCTCAACATCCGAAAAAGCTATAACGATATCACAAAGATCACTATGATGTTCAAAATAAATTTTTTCTGCAGTTCCTTTTAAAGAACTGAGAAGTTTATTGACATACTCTTTAGGGCCTTCTTTAGAAAAATAACGGGTCTTACTTTTATCTTTCTCTACTACCATTACGGAAAAACCAGGAGTAAGATAAGAAGTAATTTCCGCCCATTGTCTTACATGATCAAGAGAAATAGAGCTACCTCCAAAAATAGTAGCGTCCGGTTTGAAATGAATACAAGTACCCTTCTTAAGAGTAATTCCAAAAGGCCCTTTAGGAGGCTCCGATAGTTTAGTAACAGGAGAAGTTAAAATTCCTTTTTTAAACTTTATAGAATACCATTCATTTTGAAAGTAAGTATATACTTCAAAAAATTCCGAGGTAGCGTTTGTTCCCTTAGCACCCACTCCATGCGTGTTACTTACTAAAATATTACCACCTACCATATATGTATGATTGGTTTCTACCGTAATTCCATAAACAGGAACGGCAACAGCAAGAGACATTTTAGTAATGTTGGTAACTTTAGGGCCACCATAGAATTTATCCTTAAAAGTAGTATCAAACAACTCATCATCTACTTTTAAATCTTCTGCTTTTACTTTCTTTAAATCTACGTTATAAAACGGATGATCAGGAGTACAAGTTATTTGTAGGTACCCATCTATTTCAATAGAAATTAATTCCTTCGTGTATTTAGACAACTGCACATGGGTTATTTTATCCTTATAAAGGGATTTGCCTGTCTCAGGAGAAACTGATGGTAAATAAAATTCTCTTTGTCCTTTTTCCCATGCTCTATAAAGCTCTTCTATCCTTATTGCATTACCATCACATAACGTAACGTAAGTATCCCCAACAAAACAACCTACACTATTTTGATAAGCGTCACTTTTGAATTTACCGGAAGTATGCATCTCGGTAAAAATAGCTTGCATAGTTGGTATAGTATTTTTAATTACTTTACCGTTTACATTGATCTCAAAAGTTTTAGAACCTTGAGGAATACCGGCTCCGAAATCCATAACCCAATAGCTGCCATCGGGGTCTTCTACAAAAAAATTTCCCTTATTTCTTCCAGCTAAAGCTTCGTCCAAACCATTGTCCAAAAGTTCACGGGCAATTAACCAACGTCCATGTTCGTCGGTACTCCCTAAATACATACTAGCGTTTTGACGTAAATTAGCAGGAAACTGCAAAAGTTCAATTGATTTATTGTTATATTCTGTTTGCGCCATTTTCTTCTAACCCTAAAAGATTAAATACATCTTGATAATAAGATTTTATAGAACTTACTTGAACTTTACACTTATCTACCATTTTTGTAATTCACGCCCTGAAATACTATTTTTTATCGACTTACTATTATTTTCATAAGGAGTTAAATACTGTAAATTATAAGGATGGGCCATGTATTTAATAGGTATTACTTTATCTCGTTTTATTTTATTTTTTACAGTAGAGTTTAAAGTATAATAACCATTAAAAATGGAAAATTTATGGTCTAACTGAACTTTTTTACAAGGTTTAATTAGAGCAAAACTTTTACCAAAAATTTTCACCATATTATAACTTACAAAACGTACTAAGTTTTTATAAGCAGAAAAAGATAATTTATTAACATCAGCCTCTAAATCGGTCATTAATTCTATCCTAAAATGTCCCCTTCCATTTTTAGGAAGAATAACCCCAAGAATCCCTTCTATACTAGAATTTCTAGGAATACCTACATGAGCAAGAATTAATTGTTTAGGTACATGATATTTGTATACTGCTTTAAGTATTTTACTTTTATTAATTCGCAAATATTCCCTATAACGCTTACCTCGCTTATAATGAGAACGAAACCAATTATTCTCTTCCAAAAATTTTTTGAACAGGTACAGTAGGTAAACCGGGAAGATTTAATTTATTCTTTGTTTGGGTTAAATTACAACCTTCTAAACAATAAACTTTATAAACTTCTTCTAATAATTTTTTGTAATTACAGTAGCCCAACGCCCGCTTTTCTTTTTTTCATAAATACGGCTATTGCATTTAATTCTTTCACCTGTTTTAAAGGAACAAGCGTCAGGTAATTTTGTAATAACTCTTTTAGTCATATTTAATTATAACGAATCGGAAAACGTAAAGTTTGAATATCATTACTATCGTACTTCATGGTTTAGAACATCAAAAAGGGTTTCAATAAAATGAAGATTTTTTACTTCGCCATAAAAAACACGGTAAGTTTTGGTATAAATCCAATTACCACCAACTTTATCTTCTTGGGTAAGTTCAAAATACCTTTCACCTAAGGAAAGTTTAAAACGAGTAAAAGGAAATTCTAAAATAGCCGGTTCAATAGAAACATCTTCTCCCTCAAGAGAAATTTCCGGCATTCTATCCTCTGAAAATTCAAAGATCACAGATAAAGTAACTTTAGTAGTAGTTTCGGAAAAAAGAAACTCACTATTTAAACCCCAACGATTAAAAAATTTTCTCCAAGAAATTTCTATGTTGGAAAGAGCTTTTTTGTTTTCTTCAGTTTTAGGGCCAGATAATTTGAAATTATCCTTCTCATAACCAAAAGTACATTTATCCCGTTTTATCCAAAAGTTTTTTGTTTTATCAATAGCTTTTAAAAAAATATCTTTCCATAAAATCTCTTCAACCTCAGTTCCCTGACAAATATATTTTAATGTTGGTAAAAAATTTTTTGAGACTCTAGTAGTTCGAATACCTTTTTTAGCCAAGAAAATATAGTCCTCCGGAGTATAAGGAATTAAATATTTGTTGCTTGTACAAACTAAGGTTATTTTATTCATTTTCTTTTGCTATCTAATAAAACAAAAAATCTTTGTTTAAACGCATCACTCATTTTAGAAACCGCTTTTAAACATCGGGCTTCTTTCTCTAAATCTCTGTTTTCCCTAGCTTCGAGAATTTCCTGAACAATACGATAAATCTTATCTTCAATAACTATTACTACTTCTTGAGCAGGACATTTATCATTATAACAAGTATACCGCATTTTCTCAGCACTGTCCATATGCTGACAAAATTTGCATTTTCGGTAAGGTAATCTTAATGCTTCCATATTCAAATTTGGGAGAGGAATATTCCTCTCCCAACTATTAAAAATTATTCATCATCTAATTGGAAAATTTCATCTTCCAATTCATCTTCGTCCTCCGAACTATCTTCGGTATCTTCATCCTCGCCGTCTTCAAATTCTTCTAATTCAGAAGACTCTTCAGCATCTGCATCAACCTCATCTTCTTCGGCTTCTTCAGGTTCTTCAGCAAGTTCCTCCTCGTCAGAATCTTCTTCCTCAAGCTCAATATCTTCAATGACTTCATCTTCACCTTCTTCAGATTCGTCATCTTCGACCTTAAGATTTTCTAGTTCATCATCCTCTTGATCTTCTTCAACAAACTCAGGAACTTCCTCCTTAGCAGGAGCTTCCTCTACCACTTGAGAAGCTGTAGTAGTCGCTTTAGGTTTACGGCCTCGTTTTTTCGGAGCAGCCTCAACAATCGGGGCTGGAGTATCCTTACCTTCTTCCACTTCTGCAACTTCAACTGTTTCTGGTTGAATATCCGGTACTGTAACAGAAACCATTTCAAGGAAAGAATTACTCAAGGGAGTAATGGTAGATCCGGATTCCAAAACATAAGAGAAACCAAATTTATCGTCACAAGTTCCGGAAACTTCTTTATCAAGAATTACTTTATCTTGATAAATAACAACACTATTATTAAGAATAGCAAGAGCTTGAGAACGGGGGATTACAAAACCATCGACGTTGATATAATCGGGAGTTACTTCAAGAGATTTACCAACAATCTTTTTAGTAAGAGTAAAACAAATGCGATGTGAAATCATATTTTTCCTTTTTAGATATAAGAAATAGGATCTTTAATGTTATTAGCAGCAAAGGCGGCTAAACGATCAATACAGGTACCGCAGGTACCGCAAGCTTTTTCTCCACCTTCATAACACGACCAAGTTAATTCAAAAGGCACATTGAGACGAATACCTTCCTTGACTACTTGAGCTTTGGTTAATGTAACTAAAGGGCCTTCCAAAGAAACCAAATTGTAAGTACCAATTTGGATAGCTTTGTTAATAGCATTTACAAATTCCTGAGAACAGTCAGCATAGGCACATCCGGCAGCATCATCTGCATGAGCTCCATAATAAATAAGAACCTGCTCTTCTAAGAAAAGAGATTGAGCCAAAGAAGCAACTGCCGAAAGCATTAAACCATTACGGAAAGGAACATAGGTTGAAACCATTCCTTCCCCATTTTTCTCAATCTGCTCTGCATAGCTTTCATGAATAATTTCCTGAGAACTGTTTTTTAATAGAGAGCAGTTACTATATTTTAAAATATCCTTCAAATTAAGGATATAATGCTTAAGACCATAATGCTGTGCTACCTTATCAGCACATTCTAATTCCTTTGAATGCTTCTGACCATAATCAAAAGAAACAGTAATAACGTTTTCATTACCTACTCTTTCGACCGCCTTAGCTACACATACTGTGCTATCCAAACCACCACTACTAAGCACAATAATCTTCATTTTTAATCCTTTAAAGTTTTTGGTTTTCTGGGAGCTTTACAAAAACCTTTCTTTGAAGCTTCCAATTTACGATAATAAGTTTCTTCTTCTGAATATTCTTTAGGAGGCAAAATAGTTTCAAAAGCACCTGCTAACAACCGGTTTACCTTTCTCAAAATCTTATATTCAATTCGATCTCTAGTCAAGGGAACAATCTTCTTTTTACTCAAAAGTAATAGATCGACACGTTTGAAAGAAGTTTTCAAAGTATTGTTTCTAACACCTACTCTGAAATCAATTCTGAAAACCTGATTTGGCGGAAGTCTTTTAGTAACATTACTTGAGTAAGTTCCCATAGCAAAACGAATAACGGTATTCCATAAAGTCTTAGGATCATAATCTCCCAAATTTTCAAACTTTAAGGGATTCTGTCTATCCTTTTCCAAGTTACCGGAAAAGTATCTTTTCATTCTTGCCCTCGAAGAGCAAATTAATCCATCTTTATCCGTGGAAATAATAAGCTCTGCTGTAAAGGGAACAAACCCCGAAGGGGGAATATAAGATTTATTTGCAGTGGGTTTAGTTGTTACTTTGTTCATTTTTTCTCCAAGAGGCGATGTCTTGCCTCATTTATTGCATTATCCAAAAGAAGTTTCATAAACTCTTTTGCTTCTTGATTAATGCCGGCTTGACCGGCATATACATCAAACTCTAAAAGTTTAAAAACCGGTAATGATTTGAAATACTCTATTAATATATTAGCCCTTTTTGTAGCAAAAGAAACAAGTTTTTGCAAATCTTTTTTCTCCTGCTCTGAATTTAAGTATTTTAATACTTCTTCTAAAGTATTTCTATCTCCGGACTTATAAGCCCGTGTACAAAAATCAAATAATTCTTGAGAACCGCCCTTTTTATCCGGATGCAATTTACTAGCCAGCTCTTGATAAAGTCGTTTGCAGGCCAATTTCTTAGCACTGTCAAATTCTAACAATCCTAAAACAATACCAGCAGTATTGGGAATAGAAGTAGAAGTTTTTTTAATGTTTAGAAGACCTTTATATTCTTTCAAAAGTTCAATCTCTTTAGGAAAAAACTTAGAGTAAAAAGTTACTGCTTTTTCCAACTGAGAAATCAAAGAAAGACAAGGTCCAAAACAAAAAATCAGTTGTTTATAAACTATCTTCTTTTCCATTTGTTTTCCAAACTTTTAAGCTTACTTTGAGAAGCCTGTTTATGATAAACACGAATTAATTTGCCATCAATGTAAGCTATATTTGTATAATCCGGAGAAACATATTGCGTAACATCCGCTCCCGGTCGAGTATACTCTTTTTTCCATCTCTGAATAATACTGTGACAAAGAGGAAGCTTTTCTTCATCTCCATGAAGGATATAAACCTTTTCCGAATTAAGATTTTGTAATTCCGGAAACTCATTATAATCCGATTCACTAAATTTTTTCAAAAAACATTTTCCGGGAAAGCGAATTTTTTCACTTTCAAAGGAATGCATAAAGCGACGAAGATAAGCAAATTCCAAACCGGTTAAAAGAACGATTCTCTTAGAAGCCATTTTTAAATTCCAGTACTACCAAGACCTCCTGAACCCCGAGAGGTTTCAGAAAGAACTTCTTTTTCTACAAAAATGCATTTTGGATAAGGAACAATGACGCCTTGCATAATTCGATCTCCTACTTTGACTTCATAAGGAGTATCAAAATGATTATAAAGAGGACAAACTACTTCTCCTCGATAATCTGAATCAATAACTCCTACACAATTAGTCGGAGAAATACCATGTTTAACACCTAAACCACTACGACCAAAACAAAGCATTACGTAGCCATCTGGAATTTCAAAACACCAACCTGTTTTGAAAACTTCTTGACAAGAGGGCTGAATAATTTTAGTTTCTGCCGAACGAATATCAAAACATCCGGAACCAACAGTAGAATAAGTAGGCGGATCTACATAAAAAGAATTATCCGCTCTTTTTATATTAACAGGCAAAATCATTTTTTAAGAATTTTTTCGATAGAAGCACAAGTTTTAGGATGATTTTTAAGACGGGAAAGAATGTAATTAAGTTGACTTCTCTTAATTCTCCCCATACTACGCAATTCATTTAAAACTGCAATATCTTCCATCGCTATCCACCGGTTTACTTTAGCAATAAAAGAAGGTTCAAAACCATCAATTTGGTTTACAAAAGTATTAGTGGAAGAAGCTCCATCATCAATCTGCATAGTTTCTTCTTCACTCATACCGCGAGCAGGGCCGGCATTAATAGCAGCTTTATACTCCTCTTCCAAACGTTCTTTTTCTTCCTGAGCACCCGGTTTGCTTAAAAGATGTTCAGCATATTCACGAGAAATAGGAATAATCCAATTATTGTTAATGGCGTTTCTAAATTCGTGAGTAGGAACCAATTGACTATAAGCAATTTGAGAAGTTACTTCAATTGGAAGCCAAGTAGCGGGAATCCGCAACATAATAGGATTACCATTGCCGGTTAATCTCGGAATAGCCAAAAGAACATTACCGGATTTTGTTCCGGGAGCGTTACCGGTATTATTTAAAACATAAAGAGGACCTTTACCAAGATCTTCAATCTGTTGAATAGTGAGAGCAGTTAGTTTCATATTTTCCTTTTAGAAGTTAGTTAATATCTGACAAAAGTTTTTGTAATTTCTTTTGTCGTTCTTTCAATTCTTTTTGAGAAGGAACTGGAATTTCCATAAGTTTGCAAAATTCCTCAACGGACAAAGGTTTATCTGTATAACGGCAATTATGATTTTTATCTCGCCACATACAATTTTCTACAAAGCATTTATCCAAATCCAACTCTTTCTTTACAATACCACACACTAGCATTATTTACTTAATACTTTTAATCGAACATTCCTGATATTTTCTTTTTCTTCATCGTTTAATTCGTATTTAGATAAAATCTCTTCAAAAATTTCCTCAGTATTAATATCAGAGGTAGAAACATATTCTAAATCGGAATTAAGAATTTCTTTTAAGTCCTTACGACTCATGAATGATTTTACTACCGCTACATTTAAATGAGCATAAGAATGAGGAGAAATATCACAACCATCGTTTATTAAAAGACGATAAACGTGATTGGGAGAACTTGGTAAATTCTCCAAATCTTTTGAACTATTTACAGTAATAGTATGTAATTGAATCGCAGGAGTATTAGGTATTAAATCAATTTCAAAATTTTTAGAATCTTTATAATAAATCCTATGAAAATATTTTTCTTCGGATTCTCCAAAATTAGTTTGATATAAAGTACCGGAATAAAAAACTTTCTTAAAATTGCCGGCAGTATGAATGTGACCGGCGACTATTACATAATCTTTTGGATCAATCTCAGATTGCGAAGGTCTGCCGCTATCCATAGTACTTCCTTTAACATCAATATGGCAAACATTTAAAGCATCTTTCCAATCACTGTAAGGGAATGGAAGAAAATTAACATAAGCTCCATCAATTTTCTTTAGAGTAGGTTTGGAAAAAATCTCAACATTAGAGAGAGAAAATTTTTCCAAAAGATCGCATGAGGAACCGTAGGATTCGTTGGAAGCAAGTCGATCGTGATTTCCCAAAATAACATAAAACTTCATATCAGCATTCTGAGAAAAGAAATCGTACAAGGCAAGATGAGCCTTGTAACTCATCTTTGGAGAATCACAAATATCTCCATAAAAAAATATATTAAAAATATTTTGATCACGAGCAAAATCAACGGCCTTTTGAGCTTCTTTCAAAATTAGAATATCCGAATTACCATCGGTATATTTTGACCAACCGCCATGACCGTTAAAAGAAGATAGATGCAAATCTCCGATACCTATTGCTTCCATGAATTTTCCTTTTTATAAAAAGTTTCAAATATTTTACACTTTCAAAAAGAAATTTTGCAAAAAGATTCTCCTCTTAAAGATCTATTTTTTAAAAATTTCCTTTAGTACCTTTTTGATACTAAAGATAAAAAGAAAAAATTCTCATTCTCATTTGGGCTTTAACTTAACCTTGTTAAAGTATAGTATCTAAAAGATACAAAGGTTCCTTTTAGAAAGATAGGATCTATTTCTATTCTCAAGTACTATAGTATCTTTTAGATACAAAAGAAAATTAGGGTTTTCCAATAGAAAACAAGAAATCCTCATAAAGCTATCAAAATCGCGTTATACGCGATTTTTGTAGCTAGGCAGGTAACTATATTATCCAAAGGACAATTGGGCCTTAGAGTCTCTCTATTTTAGTTTTAGAGCTATTCTAGACCTTAGGATAAAGAGAATTTTTAATTTTCTAGGCAACCGGAGGCTTTAGCCGAAGGTTGATGTCAGGATTGGGAACTTTGGAAGGAGCTTTAGCTCCTGGAAATGTTTCCATTTTTATCTTAGTTTCCAATCCCAAATTCCAAATTAGAAAGGTATCCAAAAGATACAAAGGTTCCTTTTAGAAAGATAGGATCTAAAAGATACCCTAGGTTTTCAAAAAACCAGTTCGCATCAGCGAACCTTGATCAACTTGATTTTTCCAAGCTTAAGCTTTCAAGCTTTAAGGGTCTTTCTAATTTGGGATTGGGATTGATTCTAAGGTTTACTTCGTAAAACATCTTGACAAGCTTTGCAAAAAGCTTGAAAGCTTTTTTCTTCTTGTCAAGATGAATTTTTTTAAAAATTTATGACTTGACAAGCTTTGCTTTTCAAGTTGATACAGTTATTATATTTTTTAGTACGAAAACTAATCCGAAATTCAAATTTTCGTGCGTTTTATTGCAAGCAAATGCAAAATTTTTAAAAATCGCGAAATTAGTTTTAGGATCACCCTTTTTTCTCCCCTAGCAGTTAGCTACCCCTCAAAATCGCAATTTCGTGCATTTGCTTGCAATAAAACGCGATTTTTTGAGTTTTCGTGAATTTTTACAGTTTTTTCATGAAAATCTGCCCTCAAAAGTTGTGTTTTCCGTTGCATTTTCACTATAAAAAAGACGCTTGTTTTGCAGATAGTTGCAGTTATGCGCAAAATGCCCGGAAAAAATTTTTTTGTTTTTGCCTACAAAAAACATAGGATTTTTCAAAAGAGCCCTATTTTAGGAGTCTTTTTTATTTAGGAAGCTAACTAAAGTCTGTACCGTTTTCGCTATGAAAATGCAACTGTTTCTCGCTTTTCAGGGGGTAAAGAATTGCGATTAGTTTTCCATTATTAATACCGGATTTTCACGTTTATTTTCAGTTGCAAATATGCTATGTTTTTGCACCGCTCGAAAAATTTTTTATTAAAAAGCGTACTGTTTTTCTATCAAAAACAGCACTTTTTTGTACTCTGAAACATTAAAAATTTTTAGTATGTTGTAAATACTTTCTACTGAGGTTATAATCAATCCAAATCTTATATTGGTATTTCAAATGTCTTCAAAAATTTATTTTGCTGATTGCCTTCCGGGCTACGGTAAAACTTATTGGGCAATCAAGAGCATGGCGCTTTATCATAAAAAGAAAGATAGCGTTTGCATCTATTCTGCTCCTACTCACAAATTACTTGGAGAAGTTTTTAAACGTTTAGTGAAAGCGGGAGTAAGTCCTAAACATATTCACTATATTAAAGAAGAAGAGATTTTTAGAGTTTCCGCTAAACAAAACCTATATTGTACTGTTGCAGGTAACCGATCCGGAAGTGATTCTCCTTTTGATGATGGTTTTGTTGCTGAAGGAGATATTATTTTAATAACTCATAGCAATCTTTGGAATAATCAAAATCATCCTATATTTAACAGAGATTTCTTTCCTAGACGAGAAGACATGCGTTTGTTCATTGACGAAGCCCGAGACTGTCAAATGAATAAACTTTCTATTCCTATCAATGGAGAACTTACTTTAAAAAATATTTTAGCTATCTTTGGTTTGGGTGAAAAAACCATTAATACCGGAAAGTATTATCCGGTTGTTATTACTCCGGAAATTTTGAAGAAATGTCGCGGTTATTTAGGAAAGAAAATAACTAGAAAGCTTGTTAGAGTTTCCGGAATGAGTAATATTAAGTTAAGAAACATTGGTAATAGAAAAACTTATGCCTATATTACTATGAACGGAGATGTGGAAGAAGGAGAATTTACTATACAATCTATTATGACTCCTTTTTCTTTTTTATCTGGATGGAAAAGTTTTGTCCTTCTTTCCGCAATGTTTAAAAGCTCTCAGTTTTACCATTTGTTGAAATTATGTAGTCATAAAAATTCTCTTACCCAAGAGCAGCAGGATTTATTGGGAGAAATTCCTTCTATATATTTAATAGATATTACCAACAAAATCATTTCCCCAAAGCGAAAAGAGCAAATGAAAAAACGGTTTGATCAAACCTATTTTACTTATCTATTAACTAATAATATTTCAAAAGAAAAAATAGATGGAGTTATTGTTCCTCAAAAGAATCTTGATACAGTAAGAAGGTATTCTAATCTCATGTATGATATGTTAGGAGAAAAATTTGCTCCCGCTAGTGAACATCCGATATATTCCCAAATAAGTACTTTAATTAAAAGTAATTTTTTTCTTTACGGAAAGTATTTTTCTGAACAAGAAATAGAGCGTTTAAAAAATTATCAACAAAAAGTAATTTCCAATTGTCTTTGTAAAACAAAAGATAATGAAAAAATCCCCTATAGTCCTTTGGATTATTTAACAAGAAAGAGTTGTGCAATAGCTCATAAGTGGATTAATGATCCTAAAAATAATTGCTTAAAAAATTCTAAGTTTATTCTTATAAATATAAACAAGCATCGTATTTTAAATTGGTGTTTTTCAGACGAGGATAAAGGGATTCTTTATGACTCTTTAGTAAGTGATAAAGTTAAAAAATATGCTGTGAATATTTCAGGAGACATTCGAGGATTGGATTGTTATAAATCAACGGATGTAGCCTGTTTTCTTTCTTCAAATCGTCTCCATCCTCTTCTTAGAAGATGGTTTATTCAATTTTGTCCTTCCTATGATGCTGAATTGGACACCTTAGTGGGAACAGCAATTCAGACTTTATTAAGATGCTCAGTAAGAGACTCTTCAAGCAATTCTAAGCCTTTACTTATTGTAGCTACTAAAGAGATGGCCGAACGTATCGTAGAAACTATAGGTTTATATTTGAATATTTCCAAAGAAAATATTTTAGATCCTGAATACTTTGGATGTACCGTGAGTACTCTAATAGCAAGATGCTCTTCTAAAAAATATATAGAAAAATTAAAGGCTTATGATCGTGAATACCATCAGCGGGATTACGTCAAGGCTAGGGCAAAATTACGCCGTGAGACTCTAGACTTTAAAGTAAAGAATTATTTTTTAAAATCCTTTGTTAGAGAATTAAATAGCCGGTATTGTTCTATTTTTGGAATTATTAAAAGATCCTCTAATGAAGCTAAAATCCTTGCCTTAAAGAGAGAAAGAGAGGAGATTTCTAAAAAAATAACTTTGGAAAAACAAAAGCATATTAAGGAATTTTCTGCTAAATGGAAGATAGATAAGGAATTTACTGAAGAATGGACAGTAAAGTATGAAGCCTATCAAAATGTAAATAAGGATAAACAAACAAGAGGTTAAAAGTGTTAGAAAGTTCCTTTTATTTTTCCGGTAATATTAAAAACGCCTATAAAATTAAATGCTTCAAGGATTATGGTTATGAGAAATCCAAAAATCGTTTTCTTATTGTTATTGGCCATATTCCTTCAGTTGACTTAAGAAATAATTCTTTACTAAGCTGTACTGAAACAAGAGAACCCCTTATTTCTTCTTTAAAGAAAGCGAGAGAACTTTTAGATGATCGGGGAGCCGATTACCCTTCTTTTTCTTATGCTTGTGTTAATTTTTTAGCAAGTAAACACTATCAATTAGAAGGAACAGCAAAATCAGATAAAGAAAATGAGTTTGTAGGAAGAATTAAAGCTCTTATTAAAGAGCTTTCTCCTACTCATGTAATGATATTATCTCCTTTAGCTTTTGAATGTATGTTTCCTGAGATTGATCATCAAAGACATAAATTAGGCTGGATTTTTGAAAAAAAGGGAATTAAATATTGCGGGTCTTTAGATCTTTACCAGATTATAGCAGATCAAAATAAAAAACCGGGCAGTAATATTTCTAACACTATTGGTTTTATGTTTAATCATATTGCTAATCTAATGCAAGGGCAAAATCCTTATTCATTAGAAGGGCTCCCTCTTTCGCCAAATTATATAGATTCTGTCGAAAAATTTGATAATCTTATGAATTATCTTGAGACTCAGGATTATGTTGCTTTAGATACTGAGACTCGAAATTTGACTGTATTGTCAAACGCTATTTATACTATTCAATTTGCTGGAAACTCCCAACCTAATAAAGGTTTTTTATTAGCTTTAGACCATCCACAAACTCCTTGGACTTCTGAGGAATTAAGGTATTTCAAAAAAAGACTTAGAAAATTCTTTGCTTCTTCCTCGGGTCCTACCCTTGTAACCTATAACGGCGCTTTTGATCTTTATGTTATTCGTCAAGCTCTTAAACTTCCTATTGTTGGGAAAAGAGTTTGGGAAATTATGGCGGGAGAACATTTGTTAGATGAAAATGTTAATGATTTAAGCGATGCTATTGGAAGTTATCGTTCTGATAAAACTAAGGCTAATCAGGGTAACTTAAGAGCTACCTTATGTCGTTATAATAACGATTTTTATTTTAGAGATTCCGGATTTACTAAGGAAGATCGTAATACTGCTGGAGATATTTCTCCCAAAGATAAAGATTTTGTTTCTTACGGTTGTATGGACGTAGTTTCTCTTTTAGGTCTTAGAAAAATGCAGATTAAAAGAGCTTCTCATATGTTCATAGGGGATAAAAATTATAAAGAAGCTTTTATAAAGCATATGCTTTATCAAATGAGTGATACAGTTCATACCTTATCTCAGTTACGACAAGACGGAAGTTTTATTGACTTGAAAAATCTTTCCTTCCTTCTTTCTAATAAATCTCCTATTTTGGAAAAATTATCAGATGTTGAAACTGATTTGAGAATCCAACCGGAAGTTGAAGAAGCAAATGATTTTCTTTGTAAGCAGCTAGGTTTTAATTCCGGAAATCTTTTTGGTAATAAGCTTAAAAAATGGGTTTTTTCTTGGACTAAGCCAATTCATAAATCAACATTATTTTTTGATATTATGAAAATGAAACCAGTGTCCGAAACTTCCACGGGAGCCCCTGCTGTAGATAAACTTTTCATAGCACAATACGAAAATACCAATCGTATTGTTTCTTTGTTTAAAGAATACCAAAAAATTAATAAAGTACGAACTTCTTATTTAAAGAGTTGGTTTTCTTTACTTTCTTCAAATCCGGATTGCATTCTTGATCATAAGCTTCGTCCTGACTATGCTTTCTATAATGTAACTACCGGTCGTTTGGCTTCTAGAAATCCTTCTCTTCAAACTATTCCACAACATTCTGATATAAGTGATATTTTAAAGCGAGTATTCTCAGCACCTCCCGGATGTATTTTATTGCATTACGATTACAGTGCTCAGGAAGTTCGCACTTGGGGTATTGTTTCTCACGATGCTAAAATTGCAGATACCTTCCGGCAAGGTCAGACTTTAAGAAAGATCTTTATAAAAGATCCTTCCCCTGAAAATTTAGATAATGTTAAAAAGAAAGGTGATGTTCATATTCTTAATGTAAAACTTTTCTTTAATAAAGTTATTGACAAGAAAGATCCTTTAAGACATGCTATTAAAGCGGTTGTTTTCGGAACTCTTTATGGTAAGGGAGCAAAAACCCTTGGAGAAGATACTAAACAACCGGATATTTCTGCATTAAGAAAGAAAATTAAGGAATTATTTTTTAAGCTTGATAATTTGCAAAATCCCAAGGAAAGGCAACCTTTTGAAAAAGAACTTAATGTCCTTAAAAAGGATTTAGATAAATTAGTTAAAGAAGACAAGACTGATTACGCTCAGCATATTATTGATAAAATGTTTTCCATTTTTACTAAAGGTAAAAAATGGTCAGATTATATGAAACATTCTGCCGAAAAAAGAGGTTATGTATATTCTCCGATCGGTCGTATTCGTCATTTGCCTTCAGTATTTATTTCCGATAAATCCGGTATTGCTAAACAAATTCGAAGAGGTTCAAATGCTCCTATTCAGGGTTTTGCTTCTGAAATTGCGGTAAAAGCCTCACGTCTTTCTTTAATTACTTATTATAAGGAATTCAAAACTATCGCTAATATGTTAGGAATAGAACAAAGAGCTTGGGAATTAAAACCAGAATGTTGTAGAATTGTTCATGACGCTTCTTATTATGCAATTCCCTATTGCATGGTACTTCCTTTTTTACATATTATGCAATATATGGCTACCTATGGAGTAGCTCAAGATTATAAAGATAAGTTTGGTTTTAGTTTTAATATAGAGCCGGAAATTGAAGTAGAGATGGGAGTTAAAGATGATAAAGCGTATACATGGAATTGGTCTTTAACACATCTTTATGAATGTTTAAATAATTTAGTAGATGATTTAGAAAAAGAGAAAAAGTTGATTGATCGTAATGGCAAAGCTCTTTCTAAAGAAGAAGTAAAAGAAATGATTTTTAAACCCTATAAGGATAAAAAAGTTATTCATTATCTTCAAAGTAAATTTCCTTTGCTTGGTGTAAATGATTTAGAAAAGGAGATATTTGATGTCTTTAATAGACCTGACCATTCCTATTGATTTTACTGAAGTTCCTGTTTCCTCGGGAACTCGTCAAATTTTTCCTTATTATTCTGATAGTATGGTGATATTAGCTGATATCAATCGATACTATCTTTTGAAATTATTTAAAGAGAGAAAAGGAAATTATAGTTATATTTTTTCTCGTGGTTATTGGTTAAATACCTCTTTTTATGTGAAGAAAAAGATTTTAGAAGGAAGTTTTTATGTAAATCCTAAAATGAAGATGTTTGAACCAGAAGTTTGGTTAGAAACAGTTAGTGAAGGATTGGCTCAAGAAACTGATTTAGATTTTCCGATGGCTACTGCAATTTCTTTAGGAGCCTGTTTAGATGGCTCATATATAAGAGCTAATAATGAACAAATGGTTTTACAATAAATGTCTTTTTTAAATAAAAGAGAATTTGTAAGAAATGAACTTTTAAAAGTTCCCAAGGCTAAAGTCGGTTCTGAAATGGCAATGATTTGTTGTCCTTTTCATGCCGACGATACTCCTTCCTGTGGAGTTTTTTATAAACCTTCAAATAAAGATCCCGGACGCTTTTATTGTTTTGGATGTCAGGCTAAGGGAGATTGGAATACTTTAGCTCGACGTCTTAATTTAAAAGAGTTTGATCCTAAACCTCATGATGAATTTAGTTATTCATTAAACATGAGAAAAGAAAAGGAAGAAAGTGAAAAGTACGAAGAATTAATTTTCACAAATTTACCTCCTAATAAAAAATGGCGGGATATTCCTACAAATTTACTTATTAAAATAGGTTGTAAAATTTGTCAGGTAGATTATGGTAATAATCTTTCTGATAAATTTGTTTATTTACCTGTTTATGTAGGTAAAAAATTAAAAGGATATACTAAAGGCAGAATGCATAAAAAGGAAGGAGTAACTAGTTATATAAATGAAAGAGGTTCTTGGGTTAAAAGTTGGGGTCTTTTTCCTTTTGATTATTCTATTGCTTTAATGAAATCAATAAAATCTCGCACTATGGTTTTAGTAGAAGGTCAGCGGGATGCTTTAAGATTGATAAAGTTGGGTATTCCTGCTTTATGTATTATGGGAACCGGAAATTGGACGGATAAAAAACGAAATCTCTTGGAATTTTACGGAGTTAAAAACGTTATTTTAATGATGGATGGGGATGATGCAGGTATTAGAGCAACTAATTACATTGTACCAAGTTTGCAGGGTTATTTTGATAAAGTTATAACGGTAAAACTTTGGAAAATAAAAGGTTCTCCCTATCTTCAAATACAAGATAATGAAAATCCTTCAAAGTATGCTAGAGATATAGGTCTTGATTTATGGGATCCCGGTAATTGTCCTAAATTTATTTTAGAAAAATTAAAAAATTATTTATAAGGTGTCCTATGAAATATGAAGAGGATTCTATCCTTCTTTTTAATTTATTAGATTTACTTTTACAACAAGTGGAAAATCCTCTTGGAATTGATATGATCAAAATTTCTTTAATAAAAGAAATGTTTGAAGAGTGGAAAGAAGAAAATGGAGATAAATATAAAGATATTGTTTCTTCTCCAACTCTTAACAAAAAAATTGATCAATTAGAATATTCTTTGTCTCATTGTTATGATAATTTCGATCCTTCTTTTTTGTTTTTAGGAAATGAGGATGATGAAAATATTGAACACTAAATTTTTTTATACGATTGGAGCTATTATATTCGTAATTTCCGTTTATTTTTTTGGTTATTCTAATGGTAAAACTTCAGGATATCAGAATGGATATCAAGTAGGTCTTCAAGAATATAAACCAAAATATGAATATGCTATAGATACTTTTAATAAAGAAATAGAAGAAAGTAATAAACGAATTGAGTATCTCCAAAATGAAGCAGATAAAGCCTATTTTTCTTTGAAAGAATATCAAGAAAAAGAAAAGGAAGTACCTGTTTTATCTCGGGAAGAGCAAGTTAAATCCTCCTTTTCTCCTGAGATGATTATTCAGATTAATAAGCTAATTGAGAAATGAAAAAATTTTTAATAGTTTTTTTATTATTAAGTGGATGTGCTTCTACTCCAAGGGATATTCCGCAGGAAGTTTCGCGGGATGTTATTTTAAAAAAGGATAATAGAGTTATTTTAGATAGTAAATTAACGGAACCTTGTCCTTCTCTGTCTAAATTAACTGTAAAGAATTATAATCAACAGGAAGTTATTGAAATTCTTAATCTTTGGATTCGTAACTATAAACTTTGTAAAAAGCGTCATGCTCTTTTAGCAGATTGGGCTATTAAAGCTGCTAATTCACATAAGGAAATAAAATGAAGGAAATTCTTGTACCCGGTTCTATTTGGCAAACTAAAAATAATACTTTAATTCAAGTTCTCTATATTTCTAATCTTAAACTTAACCAAAGTAAGAGACCTACTCAAGTAATTTTTAGACGTAAGCAGGATGTTATTTCTCTTTCTATTAAGGATTTTAAAAAAATTGCTACCACCTATGTAGGGCAGGATTCTGTAGTGGCGGATTCTCTTTATGACATTCTTTCTACGCCTATTGGAGTAGTAGATCGTGAAGAAGTTCCAAATATCGTTTATAAGTTAACTTTAGAGAAGGAAGATCCTGCAAAGAATTGTCTTATTTCCGAAGATACCTTAAACACTGCTCTTATTTATTATAAAGAACATAATACTTTTGATGGGATTTATCGTACTTTAGGTTTTGTTCCTTGTCCGGAAATTCCAACCCTTAAATCTCTTTTTGAAAGCTTTTCTACACCTACAGAAAAAACGACAGTTTATTCTAATTTAACTTTTTCTATGAATGATTATTCCATAGAAATAAATTGGGATACTATTACTCAAGTTTCTCCAATGGTTTCCGACGGTAGATTATTGTACACTATTACTTTTTACAATGCCTTTGAGGAAGAAGATTTAATGGATGTTGAGGAAACCCCGAATGAGGTCGGAGTAGAAAGGGAACCAGTTCAAGGTGAGGTTCAGGAAAAAGAGGACGAATCTTCGGAAGAAATTTCTCCTGAATTACAGGAAATGCTTCAAAAACCCGAAGAGTTTAAAGCTGAAGAAAACTTCCAAGGTGAAAATAATGAAACGCTGATTTCTGAAAATAAAAACGGTGAATCAGAAAAGGTAGAGACAGTTGAAGTTGAACCGGTTATCGAGATGGAAAAGGGAAGCATTGAATCTGAGCCTTCTCCTGAAGATTCTACTAAAGACCTTGAACCGGAAGAATTAGAAGAAATTAAAAATAAAGTTGAATCCAGTGAAGAAATGAAAGAGCATGTTGAAGAAGTTAAAAAAGAGCTTACTTTTCCGGTAACCGAAGAAATTATTCAAAAGATTGAAAATAAGCTGGAGAATAATAATGCAAGTGAATCCTAAAGATTTTATAATTGCTTTAGTAAATGCTAAACCTACTTTATTAAAAGTAACGGAATCTTCTAATGATAAAGTAACTTGCTTTAAAGAGGCCTCTCGCTTTTATAAAAAGGAACAACAAATTGTTTCTCCTGAGGATATTTTAGTTAACCTAGGTGCCGATCCTTATGCAGGAATGGTTTATGGGAATGATACCTCCTTTATTTATAGAGGAAAAATTGATATAGAGCATTGGGGAAGGGTTGCTTTCTTTAAAAGATATCCTACTCCTATAGTGGAAGGTTTGAAGAAAGCTTTTGTCGAAGCTTATGAAGTTGTAAAACAATATGAGCTGGAAGCCTTTGTTCCAGATACTCTTATTTGGAAAATAGTAAGTACTAACAAACGATATGCCGGTTGCTATGCAGTACCTAAAGATCCGGAAATTCCTCTTACTATTACTCTAAATATGGAAAATATTCCGGAGGAGGATGCTAAATATGTTATTTTACATGAATTTTTCCATCATGTCCACCATTTAATGGAAGAAAATTCTTCTGTTAATATGCAATGGTTAAAGCTTTATTCTCTTTCTATTCATAAAGAAGATATTTCTTTAGATGATTTGCAATTTTTATGGGGTTATCTTGAAGGAGATAAACAAAATGAAGATCATGAAAGAAGTCCTAGAAAACTTAGTAAAGCTTTGGCCCCTGAAGACAAACCTAAATATTTAGCTGTTCTTAGATGGATTAAACAGGTTAGAGGAGTTTCTCCTAAAGAATTAGATTTGGCTTGGCTATGTGAAGATTATGAATTTGTTGAAAATTTATGGCCTTCCTCTCCGATAAGCTGTAAGGACATTCAACCGCTTATTAGTGATTATGCATGTAAAAGTTTTAAGGAAACTTTTGCAGAAGGAATGTCCTATTATGTTTTAGGTAAATCCTTGCCGAAATGTGTTAAAATATTATGTGAAAAAACTTTAACTTATTTGAAAGTTTTAAAACGAGGAATGTAATGCCTATTCATTTGGTACCGGCAGGGTTGGAGTTGATTACTGATTCTTCTACTTGTCTTTTTAGTACATATAATGCTAAGATTAAAAAAGATAGAGAAGTTTCTTCCTTTGCTTCTAAAGTCAAAAAATGGTTTTTGAAAGATCGGATTGTAGAACAGCAAAACTATGCTTATGGAGATCCCTATTCGATTGATCCTAGATATAGTTTATGTAGTTCTAATGTAGGACCATTTTTTCTCAAGCAAAATAATTTTGAATATATTTTGATGAACCTTTCTACAGGAATAAACGTCAAATATAATCCTTGTAAGTACATCGAAGGAATCAAAACTTTTGTAGATAGCGGAGGATTTCAGCTTTTTACAGGCGCTTTAGATTTTATTGATCCTAAAGAATTAGCTCAAACTTATAATAGAGTTGCTTCTATTGGGGTAGATTTAGATATTCCCTGCGATAGTCCTCAGGTTACTCGTCCCTATTTGGAAGCTTGTGCAAAAATTCAAAAGGCTAATTATGAAGTTTTGTCTGCTAATGTTAATAAGGATGTAGAGCTTCTTCGTGTTTCCCATGGAAAGAATTTAGAATATAGAAAGATTTTTATGGATATTCTTGCTCCTGAAAATCCGAAATATCTTTCTATAGCAGGGGCTGTCGTAGGAATTGAAGGGCCTAGAAAACCTTTTATTATAGCGGAAGCAATTCTTTATTTTGCTAGTCAGTTTAAAAATCTTGAATATATTCACTGTTTAGGTTATACTGATTCTAAGGCTTGGGTAGTTTATTCTCTTATTGAACAATTAGGTTTAGTTAAAAATATAGGAGGAGATTCAGTTAGTTTTCTTATGAACTCTGCTTCTGGAACTTTTAATTTACCTAAAGGTGCTTTTACTCTTTCGCGTAATGTTCATGCCTCTACTCCATGTTACTGTGCTTGCAGTGTATGTCGTAATGCTAAAGACTTAAGGCTTCTTAATTCTTCTCGATTATTACATTCTCATAATTTATATATTTTAAATAAGAGAAAAGAATTTACCTATAATACTGTAAAAGAGTTATTAAATGGTAATATTAAATATGGAGAGTTTTTAAAGGAAACCGGCATTAAAATGACTCAAAAACATCTTCATGAATTAGTAGATTATATTCAGGAAGTCAAGGCGAATAAATTTAGGGAATTATCAAAGGTAAAATCTTCATCTCTTTTTGGTAATATTCCGCATCCGATGCCAGTAGAGTTAGCTACTAAATATAACAGAATTATTAAAAATTATGAAAACTATTATAAAGAAAGGTTCTTGTAACGTAGGCGGTTTAGTTTTTGGACATAAGAATATTCCTTTTTTATCTATTTACGAATGGATAGAGCAGGGATTTCCGGATAACACTTATGTTCACGCTTCTCCTGACGTCTTAACAATTTGCAATATTCCTATATTGGATTGTTACAATGATGATGGCTTGCTAATTAAGAAAAAACCTTCTAAACTATTCTTAGTAAATTATTCTGTTCCAACACAGCTTTTTATTAAAAAGCAAAAAGTTGTAAAATATCAGAATTGGAAAGGAGAAGGACTCCTTATTAAGAATCCTCTTTATAAAACAGGAAATTCGCTGGCTAAAAAATGATTACACTTCATGCAGATAGTAATTTTAATAAGAGTAAAATAGATAAGTTAGTAGGAGAAAACGAACTCCTAGTGTCCTCTATTTTTTATACTTTACAGGGGGAAGGACCTTATACCGGATGCCCTTCCGTATTCATTCGTTTAGCCGGATGTAATTACGGAAGTAAAACTAAAGTATGTGAAATGTGTGATACTTCTTTTGAAGTTAAGAATGCTAAGAAATATACTATTGATCACCTTATTGAGGTAGTAGAAGGTTATTTCAAAGAAAATAAGGTTAAGAAAAAATTGATAGTAGTTACGGGAGGAGAACCTTGCCTTCAGCATAATCTTCTTAAATTTCTTTATAAATACCATCATAGAAATCACTGCGATTATTACAGTCAGATTGAAACAAATGGTTCTCAAAAAGAGTTTTTCAAAACTCTCTTGACATCTCAGGAAGATTATATAAGAGTCTTAAGAGATGATTTACGAAACTCTAGCTGTTTATTTGTCTGTTCTCCTAAAGCAAGTCAGTATTTGAAAAAATATATTCCCTTAAGTGAAGAAACTTTAGAAATATGTAAATACTTTAAATTTCTTCTTTCTGCAGATCCGGATTCTGTTTATCATAAATTACCGGAAGAATTAGTAGAAAGAATTTTACATAAGCCTGCTTTTATTTTGGTTTCTCCTATTGCAGAATATAGTAAATCCTATGATGGAGAAATTTCTTCAATTTGGGATGATTCCCTTATTGATAAGGAAAAGACTTCCAGAAATTATTCTTATGCTTCCCAATATGTTATGAAGCATGCAGATATAATTGATAGACTTTCTTTACAAACTCACCTGTTTACCGCAATACCCTAAAAGGAAAAATTAAATGAACGAAAAACTTTTGAAAGCCTACGAAACTATTGTAGAATATTTAAAAAGCAATACTAGTAATGAACAAGAGATTGCCAATTTCAATGGTTCTCCTGCCCGATGTGTTAAAGCTCTTAAAGAGATGTGTTTATCTGAAAAGGAAATCCAAGAAGCTTTATCCGAAATTATTCGCAAAGTATTCCCTTTAAATAAAGAGGAAAGTGATAAGGAGTATAATGCCATGAAGGTCAAAGGTGATGGCATGATTACTCAAGGACCTATTGTTATTAATAGTATGTGCCCGCATCATCTTATGCCGGTAAGATATGAAGCCTATGTTTCTTATGTCCCTGATAATGGACAGGTTTTAGGTCTTTCTAAACTAGCTCGAATTTCTAAGCTCTTGGGAAGGCGTCCGGTTTTGCAGGAACAATTAGCTTCTGATATTGCGGATGTTTTATGTGCTCCTAGAGATGATGAAGAAACTCCTTTGGCTAGTCGTTTTCCTGCTATTAGCTCTAAAGGAAGTGCCGTTACTCTTATTGGAGTTCACACCTGTGAAAGCTGTAGAGGTGTTCAAGAAAATGCAAGGACTTGCACTACAGAAGTGCGAGGAGTTTATTGTTATGATGAAACAGAAGATAAATTTCAAAGAGCTATTCAATCTTTGAAAACTTCTAAACCTTTTTAAAATTTGATTATAGGGAGTAAGAAATATCTTACTCTCTTTTTAAAAGGTTTAAATTATGTTAACATACCCTCAGATTGTTAAAAGAACTCCTACTCTAAGAAAAGAAAATTCCAAGTATGCTGTAGTAGCAGAGCCTCGTTTTGGTTATACCGCAGATGGTCATGCCTTTGTAGCTGCCCGCACTTGGACTACTAAAGTAAAAGATTCTTATGGTCATATTGTAAGAAAACCTCCGGAACCTAAATATGTTACTGTAGTAGAGTTTTTAGATAAAAGTCTCCATGTAAATATTTCCTGTTCTTGCCCTGATTTTCTTTACCGTTTTGAAGTTGCCTTATCTTTGAAGGATGCTTCTCAAATTGAATATAGTAATGGAGCTTTGCCCGTTGTTACAAATCCCGCTTTACGTGCGGCTTGTTGTAAACATTGTATAGCTATGTATTCAAAGATTAAAGGAATTATGAATCAGGGTATTTTTGCTCCTTTAATTGAGAAAAATAAATAATGTCCGGAAAGTATACCCATTCACGTGTTTTTGCTGAATATAAAGCAGTAGATGAAGATATTAAAGAAAATTTGACTTCTCTTGAGTATCTTCAAATCCTAGATTATTACTTTAAAAAAGCATGGGAACCTTTGATTATTAATTTTCCTACACTTGCACGAAATTACGTTGCAAAAGTTTTAGGGTATGCTTCTATTCGTTCCAGCATAAAAATTTCTTCTGAAGAAAAATCTTATTTACCCATTTTCGTATTTAATTTTCTTAGTGCTCAAACAAATGAAGTAATGGTAGAGAATTTTGAAAAACTTCATTTGAATAGAGGAATTATTGCAGGATTATTACATTATTTTCTTAAACAAGGTAATAAGTATTTAGAAGTTTGGTCTCCATTCAATAAACAAACTATTGATAAAAAAACTAAAGATTTCTATGAAATAGAAAATTTACTTGGTATAAATAACAATAATCGAGAAAATTTTCTTACAATTTTTAATACAGTTAAGTATTGGAATGAGAAAGCTTTAGATTTTCGTTCTAAAATAATACAAAAATATACTAGAATGGCGCTTCTTGCAGCTCAAAAAACTTATGAGGATTATCATTATGTTTTAAGTCTTGACGATATTTCTTCTATTTATATTATGACTATTGGTAAAGCGGTTGATCGATGCGATTCTAGATTAGGTGTACTTACTACTTTTATTCAAAATTGGCTTCAATCTGCAAAAAGTGAAGTTCAGGAAATCATAAGTCATATAACCAATCATACCTCATATGAAGAGCTAATTGAAGAAAATCCGGAAGGATATTTATTTTCTCATTATGATCCTAATAGTTCCTTTATTAATGTAGAATATATTATGCATTATGCTAAGCAGATTGACCCTGACGGGGCTTTACGTATTCAATTAGGTATTCCTGAGATATTGGACGCTCTTACTATTAAAGAATTAAATAAATATGCAAAAAATAGAAGTTTTGGTTGATGGAATGATTATTCAAGAGTATAATAGAATCTTGCAACAAGCAAGAGAAGTTATTTCTAATGCTATTGAAAATAATAAGGAATTTCCGGAATTAGTCGCTTCTCATGTAAATCAAAATAGTTTATTACATGCAGTACATGCGGAAAGGCTTTTATTCTCAATAAGAGATACCCTTAATTTTGCATTAAGCACAAACGATAACGAAGCTCTTTTACGAAATGCAAAATTAATTGTTGATCAAGTTTCCCTTTACGAGAAAAATCTTGTAAATAGACAGAACACTCAACCCACACAAAACGAGTGTAATTTAGGAGATAAAAATGAGTAAATACGGTATTTCCGATTTAAGTTCGGTACAGACTAACAAAGGCGGTAAAAGTGAGTTGGTATTACCTCAAGTTCTTTTAGATCTTTTTGATTTTAAAAGCGTGGAGGGTAAATGGGTTACTTTTCGCCTTTTTGGCGATATTATGAGTTTCGGTAATTATTGGATTGCCGGAGTTAATAAACAAGGTGTTAAGAAAAGATTTCCTCAGGCCTGTCCCTCTTTTAATTATCTGACCGGGCAAAGAGAATCTGGCAAATATGATCCATGGTGGGAAGTTGAGCAACATGAAAGAAATGGTTCTGAGGATAATAAATCTGAGACTGTTCAATTTACCCGTTCTTTCTTTATTAACGCTATTGTTCGTTCCGAACAAGATAATGAACCTGCTAAGATTAGAAAAACTCCTGAGGAAGCTGAATCCGGATTTAAAGACAAAGATTCTAGTTCTTGGACTCCGGTCAAAGTTTTAAGAATGCCTCCTTCTTTACTTCAGAAGATTCAAGAGCTTAAACCACTTAATTCTGTTAAGTTTAAAAATGGTTCTATTAAATGTTTTGATGTAACACATCCTATTTATGGTAGAGATATTCAGGTTAAGTTTGATGATTCTGCTTCCCCTGCAAATAAATATTCTATTCAGTTAGGAATGAAACGTACTCCTCTTACAGAGGAGGAAAAAGAGTATTTAACTTATGATTTAGATGCTTTATATTATGTTCCTAAAGAAGAAGAAGTTAAAAGATCTTTTGAGGTATGGGCAAAGCGTTCCGGTTATTCTAAGAAAGTAGAGGACGAAACTGAAGATAATTTTGATATGGATAAATCTGAGGAAGAAGATGAAGCTCCTGCTCCTGTCAAAAAACCGGTTAAGAAGCCTGCTAAAAAGGTAGTCGAGGACGATGAAGACGATTTTGATGAGGATGACGAAGATGAAGAGGTTGATGTACCTCTTAAAAAAGGGTCTAAAAAAATCAAAAAAGTTGTCGAAGATGATGATGAAGAGGAGGAGAAAGCTCCTGTTAAGAAATCAGCAAAAGGTAAGCAGGAAGAAGATGAGGAAGACATTCCTGACTTCGACGAAGATGAAGACGAGGAGGATTCTGAGGAAGAGGAAGATGAAGCTCCTAAAAAGCCTGTCAAAAAACCGGTAAAGAAAGCTCCTGTTAAAAAGGTCGTTGAAGAAGAGGATGAGGACGATTTTGAGGATGATGACGATTTTGAGGATGATGACGATTCTGATGAAGAAGAGGAAGAGGAACGTCCTAAGAAATCGGTAAAGAAGCCTACCAAGAAACCTGCTAAAAAAGCAGCGGACGAAGAAGATGACTTCGATTTTGATGACGATGAATTTTAATTAATTGTAAATAGAGGTTATACTTATCAATAAGGGTATAACCTCTTTTTTATTATGAGAAAAAAAGTTACAAATAACGACACTCCCGTTTTTGACTATAATTCCTTGTTAGTAGAAACGGTTGACGAAATTTCCCGTAGGCAAGGTTTTGAAAGCGATTCTCTTGCTGATTGTACCCCTATGTCTACCGGTCTTTTGATGTTAGACCTTCTTTATGGTGGTGGAATAAGACCGGCTTGGTATACACATTTTGGCCCTGAACAATCCGCTAAAACTACCGGAGCTCTTTCTATTATTGGAGCAGCTATTACTAAAAAGATTCCTTTAATTGCTTTAATTGATTTTGAAGGATCAAGTGGTAATTCAAAGCCTTATATTGGTAATATTCTTCGTACGATGGGCTGTACTACTAGTATTAACGAAGCTTTTGGACAAAGAGATGAAGAAACAGGTAAATGGATTACTCCTCCCGTTGTTCGTTATAGAGCGGAAACTAGAGGAGAGGCTTTCTTTGATTGGTTGTCTGAAATTGAAAGACAGCTTCCTGATAAAAAGAAAATAGGTAATCAGTGGTGGTTACGTTTTGAAAAAACAAAAGTTAATCAAGCCAAAGTAGGGGAATATGCTGATCCTTCTATGGCTAAAAAATATGGTGATGGAATTTGGGTAAAAGCTCAAGATGGAAATTTGCAGGCTTTAGTAGTGGTTGATTCTTATCCTGCTATGAATCCAACTTCCGCAGATAATGAGGATGGAGATAATTCTATTGCTTTACAAGCTCGCATGTTTTCTAAGCATTTACCTAGAGTTAAAGGAAGACTTGCTGATAAGATGATTGCTGTAATTGGTATTAACCAATTACGTATGGCACCTATGGTCCGATTTGGTAACCCCGAGGTAGAACCGGGGGGACAGGCCTTAAAGTTTAATTGCTTTGGAGAAGATACTTTATTGCATACGGAATATGGTATGTTAACCGCTAAGGAATATCATGCCATGCCTTCTCAAACTTCTTTAGCCTCTGTTCTTCAAAACGAAGAAATTGCCGGTTGGAAGTGTGTAGGTTTTTCTAATACTATCAAAGTAACCTCAGCGTATGGTTATTCCGTGACTGGAAAACCTGGTCATAAAGTTTTAGTAACGGAATGCAAAGAAAAGAAATTCCCTAAAGTAAAATGGACTACTTTGGACTCTTTGCAAAATATTGATGTAAGTTCTAATGCTTATGGTAGTTATTTGGCGGTTTCTTTAAAAGAAGTTGAAAATACCTGTTCATATCAAAAAGTAAAATATGATTATGTAGGGTCTCTCGGTCAATTATGTCAACTTCAAGATCCTTCGTTAGATTTAACTTGTGAAGAAACCCTAGGTGAATTATTAGGTTGGATCGTAAGTGAAGGTTTTGTAGGCAATTATATTGTTAGTATTAGTAATCGCAATCAAGGGAACTTGGATAGAATTTGCTCTCTTTTAGATAAACTGGAATTTCCTTATAATAGGAAGGAAGAAGGAGTCGATATTAAGAGTAGTGTTTTTGCTCAATGGTTATCCTCTTGCGGCTTGGCAGTGTTTTCACAATATAAGAGTATTCCTTTAATTATTAGAAAATCTCCTGACTCTGTCAGAGTAGCTTTCTTAAGAGGTTTATTTGGAGGAGACGCTTCAACCAATCCTAGAGAAACGATTTATAGTTCTATCTCTAATACTCTTCTTGATCAATTGCAGGTTATGTTGCAGGGTATGGGTATTTTATGTAAGAAAATTCCTTACTTCAAAGACTCTAGGGAAAATAGGCTATCCATTGTTTCTTATGCAAAAGAGATTCCTCTGAAGGAGCTTTTGAATTTGCAGAAACCTTTAATGACTTGTTTTAAACCTTTTAAGAGCGGGATTGTTTATTTATCCGGAAAGTCCCATACTAAATTAAGAAAGCTTTTAGATCTTAATACGGATATTCTTACGGATAATTCTAATAATAGTTGGCATGATTCTTTGCCTGAATTATTTACGACTTATAAAAAAGAACGTAAACCAAAAGTTTATAAATGGTTTAAAGATAATATTCAGAAGCGTCGTATTTTATGGCGACTGGAAGATTTTTATGAAGGTTGGTATGACGATTATTTAGCTCATGTAGAGACTTTACGTACTCCCCATGAAAGGGAATCTTGGTTGAAAATAGGTAATGAGGTTAAAACCTTAGTTGATCTTACTAAGAAATATAATCTTGTTTGGTTAAAGATCGAAAAGCTGGAAGAAGGTTTATATCAGCCTTGTTACGATGCTTGTGTTCCTTTAACTCATACTATTATTACTAACGGTATTGTAAGTCATAACTCGGATTGTCGTACACAATTTCGTCCTAGAGTAACCGGAATGCCGGGTTGGGCTAAGTTTGACACAGAAACTAAAAATGAACTTGAACCTTCGGTAGAAGTTAAGGGAGCTCAAGATCAATATCGATACATTGAAATTACTACCAAAAAGAATAAACTTTGGACTCCCAATAGAAAAGGTTGGTTGCGTATTTGGGTTCAGGATGGTAAGGGAGATGCCCGAGGCTTTGATCCTTTCTTCGACACGGTTTGTTATTTGATATATACGGGTCAATTAACAGGAAGAGGTCGTAAGAGTATGTATATTAAAATTGATAAATATATTCCTGAACCTACTCCTATTAAATGGGATCAAATCAAACGTTGGGTTTTAGGCACAAAAGAAGAAATGAAAGAGGTTTGTGATCAACTTAAGTTACCTAAACCTTTTTCTATTCGTAAACTCTGTTTTATGCAGATACAAAAAGGTATTGGAGAAAAGCTTTATGTAGATTTTAAATCTGCCGGTACGTCTTCTGATGACGAAGAGGAAGAATAATGTTAAAAACTATCCCCAAAAAAGAAAATATTCTTGTTGGGGATAGTGATTCTGAGGCTAAACGTAAAGATGAAATTCTTGCAAGGTTAGCCTCTATTGCCACTGTCCCTCAAGAAAAAAAGAAAAAAAGAAAATATAGATCTAAATTCTTTTTTGAAGTATCTCCTAATATTCTAACTATAGAAAAAATTCAAAAAGCTCATAAGCCTTATACTCCTCCTACTCCTATAAATAAAGAAGTAGAAGAAAGAACTAAGCAATATGAAAAAGAATTGTCTCCTGAACTTAATAAAAATTTAGCAGAAGTAAGAGAATTTTTTCTTAAAGAATTAGCTCCTAAAACGTTTGCTACGGATGGAGGATTAAATCAAGTTTTAGAAATTATGGGAAATGTAGTAGGAGAAATTGAACCTAGTACTTTAAATCAATTTCAAAAACTTTCCTTACATGCTGTTAATATTCGTATGTGCCGATTTGTAGCTCAATATTTTGGTCTGTCCGAAAAAGATACAGACGCTTTGGTAAATGTTTTAATAGGTTCTAATCAAACTCCTTCTTTTATTCCTATTCCTATAAATAGCGAAGATCAAAATAGAAGGAAAGATAAATTATTAAAAGATGTTTTGGCTAAGTTAGAAAATGGATCAAAGAAAACGTAATTTAGCGGCTTTGAAAATAGATAAACTTTTTCCTTCTTTGATGAATGATAAGGAAAAAGCAGAACTAAGAAGTATTAGAAAGAATATTAAAAAACAGCCTGTTAAATTAGTATCTCAACAGGCTGTTTCTAACTCTTCTATTTTAGGTTTAAATTCCTATATGGAAGATTTGGTTGATCCGGTTACTGGATTAGTAAGAGATTTAAAAGTTGATGATAGAGCTTTACCTGAAGCTAAAAATTATTATGATTTTGTTTGCAATGTAGGTAAGGAAGGGAGCGATATGCCTTGGGCTAGGCAATTTATTCCTTCTATAATTGTATTAGGGGAATACTGTCCTAAATGTTCTAATCATAAGTTTTTAAATCCCTATAATGTTCCTAAAGATTTTTATACTCCTGATCTAAAGCATCCTAAGAGACTTACCTTTTTAGAGAATGGAGTTTGTCCTATTTGTGGAACTACTAAGCGGGAAATTATAAATAGTAATTTGGCCAATTTTTATACTCAGTTTGTCTATGTATGGGGACAGCGTTCCGGTAAATCTTCTACCGCCGCTTTAATATGTGCTTATTTAATTCATAGATATTTGAAATATCCTAATCTTTCTACTATGACTAAGTTTATGAGCAAATCTACTACCCTTACCGGTATCTTTTGTTCCCAAACTTATGAAAAAGCTCGTGATCTTTTGTGGAAACCTTTTCAAAAAAATATCGAAAATATTAAATGGTTTCAAGATTATTTTGATCTTTTGGATTCTTATAAAAAGACTTATGGTAGAGACTTGTATGATTTACAAAAAGATAGTTTAATAATTTCTCATAAAAATCTAAGGGTATTTCCAACCGGGCCTACTGCTTCTAAGTTAAGAGGTAATACTAGTATTTTTTGTGTATTGGATGAGTTGGGTATGTTTCCTTTACCTGATCCTACTAAAGATACAAATGATATGAATCGTCACGCAGATGCCGACGAAGCTTATACTTCTCTTAATAACTCTTTGTTGACGGTTAATAGTATTCGTTTGGATCTTATTAATCAAGGATATAATTCAGTTCCTCCTTCTTTAATGGGATCGGTCTCTTCTCCGATTGATGACAAAGATAAAGTAATGCGGCTTTTAAAAGAGTCGGAGGGTAGCTCTTATTTATATGGAAGTAATTTACCTACTTGGGAAATTAACCCTTCTTTGAACAGAGATTCTCCCGATATTAAGGCTGCTTTTGATAGAGATCCCTTAGCTGCCATGCGAGACTTTGGGGCTTCTCCTACTTCTACAGCAAATGCTTTTTATCCAAGAAATGTAGTAAGTACTTTATTTAATGGAGCTCCTAATACTCATTTATTTCAGTATCAGACTTACGGAGAGGATATTTGGGGAAAAGTTATTAAAAAATCTTCTATTGCTTTTCCTTCGGTAATGGCTTTAGATGCAGGATATTCAAATAACTCTTTCGCGGTTTCCGTAGCTTACTATGATTTTGATATTCAGAAAATTAGAGTAGCTTGTGTTTTGGAGTGTATGCCGTCCAATGGAACAAAAGTTAATTTTACCAAACTTTATAAAGAAACGCTACTTCCTTTAATTAAAGACTTGAATTGTGTTTATGTATTAGCTGACCAATGGAACTCAATCGATCTTTTGCAAAGAATAAAAGAAGATGGAGGCAAAGCTCCTAATGGCAAGGCTTTTGTTACTCCTGCTAAATATACTTTGAAAAGAGAAGATTTTGACTCTATTGTAGCTATGTTTAAAAATGGTAATGTAATACTACCGGCTCTTTCTAAGAGAGAAGTAGATAGTATTTGTAAAAACGGTGTAGCTAATTACAAAGAAGATTTATACAACAAACCGGTTCAGCATTTATTATTACAACTTTTAAATGTAGTAGATAGAGGACCGGGAAGATGTCCTGATAAAGCTCCCGGTTATACCGATGATATTTCCCGCGCTATGGCCTTATCTATTGTTAAAATAATGTCTCCGAAAATTATGGCTAAATTAACAGAAGCAAGGCAATGGATTATTAGTAAGCAGAGTATGCCTGAACCTATCATTTTAGGTAAATCCGGAAGGATGATTTTTTAGAAAATTTAATAGAAAAGTTAATAATTATGTTTTATGAGTTATTCTATTGAAAATGGATATTTTCTTAACGAAAATCAATTAAGATTATTATCCTTTGATCCGGGTTCTCGTAATATGGGAGTATCCCTTGTTTGCTATAATAAAAAATCTAAGAAAATTCAAGTATTAGCTAATGCTACTCTTGAATTTCCTATTCATGATATTAAGCAAATAGCCTCTCAAAAAGAGAATTTTTTAAATGAGGTTAATAAATGGATTACTATATTTAAACCTCATGGTATTATCGCTGAAAGATTTCAATCTAGAGGATTAAAGGGTAATACTGTAGAGTGCGTAAATATTATGTTAGGACTGTTATTGTCTTTAAACCTTCCTACTAAGTTTATTACTGCCTCTACTTGGAAAAATAAATTTCAAAAAAGATTTCAAGTAGATCTAAGAGAAATTTATAAAAATATTGCTACTACTCCCCATCAATTAGATAGCTCATTAATTGGCTGTTTTGGAATTGAAATATGTGCTAAGAAGGATTTAACAAATTTAAATCTGATCATAGAGCAAGTTAAAAATACTTCTTTAGTACCTTTAAGAAGAGGATTTACAAAATGAGAATGCCTGAAGGCTGGGATAATAACTCTAGCAAAGTTTCTAAAATTGTTTCTAAAAAAGTAGTAACCGCGGGCGGTATTGATATGTCTCCGGAAGTTGCCGGTAAAGGGCTATGCCCTGCATGTAAAAAACCTATGCAAAAAATGTTTGCAAATAATGAACCGGTTTTATGTTGTTTAGAAGACAGAATTGTTCTTCCCATTAAAGATTAAAACTATGTTACCTGCAAAAATCGATAAAATTGGTAGAATATCCAAGTTGGATGATCAAACGCTAATTTCTATATTAGGAGAAGATGCTAATAACATCCAAAGACTTTTGGAAATTAATGATGCAGATTCTGCAGTTTCCCTAATTTATAAAAGACTGATACAATCTATTGTAGATCTACTACCTATTACGGAAACGACTATTAGAGAATCAAAAGGTCAAAAGGGAATATACCAATATAATAAACTCATTGACTCTTTAAGGGGTCTCATTATCGATATGCAGGCTGCTCTTGATAGAGGAGCAATGGGAGAAGCAGTTATTGATAGAATTTTAAGACCAATGTTTTTAGATATTGCTTCCAGTATGGTCATTGAATGGAAGAAATTAGAATTATCTGCAAAAGCTTCTATGGATGCCGAGAGTTTTGAAGATTTTAAAAAAGAAATTAGAGAAAGTAGAAATCTTTTAGCGTCCAATATGGAAAATAAATTCGAAGAAGCTAAAACCCAAACACGAGATTTTTTACAGAGATAATTATGTTTGCAAAAAACAGAATATTAGGAGTTACCGGAAGTAAAATAAATACTGCTCCTAGAGAAAATAATAATGGATTTATGACAGTTCCTAAACAGGTAAATGCCGGTTATATGTCTGTAAGCGGCGGAGCAGAGGCTACTTCTAAATCCTTAGGTATTTATTGGAATACAAATTTCCAATATTATATGACAGGATTACTTCCGGCAACTCCTGATATGGTAGATACTTCCTCGATATCCCTAATGTATCGAGATATGTATTTATACGACTCTGTTGCCGGTTGTGCGGTAGATATTCAAAGTACTTTTCCTTTCTCTGATTGGGAATTAAGAGGCTTGGAAGATGATGATTTGGATATTTTTAACAAAGCTTTAGATCGCTTGAATATCCAAATTATGTTGCCGGAAATTTCCATTGCTATTTTAACTGATGGATTTTTTGCCGGTAGTTTAATTTTCGACCAAGTTAAAAAGCAATTTATGGATATTTTAATCCATGATGCTTTACAATGCAGTATCTTACCTTCCCCGTTTAATAATATTGATCCGTTGATTACTGTTCATACTTCTGGTATGACTCAGGAATTTTTACAAAATAGAACTAGATATACTGATGCTTATTTAAAGCAAATGCCTGCTTCTGTTATCAATATGATTAAGCAAGGAACCTTTGACTTAGACCCATTAACTACTTTGTTTATAGGTAGAAAGAAATTAAGTGATAGAGCTTATGTTTCTTATCTTCAAAGACTTTTACCTATGTACCTTATTGAAAAAGTTATGTTTCAAGGTACTTTAGTAGAAGCTCAAAGAAGACAGAGGGCTACTACTCATATTACTGTAGGTGATGATTTGTGGACACCTACTAAAGATGAAATGCTTTCTATTGCTCAGCAGTTTCAACTTTCTGAAAATGATCCGTTGGGTGCTTGGATTGTTACTCGCAATAGTATTCAAACTAATGACATTCGTCCGGGAGGAGATTTCTGGAAATGGACGGATATGACGGATAGCTTGAGGCAGATGAAATTGCAGGCTTTAGGAATTTCGGATGCGTTCCTATCAGGTGACGCCTCTTTTGCGTCTTCGGAATCTGCTTATAGTACCTTTGTGGAGACGGTTGAGTCTTATAGAGAACACTTAACCAATAAGATTTTTTATAGCAAACTTTTTCCTCTTATTGCAGTAATTAATGATCTTTATGTTAATCCGCAGGGAGCTCAAGCAGATTCCAATATTTCCGGATTCTTATCGGATCTAAGCAACAAACAAAATCTTAAAATTCCTAAACTGCATTGGCATAAAGAATTGGAAGCCCACGAAGACGAATCTCAATTTGAGGTTTTACAGACTCTTTCGGATATGGGTGTTCCTATTGCTTTGAAGACTTGGATTGCTGCTTCCGGTTTTGACTCTCAAGCCCTTCTTAGAGATTTAGCGGATGACAAAGCCTTAAAGGAAAAGTTTGACAAATATAAGGCTTCTCCTGAGCCTAACGAAGAAGATGCTGAAATTTATAGTGCTTTTGCCGGAGTTAAAGATCCTAGAACCGGTAAGAATTACCAAGAGGGAGTTCCTCCTCGATTAACTTCTAGTTCTTTAAATAAAGGGCCTTCTTATTCTAAGCGTTTGTCCTCTCGTTTAGTAAATATGGAGCCATCAGATACTTACACCGTTGATACTAAAGGAAGAAGACATCCCTCTTTACATCCTAATATTGATAAACGAAAAGAGGATGAAATGATTTTAGCTATTGCTAGAAAAATGAAAGCTGATTTGAATTATAGACATCAAATCAAAGCTAGAAATAAGAAGTTAGGTAAACAGAAATTACCGGGGTTTTTATAATGGATTTTGTAGGTATTATTTTTGATGATTATACTCCTGTGGTTGAAGCTCAATTGACTCGGGATCTTATTTCTTTGAAATATTACTATCAAACCGATATAACGGTATGTTGTGAAATGCTTTCTTATATTCAAAATGTTTGTCTTTCTTTGGGTATAAAATGCATTAGTAATATTGAACAAGCTACTGCTTTTATTATTTATCAGACAAAAGAAGAGATGATTCTTCCTGAAAATAGTGGCGAACCTTTGATAAGGAAATTATTTCAAGAAAAAGAAGAAACTAATTTAGTTTCTGATCCTAACAATAAGGGATATTATCTTAAAGAATTTGGAAGGCCTTATCTTAGTGATATTAATCGATTGCAATATAGACCTAATGGATTGACAGTCGATCCGGCTATCAAACTATTATGGGGTTAACAACGAATTGTTATAAAGTTTTCGTGTGGGTTTTATTTTATGACAAGTTATGAGAATGTTTGGTTTTCGTTGGACTTATAAACATTCTTTCTTTTCTAGGTAGATTATGGGTTTTAATTTAGGAAGTATTGGAGAAAAAGCTAATCAAATAAATGGGTTAGAGAAAAAGATTACTTCGATTGCAAAAAATCCTATGAATCTTTTATCTCCAACTAAATTTGGTCCTTTTTCTCAATCAGTTTTAACAAAAATGAAAGGAAGAGGAGATCCAGTTCTTTCCTTTGATTGGACTATTGAACTTCCTAAAATAGGACAAACTTCTTTAGATCCTGAGTATGTGGAAGGAGCGGATATTCCTTTCATGAATTTTGATGAAAGAAGAGTGTACAGACAAGGAAAATATGCAAAATATCCGGGAGCTGTGATAAATTATGATGATTTAACCCTCACATTTTATGGTGATGTAAATAATAAGGCATTCTCTTATATTCAAAATTGGGTTAATTTTGTTTCTAAAGATGGAGATTTTGGTAGACCGAAAGGTATTAATGGTGTAGGAGGGTATAAACAGACGATATCAATTATTATGAAAGACCCTTATGGACAAGAAATGATTCGCTTTGATTACAAAAATTGTTGGCCTAAGCAGGTTGCTCCGGTTAAGTTAAATTCAGATAGTTCCGATCGAGTTACTTGGGAAGTTACTTTTTCAATAGAAGAAATACAGGTAACCGGGTTTAATATGGATACTATAACGGGATCTATTATGGATTTAGTTTCTGGAACTATTTCTTCTGCTATGAATGCGGCTAAGGATTTTGTTCTTAATCAAGGTTCTCAGGCATTAAATAGCGTTACCGGAGCTATTAAAAATAGTAGTATGTATGCTCAAGCAAAGAGTTTCGCTAGCGGTGCCATGGATAAAGTTACTAATATATTTAAATAATTATGACAAAACACACACGAGTCACCTTAGCTGAAGACGTTTCCCCTTCTGCTACTTCTCCTAAATTACCGGAAATAAAGCTTGCAAAAGCCTTTTCTTTAGACTTACCTTCTAGATTTAATTTTTATTCTTTTAAAGAACTCTACGGTGAACCCTTTAAAACCAAGCATATTACTAAATTAATGCAAGGTCAATATGAACGTTCCCTTTCTACTTTAGTAGAAGTAGTAGACTCTGTCTTATCTACTCCTACGGGAGAAACCCGTTTAGCCTATGAATTAACTTATGAGGATTATGTTTGGGTTCTTTATTGGTTAAGGCTTAATTCCTTCACTAAGAATAGAATGCAGGTAAAATATACCTGTAAAAATCCTGAACATATTCAAAAGGTTGAATCAGGAGAAATGCCTAAAGAGTCTCTTAAACTGGTTTCCATTGTTGAAACAAGTTCTTTGACAACAGATTATTTGGAAAAAGTTTCTTTTAATAAGAATAATTTTCTCCCTAACTGTGAGTTACCTGAAGGGTTTAGAATTGACGTTCCTAGAATGAAAGACGTTTTAGCAATGTCAGAAGATCCCAGAATGTTTATAACCGTTCAAGGGGAACAAGTTCCGGATGCCGGCTACATGAGGCAAGCTTCTTTAGCTATGATGATTAACTGGAATAACGCTTCTTGGAATGAACGTTATGATTTTGTAGGGGAATTGTCTCCTGATGACTTTGATACCATGATGTCTTTAGGAAAAGATATTCCTGCCTATGGTGTTAAAGAATATGTAACTATTAGATGTCCGAGGTGCGGAGCTCAATATAAGGTTAAGACCAGTATTGATGCCCGCAGTTTCTTTCTACCTTCCCGATAAGAACGGTTATTACACTCGTAAAGCTATTCTTTTGAAGGAATTTCATTGGTATGCTGAAGACGAAGTTCCTTTGCAGGAATTTTTCTATCTCTCTGATTTAGCAATAGCTAGAAGGGAGCAAAGAATAAAAGCAACCAAAGAACATAAAATATTTTTAGACTAAATTATGGCGCTCCCGTTTAATTCTGATAAAGCTCAAGCAAAATGGAATAAGTTGTCTGCATCTTCTGTTGATGCCCTTGATTTGCTTAAAAATGGTAAAGCTTCTCAAGAAGATATTCAACGTATTTCTATGGCATTAGCTAAACAATCTAAATTAGCTAAAGAAGTTTTTGATGATGGAGTAGATTCTTTACAGAATATAGCGGATGATTTGGCTAAAAAATTTAAAGAACGAGGTATTGAAGTTGCGAAAGTATTTTATGATGAAAAAGAATTATCTAAAACCGCTTTCGCAACTCTCTTTGAGGAATATCAGCAAAAGATTTTTGCAAGTCTTCAGGATATTATTAATTATCAAAACGAGTTAGTTAAAAAAGAGAACGAGAGATATAAAGAGTTTAAGAGCACTCTTGAAAATCTTAAAAAGCAAGTAGAAGATACTTATTCTATGGTTCAAGAGATTTATGATAAATTGGAAGATAAGTCTCTTACTCAAAAAAAGAAACCTAAGAATAAAAAGAAGTCAAGAGATCCCCTTAAAAATTTAGACGATGATTTTGATGACGAATCCGATTTAGGTTTTGATAATGATTTTGCTCGTGAGGTAGTTAGGCAGCAAAAATCTATGAAACCTTCATCTTTTAGAGAACCTTCGGAATCTTCTAATTCTCCTTTTCTTTATTTTCAAAAGAGTGACGATAATAATAGAGTAGATACTCTTATTAACTTGGACCGTGTTCGGGATAATGCTTTTGAAGATTTTTTAGATGAACAAAAAGAACAGGCAGAAAATAGAAAAGAAGATGACGAAAGCCTTGTTCGAATGATTGAAGAGAGGTTAGGTAAATCTCTTTATGAACGTTTAGTAAAAGCCGGTAAAATAAAATCTCCTGATGAAATTCTTAAAGAACAGCTTACTAAAAAAACTAGAAAAGTTTTAGTTGCTCAAGGAGCTAATTCTGAAGAAATTCAAAAGGGTGTCGAGCTTACCTTAAAACGTTTAGATGCTCTAAAAGCTTTTGCTCCTGATGAATATATGAAACTTCGAAATTCTATTTTAATGGATTTAGGAGATAAGTGGAGTGAAAGAATTAATAAAAAGTTAAGCAACAGCTATCGTAGGACTAAAGACTTTTTGAATAGTGGTTGGTCTTGGTTTAAGAAAATAGCTATAGGAGTTTTAGGAGTTTCCTTCTTTTGGCCAATAATTAAAAGTCAATTAATTCCTTACTTGGAAAAAGCTTTACCGGAAATGAAGGAAAGTTTTGGTAATTTCTTTGAAACTCAAGTGTTGCCTAACGTAGAAGATTTAGCTAAGAAATTAGTAACTAATTTTCCCGAAATTGTTGACGATATCGGCACTATTACTAAAGAGGTTTTTAAAGCTATTACTTCTTTAGGTGGGGCTATTTTAAAAGGTTTATTGGATGGAATTAATGATCTTTTAGGTATTAAAAGTTATAAGGATTTTAGTGAATTTGAGAAAGAGCAAAGCGAATATTCTCAAAGGCAGTCTGCTAAGCGATTAGTAAATAATCCTAAACTTAGCCAAGATGCTATTAATAGTATGGCAGAGCATAATAAATATATGCAACCGGCTGAGCTTGGGGAAACTTCTCGTTGGGAAGAAGCTACTCAAAAAGCTAAGAATAGAGGTTTATGGCCTAAGGATGCTGAGGGAGGCGTTCCTAAGGCAGCAATCGCTCCAATTTTGTCAGGAGATTGGGATAAAGCTAAGGCTATTATTGGAGAAGTTAATCCGGAAGAAATTAAAAAATCTTCTGTACCTGTTAACAATAATCCTTCAGCAACTCCTACTCCGGTTTCTAGTCCTAGTACTCCCATCCCTTCTTCTACCTCGGTAGACACAAATGATCAGAGTACTATGGATGGTACAGATCCAGATGAAAGTATAGAAATACCCGCAGCCCCAACTAGTGCTTCTCCCGCTACAAGTGTTGCTCCTTCGATGTCTACTCCTTCTCCAAATACTCAGGCGATACAGGATACTTCTACAACTCAAGTTTCTGCTCCTAAGGTTGTTCAAAATGAGGAAGCTCCTGTTACTTCCGGTTCTTCTAGTAAAGAAACTGCGATTGTACCTGTTGGTAATAATCAAATGAATGCAGGTAATGCTCGTAATGCCAGTCGTTTAGAAAGTGATTTATATGCTTTGAATTTAGGTCTTAATGGTGATTATTAAAAATGGCCGAAGTCTTTAACAATAATTTGCAAGAATTTCTTGGGAATCTTGTGAAAGATGAACAGACTTCTTTTTTCACTAGAGATACTTTGAAGGATTTAACTTATAAGGATGAAAGTGAGTATCAAGATTCCCAAGCTTATAAGGATTTAAAACATAAAGAATCTAATAATTATTTTGCTGACTTATTAGAGGTTGTTTTATTAAAAGCCCATCAATTTAGGAAAGAAACTCTTTTAAGAGAAGCTATTCTAAAAGAAGAGATGGATTTTCAGGGAGAGTATTCCTTGGTTTATACTCAAGCAGAGTATGAAACCAATTCTCTTGCACAAATCCAAAGTATCAATGGTAAAGAGGGAGAAGGTTTTTTTAAAAATCTGGTTTCTAAATTTTTAATAGGTTCTCTTTTAACTAATGTTATAAAGACTTTAATAGTAACTCCTGTTAAGTTTGTATTTAAACAGGCTTTGAATTTTAGTTCTCTTGTTTTAAAAACTTTTTTAAGAACCGGAGTAGGACAATATATTGGAAAGGTTTTTACTCTGGCTCGACAAGTTTTAGTACGATATACAAGAGTAGCTGCGGTTTCTAAATTCTTTGTTCAAAGTGCTTTAACCGTAGGAAGGTATATTCTTACAAATCCTTATGCTTTAGCTGCCCTAGGTATTCTTACTTTAGCTGGGGGAGGTTATCTTTGGTACAGAAGCCGGGAGGAAAAAGAGGGAGCTCCTTATGAAGAAATAAAAGAGGAAGTTCCTACTAAGAAAAGGGTTTTTAAACCTACTGAACCTGCTGAATCTTCTCCTATTCAAAAAGAAAAAGTTTCTAAAAAGCCTCAAACTTATGCTCCTTCTACGGATGGTGAAGGACCAAAGACTCCACAAGAGGCGGTTAGGAGATATGATAAACCTTCGCCTGAAATTTTGATGGCCATGAAAAAAGCAGCTCAAGTAACTAATGTTCCTTTAGATTGGTTTATAAAAATGGCTTGGGTTGAATCTCGATTTAATCCAAAGGCGCGCCCTTGGTCTTCTAGACAACAAAGATTTTTATCTTCTGCTGGAGGTCTTTATCAATTTATTGACAGTACTTGGATCTCTATGTTGAAAAAATATGGAGAAAAGTATGATGTTCCTATTACGGCTTCTCGTTATGATCCTTATTATAGCTCTATTATTGCAGGTGCTATGTGGAAAGGAGAAGAACAAGAAAACGTAATTGACACCTATATTGCACATAACTTAGGTTCTGCTGGTTTGAGGAAATATAAGCGGGCTTTAGCATTGTATCCTAATACCCCTGCTCCTAATGCTTTATCTCGTTTAGGACTTTCTTCGGGTGCTTGGCAAAATAACCCACAGTTTTATTTTGTAGGAAATAGAGTTTTGACTATGAAAGAGTCTTATGCTAAATATGCTGAGGCTTTGAATGGTGATGGAACAAAAGTTCTTGCTATGGTAAATGAAACTCCTAATACGGCTTCTCAAATTATGGAAAAACCAGTAGCAAATAAGTCTCAAAAGAGTAATACAGTATTTGCCTTTAATTCTCCTAAGAAACCAATTCCCCAAATGCCTGAACCGGTTATGTATAATGGAATATTAGTAAATTAGGTTTTATTATGTCTGAATTTTCACCAAAACCGAGTGGCTCCCATGAGGTTATTATTACAAAAGAATACGATGATGGAACCCCTCCTTTAGTTATTCGTAGTTATTTGCCGGAAGATTTTTCTTTTGACTTGGTTGCAAACTATTCTGAGCCTTTTGGAGATGTAACCAGTGATTTAGCTTCCAGTGGTGTCAAAGCGGCTTTATCTGCTGCCACGGGAAGATCCTTAGTATTTTCTGCTTTAACCGCCCAAGTTTGGACAGGAAATGAGGCTCCTGAATTTTCTTTGGGTATATGGTTTGAAACAGAAACCGATCCTCGTATTGATGTAAGAGATCAAGTTTTTAAATTATTAACCCTTATAGCTCCTTCTAATGACACTGCCGCTGGTGGTAACTTAAAAGGGCCGGGTACTGTTTTTAGACTTCCTAGTAATGTAGTTATTCGAGAAAAAGAAGCCAAAGAAAAGGGAGCTACAAAAGAACAAATGAAGGATTCCCAACAACCTCAAAATCAGCAAGAAAATACTCCTGTTATAACAGATAAAAGAGTTTGGGAAAATAGTATAAGTAATGGAACGGTTTCTATTCAATTAGGTAGATATCTTTTCTTTCCTAGAGTAGTAATAACAGGTGTTTCTCCTAAATTTGCTTCATCTATGGATTTTGCTCGAAAGATTCCTCAAAACGCTGAAGTTGAATTAAGATTTAAATGTTTATTTGCTCCTACTATTGAGGATTGGCAAAATATGTTATTAAAAGGAGAAGAACAAAAAGGGATTACCGATCAAGGATTAAAACCAGACGGTCTTATCAGTGGTATTAAATCTAAGATTACCGGAGCGGTTAATGAGGTTGGTAATAAGATTCAATCTGGCATTCAAGATATTACTGGCAAAGCAGATAAATGGACTAAAGATAATCTTTGGAAATAAAAATGGAAACAAGTCTATTAGATTGGTCAAAATGTACTCCGACATATTTTGATGAATTTGGAAATGAAAAATATAATGTTTTCAAAAGTCCTTACAAGAATATTCGTTTTACTGTAAAACAACAAGGATCTTATACTATAAAAGCTGATGATATTGGTAAAATTGCTATGATTAGTTATCGAATTTACGGTACTACAGCTTTTTGGAGAGCTCTCTTAGAATATAATGGCTTAAAAAATCCGGTTTCAGATATTTATCCCGGACAAGTTCTTAAAATACCGGATAAGGATTCTTTGGTTGCTTTATTTTCTAATCCTCCGGAAAGTCAGGAAAATTCAATTAGTAATACTTTGACGGTTTAAAAATGGGATTTAAATTAAAGGATGAATTAGAACTCACTATTTATTTCAATGGAGAAGAATATCCTTTAGACTCAGGAAATTCTTTTAATGAATTGAGATTAAGCGAAAGTACTAAACTTATTTTACCAACTCTTTATCTTAATATAGTGGATTCTGCTAATACCCTTCTTGACAAAGGGTTTTTGGATGGAACTATTATAAAGCTATGTATTTTATCAAAAGGTAAAGTATTACAGGAATTAGAGTTCGTTTTATATAGTTATAGAGTTTCTTATAATGGTGGAGCTTATTCTTATGAAATAGATGCTTATTTAAATGTTCCTAAGTATTGGTGTGGAGTTTTAATGAATCCTTTACAAGGGTCTTCCTCTTCTATTATGCAACAAATTGCACAAAATTGTGGACTTGTTTATGAAGGAGACGTTTCCCAAGATAGAAGAAGCGTTTGTTCTTTAAATACTCCCTATTGGCAATTAGCACGTAAAGTATGTAATACCGCTTGGGGTGGAAATCAAGCTTGTTTCCATCATGGAGTTACTTTGGATAAAGTTCTTCGTTTTAAAAATATTATGCGAATATCTAAAGTTACTAAAACTTTAAAAGCTTTTAATGCTCCTGAAGGAAAAGATGAATTAAGTATTTCCAGTTATTTTTGTACTTCTAATTCTGGTTCTTTGAATAGAGCAGGTGGTTATAGAGAAATTTTGGTAATTCAGTCTGTAGTGGAAAATCCTGAAGTTATTAAAGAAATTTCTATTAAAACTGATTCTAATAATCCGGATGTTTCTGCCTCTATTAGAGATCAAATTCAAAGGGGTTATATTAGATTTTCTCCTATTTCCTGTTCTCTCGGAGATAATAACCTTAATAAAGGTAAATATTATTCAGGACGTATTGATAAGATTTTTTCTTATGATATTTCTATGCAAGGAACGGAGCCTACTAAATTAGCTTTGTTTGATTTAGTAGACTTTGTAGCTAAAGGAAAAGATGAGACTCCTGATTCTGTTGTTTCGGGTAAATATATTCTTACTGGAAAAACAATAACTATACAGGGAGCGGTTTATTCTGAAACATATTTTGCTACTCGTATGGGAACAAATTATAAAAATAAGGAGAAATAATGGCTTTTAATTCTTTAAATAAAAATGTTTTTTCACAAGAATCAGGGAATCTTTTTCTTTATGGAATCGTTGTGGATAATAATGATCCTCAAGGGTTAGATCGTATTAAAGTTCGGGTACCCGAATTATATGATCCTGATAAAGGAGAAGTTCCTTGGTGCTTGCCTATAAAATATTCTCCGTTTGGCCAAGGAAGTAGTTGGGGAGTTTATGGTGTTCCTGCAATTGGCTCAACTGTATGTATTCAAATACAACAAAATAATTTTGAATATCCCGTTTATGTAGGAACTCTTTTAAGAAATCCGGGGGAAGGTTTTGGATCTCCGGATGTTTGGGGTTTTAAAGATCCTAGCGGTAATTCTTTACATGTAAATACAAAAACTCAGAGTTGGGATTTTCATCAATCTTCCGGTATTTCCCTTCACATGGAGAATGGAAATTATTCACTAAAAATAAATGGAAAATGTGATATTAATATTGGAAATGATTGTAATGTAACCGCTGGAAATAATTGTAATGTCAAGGCAAATTCTGTGAAGGTAGATTCCCCTATTTCTGAGTTTACAGGAGTGGTAAAAGCTCCTACTATTAATGCAACTAATTCTTTAACAGTCGGTGGTATTGAAATGAAGACCCATGTTCATGGAGGAGTTGATCGGGGTAATTCCTCAACAGATGGCCCTCATTAAAAAATTTTATGAAAAAGAGGACTTAAATGGCGTTAACTAAATATCAAAAGGATATTTCCAATGCAGTATGGTTGGATGTAAATCCGAATTATAATGATAGTATTTTACCATCAGTATTACCTAATGCTCAAGCGGTTTTAAAATGTTCTTTGTATGCTCTTTTAAATTGTCCTAAAGGAGATCGGGGAGGTATTTTTGAGCCGACTTATGGTACTGACTTACCTTGGTATTTACAGGAACCCTTAGATGATACCACGGCTCAAAGTATTCGAAGAACTCTTTATTTAGCATTCGAAAAATGGGAACCCCGTATTGATTTAACTTCAGGAGGTATTTCAGTGACTCCTGATTATACTTTACCCGGTTATAGGTTAAGAGTAACCGGTAAATATAAGCTTACGGGCGAAACTATTTCTCAAGACTATACTATAGCGATATAATGACCCAACAAATTATTTTTTCAGATATAGATGCGGATGTTACCCAATTTAAAGAAGATTTGGTAACAGCTCTATCTAAAAATCAAGCTTGGAAAGGTACTTTAACCACTCAGGTTGGTACTGCCTTAATAGATTTTGTAGCTTCTTTAGGGGCTTTTAATCATCAAGCTATTTTAAATGCTTTTGAAAATTGTTTTTCGGAAACTGCGACCTGTGACGATGCCATTCGCTCTATTGCTTTAATGCAAGGATTACGAATGACTCGTAAAATGCCTTCTTATATTGATGTTTCTTTATCTTGTGAGGTTAATGTTTCTATACCTGCCTATAGTCAATTTATTTGTGCTGGATATGATTATTTCAATAGAGAAGTAATAGATTTAACTGGTAACGAATCTAAACAAATTAGACTTTATGAAGGTACTGTTCATAAAGTTGAAATGTCCGGTTTATCAACAGAACTTCAGGTTTGGTCTCCTCCGGAAACAAACTTTCAGGTTTCTGATCAAGATGTTTTAGTATTTATTAATAAAGAATCTATTCCTGTTACTTATAGTGGTTTGTGGAATTTTAAAGGATTGCCTGCTTGCACTGATTTAACTTCTATGGAAGGAAGATTAATTATTCAGTTTGGTAATCTTATGTATGGTTCTTTGCCAAGTATAAACGATAATGTTTTAATAACATATTGTACTACGAACGGTAATGCCGGTAATAACTATGTAACTTATGATAAAGAAGTCTCTGTTGATGGATTCACTCAAATTACGGGCAAGTCCCTTACTAACCCCGCAGGCGGTGCTGACGAAAAAACGGCTTATACTTACAAAAACAATACAGCGTCATCCTTCGGTACCTACGGCAGCGCTGTTACGAAATCCCAATATCAGGCAGTCGTAAATACCTATCCGGGAGTAATTGATGCTTATACTCAAGCTCAGAGGGAAATAGATCCTACCGATTATCGTTTTATGAATGTAATTAGGGTAACCGGTATTACAAACGTTCCTTGGGATGCAGTTAAAAAACAAGAATTTTGTCAATGGTGTCAGGATCAATCTATGTATACTACCCGTTTTGTTTGGGTAGATGCTACTCCCAGCGTTATTGATGTAGATTTAGAATTATATTGTTATAACTCAGCTGTATTATCCTCGGTAAAACAAAACGTAGAAGAAGCTATTAAAAAATTATTTGCCCCTAGAGCAGGTATTTTAATGACGGATTTTTATATTTCCGATTTAATTTCAGCGGCTAGAAATGCAGATAGTGGAGTTGCTTTTGTTATAGTTAATTCTCCCGTTTCCGAGATGATAGTAACCCAAGCTAATGCCCCTACTTGTTATTTTGAAATACTACCGGAGGCTGGAACTTTAAAAGAATATTTTTATTCTTATGGAGTTACTTTTATAGATAATAAAGGAGTTGAATCTAAAAAATCTAGTTGGATTCACCCTCAAACTATTCAGGATAATAATGCTATTAAAATTACTTGGCGTAAAAATTCTGCGGCAGTTAAATATAGAATTTATGGAAGAGAATCCGAAAATATTGGATTGTTAGCTGAGGTAAATGCAGATACTCTAGAATATATTGATGATGGATCTGCTATTCCTGATACTTCTGAATATTCTAGAGCTAAAGATACTGTTATTCGTTATAATTCCTTGGGTTCTTTGAGTATAAAAGCCTATTTTGCAGATAGACAACAAAGAGTTACTAACCAAATTCTTACTGAGATACCTACTCGTTCTAGTTTAGAGAATAATTAAAAATGTCTACTTTTGTGATAGATTATCCTTATCTTGATATGGATAAAAATCGTAGGTTAGGATATCGATTACGTATAAGATCCATATTACCGGAATATATGAAAGGCACCGATTTTTTCAATGCCTTTTATGACACTATTGATGAAGTATTTGATAAAAGAGTTTATGATAAAACTCATTTTTTATCCTCACTTCGTAACATGTGGTTATCCAATCCCACTATTGAACAAAAAATTGATTATGGGGAATTATTAGACCTTGAGGATTGGAGTTTACCACAAAACGAAATAGTAGTCAAACAGCTTAATCTTTTAGGACTACAATTTGGGGAAAGTGCTTCCCTTTTTTCGAATAAAGATTTTATTTCTTTTTGTCGTTTTTTAGGAATGTATTGGTTTGAAAAAGGTACTCAAACTTTTATGGATTTCGTAAATTTTTGTTGCGGTACTAATTTCGTTCTAGTCAATATGTGGACTGAAGATTATGTAAATTTTTATGAGGAAGGAGACGAAGCTATAGGTACACCCTTATGGGAAGGGGGTAGTTGGTATCCTACTACTCATATTACTTTTGTTTCTAAAGACGGTGCTACTAATATTTTAGCTCTTTTTCTATTGTTTAAAGAAATAGCTAATTATAATTTAGTTTTAGATAGTATTCGTATTGAATTCAATATGGATATTACCGACGGTATTGATCCGAGCGGTGGAGAGGATTCCAGTAAATGGGGAAGAACTTTAAAATTTTCTTTACCTTATTCTTATCATACTTCTTTTCATATTCATACCTACGATCCGGAAGAAGAGGTTAAAAGACAAATATTTGGTTTCTTGGGTAGTTACCGATATAATTTTGATAATTCAATTTTCGGAGACAATATGGGTAAATTCCAAGAAGGGTATGGGACAGTTTATATTGAAAATTCAACCGGCGGATATATAACTGCCTATCCTAATGGAAAAGTGCCTTCCGGAACTGAAGTCAGAGTAGATGCTTATCCTGATGATAAATATGAATTACTTGAAATTACTTGGAATAATAATGTTATTAAAAACGGAACTAATTTTGTAATGCCCCAAGAGGATGTAGTAGTTAGTGCTTCTTTTAATAGATTATTATTACCGGACGATGTTATTTATAATATTCAAATAGAAATTTCTTTACCTAACAATTCTATTAAGGTAGTTTCCATAAATCTTTTAAGAGAAAATACTGAAGAAAAGCCTTTAGAAGTAAAAATACAGGATTTTCTAAAAGAAGAAAATTTAGGTTATTTGATATATGAAGCTCTTATTGACAATGACAATATTGTTATACAACGTAAGGAAAGATCTATAGTTCTTTTCTATAAAGAGCTTCCGGAAATTATTCCTCAAGAAAGTACTGTTTTAATTGATGGAATTGTTACTACTATATAATTTGGAAAGAAAATGAGTACTCCTAGTTTTGTAATTACAGATGCCGGTCTTAGAGCGGCGCTAATGGCTAATGAAGAAGGTTTTAAAGTTGTTTTAAAAAAGTTTTCTTTGGGCTCTGCTTTCGGTTATTTACCGACTCCACAAGATACTCAACTAAAGGGAAATATTCTTTATACAGCTTCTCCTTCTGCCTATTCTTATCGTGATAAAAATACTATTATGATAACCTGTACGGTTCCTCAAAGTGCAGGGCCTTTTGACTTTGGAGAAATAGGTCTTTACATGGAGGATGGTACTTTATTCGCTTTAGCTTCTTGGGATAGTTTAATTACGAAATATTCTTATTTGGAATCCGAAGTAGCCTCTTCTATTACTTTTTATTGTTATTTAAGTATTTCTCAAGGAGTTTCTGTAGTTACCATTGACTACGGTGAAAATCCTACTTCTATTGTTGAAATTTTGGATGTAAGTAGTTGGGATGAAGTTTTACCTCCTGACGAAATGACTCAAATTGTACCGGAATTGATTGTACATGAGAATAATCCAATGGGGGATGCTGTTCTTTTAACAAGAACAGCTTTTAATAAATGGTCTATAGCTTCCGGTTATATTCCCGAATTTACTAAGGTAAATATATTAGCTTCTACTAATTCTTATTTAGAAATTGGTTGTGGTGCTCCTGGTATTGATCCATCTAAATATAACGTAACTAATGTATCAGGGGCTTATTTGATGGGTTTCTCTGACAGTACCTTTGCACCTTTTGAAAGAGTAGAATATATTTCCTCTTCTAATAGGTTAAGACTTTATTATAAAAGAGCGGTTGATACCCCAAGAGATTTAGTGAGTAATTGTGTTTTATATGTAGCTTCTCAATACAAGCGGGTTATTTCTTTAAATAATTTAGCTGGTGGTATTACTTGGAATGATATTCAAAATAAACCAACTACTTTTGAAGGTTATGGATTGACAGTTCCTTCAAATGAAATTGGTTGTGTAAGTTGTGTATGTACCGAAAATATTCCGGTTGGTAAAATGATTGCAATGGGTCAAACCCTAGCTATTTCTCAGTTCAGAAAATTATTTAATATAATCGGAACTTATTATGGTGGAGACGGTGTCAATACCTTCAAACTGCCTGATCTTCGTGGATATTTCCTTCGCTTTG
>OJPZ01000012.1_pt1 | contig 163755 bp, 140 predicted proteins | sample 1598611 | NCBI WGS metagenome assembly OJPZ01 (sample SAMN03922494, study PRJEB24848) | human gut metagenome | isolation source: stool sample | host: Homo sapiens | place: Germany | collected 2011-11
AGGCAAGGATATTACGCATGATGTTGTAAGCTGTTATTTTGATGGAGATACGAAAAAATATCTAATACGATTTAACAGTGGGAAACAATGGAAATATAATCAATGTAATATATTGATTGTTAGTTCATTGAGGTATTTTGTTGAAATTGCATCCTTGCTGAAAATGCCGGAACCGGTTAGCGAAACCAATAATAGGCCGGAGGTTGCGGTTGCAGAGAAAGAAGAGGAGGAGAGTTTCCTTGAGAAAGAGCTGAAAAATATAGACGTGACGGCTTCGGATACCGTATTGCATTCCTACTTGAATCGCAGTGAAATCCGAACGATTCCTTTGTCCGGAACGATTATTTATCCCTTCGGCAGTAACCGATCCCAGATGGAAGCTGTCCGGATGGCTTTGACGCATAATATCAGCCTCATCGAAGGGCCTCCGGGGACAGGAAAGACTCAAACGATTCTGAATATTATTGCGAATCTCATCAAAAATAAAAAGACTGTCGGGGTTGTATCCGGCAATAATTCGGCGACATCCAATATTGCGGAGAAACTGCAAAAGTATGGTTATGGAGATATTCTTGCGACTCTTGGAAAATACGATAACCGGGAAGCGTATTTTTTGCAGAATCACCCTCCTATCGGAACTTTTCCCGTCGATGCTTCGAAAATACTGGAGAACGAGCGTAGCTTGGAAGAGTTGGTCGGAAAATTAAGAGAGTTGTTGTGTTTAGACGACCGACTTTCCGAATTGCGAAAAGAGAAGAAAGACTTGTTATTAGAGTGGGATTATTTTCATAAAAACATAGATTTATCAGTACCTCAATATATACGGATCCACGATGCACTGAAGGGCCGGAGATATACGGCCAAGAAGTGGCTTGCGCTGAAGAATTATTGTGAGTCCTGGCGTGAATATGGCAAATACGCTTACAGCCGTTTTGCCGGATGTCTGGACGATATCTTGATCTATATAAAAACCTTCTTCCATTATCGCATTCCTTTAACGATCTCGACTTACAAGGATGTGCAGATTTTGGCAGACTATGCCGGAGAGATGTTCTATCAGGTAAGTTTGTCCGAATTGGATCGGGAATATGACCGCCTCTGTGAATTGTTGGCAGAGGGCCGAATGGATGAGCTATCCAAGGAGTGTCAGGAACTTTCGCAGACGATTTTCCAACATTATTTGAATAAGAACATCAAGAGGACGGACATCGCGTTTACGCTGGAAAATTACAAAAAGCAGTTTGATGAGTTTATTTCACAAGTTCCGGTTATCACAAGTACGACACATGCCGTCCGAAAATCAATTCCTCCGGGTTTTGTCTTCGACTACATTATTATCGACGAGTCTTCTCAGGTCGATTTGATTACTGCTATTATTGCAATGTCCTGCTGTCGCAATATTGTAATCGTGGGCGATTCCATGCAGTTACCGCAAATTGTTCCTTCGGAAGTCGTTCCCCAAGCGCAGGAATATGCCCGGCAAATGCAGGTGCATCCGAGTTATGACTATGTTAAACATAGCATTATCAGCTCACTGAAAGCAATTTATCCGAATTTACCGACCGTTTTGTTGCGTGAACATTATCGGTGCCATCCACTGATTATTGATTTCTGCAATCAGCAATTCTACGATAAGAAGCTAATTATCAAATCGGAATGGACCGATCCCGAAAACGGTAATCATCCTTTGGCAATCGTTACCGTCCGTCACGCTGATCGGGAGAGGCCGTGTGCCGATTACAGGGGGAAATCGTGGGTAAATAAGTTGGAACAGCTGAAAGTCTGTGAGGAATTTAATAGATTAACGAGTTCCGGGATAACTGATATAGGAGTTATTACTCCATTCCGTAGTCATGCAAATGCTATTAATAAACTCCGTGAGGATATCTGTGCCGATACAATCCATAAATTTCAGGGACGCGAGAAAGAGGTGGTTATTTTCTCGACGGTCAAAGATAAGGTAAAAGTTGATGAAGAGTGGGAGGCATCGTATTGTACGGATAAAAGAGTCGACTTCATTAACCAGTCGGAGTTGATAAACGTGGCGGTTTCCCGGGCGAAGAACCGCTTGGAATTAGTGATGTCCCAACTGTTGTTCGAGCAGGCTCCGCTGTCGACCAATATTGGCAACCTGATCCGCTATATCAAATACAATGGCGGAGAAATCTCTTTTCAGTCGATCTTTGATTATTTGTATCATCATAATCTCGATCCCGATCGTGAGCGGTCATTGCGCCGGTTATTCGGATCTTGGTATGCCTCGGAGAACCTGATGCACGAGTTGATCCTGAATATTATCGGACGGGATTCCCGGTTCTCGAACTTCGAAGTGATCGCCAATTATCCGTTGCGGAATATTGTCGGGAGAGAAATAGAACTGACGTCCAGACAGCGGGCATTCGTCCGCAGAAACAGCCATGTCGATTTCCTGATATATAATAAGTGTGATAAAATGCCCGTATTGGCGGTCGAGGTCAATGGCAGCCAACATGATCTGCCTGTTCAACGGGAACGGGATGCCGTAAAACAATCTATTTTGGATTTATGCGGCGTTCCGCTTCTTTCCTTGAGTACACGGGGAAAGGATGAAGAGCAGCAAATCATTAGAAAGTTGTCTGTGATAATAGAAAGTGGTTGTTGCTCAGAATTATAGTTCTCATTTGAGATAAATAGCTGGTTGTTGTGTAAAATAGTAGGGCGTATTATTTTCCCGGATATGGATTCGGAACAAATTAATTTCCCGAATCATCCTTTGTTGAGATAAACTTTCCGTATATTTGAAACAGAAATCAACCCCTCTGGCAGATGCCTGCGGAAGAGCGCGTTTTAAGCAAATAAAACGTGTGGGACTGAAACTTTGTATCGTTGCAAAATGTTGATATAGTGCGCTATCTGAGAGTCGTTCGATTCCTGGTGGTACCACTTAAAGATCAGCGACTTGCAGAAATGCAGGTCGTTTTTCTTTTCTTATCGGCGCTCACCGTCATTCTGCGGGAGTATTTCAAATCTTTTATAAGTTTGGCATGACGGGTCGGTTGACCGCCCCGAAAGACGCTGCGGATCATCGGTTCGCGGTGTTTCCTGGTCTCCGGCAGACGATTCCCGGTGGACGGATCGGGCCGCGAAATGGGCTTTGCCGCGCATATAGCTCTATATCCGGAAGGCGGGTACACACCGGAATCCGACCGATGAAGATTGAAACGAAAAGTCCCCGGCATCGGCCTTTTCGCTGCCGTTCCGGTTGTTTCCGTTGCTTTATGCAACAAATTATTTATTTTTGTATGTTCTAAAACGTCTGAAAAGTGGTTTAAACCGATTTGTATTCATAATGCTTCCGGCGACTACACGTTTGAAGGTGTCGTTTTAGTCGCTGTGCTACAAGTGTGTAGTAAAAATTGAGTGCATAATTGCGGAAATTTGCATTATGAAACGGCAGCGGCGTAATGATATTTTGGTGGAACAAGTCGTGGATCGGCTGAAAACGGTCCGCCGGGAGAGAGGCCTTACTCAAGAAAATGTCCGGTTCGACACCGACCTGAACATCGGTCGGATCGAAAGCGGAAGGCATAGCATTTCACTGACGACGCTGGCTGATTTGTGTGATTATTACAATGTTCCTCTGGAGGATTTCTTCAAGAAAATAGTGACGCGCTGAACAGTGAAATGAAAGAACCCGGGGAGTGGAGCCTCGGGTTCTGTTTTTTCGTATCGGTGTGTTCAGAGTCGTTTTTCATAAGCCAGCCGTTCTCCGCTTCGGTAGACTACTTTTCCGCAATAGCTGAATCCCGTGCGTTCGAGCAACCGCAGCATGGTCCGGTTGTCGAAATTGGTGTCGATGCGGAAGGCCTTGACGCCGCGTTCCGACGCGAGCGCCTCCACACGGTGCAGGAACTCTGCCGCCACGCCGCGGCCCCGTTCCCCGTCGGCGACCGCTATGCGGTGCACCAGCACGTACGGTCCGTCGGTGAGCCATTGCCCGTCGATGGCATCATAGGCCGGTTCGCCGTCGAACACCATCGCGCCGTAGGCGATCACCGCGAGCGGCCCCTCCACGCCGGGTTTGCACAATACATATCCGCGGCTGCGGCCGATGTCCGCCGAAATATGCCCCGGGGCGGGATAGCCGTCCTGCCACTGGCGGCTGCCTGCCGCGTGCATCCGGGCCTGTGCCTGGCGGATGATCTGCATGATGCGGTCCGTTTCGCAGGACTGTGCCTGCCGGAAAATCAATTCGTTGTCCATGCTGCAAAAATAGGAAAATATTTAAGACGCCACACTGTCAGGACATTTTTTCTGGCTTTTCGGCAATTTTGTGCCGTATTTGTGACAATTCGTGACATTTTTTCAGTTTCTCCGAACTGGCATAGGATTTGACCGTATCGGATATGAAAGCGCTTCATAAGAGGCGCGGAGATGAAACGAAATGTTAAACCAAATAAAACCAAGGAGGACAAAACTATGGTACCTGTAAGACGTAATCAGAACTGGCTGCCGAGCATTTTCAACGATTTTCTGGGCAACGACTGGCTTGTCGAACGCCACAACACCACGGCCCCGGCCGTCAACATCATCGAGGACGAAAACGAATACAAGGTGGAAGTCGCCGCACCGGGTATGACCAAGGAGGATTTCAAGGTGCATATCAACGAGGATAACGAGTTGATCGTCACGATGGAGAAGAAGGCCGAGCAGAAGGAGGAGGACAAGAAGAAGGGCACGTACCTGCGCCGCGAGTTTTCCTACACGAAATTCCAGCAGAGCCTGCTGCTGCCCGACAACGTCGTGCGCGAGAAGATCGCGGCCAAGGTCGAGAACGGTGTGATGACCATCGAAATTCCCAAGAAGAAGGAGACGGAAGCCGCCGTTGCAGCCCGCCAGATCGAGGTCAGATAGCCTGCGGCCATTCTATGATGGGAGGGAGAATCCGGAAACGGGTTCTCCTTTTTTTGTGCCGGCCGCGGTGGACGACGGTCCGCTGGCGGTCGGCGGATATACGGAATGACGGAACGTGCGGCCGAAAGGCTGCCCGCCGTTTGTCAGCGTTCGAGGTGGAGAATGGGGTAGGGGCGTCCCGAAGGGTCCAGGGTGTCGCGCGAGACGATGCGAAAGCCCATCCGGGCATAGAATCCTGCGGCCTGCGTGTTCTGCTCGTTCACGTCCACACGCCGCACCCCGCAATGGGTTGTGACGTGCTCCACGAGTTCGCGTCCCAGCCCTTTTCCGCGCGCGGTAGGCGCGACGAACAGCATTTCGAGCCGGTCGGCTTCGACGCCCGCGAAGGCCGCGAAGTGGTTTTCGGAATCCCGTACGACATGGAGTTCCGCCGCCGGAAGCGCCTCTTCACGCACCATGCGGCGGAAAAAGGGGATGTCCTCCGGGGCCAGAAAGTCGTGCGTGGCGCGTACCGATTTCTCCCACAGATCGGTAAGTGCGTCCAGCTCATGCGCTGTCGGAGATGCGAGGCGTTCGGCCATGATTATAAAAGCGTTACGGGTGGTTTGCGCCGGGTGAAACTGCGTGCGAGGGCTGCGGCGAAGGGGGTGTGGAAACTCCGTGCCCCGACCGGACATCCCTTGACGCAGGCGCAGCAGCGGATACAGCGTGCAGGGTCGGTGTGCACCTCGTCGCCCCGTGCGATGGCCTGTGTCGGGCAGACCGCGGTGCAGCGGCCGCAATGGGTGCAGCGGTCGGCATCGCACGCGGGCAGGTAGACGGCGGGGTTTCTTTTCTGCCGGCGGCGGTAGTCCGCGACGAAACGGATGAAGCGCAGCATCGGCACGAGCGGCGTGCGCACGTCCTTCAGTTGAGCGGCGTCGACCGGGGCCGTCGTTCCCGCCGCGAGCTTTTCGCGCACCGCGGCGCCGAACTCCGCGGCCCGGGCGAGATCCTGCGCGTCGGGACGTCCCGCGGCGACGGGGGTTTCGGGGGTGCTGTACGAGTGTTCGCCGACGAATGCCGCGGCGGCCACGGGGACGAATCCCTGCCGGGCGGCCAGCGCGGCCAGCTCCGCGGCGGCCTTTTCGAAGGCCCGGTTGCCGTAGACGGCGATCACCACGGCGGGCGTTCCCGAGCCGCGGAGCGTTTCCAGCCTCTTTGCGGCCGTCGGGGCCACATGTCCCCCGTAGACGGGAGCGGCGATGACCGCCACGGCGCCGGCGGGCAGCACGGCGGACTGTGCCGCAGCGTGTGTCAGGTCGATGGTTTTCAGGGCTTCGGCCCCGGCGCCGGAGGCGATGCCCCGGGCTACGGCCTCGGCGATTTTTCTCGAAGTGCCCGTCGGCGAGAAGACGACGGTGCAGACGGTTTCGGGTTTCATGGCGTTGGGCGTTGACGTTGGATAAAGGTTTCAAAAAGTCGGATGATGCAAAACCGAATTGCGTGCGGTCTGGCATAACCTCTCGACTGGTAAAAGGGTCGTTACGACCCCAAAGGTAATCAAAAATCCCGTGCCTCGGACCTTTTGTTGCAGATTACGGCTCTTTGGCCTATATTTGCTCCGCAACTTTAAATAACAGATTATGAGGATCAAAACTTTTGAAATCCGCGTCGACCCGGCTTTCCGGGAGCACGACGAGCGGACGGTGAACGAATTTCTTTCGGCCGTCCGTGTGCCGCGCCTGCACTGCGGATGCCTGCGCAGCCGCAGTGCATGGATGCTGCTTGTCATTTTCAACGAGGAGACCGCCGACGAATCCGCGATGCGTGCCGCACTGGTCGGCGAGCACCTTCCCGCGGGGTCGGAACTCACGTCCGGGGAGTGCGAACGTTTCGAGGCGCTCCGCGTGTGGCGCGACCGGCGTGCGGCCGAAATGGGCTGCAAACCCTTCGTCGTCGCCTCGAACCGCGACCTGCTCAACGTGGCCCGGAGCGGAGCCGCCTCGCCTGCCGACCTGCTCTCGGTCGCGGGGTTCGGTCCCCGCAGGGCCGAACGCTACGGCGAGGAGATCGTCGCCGTGCTCGGCTCGGCTGCCGACGCGGATTTCGACTGAATGTCCGGAAGCGGGTTCGTGCCGGAAAAACGGGTGCGGATCGGAATTTTTTCATATATTCGTGGCGATACAACTAAATTTTGGGAAAGATGAAAACGAAACTGATTGCCTGCGCGGCGCTGCTGATGACGGCGTGCTGCGGAAGTCCGTCGGCCCGAAAGGCCGCGGCGACGAAGACCGAAGTGAAACACGGCCCGGAAATCGCCCTCGTGGCGCCCGACACCGTGGGCGGGAAGAGTGTGAACGAGGCGCTGGCCAACCGCCGCTCGTGGCGCGAATATGCGGCCGCACCGCTGACGCTCGAAGAGCTTTCGGGCGTGGTGTGGGCCGCCGCCGGCATCAACCGCCCTGGTACGGACCGTCTGACGGCTCCTTCGGCGCTGGCGCTTTATCCGGTGCGCGTCTATGCGTTTTTCGCCGAGGGCGTCTATTCTTACGACGCCCGGGCGCATAAGCTGGTGCGCGTGCTGGAGGGCGACCGCCGCAAGCTGGCCGGGATGCAGGACTTTGTCTTCACCGCGCCGCTGAATCTGGTTTACCTGGCTGACCGGACGGTATACGAGGGCAGGAACATCCCGGCGGAGCACGTCCGCTACCTCTGCGGGCAGGATGCCGCGGGCTATGCCGAGAATGTCAACCTCTATACGGCGGGGCACGGCCTGCGCTCGATCACGCGCGGCAGCGCCCCCGAGGCGGAACTGCTGGCGGCCCTCGGGCTGGACCCGGCGCGCTATTTTGTGGCGCTGGCGCAGACCGTCGGTAAATAGGCCTCCCGGCCGGTGAGAAGGGCGACCCTGCGAAAGGGCCGCCTTTTTTCGTGCCGTCAGTCGGCCGAGGGGGTCTCGTCTCCGGATTCGGAATTCCGTCCGCGCTCCTCCATCGGAACGACGTAGAAGCCCCTGCCGGGCGTCCATTCGACGCAGAACAGTTTTTCCGCGTCGGGATAGCCCGCCTCCCGGAGGTGGCGTGTGAGCCAGCGTTCGGTCTTGCCGCTGCGCCGGAGCGAGTCGCAGAGGACTTTGCCGCCGTTGACCAGCAGGTAGGATTCGGGCGGCTCGTTGCGGCGGGAGACGGTGATGTGTCCGTTGGTCTCGAAACGCACGTCGTCCACGTCGAACATCGAGAAGATGCCGTTTTCCCGCAGCATCGTCCGGAACTGTTCCATCTCCAGCCCGTTGCGGCGGAATTCGCGCAGCACCAGCTTGCGGTCGCGGACGAGCATCACCGTGTCGCCCCGGATCGCCTTGCGGATGCGGCGGAAACGCATCAGGTAGCGCAGGGCCACGTTCACGGCAGTCCAGACGACGAACGTGAAGACCAGCTGCCAGACCGAGGTCTCGGGGTTGTAGATGACGCCGCCGACCAGGGCGCCCAGTACGAAGGCGTTGACCGAGTCGAGCGGCGTGAGCTGCGCCATCTGGGTTTTGCCCGAGACGCGCAGAAAGAAGATGACGCCCAGCATGCCGGCCAGCAGCTTGACGGCGATCGAAAGGTACATAGGCGAAGGCTTTTTCGGTCAAGACTGCAAATTCCGGGCAAGAATGACGGCCGCTGCCGGGACTTCCGCCGGATGTCCGAAATGTTATTTAGGTCTTTTTGGATAAGTAGTAAAACGGAAACGTTTTGTTTTTCTGTCTGTTTTTAAGTTATTTTGAATTATTGCGAATGATATAGTACATAAAAAAGTGCGGAATGCTGTTTCGGTTTTCCGAAAAAAGTGTAACTTTGTAACTATTATAAGCCTGTCGCGGTTGGGTGTGCGGCGGCGAAAGGCGAATTAAAGCGTATTGATGGATGAAGTGCTGTCCGGGTTCGATTACCTGACATATTATTTCTACCTGCTGTATTATAAATTTATCGGCTATCCGGTGGTGGTGCGCATCTGCATCGCCGTCGTGACGCTGTGTGTGGTTTTCTACCTGTTCCTCGCCCTCTACCTGGTCTACGGCATCTACCGCCGCCAGCGGGAAAAGAGACTTTTCGCACGTATTCACAAACGCTTCTACGAGCCCCTGAAGGAGGTGCTGGGCGACCGCGAAAACCGTTCCGTCGGAGAGATCGCCGGGCTGGTGGAACACGACATCAAGAAGAGCCTGAAACGGCAGGAGATGCGTTTCCTGGTCCAGGTGCTCATCCGGATCAAGAGCGAGCTGGGCGACGACAAGGTCAACAACTACAACATGCAGAACGTGCAGGGCGTGTTCAAGGTCGGCAGTTTTTTCGAACGTGAAATCCAGTTCGGGCGGCCGCGGCGCAAGATTCAGGCCCTGTTGTCGATCCAGTCGGTCAACGGATACGTCTCCGAGGCCGTGCTGGTGCGTTTCCTCTACCACCGCTGCATCGAGCTGCGCCATGCCGCGCGCTTCGCCTACATGTGGCTGAGCCAGAGCAACCCGTTCCGCTTCTTCGACGAGGACGTCACGATGAAGCTCAGCCGGTGGAACATGGCCGAGATCCACATGATCGTGCGCCACCGCGAGAAGATGGGCTTCGTGGTCCCGAGTTTCCTCAAATGGGTCAACAGTTCGGTCGAGGACAACGTGAAGGCCTTCTTCGTGAGCGAGATCAAGCTCTTCGACCAGACGGACAACTGTCCGCCGCTGCTGGAGATGCTCAACACGAAAACCTGGACGCTGCGTAACGAGATCGTGCGCACGCTGGGCGGCATGAAATACATCGAATCCGAGTCGAAGATGGTCGAAATCTACGACGTGCAGCCCGAGTATATCAAACGGAACATCCTCGCCTCGGTGGCCGGCATGCAGACCGGGCAGGCGCTCGGGTTCCTGCACGAGGCCTTCGAACGCGCCGACGACCTGGGTACGAAACTCTGTGCGCTGACCTACCTCTACGATTACGGAGAGCCGGGCCGCGCCCTTTTCGGGCAGCTCGAAACCCTGACGACGGGCTACGCCTCGCAACTCTTCGCCCACGTCAAGAATCCACTAACGAACCGGGCATGAAAGCGATTCTCTTCGATTTTTTCAATTATTTCGTATTTTTCTATACGAGTTTCCTGGCGGTCAGCTTTATCGTCATGATGTTCCTGTCGTTCATCTCGCTCAAACTCCGCAGGAGCTACTACGACGACAACTACGTGCGCAAGGTGTTGAGCGAATCGCCCTATACGCCCGGCGTGTCGGTGATCGCCCCGGCCTACAACGAGGAGAAGACCATCATCGACAACGTCGATTCGATGCTCGGACTGGACTACCCGCTGTTCGAGGTGGTCATCGTCAACGACGGCAGCAGGGACTCCACGCTCGACAAGCTGATCGAACACTACGAGCTGGTCGAGGTTCCGTTCGCCTACATCGAGCGCATCAAGACCCAGCCGTTCCGGCGCGTGCTCAAGTCGACGAATCCGGAGTACCACAGGCTGATCGTCGTCGACAAGGAGAACGGCGGCACGAAGGCCGACGCCTCGAATGCCGGCATCAACGCCGCGCAGTATCCCTACTTCATCTGCACCGACGTGGACTGCATCCTGCGCCGCGACGCCCTCTACCGCTGTATCTGGCCCGTGCTCTCGTCGTCGAAGCACGTGATCGCCGTGAGCGGCACGATGCGCATGGCCAACGGCTGCAAGATCGAGAACGGGCAGGTGGTCGAGGTGCGGCCGCCCCATACGCCGATCCCGCTGTTCCAGAATCTGGAGTACATGCGCTCCTACCTGGTGGGCAAGATGGGGTGGTCGGCGATCAACGCCATGCCCAACGTCTCGGGCGGATTCGGGCTTTTCGACCGTCAGATCGCCATCGCGGCAGGCGGTTACGACCCGATGTCGTTCGCCGAGGACATGGACCTGCTGGCCCGCATGGTGGGTTACATGTGCGACTTCTCGCGCCCCTACAAGGTCGTGCAGGTCCCCGAGACCTGCTGCTGGACCGAGGGGCCTCCGAACCTCGTGGTGCTCTACCGCCAGCGTACGCGCTGGGGTCGCGGGCTGTTCCAGGCGCTGATGATCCACCGCAAGATGATCTTCAACAAGACCTACCGCCAGACGGGGCTCGTCACGCTGCCCTACATGGTCATCTTCGAGTTTCTGGCCCCGATCATCGAGGCCACGGGATTCATCCTGTTCCTGTTTCTGGCCTTCACCGGAGCCGTCAACTGGCACACGATGTGGGTGATTTTCCTGGCCATCTACCTTTTCTGCCAGTTCCTCTCGCTGGTGGTCGTCGCCTACGACTATTATCTGGGCACGCTCTACCGGCGGGGTTACGAATATATCTGGATCATTGCCGCGTCCATTCTCGAACCGTTCATCTACCATCCGCTGATCACCTTCTTCTCGCTGAAAGGTTATCTCAACCACCTCATGTCCCGCGACTACAAGTGGGGTAAGATGACCCGCAAGGGATTCAGCCAGCGCGAGGAGCCGATTCCGATGGACGGGCCGAAAGTTCCCCCCCCCTCACCTGGAGGGATTTCCGGTAATGACCTCTAAACCCTGTGGACAGTATGAAGAATTCGATACGAACCTTGACAAGATTCCTGTTTGCGGGCTGTGTGTGTCTACTGGCCCTGGCGCCCCGGCACGCCGTAGCGCGGGACATGACGCCGGAAGAGTACGCCGAAAAGGTCCGGGACTATTTCTCCGAAGAGCAGTGGGAGGAGGGCAAGCAGTTGCTCGACGAGGGTCTGGCCAAGTACGACCTCGCCTCGAACCTGCAATACCTGATGGGCAGATACTGGTTCCACGGGCAGGATTACGACAAGTCGCGTTACTACCTGCTCAAGGCCGTCGACCTCAATTACGACAACGTCGAGGCCAAGCAGCTGCTGGTCGACGTCGAGGACATCACGCAGAACTACTCCAGCGCCATCTGCTTCGTCAACGAACTGCTGGAGGTGAATCCCTACTGGCGGGGGTTGTGGCGGCGTAAGATCGACCTTTACCGCAAGCAGGGCAACCACGTAGAGGCCGACCGGCTGCTCAAACGCATCAACCAGATCTATCCGCAGGACACCGTGCTGCACAGGGACCTGGTCTACTCGATGGAGCTGAATTATCAGCGTCAGAAGCGCGCCGGGGATCGGAAAACGGCCATCCTGACGCTTGAGGAACTGCTGAAAAGCGTTCCCGACAACGAACAGTATTACCTCGACATCATCAACCTGCACCTGCAGGAGGGCGAGCAGGAGCAGGCGCTGGCCTGGACTTCGCGCGGATTGGCGGCCCTGCCGGGCAGCGTGACGCTGGTCTACAAGAAGGTCGGCATTCTGAGCGAGATGAACCGCCATCCCGAGGCGCTGGCCTTCATGCGCGACCGCATGCGGAGGCGGAGCACGCCCGAGCTGCAACGGCTTTACAGTACGCTGGTGCTGGACGCCGCGCGCGCCGAGCGGCAGCGCGACCCCTACGTGCTCTACGGCACGGCCTTCGAGCGCGGCGACCACAGCCGCGAGGTGGTCGACTACCTGCTCAATACCTCGATGCTGCGCGGCTACAACGACGACGCGCTTTTCTACCTGCGCGAGATGCGCCGTTACTACGGCGACGACAAGCCGCTGTTATACAAGGAATACCTGATCTACCGCAACATGGGCGAGGAGCGGCAGGCCTTCAACCGGCTGACGCTGCTCTGCGAACGCTATCCCGGCGACGGGGAACTGACCGATGCGCTGTGCCGCATGCAGTTGCAGCGCGCCGACCGCCTGATGGAGCAGGAACTCTACACCGAGGCGCTGCCCGCCGCGATGTTTGTCACCCGCCAGCGGACCGACGCGGAGACGCTCCGCGCGGCGTGGGAGAAGGTACTCTCTTGCCGGATCCGGATGAAGCGTTACGACGACGCCATGGCGACTCTGGACACGCTTGCGACGCGCTTCCCGGATACCGAGAACCTCGTCGGCAAGCGGGCGTACGTGCTCGACCGCATGGGCCGCACCTCCGAGGCGATGTACCTCTACCTGGGGGCCATCGGGCGCGCCGATCCCCAGATGCGCGACTTCTACGTGGCGGGTTATGCCGACATCGCCATTCCCTACATCAGGCAATGCCTCGACGAGGGCGCCACGGCCCATGCCTTCGCGGAGGCCGACCAGCTGCTGGCGCTGGCCCCCTCGAACGACCTGGCTTTGCGCTACGCCATCAACGCCGCCGCGCAGATGGGCCGCGACGACGTGTTCCGCGAATATACCGACCGGGGGCTGGAACGCCATCCCCGCGAGCCGTTCTATTTGGCCAAGAAAGCCGCGTCGCTCGACGCCGAGGGGAGGTACGAGGCTTCGATCGAGCTGATCCGGCCCGTACTGTGGGACTATCCGGGCAACCCCCAGCTGACGGGGGCGCTCTCGCAGAGCAGCGAATACCGGGCGCTGGACCTGACCCGCAGGGGGCGTCCCGACGAGGCGCTGACGGTGCTCGACACGGCGCTGCACTACGACGCCCGGAACAAGTCGCTGCTCTATGCCAAGGGACTCGCCTACGAGAAGAAAAAGGAGTACGGGCTGGCCTATTTCTACCAGCAGAACTACGAGCCTTCGGCCGCCGAACACTATGCCTTCAACCGCCACCTCAAGGGGCTGCGCTACGGGATGCTCCGGAACGAGATCGGGCTGGAGTACCTCCAGTCGCGCTACGGCGACGAGGATGCCATCCAGTCCGTCGCCACGCTGCAATATTCGCGCAAACAGCCCGGGAACACCTATACGGGGCGCGTCAACTATGCGGGCCGCAACGGCGAGCGCGAGGAGGACATCAATGCCAACGCCACCTCGTTCGACGGCGGCGGCGTGGGCGTCCAGCTGCAGGGCGAGTGGATCCACAAGTTCCCGCGCGACTGGCAGACGATGGTCAACCTCGCGTGGTCCGACCGGTATTTCCCCGCGTGGATGGCCAACGCCTCGCTGACCAAGTTCTTCCGCCGCGACTGGGAGGCGGAGGCCCGCGTCGGCTACCGCCGGCTCGACGGACGCAACCTCTGGTCCGTGGGACCGGGCGTCGCGAAGTTCCTCGGTCCGGTGTGGCTGAACGGCAAGTGCGATTTCTTCGTCATCGACTCGAAATTCTACTACAACGCGATGGCCCAGGTGCGCTATTACCCGGTGGACGACGGCCGGTCGTATGTCGTGGGCATGGCGGGCATCGGTTCGGCTCCCGAACTGTCGGTGCTCGACCGGGCGCTGCCGGGAACCTTCGACCACGCCAATACGATGGTGGGCATGGGCGGTCAGTATATGTTTACGCCTAACCTCACGCTGGGGCTGCTCGGCACGTGGTACACCTATTATACCGAAAAACGCCTGGGTTACGATACGATTCAGACCCGTTATAAAAACATGTACAATATTTATGTGCAGTTGTATATCTCGTTCTGAAAGGTTGGCGGCCGTCTTTTGCGCGACGCTGTGTCTGCTCCTCGCCGGGGCGGGCTGCTCCGCGGCGGCGCTGTCGCCCGCGGAGTGCGGGGGCTATGCGGTCGCGCCTGCCGACGACGCCTCGAAGCAGGACGCACGCTGGGCCGGATACCTGCGCGATCACCTGCGGCGGCGCGCCGAAGGCGGCATCCGGACGGTTCCGGACGAAGGGACCGGCGACCGGGAGCTGTTCGGGCTGACGGTGCGGATCGACACGCTGCTGAAAGGCGATTTCCGCGTCGAGCGCAGCCGCCGGGGCGTGCTGATCGCAGCCCGCGACGAGCGGACGATGCTCTGGCTGCAATACCAGCTGATGAAATCGCTCGCCGGGGAGGACCGGCGCATCGACGCCGCGGACTTGCCGCCCGCGGCGGTCGGACTGCGCGATACGGCGGGGCGGTTCGCATTCGCATTCGCATACCGGGCGGTCTATACCCCTGCGGCGCAGGATGACGACCTGGCCGGAATCCTTTCGACGGACAATGTGGAGACCGGATGGGGACTTTGGGGCCACCAGCTGGACCGCGTGCTGACGGACGCTCCGAAGGAAGTCTTCGCCACGGTCGGCGGCGAAACCTGCGACGGGCAGTTCTGCTTCTCGTCCGACGAGACTTTCCGCCGCATCGAGGAGTACGTTGCGGACAATTTCGGCGAGGGCGGCACGCTCCCGGCGCGGTTCGTGATCGCGCCTGCCGACAACGACGCCATCTGCACCTGCGAGGCCTGCTCGGCTGCGGGCAATACCTCCCGGACCGCGACTCCGGCCGTGATGCGGATCCTCGGGCGGCTGGCCGCGCGTTTCCCGCACCATACGTTCTTCACGCTGGGTTACCTCTCGACCGGGGAGCCTCCCGCCGTGCGGATGCCCGCCAATACGGGGGTGATCGTCAGCGCGATGGAACTGCCGCTGTCGGCCGGCGCCCTGAAATCCGCTTCGGGGAAGAAGTTCGCCGTGCGGCTCGATGGCTGGAAGGACGTTACCGACAACGTTTACATCTGGGATTACATCCAGAATTTCGACGACTACCTCACGCCCTTTCCCGTGCTGGAACGGATGGGCGAACGGCTGCGGTTCTACCGCGACAAGGGTGTGGAGGGCATTTTTCTCAACGGCAGCGGTTACGACTACGTGCCTTTCGACGATGTGCGGACCTATGTGCTCGCGTCGTTGCTGCGCGATCCCGGCCAGCCGGTCGGGACGTTGATGCGGCGTTATTTCGCCGCGAATTACCCGAAGTCGGGCGACCTGCTGGCGGGGTTCTGCGTGCAGGCCGAACGGCGCGCCGCGGCTTCGGCGAGGGGGCTGAACCTCTACGGCGGTATCCGCGATGCGGAGGCTTCGTGGCTCGATGCCGCGAAGTTCGCCGCCTTCTACGACGAACTGGGGCGCGTCCTTCCCACGGCGAAGGGCGCCGAGCGGCGGCAGCTGCACGAACTGCTGACGGCCTTGAGCTATACGCGGCTCGAAGTGGCCCGCAACCACGCCGCCGGACCGTCCGGATGTATGGAGCGCAGGGGCGGGAGTCTCCGCGTGAGGCCGCAGGCCGGGCAATGGCTCGCGGCGTTGGAGGAGTGCGCCTCCTTCGCCGGCATGAAACACGTCGGCGAATCGGGACTCCCGGTCGGGGAGTATCTCGGCGCGTGGCGCAGCCGCATTTTCCAGGCTGAAACGGTGTCGAACCTGCTGCCGGACACCGGGTTGAAGGCCGTTTCGAGGCCCGACGAAGGCTATGAGGACCTCGGGGTGCTGACCGACGGGGTGCGCGGACTGCCGGTCGGGTATCACTACGGCTGGCACATCAGTTCGGCCGACCTGGAGGTCGAAATACCCACCGGGGCGGCTTCCCGGGCGCAGCGGTTCGAAATGTCGTTCCTCGACATGCCCCGCCACCGTCTCCGTGCGCCGCGGAGCGTGGAGGTTTACAAGGACGGCGCGTTGTACCGGGCCTTCGTGCCGAAGCCCGACGCCGCGGGGCGGATCTTCACGGTTTCCGGTCTCGTGGACCTCTCGGGCGCGGAGCGGATAACGATCCGGGCGCTGCGGCCCGAAGGCGGGCGCACGCAGCTTGCGGCCGATGAAATTTACTTGATTCCGTAGTTATGCGAAAAAGCGGTTTGACATACGCCGTGCTGCTCCTCGCAGCCATGTTCGTTTCCTCCTGCAGCAAGCGGGTGCAGCCGACCTCCGTCGAGGCCAAAGATCCTGTGCGGCACTATTTCCCGATTTTGCAGGGGCAGAAACTCGAACTGATGTTTCCGGTGACCAATACGGGCGAAAACCCGCTGGTGATCCATGAGATACAGACCTCGTGCGGATGCCTCGTCGCCGACCGCAAGTCGCGCATCATCGTGCCCCCGGGGCGTACGCAGCATATCCGCCTGACGTACGACAGCAACAAGAACGTCGGCGCGGTGGAGCATACCGTCTGGGTCTACGGCAACATCCTCCCGGCGGGAGTCCTGAAGCTCCGCTTCGACGTCAATGTCGTGCCCGATGCGGCCTACACGCGCGATTACGAGGAGCTGTTCCGCGAGCACAACCTCAAGAACGGTATCGTGAAGGAGCTGGTCGACGGCAAGGAGGCGGAAAAAGGTTATTATGTCGATGGAAGCTATGAAGATGTACGTCAATAGAATGTTCCGGATCGCGGCGGCCCTGCTGCCGCTCTTGGCTGCCGGCTGTTCGGACCCGGACGAAGGTCCCGGCAAGCCGCTCGAAATCACCCTCTCGTCGCAGACGCTCGAATTGGAACGCAGCGAGACGGGCTGCCTGCGCTTCGCGCTCACGCCCTGGAACGATGCGTGGAGTGTTTCCCGCGTCGAAATCACGGCCGCACCCGGCGGATCGTTCACCTCGGGATGCACGGTGACGGGGTGGAGCGGGCCGGTGGGCGGGCAGTTCTCGCTCTTCGTCACCGACCCGGCGACGGGGCAGGCCTACGACGAGCGGGTGTGTCTCACGGTGGAGGTCGGCGGACAGCGGATGACCTCCGAACCGTTCACGCTCCGAAGTTCCCCGGCGGCGGCCGCCGGGCTGCCCGTGATCTATGTCACGGCTTCAGCTCCGGTCGAGGACACCGACACGTGGATCGCCGGGGCGATCCGCATCGAGGGCAACGGCGGGTTCGACGATCTGCCCGAGATGGCGGCCGAGGTCAAGGGCCGCGGCAACTCGACGTGGAACTGGGAGAAGAAGCCCTATGCGCTGAAACTCTCGAAGAAGACCGAAATACTGGGCATGCCGAAGCACAAACGCTGGTGTCTGATCGCCAACTACATGGACCGGACGCTGATGCGCAACCGCGTGGCGCATTACGTGGCGTCGCACACCTCGCTGCAATGGACGCCCCGCACCCGTTTCGCGGAGGTGTGGTTCAACGGCGAATACCTGGGCAACTACTTGGTCGTCGAGCAGATCAAGATCGACGAAAACCGTCTCAATATCGACGAACTGACCACCGACGACAACGAGGGCGATGCCCTCACGGGCGGCTACCTGCTCGAAATGGACTCTTATTTCGACGAGATGAACAAATTCCGTTCGTCGTATTCCGACATGCCGGTCAACATCAAGTCGCCCGACGAGTCGATCACCGCGGCGCAGTTCCGGTATATCCGCACCTACTTCAACGAGGCCGACAACCTGCTTTTCGACAAGGATTACCGCGATCCGGCGGCGATGTTCGACATCGGGTCGTTCGTCGACTACTGGATCGTCAACGAGCTGATGGGCAATCAGGAGATCAAGCATCCCAAGAGTTTTTACATCCACAAGCCCCGCGGGGGCAAGCTGACGGCGGGGCCGGTCTGGGATTTCGACTACGGCACGCTGACGCTCGCCGACGCCGAACGGTGGATGGTCCGGGAGAGCAGCATGTGGTATTCGCGGCTGTTCCAGAGCCGTGCGATCCGCCGGCAGGCGCGCGAACGCTGGGAGGCGCTCTATCCGTTCCTCGCCACCGTGCCCGACTACATCGAGGCGCAGCGTGACTATATCTCCGACTCGGCTCACCGCAACCTGGCGCGCTGGCCCGAGATCAAGATTTCCGATGCGGAGGTACAGATGCCCAACGGCGACGAACTGCTCACGTTCGACGAGGCCGTCGACCGCCTGAAAGCCAGCTATTCGATGCGTCTGGCGTGGCTCGACGCCCGGATCCGGAGCTGGTGACGCCCGCTTCTACGCCTTGTTTTCACAGAAATAACGCCACAGCGGTGCGGCCATCAGGGCCTGCCGGATACGGTCGGTGCGGAGCAGTTCCAGCACCTCTTCGCGCGTCATGAGGTGCACGCGCAGGTCTTCCGTCGGATCGAGGTGCTGTTCGCCGAGCGGTTCGACGCCCGTGGCGAGGTAGCAGTGGGTGAGGTTGTTCTGCGTGGCGGGGTTGGCCGAAAGGGTCGTCAGCAGGCGCCACTGGCCGCCGCCGTAGCCCGTCTCTTCCATCAGTTCGCGCTGTGCCGCGGCGAGCGGCGAGGCGTCCGACGGCTCGGTCACGCCGGCCGGAATCTCGTACGACGTTTCGCCAAGCCCGTGGCGGTACTGGTCGATCAGCACGAACCGTCCGTCGCGGGTGACGGCCGTGACGTTGATCCAGTCGGGGTATTCGAACACATAGTAGTCCGGGATGCGGCGTCCGTCGGGCAGTTCGAGGCTTTCATGGCGCACGGTGAACCACGGTTTGCGGGCGAGATATTCGCTCGTGAGGACTTTCCAACTGCGATTTTTCGGATTTTCCATCATTGTAATGCTTTCAGATAGGGCAAAAATAGTGTTTTTTTGTTATATTTGCGATTCAAGAAATTTCCGATCATGATAGCTCAAGCCGAACGCAACCAAATCATAGACCTGATCAACCGGGAGGTGGTCCCCGCCATCGGGTGCACCGAACCGATTGCCGTGGCGCTCTGCACGGCGCGCGCCGCGGAGACGCTGGACGGGGAACCCGAAAAAATCACGGTGCGCCTGAGCGCCAACATCCTCAAGAACGCCATGGGCGTCGGAATCCCCGGCACGGGGATGATCGGACTGCCGATCGCCGTAGCCCTCGGGGCGCTGGTGGGGCGTTCGGAATACCAGCTGGAGGTGCTGCGCGACGTGACGCCCGAAGCCGTCGAACGCGGCCGCCGCATGATCGACGGGCGGCGCATCGCGATCTGCCTGAAAGAGGACGCCGACGAAAAACTCTATATCGAGGCGGAGGCCGAAGCCGCCGGCCACAGGGCCGTGGCGGTCATCGCCGGGGGACATACCTCCTTCGTCTTCGTCAGCCGTGACGGCGAGGTGCTGCTCGACAGGCGGACCCCGGCGGTGGACGGCGGAGAGGACGACGACGTGTCCCTGACCCTCGCGCGCGTATGGGATTTCGCCATGACCTCGCCACTGGACGAACTGCGCTTCATCCTCGAAACCAGCCGCCTGAACAAGGCTGCCGCCGAACGCTCCTTCGCGGGCGAGTTCGGCCACTGCGTGGGCCGCACGCTGTGCTGCGACCGTGAACGGAAGGTGATGGGCGACAGCATCTTCACGCGGATACTCTCCTACACCTCCGCCGCCTGCGACGCCCGCATGGCCGGGGCGATGATCCCCGTGATGAGCAATTCGGGGAGCGGTAACCAGGGTATCGCCGCGACGCTGCCCGTGGTGGTCTACGCCGAGGAGACGCACGCTTCGGAGGAGCAGACGATCCGGGCGCTGACGTTGAGCCACCTCACGGTCATCTACATCAAGCAGAGCCTGGGCCGTCTGTCGGCGCTGTGCGGCTGCGTGGTGGCGGCCACGGGGTCGAGCTGCGGCATCACCTACCTGATGGGCGGCGGCTACGACCAGGCGGCCGCGGCCGTGAAGAACATGATCGCCAACCTGACGGGCATGATCTGCGACGGGGCCAAACCCAGTTGTGCGATGAAGCTCACGAGCGGCGTCTCTACCGCCGTGCTGTCGGCCATGATGGCCATGGACGGCCATTGCGTCACCCCGGTCGAGGGCATCATCGAGGAAGATGTGGACAAATGTATCCGCAACCTCACCGCCATCGGCCGCGACGGCATGAACGAGACCGACTGCCTCGTACTCCGGATTATGACCAACAAATGCTGACTATGAGATACCTTACACTGAAAACCCGTCTGCTGGCCCTGCTGCTGCTGGCCGCGACCTGCGCTGCGGCGCAGCCCACCCCTGCCCAACTGGCCGCCCGTCCCGAACTCTCCGCGGGCATCTATCACTCCTACGAGTACCGGTCCGGTCCGGCCGCACCGGTTCCCGACGGCTACGAGCCGTTCTACATCAGCCACTACGGCCGTCACGGAAGCCGCTATCACTCGAAGGAGGAGGCTTATGCCGAGCCGCTCGCCGCGCTGCGCAAGGCCGACAAGGCCGGGGCGCTGACCCCCAAGGGCCGCGAGGTGCTGGCCAAGGTCGAGATGCTGGCCGCCGATGCCTGCAAACGCTACGGCGACCTCTCGCCCCGCGGCGTACAGGAACACCGCGACATCGCCGGGCGGATGTTCGCCGCCTATCCCGGGGTGTTTTCGACCGACGGGGGCCGCGTGTGCCGTATCGAGAGCCGCTCGACGCAGGTTCCGCGCTGCATTTTGAGCATGGCGGCTTTCAACGAACGCCTCAAGGAGCTGAATCCCGCGATCAGCGCCACGCGCGATGCGAGCGCCCGCGATCTCTGTTACCTGGCCAACGGACCCTCGCTCAAGGCGAGCCGCAAGGCCGCTTCGGCAGTCGCGGACAGCCTTACCCGCGTGCGTGTGAATCCCGACCGGTTCGTGAAGTCGCTCGTCACCGATCCCGGATGCATCGACGAGCCGCTGGACCTGATGGAGGACCTTTTCATGCTGGCGGCCATCACGCAGGATGTCAGCCATCTGGGCATCAAGCCGTTCTATGAAATCTTCACCGAGAAGGAACTCTACGCGCTCTGGGAGTGCGAGAACCTTCGCCGTTACCTGATCATGGGACCTTCGGCCCGCTTCGGCGATCCGCTCGTCGCCGACGCCAGGCCGTTGCTGCGCAATATCGTCGAGACGGCCGACCGCGTCGTTGCGGGTGAATCGGACCTTTCGGCCTCGCTGCGTTTCGGCCACGACACCTATGTGGTTCCGCTGCTGGCCCTGCTGCGCGCCGAGGGCGCCTGTGCCCGCGTGGAGTCGCTCGACGACGTCGCTGCGGCGTGGAACGCCCATACGGTGACACCGATGGGAACCAACGTCCAGTTCATCTTCTTCCGCAATCCCGAAACAGGGGACGTCCGCGTCCGCGTGCTGCACAACGAACGCGACGCCAACCTGCCCCTCGCCGGAGGCCCGTACTATCCGTGGAAGGAGCTGAAGAAATACTGCGAATCGCTGTACGGAGCGGAAAATTGATAAAACAGACGGATTGATTTGGTTTTTGGTCGGAAATGTGTATCTTTGAGCGATCAAACGTTTGAACCATGCACATTTCCAGACTGGCATTCGTGCTCGCGGCATTGTCGGCCGCGTCGTGTATCGACAAGGATGTCGACAACGCCGAATTTTATGAGGAGTATACCAGGGAGTTCGACAACCGGACGACCGTGTCGGTGAATATCGCTTCCGAGGTTGCCGGGGAGTACTTTGCGGTGTACTTCGGGAATCCCTACGACGAGGAGGCGCTCGTGAAACAGCCTGCATTGACGGGTTTCACGCCGGTTTCGACCACGCTCGACGTGCCGAAGGACGTTGAAAGACTGTACGTCGTGGCGCAGGGCGAGATGAAAAGTTACGAGGTGGGGAACCTGTCGGTCACGGCCGCTGCCCGGCTTCGTCCGCAGACCCGCGCCGCCGATGTGAATCCGGTCAGCGCCCGGGTCATGACGGCCGTCAACAGCATCTATTTCCCCGAAAAGACCAATAACGTCCGGGGCGACAACCTTTTCAAGTGCACCGACCTGGTGATCGACCAGACGCCGAGTTCGGGCGATTTCGACGAGGCGGAGATCTGGCTTACGTTCCTCGGCGACGGGGGCTGCCGCCAGAGCCAGCTTTTCGGCAAACTCTGGTTCTACACCTATCCGTCTTCGAAACGGGATGCGCTGACGCTCGGCGACTGCACCTTCTACGGGGTGAAGAACGGCGAAGTGGTCGGGATTCCCTATTCCGAGGTTCAGGCGCAGCGCAGCTGGGTATTCTACACCAAGGAAGAGTTCACCTCGAATATCGCCTCTTACAAACGCTACAAGCTGGGTGCATTCCCCAAGGGCGTGAACCTCGGGTTCGTCTACATCGGCAACAGCACGGTGAGCAACGGCGGATTCCGCTTCACCACGCCGCGGCTCAACGAGCGCGTGCGGGATTATACGCTGACCTACCAGGACGACAAGAAGACCTGCCGGATCGTCGACAAGCATCTGGCCAACGGCTATATCTGCCATGTCACGGAGGGTGATTTCCAGGGTAATATCCTCGGCATGGAGAACCGTGTGGTGACCGAAGGCGCGAAGTACGACGGCGACTACAACGACATTCTCTGTATGATCGAGAGCAACCCGAAGACCATCGCCCCCGACGAGGAGGTCGAGATCGGCAACAGCGGCAGCAAGGACCCCGAAGAGATCGCCTGCAAGACCTCCGTCGGACTTTACCTGTTCGAGGACAATTATCCGTACCGCGGCGATTTCGACTTCAACGATGCGGTGATTCAATACGAGATCAAGGATTACTACCAGTCGAAGAACCGGGCCAAGCAGATCACCGTGCAGTTGATGGCGACCGGATCGCATATGTCCAACAGTTTCGGATTCCGGGATTCGAAGGGTTTCCAGCCGTTCCTTTCCGGCCTGAAAGGGTATCAGAACGTCTATGCGGCGCAGGCCTTCGAACCCATCGGCGAGCCTGTCGTGCAAACGCTTTACGGCGACGTGGTTCCCTGCCTGAAAAACGAATCGGAGTATTATATCTATCCGTCGAGCTTCAATACGGCGGAGTATCCCAGCGTGCTGGACATTCCGCTCTCGGACCCCGACGACGCTTCGTGGAAGTTCGGGTGGCCGCAGGAGATGCAGAGCATCGACAACTGTTACTGGTTCCTCAAAAGCGCTTCGGGCGGTTCCCGTGAAAAGGACTGGTACAAGCATCCGAAGAATGACGCCCTGTTGTTCGAGCGCTGACGCTCCCGGTTTGCAGGCGGCTTTCCGTACAATCTTTTAAGCGGGGCGGATGGACGGGTACTTGACGTACGTTCCGTCCGTCCTGCTTTTTTCGATGCACGAGTCTTCTTTTGAATTTGGAAACAGCCGGAGGAAATCCCGCGAATTTGCCGCTTGCGGCAGAACGGCTTTCCGGAAGTCGGGATGGCCGGTTCACGGGGCTGCTGTCCGCCGTTTCAGCAGCTATCGTGTGCCGGGACTGTGGCTGCTGCCCGCCGTTCGCATGCGGTCATTCGCCTGCCCGCCGCTGTTGTAACGGCGGCGGCAGCGGCGGAAACGCCGCCGAGCCGGCTCCAAGCCGGAGGAGGGGCTGCCGGAGAGATTTAGTGGAAGATCGTTTTGACGATTATACCCGTGGCTCCCTGGTGACGGGTGGTGTAATCCTTGGCGATGCGGCTGGTTTTCAGCAGGAACTCCTCGTTGTCGCGCAAGGGCACGAACCACGTGCGCAGCTGCTCGTAGTTGGTCACCGAACGGGCGGCGCCGAGCGTCACCAGATCGCGGGCCTCCTTGAATTTCCGGTAATTGGGTCCGAAGGCCACCGGAAGTCCGAACGTCGCGGCTTCGAGCGTGTTGTGAATGCCGACGCCGAATCCGCCGCCGATATAGCTCCAGGTGGCATAGCCGTAGACCGAGGCGAGGATACCCACCGTGTCGAGGATCAGCAGCTGCCGCGAACCGTACGTCGTGCGGGGCGTGCATTGCGTGTAGCGCAGCGCGCCGCCCTTGGTTTCGGCCATCAGCCGTGCGATGCGGGACTCGTCCATTTCGTGGGGCGCGACGACGAATTTCACGTCGGGATTGTCGTTCATCAGCCTGATCAGCAGTTCTTCGTCCGGTTCCCACGTCGAGCCGGCGATGAACAGCCGGTTGTCGCCCTTGAAGCGGTCGATGACGTCGATGTGCCTGGCCGCGCGGGCGATCTCCGCCACACGGTCGAAACGCGTGTCTCCGGCCACCAGCACGTTGTCGAAACCCAGCGTCGCCAGCAGTTTCTTCGACTCCTCGTTCTGCACGAACATCACGTCGAACGACTCCAGCGCCTGCCGCCACATGCCGCCGTAAGGACGGAAAAAGACCGAATTGCGGCGGAAGATGGCCGACACGACGTAGGTGCGGATTTTCCGGCGGCGCAGTTCGCGGAGCAGGTTGAGCCAGTACTCGTATTTGACGAAAATGGCGATTTCGGGGTGTGCGGCGTCGAGGAAGCGGCGGGCATTGCGCGGCGTGTCGAGCGGGAGGTAGAAGATGTAGTCGACGCCCTTGTAGTTCTTGCGGATTTCGTAGCCCGAAGGTGAGAAGAAGGTCAGGAGAATCTTGTATTCGGGGTGCGTCTTGCGAAGCTGTTCGATGATGGGGCGGCCCTGTTCGAATTCCCCGAGCGACGCGACGTGTATCCAGACGATCCTGTCCGTGGGGGCGATGGCCTCCCGCATGCGTCGGAAGAGGTCTTTGCGGCCTTCGATCCAAAGGCGGGCCTTCGGATGGCGCGGAGCCACGAGACGGATGGCCCAAACGTAGAGAATCAGACCGAAATTATAGAACCACATCGGTATTTACGGTGTTGAGTTTTCAGTTTCTAACGCCCGCGCCCGGTGACCCGACGTCAGGCAGTTCTTTTTCAGTCCGGCAAAGATAGTACAATTTGTCGGAACTGCAAAATTACCAGTTGTATTCCAGCGCGTTTTCGATCAGTTCGACGCGGACGGAGCCGTCGGCGGCGGCTTCGGCGGCCGCCAGATCGAACTGCACTTCGCCCTCCCAGCCCACGGTGCGCAGGTAGCAGGATGCGGCGCGGGACAAGGCCCGTAACTTGCGCTGCGTGGCGGCCGCCTCGGGCGGCGTGAGCGATCCCTCGCGCCGGGTCTTGACCTCCACGAAATGCAGCACGCCGTCCCGGAGGGCCACGATGTCCAGCTCGTAACGGCCCTGCCGCCAGTTGAGCGCGCAGATCTCGTACCCCGCACGCCGGAGGTATTCCGTTGCGGCGCGCTCGCCGGCCCGGCCCGTTTCGGCTGCCGCGGTCATCAGCGGATGATGCGTTGGATGGTATTGGCGCGCTCCATGGCGTTTTTCAGCCCCTCGGCGTCGTCGCGTTCGAGCATCCGGCGCATGATCTGCAACTGGTGTATGTGTTCGCGCAGTACGTCCAGCACGTTGTATTTGTTGCGCAGCAGGATCGGGACCCACGTTGCCGCCGAACTCTTGGCCAGGCGCACCGTGCTCTCGAAACCGCCGCCCGCCAGGTCGAAGATGTGGCGCTCCTCGCGCTCCTTTTCGAGCACCGTGAGCGCCAGCGCGAACGAGGTGACGTGCGAGATGTGCGAGACGTAGGCCGCGTGCAGGTCGTGTTCCTCGGGGTCCATGTAGACGGCTGGGCTGCCCAGCGTGCGGAAGATCCCTTCGACCGTGGCCAGGGCGTCCTTGTCGCTCCGCACCGTGTCGCACAGCACGACGCTGCGGCCCGTGAACGCGCCCCGCTGGGCGGCCTTCGGACCGCTGTACTCCGTGCCCCACATCGGGTGCGCGGCGACGAAGCGCCCGCGGCGGGCGTGCATCGAGATCACCTCGCACAACTCGCCCTTGATCGAACCCATGTCCATCACCACCTGCTTGCCGCCCGCGCGGTTGAGCGCCTTGACGGCCATCAGCGGGATGGTGTCGACGGGGGTGGCCAGCACCACGAGGTCGGCTTCCGGGATACCCTCCTCGAAACTTACTATCCGGTCCGCAAGGCCCAGTTGCAGCGCTTCGGCGGCATGCTCTTCGGAGCCTTCGGCCCCGAGTATCTCCTCTGCGATGCCGTGGTCGCGAAGGGCCAGGGCTAACGAACCTCCGATAAGGCCCAGACCCGCAATCAGTACTTTCATAAACGATATACCTATTTATAATAAAAACGACAGGTCGCCGCCCGGTTCGACCTCGAAGGTTTCGACTCCCTTGCGGAACATCCGCATCGGACGTCGGCCGATCAGTTCCAGTTTCCCGTCCTCGCAGCGCAGCATGCAGCCTTCGCGCAGTCCGGCCACCCAGCGGCGCGGATTGGCCTCGATATACTCCAGGATGCGCTGTTCGCGGGTCTCCCCGGCGTGCCCTGCGGGGTTGGCGTCGAGGTAGTGGGGGTTGATCTGGAATTTGACCGCTCCGATGGCCTTGAACGACTCCGGTTCCACGATGGGCATGTCGTTTGTTGTCGAGATCGTCGGGCAGCAGACGTTGCTGCCTGCCGACCAGCCCACGTAGGGCGTTCCGGCCTTGATTTTGCGGAGGATGGCCGTCATAAGCCCCTGCTGCTGCATCTTTTTGGCCAGTGCGAACGTGTTGCCGCCGCCGACGCAGATCGCTTCGGCCCCGCGGACGAGGGCCGCGGGGTTCTTGGCCCGGTGGACCGAACGCACGCGGATGCCCAGTTCGGCGAAACGCGCCTGCACCTTTTTTTCGTAATCGGCGTAGGAGAACGTGACGGCCGCGTAGGGAACGAAGACGATTTCGTGCACCCCGTCGAGGAAACGCCCTATCTCCGGCAGCGGATAGCGCAGGTATTCCTCGCCGGCATTGGTCGAATTCGAGATCAGAAGCAATTTCATAAGGCTATGGTTTTGAATGTATTGATTAAATTTTTGTGCTAAATGTCGAAAAAGTTGTGAATAAAAAAACATGCCATTTTGTCAAAAGTAATAAAAAAAGTGTTACTTTTGCGCAAAATTGCTCTGGAAATGTAAAAGAACTATTTCCAAATAATTGTTTAACTAAAAAATTAAAATTATGTCAGAAGTTCAATCAAAAGTTGTCGAGATCATCGTCGACAAACTGGGTGTCAAGGAGTCGGAGGTAGTCCCCGAAGCAAGCTTCACCAACCACCTGGGCGCAGACTCGCTCGACACTGTAGAGCTGATCATGGAGTTCGAGAAGGCTTTCGATATCCAGATCCCGGATGAGGACGCTGAGAAGATCGCTACCGTCGGCGACGCGATCTCGTATATCGAGGAACACAAGAAATAATTTTCCTTAAACAACGTTTCACGGCTGATAAAGCCTTAAATTTATGACAGGAAGAAGAGTAGTTGTTACGGGCATCGGTACGATAAACCCGCTCGGTAATAATATAGAGGAGTATTTTTCGAATCTGGAGAAGGGAGTCAGCGGTGCCGCACCCATTACTCATTTCGATGCCGAAAAATTTAAGACCAAGTTCGCTTGTGAAGTAAAGAATTACGATCCGAACCAGTATTTCGACCGTAAGGAAGTCCGTAAATACGACCTTTTTACGCAGTACGCTCTGATCGCGGCCACGCAGGCCGTGGAGGATTCGGCCCTCGATCTCGAGAAGGTCGACAAGGAGCAGGTGGGCGTTATCTGGAGTTCGGGCATCGGAGGAATCAAATCTTTCTTCGATGAGTGTCTGGGCTGGGCCGCCGGGGATGGAACCCCGCGGTTTAGCCCGTTTTTTATTCCCCGCATGATTTCCGACATCGCAGCCGGTTTCATCTCCATGAAGTACGGCTTCATGGGACCGAACTACTGCACCGTGTCGGCGTGCGCTTCGTCGAACCACGGCATCACGGCCGCCTTCGACGCCATCCGTTACGGCAAGGCCGACATCATGGTGGCCGGCGGTTCGGAGGCTGCGGTCAACGAACCTTCGGTCGGCGGATTCAACTCCATGCAGGCGCTTTCGACGCGCAACGACGATCCGCAGCACGCTTCGCGCCCCTTCGATAAGGACCGCGACGGCTTCGTGATCGGCGAAGGCGCCGGTGCGCTGATCCTGGAGGAGTACGAGCATGCCAAGGCACGCGGCGCGAAGATCTATTGCGAGGTCGTAGGCGGAGGCGCTTCGGCCGACGCTTACCACTTCACGGCTCCCCACCCCGAGGGCAAGGGCGCCATGAAGGCGATGCGCGACGCCATCAAGGACGCGGGCATCACTCCCGAGGACATCGACTATGTGAACGTGCACGGAACTTCGACCCCCGCGGGCGACATTCCCGAACTGAAGGCCGTAGCAGGCGTTTTGGGCGACCACGTTTACAACGTCAACATCTCCTCGACCAAATCGATGACGGGACACCTGCTGGGTGCTGCCGGCGCTGTGGAGGCTCTGGCGTGCATCTTCGCGATGACGCACGGCGTGGTTCCCCCCACGATCAACTGCGAAAACCGCGATCCCGAGATCGACCCGAAACTGAACCTGACGCTCAACGTGGCGCAGAAGCGCGACGTGAAATGCACGTTGAGCAATACGTTCGGATTCGGCGGTCACAACTCGACGGTCATTTTCCGCAAACTCTGATCCCTGTAACGTCCGCGCCGTGATTGACTTTTTACTGCGTCCTTTCCGACGGAATTTCGGGCGTGACCGGGCATATTACAGAATTGTCGACGATCTGTTCGGATTCATTCCGCACAACGTCGAACTCTACAAGCTGGCTTTGATTCACAAGTCAGCTTCTTTGGTTTTGGAGGACGGCCGCGCGATCAACAACGAACGCCTGGAATATCTGGGCGACGCTGTGATCGAGGCCGTGACTTCGGACTACCTGTTCATCGAATATCCCGACCGCGACGAGGGCTTCATGACCCAGCTGCGGTCGAAGATCGTTTCGCGGCAGTCGCTCAACGCGCTGGCCGTGAACCTCGGGCTGGATGTCCATGTGATTTCGAACGGCGGTGCGGGTATCGCCCAGAAGCATATCTACGGCGACGCCTTCGAAGCGATGATGGGGGCGGTTTACCTCGATCAGGGGTACGAGTTCGTCAACCGGCTGCTGATCAATGATATTTATTTCCGTTACCTGAACCTGGAGGAGCTGACCGAGTCGGAGAACGATTTCAAGAGCCGCCTGATCGAGTGGAGCCAGAAGAACCGTCACCGGATCGAGTTCCGCACGGAGCACGACAAGGAATATGCTTCGAACCACCCGGTTTTCTATTGTACGGTGCTGGTCGACGGCATGGAGGTCGGCCACGGAGCCGGAGATTCGAAGAAGGAGGCCGAACAGCGTGCGGCGTTCTCCGTGTCGCAGTACATGAGCGACGAGCAGTGCGCCTCGTTGCTGGACAAGGTGGACAGTCTGGAAGGCGCCCGCCTAAAAGGCGGGATTTAGGGGGCCGTCCAAAAGATGGGTTTTGAGGGGTGATGCTTGCTTCTCGTGTATCCGAACGGGGTTTTGGCCTGCCTGGGTGATGGTGGCCCGTTGCATTTCCTGTCCGGGTTTGCGTCCGCTCGGCAGATGGGATTCGGGTCCGGCTTCAAACGCCGCCCGCAGATCGCTGCTGCGGGTGTGGCTGGTCCAGCTGGTCCGGCTTGCCGGGATGGGAACGGTGTAAATTCGTATATAGTCACTTCTGCTTTTATGAAGAATATCCTCGATAAAATGGCGTCGCGGGGCGTGGAAGCCTTGAGCGACCGCGAACTGCTGGCCCTGCTCACCGACGACGAACAGTTGGCCGAGGTGGTGCTGTCGGCCTACGACGGTTCGCTGGCGCGTATCGGCGACCAGCCCGAAGCCCGCCTGCGCATGGTCGGGGGACTGGGCCTGAAACGGGCGCGGATGCTGTTGGCCGCGGCGGAATTCGGACGGCGGGCAGTTGCTGCCGGGGTTTCCGGGGCCGATTTCATCAATACGGGCGACGATGTGGTGCGGCTGTTCCGGCCGCAGCTGGAACGCCTCTCCTACGAGGAGTGCTGGGCCGTCTTCCTCACCTCGTCGAACCGGGTCATCGAGCGTTATCGCATCAGCCAGGGCGGGGTGACCGGCACGGTCGTCGACCACCGGCTGATCGTCAAACGGGCGCTGGAACTGCTTGCCACGCAGCTGATTCTGGTGCACAACCACCCATCGGGGACACCCGAGGCAAGCGCGCAGGACAAGGCGCTGACCGAACGCGTGGCGCGCGCCGCGGCGCTGTTCGACATCCGGCTGCTGGACCACATCATCATCGCCCGCGACGGGGATTTCTCGTTCCTGCGCGAAGGGCTGATGGGGTAGCGGTCCCCCGATCTCCGGCCATGAAAAAACAAGCAGCGGTTCCCTTGCGGAACCGCTGCTTTCCGATGGAACAGCGACGAATCAGATTCCGTCGAAGGTAAGCACGAAACGCGCCTCCCGCGATATACTGCTTTTGACGGTGATCTCCATGCCTTCGATCTGGGTGCCGATTTTCCAGCCGGTGAGATCCTTGTATTTGTAGGTGAGGGTCTCGGTTTCCGAGTCGCTGCCCCAGTTCGTGACCACTTTTTCGGGCAGGCGGGTGCTTTGATGACCGAGGAAGCCCAGCATGCGCAGCATGTCGGGATCGCTGATGACGTAGAGTGCCGGGTCAATGGCAGGGTAACTGGCAAAGAGACGTTCGAATTCATAGGGCTTTTGCTCATTGCCATAGGTAAAGGTCTGGGTGCCGCCCGTTCCCGAAAGGGCGCCCCATGTTATCTTCGTGCAGTCGCGATCCTGGTAAATATAGCGGTCCTCGTCTTTATTTCCCGTAGGGCCGTCTTCATCGACCGGTTCGTAAGTCACAGCAGAGAGTTGTTCGTCTGATGATGAATAGTCGAAGTGATAAATGTAATTGTTTCCGCTTGCGATCTCATGGCACTCGGCTGTTCCGATGAACGAAGCGCGTGGAGTGAGAACCGGATCCGGACAATTCCATTCTTTGCCATAGATGGTCGGAAGTTTGTCGTAATGTTTCTCCTCGATGAGCAGGTTGTCGTCGTCATAGGTGAAGAGATACTCTTCATAGAGATCTGCCAGTGTTTCGTCCCAATACATTTTGAATGACTTGATGCGGCTTCGGCTCTCGTCGGAGTCATCGTAGGTGATGACAGCCACGCTTTCCACCTCCTGACCCACATACTCGGTGATTTTTACCAGCCGGCCGTTCGGGGCGCGTTCCACCGGTTCGTCGCCGCCGTCGTCTTTGGTGCCCTCCTGCGTGACGGTGATCTCGATCTTCGACGTGCCGCACGTGATGACGATTGTCGCCGTGCGCGACGCTCCCGACGTGTTGGGTTCGAGGGTGATTTTCAGCGTGTAGCTGCCTGCCGCATCGCCGCGGTCGGGCGAAATCGAAATCCAGGCGGGCGCTTCGGCGCGGGTCTCGGCGATCGTCGAGGTCCATGCCCCTTCGGTGGTGAAGGTCACGCCCCGTGCGCTCTGCGTGTCGTCGGCGGAGACCGTCTGTTCCAACTGACGCGTGTCCGGAACCTTGATCTGCCCGAAATCGCCCGAGTAATCCTTGTCGTCGCTGCATGACGCGAGCAGCGCGGCGGCGATGAACGCCATGAAGAATTTTGCTGTTTTCATTTCGTTTATTTTGTTTAAAGGGTTGTTCCCGTCCCGGTAAACAAAAGGCGCAGGCAAGATTTCGTATCCACAGGTGAGGTATTGGACGACCCGAACGGTAGAATAGGGAAATATGCCCGCGCTGAAAACAGCGAAGGCATCACCTTTGTTCCTTATCGTTCTGTGAAAGTGTCCAATTTTCACCCGTAAGAAAAAAGCCGATGCGCTTTTTATTGTCGTATGTCGGCGGTCCTCGCAGGCTGCCGATACAAATATAGAAATAAAATCCCGATCGAAGACCCTTGTTGTCATTTATTTTGTATTTTTGTCATTTGGAAAAACAGTAAACAACAGAGAATACGATGACTCAGGAAGAACTTTTCAAAAAGCTGGTAGCGCACTGCAAGGAGTACGGATTCGTGTTTCCTTCGAGCGAAATCTACGACGGTCTGGGAGCCGTGTACGACTACGGTCAGAACGGCGTGGAGTTGAAGAACAACATCAAGCGATATTGGTGGGATTCGATGGTCAAACTGCACGAGAACATCGTCGGCATCGACGCCGCGATCTTCATGCATCCCAAGACGTGGGAGGCCTCGGGCCATGTGTCGGCCTTCAACGACCCGCTGATCGACAACAAGGATTCGAAGAAGCGTTACCGCGCCGACGTGCTGATCGAGGACTGGCTGGCCAAACAGGATGAAAAGATCGAAAAAGAGGTCGAGAAGGCCCGCAAGCGCTTCGGCGAGTCGTTCGACGAGGCCAAATACCGCGAAACGTCGCCGCGCGTGGCGGAGACCGCGGCCAAACGCGACGAGGTGCACAAGCGTTTCGCCGATGCGCTGAACGCCAACGACCTTGCGGAGCTGCGCCAGATCATCGTCGACTGCGAGATCGCCTGCCCGATCTCCGGCACGCGCAACTGGACCGAGGTGCGGCAGTTCAACCTGATGTTTTCGACCCAGATGGGTTCTACGGCCGAAGGCGCCAATACCATCTACCTGCGTCCCGAGACGGCGCAGGGTATCTTCGTCAACTTCCTGAACGTCCAGAAAACCGGGCGCATGAAAATCCCGTTCGGCATTGCGCAGATCGGCAAGGCCTTCCGCAACGAGATCGTGGCCCGTCAGTTCATCTTCCGCATGCGCGAGTTCGAGCAGATGGAGATGCAGTTCTTCGTGCGCCCCGGAACCGAAATGAAGTGGTGGAACGAGTGGAAGAACACCCGCATGGCCTGGCACCGTGCGCTGGGCTTCGGCGACGATGACTACCGCTTCCACGACCACGACAAACTGGCCCACTACGCCAACGCCGCGACGGACATCGAATACAACTTCCCGTTCGGGTTCAAGGAGGTCGAGGGTATCCACTCGCGCACGGACTTCGACCTGGGCAGCCACCAGAAGTTGTCGGGCAAGAAGTTGCAGTACTTCGATCCGGAGACGGGCGAAAGCTATGTTCCCTATGTGGTCGAGACGTCGATCGGCGTGGACCGCATGTTCCTGCAGGTGATGTCGGCAGCCTATACCGAGCAGGCGCTCGAAGGCGGCGATTCGCGCGTCGTGCTGAAATTCCCGCCCGCATTGGCTCCGATCAAGGTGGCCGTGCTGCCGCTGGTGAAGAAGGACGGCATGCCCGAAGTGGCGCAGAAGATCGTCGACCTGCTGAAATACGATTACAATGTCGTTTACGACGAGAAGGACTCCGTCGGCAAGCGTTACCGCCGTCAGGATGCCGTCGGTACGCCGTTCTGCGTGACGGTCGACGGTCAGACGCTGGAGGACGGCACCGTGACGGTCCGCCACCGCGATACGATGGAGCAGGAGCGTGTGCTGATCGAGTCGCTGCCGTCGCTCGTCGACGAGGAGTGCTCCTACCGCAAGCTGTTCAGGACGCTGAACCTCTGATTTGGGACGCATTCTTGCCATAGACTACGGGACCCGGCGCACGGGAATCGCCGTGAGCGATCCCCTGCGCCTGATCGCCGGAGGGCTGGAAACGGTCGAGACGAAGGGGCTGGAGGCCTGGCTGGCAAAATATTTCGCCCGTGAGGACGTTAGTACGATAGTTGTGGGAAAACCCTCGCGGATGGACGGCACGCCGTCCGAGACGTGGCGGTTCATCGAGCCGCTGGCCGGCCGCCTGCGGCGGGCGTGGCCCGACAAGGAGGTGGTTTTTTACGACGAACGCTTTACTTCGGTGATGGCCCACCGCACGATGCTCGAGAGCGGTATCGGCAGGATGGCCCGCCGCGACAAGGCGTTGGTGGACAAGATTTCGGCAACCATTATCCTTCAGTCCTACATGGAAAGCGTTTTCCGTGACGACGGCTGACCCGTTTAAGAAGCGGGCGGAAGGGGGCACGCCTGCATTCCGGTGGTTGTCCGCATCCCGCGGCACGAAGCCCGGAATTCAGTTCGTTCGGACGGGAAACGGAAAAGAAAAAAAGGAATTTTTAGTTTATGATATACCCGATTGTAATTTATGGGGACGAGGTGCTGCGCCGCAAATGCGAGCCGATTGCGCCCGATTATCCCGAAGTGAAAAAACTCGCCGAGGACATGTTCCTCACGCTCGAAGAGGCCGAAGGCGTCGGACTGGCCGCGCCCCAGATCGGCAAGGACATCCGGCTGTTCATCGTCGACTGCACCCCGTGGGCCGAGGAGGACCCGTCGTGCGCCGACTACAAGCGTGCTTTCGTCAATCCCGAGATTTACGCCTTCTCCGAGGAGAAGAAGACCTACAACGAAGGCTGCCTCTCGTTTCCCGGAATTCATGCCGACGTGCCCCGCTCGCTGTCGATCCGCATGCGTTACATGGACACCGACTTCGTCGAGCACGACGAGGAGTTCACGGGGCTTAAGGCGTGGGTCATCCAGCATGAATACGACCACATCGAAGGCGTGGTCTTCACCGACCGCATCGCGCCCCTGCGCCGCCAGCTGCTCAAGAGCAAACTGCTGAACCTCGCGAAGGGAAAATACCGCTGTGCCTATAAAACCAGATAGCATGAAAAAACTTTTCGCTTTTGCATTCGCCGCAATGATGCTGGCGGGATGCGTCAAATCGCCCCTCGTAGGCGGAATCTATACCGATGTGAAGGACGGGCTGGCCGTGACGGGCAATGCCGGGTCGAGCAAGGTCGGCACGGCCGAGGCCAAGGGATATGTAGGCGTCGTCGCTCTGGGCGATGCGAGCATCCAGGCTGCTGCCCGCGAAGCCGGCATCACGCGCATCCACCACGTAGACTACCAGGCCAAGTCCTATGTCGGCGTCTACACGATCTACACGATCATCGTCTACGGTGACTAAACGCTTCCTGCTGGCGGCACTCTGCATCGCCGGAGCCTCGGCGCTCCCGGCGCAGAACATCCGCAGCCATTACGTGTCGAAGGCCGAGACCGACGGGGTGATCTATCATACCTTCCCCGTGACGCTTTTCGAGAGTCGCGAGGCGGGCGATCTGACTTTCGACATCACCTACAAGGAGCATCGCGGCGGGCGCGCCACGATCAATTTCACGTGCCGCATGGCGCAGGCCGTGCCGGCCGATTCGGTGCGTTTCGCGGCGGACGTGGCGGTGATGTCCGGCCCGGTGGACAAACTCTACCTCGAACCGGAAAGGAAGGTTTGGAAGCATCGTTACACCTTCGATGCCGACGGGTCGGAACTCTGCGGTTTCTTCGATGAGCGGGCTTCGCCCGAAGTGACGGTTTACGTCGGGGAAAAGTCGTATGTCTATCGTGCCAAGCGCTCTGCATGGCGCAGTTACGCGCCGATAGGGTATCGGATCTTCGATATGATTCGTGTAAACGAACAATAGTTTTAGATGATTGCGGCACACCTGCCGCACATCCCTCAAATTCCCGAATGGGACGTACTTCAGTACTACCCATCCGGGGATTTTTCTCGATGCACGGCATCTGCATCCCACTGATCGAAAACGGTTGAGGCCGATCCGCAAAAAAACAACCGGACCCGAAATGAATCGGGTCCGGTCGCTGTTTTCGGGCGTCTATGGTTAGAACTTGTATGCCGCGCCGATGCTGATGACTACGGGATTCTTGCGCCAGTCGTCGAACATGGGCTGCCATTTCAGGCCGGCCGAGAGGTCCCAGTTGCGGGCTACCTCGAAGTCGAAACCGCCGCCGATGTTCAGACCTGCGGCCCATTTGCCGATGTCGTTGGCCGTGAAGCCGACGGCGGGGTAAACGCTCCAGCCTTCGCTCAAGTGGAAGACGTACTGCGCGTCGACGCTGATGTCGATCGAACAGCCGCTGTGCAGCAGCGCCATGAGCGACGGTTCGATACGCCAGTTATCCGTGAAACTGTAACGTCCGAATGCACCCAAACCCACCACGGCGTCACCCGTGTTGGTGTAGATGTTCATACGCGGGCCGAGCGCCCAGTTGCCTTTGTCCTGCGCCGATGCTGCCGTTACTGCGAACAGCGCGACGATCGCCGTTAAAAGAATTTTTTTCATGTTTCCGTTTTTTTATATTGAATAAACGTTATTCAAACTGTTTGCCAAAACAAATATAGGAAATTTCCTGGCTGCGGCCAAATATATTCAATGAACCCGACTTTTTTATAAATAAAAAGGAGGTCCGCGACAATCGGGTGCGGACCTCCGGAGTGTGTCGCCCCGTCGGGGCGTGAAATGCTATTTCTCGTTGAGCGCAGCGTGAGCCGCAGCCAGGCGTGCGATGGGCACGCGGAAGGGCGAGCAACTCACGTAGTTCAGACCTGCGTAGTGGCAGAACTCCACCGACGAAGGTTCGCCGCCGTGCTCGCCGCAGATGCCGCACTTGAGCGTCGGGCGCGTGCCGCGGCCCTTGAAAACGGCCTCGCGGATCAGCTGGCCCACGCCGTTCTGGTCGAGGATCTGGAACGGGTCGTTCTTCAGGATACCCTTCTCCAGGTATACCGGCAGGAACTTGCCGATGTCGTCGCGCGAGAATCCGAGCGTCATCTGCGTCAGGTCGTTGGTTCCGAACGAGAAGAACTCGGCGACTTCGGCGATCTGGTTGGCCGTCACGGCGGCGCGCGGAACCTCGATCATCGTGCCGACCATGTAGTCGATCTTGTCGTTACGCTCCGAGAATACCTGCTCGGCCGTGGCGTCGATGATCTTTTTCTGGTAGCGCAGCTCCTTGTGGTTGCCCACCAGCGGAACCATGATCTCCACGTGCACGGGCATGCCCGAAGCCTTGACGTTCATCGCAGCCTCGATGATGGCACGGGCCTGCATCTCGGTGATTTCGGGGTAGGTGTTGCCCAGGCGGCAGCCGCGGTGTCCCAGCATGGGGTTGAACTCGGCCAGCGACTCGACCTTGGCGACGATCTTTGCGAGGGGCACGCCCATCTCGGCGGCCATCTCTTTCTGGCCCTTCTCGTCGTGGGGCACGAACTCGTGCAGAGGGGGATCCAGAAGGCGCACCGTCACGGGGAATCCGTTCATGGCCCTGAACAGTCCCTCGAAGTCGCCGCGCTGGATCGGCAGCAGCTTGGCCAGCGCCACGCGGCGTCCGGCTTCGTCGTCGGCGAGAATCATCTCGCGGAAAGCCTTGATGCGGTCGCCCTCGAAGAACATGTGTTCCGTGCGGCAGAGTCCGATGCCTTCGGCGCCGAACGAGAACGCCTGTGCGGCATCCTTCGGGGTGTCGGCGTTGGCGCGGACCTTCAGCACCGAGTATTTTCCGGCGAGGTTCATCAGCTGGCCGAAGTCACCGCTCAGGTCGGCGGCCATGGTGGCTACCTGGCCGAGGTACACTTCGCCCGTCGAGCCGTTGAGCGAAATCCAGTCGCCCTCCTTCACGGTGAATCCGTTCACCTGGATCGTGCGGGTTTTATAGTCGATCTGCAGTTCTCCTGCACCCGATACGCAGCATTTGCCCATGCCGCGGGCCACGACGGCCGCGTGCGAGGTCATGCCGCCGCGTGCGGTCAGGATACCTGCGGCGTCGAGCATGCCCTTGAGGTCCTCGGGCGAGGTCTCGATGCGCACCAGGATGGCGCGCTGGCCGGTTTTCTCCAGCGTTTTCTCGGCGTCCTCGGCGAAGAACACCACGGGTCCCGTGGCGGCTCCCGGCGATGCGGGCAGGCCCTTGGTGATGACCTGCGCACTGGCGATGGCCTTCTTGTCGAAAACGGGGTGGAGCAGTTCGTCGAGCTTCGCAGGCTCGCAGCGCAGTACGGCGGTCTTCTCGTCGATCAGACCCTCGCGCAGCATGTCCATGGCGATCTTGACCATCGCTGCGCCCGTGCGCTTGCCGTTGCGGCACTGGAGCATCCAGAGCTTGCCGTCCTGAATCGTGAACTCGATGTCCTGCATGTCCTTGAAGTACTGCTCCAGGTGGTGCTGGATTTCGTCCAGCTCCTTGTAAACCTCGGGCATCACCTCTTCGAGCGAGGGGAACTTCGCCTTGCGCTCCTCCTCCGAAACCTTCTGGGCCACGGCCCAGCGCTTCGAACCCTCGATGGTGATCTGCTGCGGGGTGCGGATGCCGGCTACGACGTCCTCGCCCTGGGCGTTGATCAGGTATTCGCCGTTGAAGAGGTTCTCACCCGTTGCGGCGTCGCGCGAGAAGGCTACGCCCGTCGCGGAATTCTCTCCCATGTTGCCGAACACCATGGCCTGCACCGATACGGCCGTGCCCCACTCGGCGGGGATGTTGTTGAGTTTGCGGTAGAGGATGGCGCGTTCGTTCATCCACGAGCCGAACACGGCGCAGATGGCGCCCCACAGCTGGTCCCACGGGCTGGTCGGGAAATCCTCGCCGGTCTGCTTCTTCACGGCGGCCTTGAAGTTCTTCACCAGCTCCTTGAGGTCGTCGGTCGTCAGGTCGGTGTCGTTCTTCACGCCCTTCTTGGCCTTCTGCTCCTCGATGATCACCTCGAACGGGTCGTGGTCTTCCTTCGAAACGGGTTTCATGCCCAGCACCACGTCGCCGTACATCTGTACGAAGCGGCGGTACGAGTCCCATGCGAAGCGCGGGTTGCCCGTGCGCTTGGCCACGGCCTCCACGGCCTGGTCGTTCATGCCCAGGTTGAGGATGGTGTCCATCATGCCGGGCATCGACGCGCGCGCGCCCGAACGTACGGATACGAGCAGCGGCATCTCCTTGTCGCCGAATTTCATGCCGGTCAGTTTCTCGATGTTCTTCATCGCCTTCTCGACTTCGGGGCGGAGCATCTCGATGACGGCCTCTTTGCCGTGCTTGTAGAATTCCGCACACACTTCCGTGGTGATGGTGAATCCCGGGGGCACGGGGATGCCGATGAGGTTCATCTCCGCAAGGTTCGCACCCTTGCCGCCGAGCAGTTCACGCATTTTGCCGTTTCCTTCGGCCTCTTTGTTACCGAAGGTATAGACCCGTTTTACGTCTGCCATAACTTTTTTGGTTTTGAATTATAGTATAAATATAAAAATTTTTTCTTATACCTCTCCTTTGAAGCCGAAAAATTGCGGTGACGTTTCCGTTACCGCATCCGTAAAATGCATTTCCGTCGAAGGGATTGCGAAAATACGAAAACTTTTCGAAATATCCAAAAAATTCTACCGGATGTAAATGAATACCGGCAGCGAATAACCGTAGCCGCCGTGATAAACCCCGCGTGAGTAGGTCGTGAAGGGGTTACCGCTCTTTTGGTCAACCAGATAGCGGCGCGCGAAAACGTCGCCCTCCGAGGTTGTCAGCGCCGTGTCCGCGAGGATGCGGTCGCGCATCTGCCACCGTCCGCCGCGCCGTATGGTGCCCCGTCCGGCCTGTTCGGCGCGCCGGGTCGCATCGCGCAGTCCCCAGCGTCCGGGGTCGGGGAGATCCGAGCGTCCCAGTACGATCAGTTTCGCGTGCGGGCGCTCTGCGCGCAGGTCCTTCACGACCCACCGGGCCATGCGCGCGTCGCCGCACAGCGCCAGCCCCACGGTGTCGTGTCCGAGTTCGCCCTCGACGTAGAGGTAGCGGCGTCCCGGTTCGTCGTAGGTCGGGTAGAAGAGGTCCCCGTAGTAGAGCAACGCAAAATCCATTCCGTCGAGTGAATTGAGCGTGCGGTGGAGGTAGGAGTATTCGCCCCGGCAGGCGGCGGCGATGTCGCGGACGACCTGTTCGTTTTCGACGCTCCACAGGGCGACCAGGGGCAGGGCCATCGAGTCGATCACGGCCGCCGTATTGCGGATTTTGCGTTCGTAACGCTCTGCGGTCCAATGCAGACGGCCTTCTGGCGTATAATCTGCGTCGTCGTAGAAAAGCGCCGGGAGGGTGTCGTAAATCCGGTCCACGTCGTAGAAGGCGATGCCGACGGGCCGTTGCCCGAGGGCGGCACAGCATCCGGCGCAGAGCAGGGCGGCCGTTATCAGTCGGCGGATCTTCACGTCCGACATTCAGAGCGGTTTTTCGGGCAGGAAATCGCGGGGCGAGCAGCCCAGGAATTTGGCGATTTCGTTGATGTGGTTGAGGTTGTATTTCGAAGGACTTTTGGGGCTTTCCACTTGGCTGATAAATCCGTCGCTCACCCCGATTCCGTAAGCTAAAGTCGCTTGTGAAACACGTTGAGCCATCCGCTCTTTGCGGACAGCTGCACTGACATATTTATCGAATGCGCTTTTCGGTTTCACAAACATCTGTTTAGATATTGTAAAACTAAAAAAGATGCCAGAGTAAAAATTTAGTTATAACTTAAATTCGCTTACGTATAGGTAGATGTTTTATCTCTTTTATCGGTTTTATGGACATTTTGTGTTTCGTTCGCCCCAGCCCCCCCCCTGGGGACGAACGACGGATCGCCGGGCGATCCGGGTGTGTTGCCGCTTTTTGGTCGGCAGTTAGCCGCGGTCTTCGCCCGCGGGTTGTAGCTACCTTTTGATGTCAAAAGGTAGCACCAAAACCATCCGCATGTCGCTTTCGCGGGACCGTCGCTCGGCTGCGCTAAAACGGGCGCCTTCGCGGGTTTGCGGCGCAAAGGAATGCGCCGCTTCGACTGTGGCGGCTCGGCAAAGCAAGCTTTGCTCTCGCCTGCTGGACGTCGTTGCGAGCAAACCGGCCCCGTTTTTTAACGCTCCGCCTTCGCGCCGTTCTTTTTCCGCTGCAAGCGATAATGCGGCGGTTTAAAACCGCTTCCAGAGGCGATGGCCGGATGCTGCGTTTCCGATCCGGTTGCTGTGCCTTCTCTCACGCCGCCGTTGGCGGCGCAGGATTCCGGCCCGATGCCGGAGCCGTCAAACGAAGGCCCGGCTAAAAGTGGCAGGAAACGGGGCAGGGGCGCGTGCGCCCCCGCGAATAGGCGCCCGTTTCGAACGTTAGACGGGACCGAAGTAGGCGAAGGCATCCGCCGGAGAGTTTTTGGTACTTTTTGCAGCCAAAAAGTACATAACCCTCCGCGGGGAAAAATCGCGGTTAACCACCGATCAAAAAACGGTAATATTCCTGGGGCAAAGACACATTCCGTTTTGGACACTTTTTACCTTTCAAAAAGGGTTCCGATGCCTGAAAAACAACCGGCCCTTCACGCCGAAGCGCAAAGAGCCGGAGAATATTGCTGGAATGTCCGGACGGCTATCTGATTCCGTATTTGCGGAGTATCTTCCGGATGCGGGGCAGCCGCTCCGAGATCATGCGGTCGTAGCCCAGGTCGGAACCGTGGTCGCAGTCGATGGTCCCTTCGGAGTCCTTGCCGTAGTACCACTCGCCGTCGAGGAAATAGACGTTGTCGTATTGTTTTGCCAGCCGCCGCATCATTCGGTCGGCGGTGTCGATCCGCTCGCGGTGGAACTGTGCGGCTTCTTTGTTGAAATTGCCTGCGGCGTGCCAGTGGGTCTGCATGAAAATCAGCGGTTTGTCGGGGTGGGCCTTGACGAGTGTCGCGACGAATGCGTCGAGACGGTCCCGGATCATGGCCGCAGAGGGGTTCGAGAAGGCGTCGAAGAGAAAGGCGTCGGCGTCGGTCTCGGCGAGCAGCCGGGCGAATTCGGGCTGGAGCATACTGTTGCCGCTGTATCCCAGGTTGACGAATTCGATGCCTGTCATACGGCTCATGCGCGCCGGGTAGGCCATTCCGGGGCGGCTGGCCGAAGCTCCGTGGGTAATGCTCGACCCGAAGACGATGACACGGTGTTTGTAGGGCGATGCGAGCGGTGTGACGGAGGCGTCTTCGTCCACGCCGATCTCCAGCGTCAGCAGTTCGCTCCATGTCGGCAGATAGAGCATGCACTCCCGGGTCTCGCGGTCCATGTGTTCGATGATGGCGCTGCTGTGCCGGCCGGTCGCTTCCGGGCCGGGCCGCGACGCACCGGCCATTGTCCAAATTCCGTCTTTGCGGATATAAAGGTCCATGCCGCGTTGCAGGACGGGACTCATGTTCCAGCCGTAGTTGCGTGGGGTTGTGGTCCAGCGGGCTTCGATCCGGCGGCTGTCGGTGGTGAAAAGTACCGCTACGCCGGCCGGATAGCCGCAATAGCGGCGGATGGTGGCGTTGTCGAAATGGTAGCGTGTCGTGTCGACCCGGTAGTAGGGGTGTCCCTCCATCGGGCAGGTGCGGCCGATGATGGTCAGCGTCGAGGCGTCGACGTACTTTTGGGCTGTCGCCGTGTGCAGGGACAGGACTCCGGCGGCGATAAGTGCAAAGTGTTTTATCATAGAGGTTTCAGTTTGGTCGGTTTTCAGTTCGGTCAGCCTTCGATCACGCCCGAGCCGATCAGTTCGTCGCCGTCGTACCACACCGCGAACTGTCCGGGGGTGATGCCCCGCTGGGGCCGGTCGAAAACGAGGTAAGCCCCTTCGTCGCGGACGAACAGCCGCGCGCCCTGCAACGGCTGGCGGTAACGGATGCGGACGGAGAAGCGGGCGCTCTGCCCGGCGGTCAGCTCCCGCGCGGGGTTCACCCAGTGGATTTCGCCGGGCGCGATGTGCAGCGCGGGGCGCCACAGTCCGGGGTGGGCGTCGCCTTCGCCGACCCAGATCACATTCTGTGTGGTGTCCGTGGCGAGGATGAACAGCGACTCCTTGCGGCCCCCGATGCCGAGTCCCTTGCGCTGTCCGATGGTGTAGTAATGGGCGCCGTTGTGCTCGCCGATCTTCTTGCCGTCGCGCACGGTGTAGCGCCACGGTTCGGCCAGCGCCGCGAGTTGTCCCGTCGTCGGCTCGCCCTCCGCCGGGGCGGCCTCACGCGCGTATTTCGGCCATGCGGGGAGTATTTCGTGGACGTTGCCCTTTTTCGGGGCGAGTTTCTGCTGGAGGAAGGTCGGCAGGTCGACCTTGCCCACGAAGCAGATGCCCTGCGAATCCTTGCGTTTGGCCGTGGCGAGGCCCTGCTCCTCGGCGATGCGCCGCACCTCGGGTTTCAGCAGTCCGCCGACGGGAAACAGCGCCCGGCGCAACTGCTCCTGCGAAAGCTGGCAGAGGAAATAGCTCTGGTCCTTGTTGGGGTCGCTTCCCGCGAGCAGTTTATGGATCGTCCTTCCGTCGGGCAGCGTCTCCTCGGCCTTGCGGCAGTAGTGGCCCGTGGCGACGTAGTCGGCGCCCAGCTTCAGCGCCTCGCGCAGGAAGACGTCGAATTTGATCTCGCGGTTGCACAGCACGTCGGGATTGGGCGTGCGGCCCCGTTCGTACTCCGCGAACATATAGTCCACGACGCGCGCGCGGTAGTCCTCCGAAAGGTCGACCACGTGCAGCGCGATGTCGAGTTTCCTGGCCACGAGTTCGGCGAAAACCCGGTCGTCGTGCCAGGGACAGTCACCTTCGAGCGTTCCCGTCGTGTCGTGCCAGTTGATCATGAAGAGTCCCACGACCTCGTGCCCCTGCTGTTTGAGGAGCCAGGCCGCGACGGACGAATCCACGCCGCCCGAAAGTCCGATTACCACCCGTGCCATATCAGATAATGAAAGCGATTGCGTTGTTCGATGCGTGTATGAGGAATACGAGCCAGAATGCCTGGGCGAAGCCCCGCCGTTCGAAACGGCTCAAATAGGCGAAAGCCCAAATCAGCCCTGTGACGAGCATGCAGGCCAGGTAGGCCGGACCCGCCTGGTGTCCGCTGCCGAAAACCCCGGCCGAGAAGATGACCGGCCACCAGAATGACCGGGGCAGCGCCTTGCGCACGAGCCAGATGACCAGCGCCTGCGCGACGAGTGTTTCCGCGAGCGGCGCGACGATGACGACGACGAACCAGCCGATGCGCCGGGCGCGTTCGGGATCTATGTCCGCATCCTCGATTCCCGTCGTGACGCCGAACAGCAGGAGGGCGGTTGCCTTGGCGGCGAACGAGACGATGAATACCAGTGCGGCGAATTTCCATCCCGGCATGCGTCCCAGTGCGATGCGCCACCTTTGCAGCAGGCGGCCTGCGGTGAATTTTCCCTTCATCGGTCCAGGTCGATCAGTCCTTCGGGAAGTACCAGGTGCATCGTGCGCCCCTCGAAGTCGATGCGGGCGATGAACTCCTCGACGGCGGGGACCAGCACCTGCCGTCCGCCGATCTCCAGTTCGAACAGCGGATTGGCGTCGCTGTCGTAGTAGTCGGTGAGCGTGCCTTCGAATTTCCCGGAGGCGCGGGGGCCGGCTTCGGCGGCGGTTTCCGCCCCTCCGGACGAGGCTCCGGCCTCTTCGGCCACGACCGCGAAGCCGATCAGGTCCTCGAGGTAAAACTCGTCGTCGTCCTCCTCGCCGTTCAGTTCGATGCGGAATTCCAGCCCCACGAGTTCCTGCGCCCTGCGCTCGGTGTCGAAATCGGCGAACGTGGCGGTGGCGCCCGACTGGCCGCGGCGTTCGAAACGCTCGCACCAGAGCGGGACCTCCAGTGCGTCGATGGTGACACGCAGCGGGGTGTCGGTCGTGAAATCCTCGGGGAAAGCGGGGTAGAGCGAGAGCATCACTCCGCCCTCCGTGCCGAAAAGTTTGTTGATTCTGCCTGCGGGAACGATCATGTCGGTTGAATTATGGCGTAAAAATACAAAAAAAACGGTAATCTCCCGGACGGAAGTTTACCGTTTTATGCGGATTGGGAAACGTCTTGCTGCGCTTCCTCCCCTGTGTCGCCTTATTCGGCGGCGGGAGCTTCCGGAGCGGCCTCTTCGGCAGCAGCCTCCGCAGTCTCGGCAGCGGCAGTTTCCGCGGCCTCACGGGCGGCAGCCTCGGCAGCGGCCTTCTTCTCGGCGATTGCGGCAGCGCGCTCCTCCTTGATCTTGGCCTCGGCAGCCAGACGTGCCTTCTCGGCCGACTTGGCGTCGGTCATCAGCTTGTTGGTCTTGGCCTCGATCTTGCCGGCTTTGGCTTCCATCCACTTGTTGAAGCGGGCTTCTGCCTCGGTCTCGGTGAACGCACCCTTGGCGACGCCGCCCAGCAGGTGTTTCTTGTACATTACGCCCTTGTACGAGAGGATAGCCCGACAAGTATCCGTAGGTTGTGCGCCTTTCTGTAACCAATCCAGGGCTTTCTCGAAGTCCAGATCAATCGTAGCAGGATTCGTGTTGGGGTTGTAGGTTCCCAACTTCTCGATGAATTTACCATCACGTGGCGCTCTGCTATCTGCGGCAACGATGTGATAGAAGGCATAACCCTTCTTACCGTGACGTGCCAGACGAATTTTAACAGCCATTTGCTATAAAATTTTGTTGTAATTAATAAAAAAACGCTCACCCCTTCGGGCTTTTAAGCCTGCAAATGTAGGGAAAATATTCCGCCCGGCAAAATAAATGCCGTAAAAAACTGCATTTCACGGCTGTGCCGGGATCATTCGGGCGAATGAAGCGGGCCGCTGCGGATTGCCGCGGGACGGGGCGGAAAGAAAAGACGGATGGAATTCAATTGCCTGAAAACCAATCCGTCCGTTGTGATCCCGGCGGGATTCGAACCCACGACCGACAGCTTAGAAGGCTGTTGCTCTATCCAACTGAGCTACGAGACCATCGTTGAAATGACGCTGCAAAAGTAAGAAATTTCGGGCCAACTGCAAACTTATCGTCCGATTTCTTGCGACCGGACCCTTGTCGGGAAACTCCCGGTTCCGCCGGAGCGGGGATGCCGGGACCGGGCGGATTGGCAAAAACAATCCGGAAAATGGGTTTTTCCGTCTGTAAATTGTTCAATTTGAGAAATTTTTCCTAACTTGACATAGCCCAACTCGCCCGTCATGCAAAAACAGACCCTTCTGTCGCTTTTGGCGATATTTTCGTGCGCATCAGTAGGTGCGCAGGAACCCGACTATCGGCTCGGAAAGGTCTCCCTCGACGAGCTCCGCATGGAGCGTTACGACAAGGACCCCGTCGCCGATGTAGTCATCCTCTGCGAGGACAATTCCTGAACTACCAGTTCACCTCGACGATCACCCTCGTCCAGGAGTACCGCGCCGTAGGCTGCGAGGACGTGACGACCGTGGAGATCCGTCTGCCGGCAAATGGCAAACGGGGTCTCGCGATGGGACCCCGTTGTTTTTCGGGCCGGTGCCGCCTATTTCCGCGGCAGGACGACCACGATGCGCGTGCCTTCGGTGTACTCCGGGTCGATGCGGATTTCGCCGCCCAGGTGGCGGACGATCAGGCGGCAGAGGTAAAGTCCCAGTCCGTTGCCCTGGCTGAACGGGTCGAGTTTGGTGAACCGCTCGAATGCCTGGTCGTATTTCTCGGGCGGGATTCCGCAGCCGGTGTCCGTCACGGCGATATACACGCGCTCGTCGCCTTCGCGGCCGCATTCGAGGCGGATATGGCCTTCCCGGGTGAATTTATATGCGTTGCCGAGCAGTGCCGAGAGCAGGACGCCGAGGTATTTCTCGCTCGATACTACGGCGATCGTTTCGGCGGGAATGCCGTCGGCGTAGGCCACGCCGGTCTTCGGGCAGCGGATCTTCATGGCGCGCAGCTGCGAGCGGCACAGCGCGCAGAGGTTGAGGTAACTGCGCGGCAGCGGCTCGGTCAGGTTTTCGAGATAGGAGACTTCGAGCATGTCCTCGAACAGGTAGCGCAGCTGGCGGCGGCTCTCGTGGATGATCTGGCAGTATTGGTCGTGCGCTTCGGGCGACACTTCGTCGGCGCACAGCAGTTCCGAGAATCCGGCGATGCTGTTGAGCGGCGTGCGGACTTCGTGGCAGATCGAGTTGATGAAGGCGTTTTTCCTCTCCTCGCTCTTGCGGCCCTGCTCCATCTGCCGCAGCAACTCCTGCTGGAGCTGTTTTGTGCGGCGGTTGCCGGCGTAGATGAACGCCACGGCCGCGCCGGCCGCCAGCAGCAGCAGGGACAGCGACACGAGGGCTATCTTGTGGTGGCGGGCGCTCAGCAGCGCCTTGTCGAGCGCCAGCCGGTCCAGTTCGTACGAGGCCTGCATCTCGCGTATCGTCTCGGTCTGTTCGAAGCGCATGGCCGAATTGCGGACCTTCACGGCGAGGTCGTAGGCCGCGCAGGCTTCTTTGTCGCGGTGCAGGGCGTGGAGCACCCAGGCGCGTTTCTGGTAGCAGGCCGTGGGGCGCACGCCCTGTATCGGGCGGTGTTCGGCGAGGTAGATCAGCGAATCGGTGCAGGCGAGCGCGCGGACGTATTCGCCGCGGTTGACGGCTTTGCGATAGGCGGCCTGGAAGTAGCGGGTGCGGGCCATGGTCAGCCGGCTTTCGCGGATCGATTCGAGGAATCCGCTGGGCAGGAAGAGGTGCATGCCGGGTTTGCCGCCGAAGGGGGTATCGCCGTCCTCGGGAAGCCACGGCTGCGCCGAAGCTCCGCGCGGAAGCGCCGTCAGAGCCAGTACGGCCAGCGTCGCCAGAGCGACGACGGATCGGATACGGTTCGTCGTCATGGCTTCAGGGGTATTGTGAAGATGAAACGTGCGCCTCCGGTGTAGTCCGCATCGAGGCGTATCGAGCCGGAAAGGTGCCCGGCGATGATGCGGCAGAGCGAGAGGCTCAGGCCGCGCGACCCCACGGGGCCGTCGGACAGCGGACGGAAAATCTCCGCCTGCCGTTCGGGGGCGATTCCGCAGCCGGTGTCGGTGACCGAAACGCGGAGGATGTTGGCCGCCGGGTCTGTCTCGTAGCGGAGCGTGATGCTGCCCTCGGAGGTGAATTTCGCGGCGTTGTCGAGCAGCGCGCGGACCACGAACGAGAAGTATTGGGCATGCGTCGGGACGATACAGCGCGTCCCCGGCGTCTCGATGCGGTATTCGACTCCGCCGCTGTGCGGCAGGCGCGAGGCGGTCAGCAGTTCCGCGTTGCACAGTTCGTCGATGTCGGCCTCTTCGAACTGCAACTGCTCGGTCAGGCTGTCGAGGTTGGCGGCTTCGAGCATGTTGTCGAGCGTCGAGAGCAGCAGGTCGGTGTTTTCGCGGATGTCGCCGAGCATCTCCAGCCGTTCCCCGATTCCCGTGTCGGCGAGCATCAGTTTCTGCGAAGTCTGGTCGATGGTTTCCAGCGGCTGTCCGATTCCCCGGCAGATCGTGCCGATGAAGATCGACTTCATGTGCTCGCTCTCCCTGGCCTTGCGGTTGTGCCGGGCGATGGCGGCCTGGAGGCGGCGGTTGCGGCGCAGGGCGACGTAGTAGTAGACGCCGGTTCCGAGCAGCAGGACGCCGATGGCGATGAACGAAAACAGCGCTGCCATGCGGTTGCGGATCAGGGCGTGTGTCTCGGCGAGTTTGAGCCGGTCCATGTCGTGACGGCGGCGGATGGTTTCGCTCCGCTCGCGGCGCTCGGCCGAGAAGATCGAGTCCTGCACCTCCGCCGTGCGTTCGTAACCGGCGTACGATTCGTCGTAGCGGCCTGCGCGGGCCAGCATCACGCTGCGGTCGCGGTTGACCCGGTAGATTTTCGAGGGCATCATGCGGAAATAGCCCTTGCCCTGGTCGATCATCCTCATCAGCGAGTCGCAGTAGAGAACGCTCTGGTCGTAGTGGCCCCGGATTCCGTTCCAGAGGTAGCCCAGTTCGTAGATGTAGGTCTTGTTGCGCACGAGGTTCTCGCCTTCGGCGTTGAGCATGCGTTGCCGGAATTCGGCGAAATTCCGTTCGATCAGATCGTCGCGTCCGACGTTGATCGCACAGCGGATCAGCTGCCGGTAGGGGTTTACGTAGCTGTTGTCGCGGTAGAGGTAGGGACGGCGCTGCAGGCGGTCTTCCAGGGCGTAGTAGGAGTCGATCAGGGCGATGAAATCCGAGGTCAGCCGCACCTGGCCGGCGTAATCGCAGGCCTGGTTGTAGGCGCCGCTGAGCAGGAAATAGACCAGATTGGCGAAATTCTTGCGCACGACCAGTTCGGGCATCTGCCGCGTCAGTTCGTAGGCCTCCTCCCAGGTTTTCGTCTGGGGGACGTAGGCCGATTTGACGCCCTTTTCGTAATAGTCGATCGTGATGCCCGCATGGCCTTTCAGCATGAGCCGCTTGACGCGGTGGAACACGTTGTCCGGGTGTGCGGAGTCGTCGTCGCACCATGCGACGATCTTATGGGCCAGTTCGAGAGCCTTTTTCCGGTCGTATTCGTTGTCCTGCCGGTAGTAGGTGACGGCCATTTCGGCGTAGGCGTCCATGCCCTCCTCGGGTGTTCCGGGCGTCAGTTCCCGCAGGTCGCGGATGTAGCGGTCGAGCGAATCCGCTTTTTCGGGATAGGGGGCGTACTGCGCCAGGATGGGCACGGTGGCCATGGTCATGGCGTAGGTGTCGCGGACGGCGGCGGCTTCGCGGAAAAGCTGGATCGAATAGGCCAGGTTGAGGTTCGAGTCTTCGTTGAGGTCTTTCAGGTTGAGCAGCAGCGCCACTCTCTGCCGGGGATCGGCCGTCTGCGCGAGCGCCTGCTGGAGGCTGTCCGACAACTGCTTGTGTGTCGATGCGTTCAGGCCTGTGCCCCACAGGACACAGAAGGCGAGGAGTATTTTCCGGAAGTGACGCATTTCCAAGGATGGCCGGATCGCAGCTTTTGGTGAGGAGAAAAAAAACGGACCGGAAGGGTCCGCTGTACACCGGTAAAACGGTTCCCGACCTTATTTCGTGAGGTATTTGTCGAGATACATTTTCAGTTCGCGCGGCATGACGGGTTTGGTGATGAACCCGTTGCATCCCGCTTCCTCGGCGATGCGCCGGTCGGTGTCGAAGGCGTAGGCCGTCTGCATGATGACGGGCAGCTTGTCCGTATGGAGACGAATCTCCTTCAGCGCCTCGATGCCGTCCATCACGGGCATTTTAATATCCATCAGTACGGCGTCGGGATTGTGCGATAGCGCATACTCCACAGCCTCCTTGCCGTTCTTCGCCCAGAGCAGGTTATACTCTTTTTTGAGGATTATTTCCAGCAGCTTGTAGTTGCTTTCCACGTCTTCCGCAATCAGGATCAACGGCTTGCGTTCGGATGTATTGTTGTCTGTCATTGTGTATTGCATTGCAGTTCCCGCAAATATAGGAAAATTTTTCCAAAACCATTGTCCGTCAGCGGTAAAATGTTCCTTCGAAGTGCGTTGTATTTCCGCATCCGTCCGTGACCGAAAGCCGCACGGCGTGGGTGCGCCGCTGCGGCGGGGCGTCGAAAAAGTGCACCAGCGTTCCCTTCATCGGGAAGCGGTCGCAGGGAACCCATTCGCCGTCGATGTGCAGCGTCCACGAGGCGATGCCCGAGAAGTTGTCCGAGGCGCGGAACCGCACCCCTTCGGCCCGGGTGAGGTCGTCGCCTTGGGCGAAGAGCGGACGGATAGCGGGCGGCAGCGTGTCGGCCACGATCACCAAATCGCCGGCCGTGCGCACCGAAGCCGTCACCGCGCCGTCGGCATAAGCGCCTCCGACGCAGGCCAGCGAGCCTCTGCGCGTGCGGACGGCCAGCTGGGCGTGCAGTTGCAGGGGACGCGGCACGCGGGCGCGGAGCGTGACCTCCACGGCGCGGAAAAGGGGCGTCGCGGGATCGAAGAAACGGTAGGCGGGCGAGAGTACGACGACGCCCGAATCCGCCTGCGGGGCCTCCCCGCGTCCGGGACGGACGAAAGTCGGCTCGTAAATCGTCCCTTCGGGGATGCGGACCTCCGCCTCGCGCCCGATGCGCAGGACCGAAGCCCGGTCGGGCCGCAATGCCACGGCCGTGGTGTCGGCTTCGGCGCGGAACTCCCCGGCGCGTCCGCGGACGGTGAATTCCAGCGTCGAGACATTGCCGCAGTCGTCCTCGGCCTCGATGCGGATGCGGCGCACCTGTCCTTCCGCCGTGCGTATCAGCCCGCGTTCCGCCATCGCCGGGTAGAAACTGTCGGGCGCGCCTTCCAGCTGCGCCAGGCGGATTGCCTCGTTGCGCGACGCGACCTGTATCGGGTAACAGCTCACGGCGTCGCTGCAACGCGATATGTCGTAGGTGAAGCTGTCCATACGGAATTCGAAGCAGGGGACACCGTCCGCGAAGACCGTGACGCGCCATACCCCGAAGGTGTTCCAGACGTCGTTGCGGCGGTCGGTGACTTCAGCCACGAAATAACCCCTGCGGCCCGCGCCGACGGGGCCGTCGTGCGTCAGGGCGTAGCGGCCTGCGGCCGTGCGGACCACGGCGTAGCTCTCCGGGACACTGCGCACGGGCACGCCCTGCACGGTGTCGACCTCGACGTAGTGCAGGCGCACGATGCGCGGCGGATATTCGTCCTTGGGGCGGATGATTCCCTCACGGACGGGGTTGTAGAGCCGCTGGGTCTCCGTGTCGCGGATTTCGTAATGGAGGTGCGGGCCGCCCGACGAACCGCTGTCGCCCGAGTAAGCCACCGTGTCGCCCTGCTTCACGGGCCACTTTTCGGGACCGAACCAGAGGTTCACGCCGTTCGAACGGCGGTCGTAACGTTCCCTGCGCACGTGCCGCTCGATGTCGTCGCGGAAACGCCGGAGGTGGCCGTAGACGACCGTCGTGCCGTTGCGGAGCGTGAGGTAGACGGCGCGTCCGTAGCCGCCCGCCTGCAATGCCACGCGCGAAACGTAGCCGTCGGCCACGGCCACGACCGGTTTGCCCTCCTCGGCGTCGGTCTTGATGTCCACGCCCGCATGGAAATGCCCGGGGCGTATCTCGCCGAAATTGGCCGAGTAGAGCCGTTGTTTCAGATCCCGCAGGGGGTAGATGTAATCCTTCGGGTCGAGTTGCTGTCCCCGTGCTCCCGAAGCGACTGCCGTAAGCAGAAGCAGTATTAGAATTCGTCGCATGCGTCCGTCTCCCTGACCATTGCCGAGGCGGCGTCCATGACGGCCTCGTAGTCGTATCCGAGCGAAAGCCCGTAGCGTATCAGTTTGGTTTTCAATTCGTATTGTGTGGTGTATTTCACCGTCCGTGCCTTGCGTTCGAGCTGCTGCGCGAGCCGCTCGCCCATCCCCGAACGGTCGGCCTGCGACAGCGCCGCGTCGATCCGTTCCTTCGAAACCCCCTTGCGTTGCAGGGCCGTGCGGATTTTGTACTCGCCCCAGCCGCTCAGCCGCAGTTTTTCCCGCACGAAGGCCTCGGCGTAGCGGCTGTCGTCGATAAAGCGGTCGCGCACCAGCCGGGCGAGCACCTGCTCGGCATCCTTTTCCGCCACTCCCCAGCCGCGCATCAGCCGCCGGGCGTCGCCCTCCGACTTTTCGGCGCGGGCGCAGAGGCGCATCAGCGCCGCGAGCGCCTCGTCGGGCGTCTTGCCGCGTTTTTTCCTTATTTCAGCCGGCTGCATACCATGCGTGGTTTTCCGAAGAGATCCTCGCGGACCTCGGTGTCGGTGTATCCTTCGGCGCCGAGCATGCGGACGATCTCCGCCGCGGCGCGTTCGTAAATCTCGAACCAAAGGCGTCCGCCGGGTGTCAGCATCCGCCGTCCCGCCTGCGCGATGGCGCGGTAGAAACGGATGGCGTCGTCGTCGGGGACGAACAGCGCCAGGCCGGGTTCGTGGTCGCGGACATTGGGGTGCATCGCCGCGCGGTCACTCTCGGGGACGTAGGGCGGATTCGATACGATCATGTCGAAGTGCTCCGGAAAAGCCTCCTCCAGTCCGCCGAGGGCATCGGCTTTGCGGAGCGTGACCGCCGCGCCGAGTTTCTGGAAATTCTCCGCCGCTACGGCCAGCGCGTCGTCCGAGATGTCGGCGGCGAAGACCTCCGCTTCGGGCATCCCCAGCGCCAGCGAAGCCGCGATGCAGCCGCTGCCCGTTCCTACGTCCAGCAGCCTCCGTGCCCGGTGTTTCCCGCGCAGGATCGCGTCGACCAGCTCTTCGGTCTCGGGCCGCGGGATCAGGACCCCTTCGCGCACGGCGAAGCGGCGACCGTAAAATTCCGAGTGTCCGACGACATATTGCAGGGGCCTTCCGGCGACGAGCTGCGCCTCCGCTTCCGGCAGGCCTTCCACGGTGAGTTCCGCCTCCGGGTCGGTCAGCAGGGCCGACGGCGACAGCCCCGAAAGTTCCGCTACGGCGGCCAGCGCGATGCTGCGGGCTTCGCGTGCGTCGTAAAGCCCCGTGAGCCGTGCGGCCAGCGCGTCGATGGTCCCGCGGCGCGTCATTGACGGAGGAAGTCGGCCAGGGCGATGGCCACGGCGGCTTCGACGACCACCGCACCGCGCAGGGCGACGCAGACGTCGTGGCGGCCGTGGATTTCCAGCGGTTCGACCTTATCGGTCGCCAGGTTGTAGGTGATCTGTTCGCGGCCGATGCTCGGCGTGGGTTTCAGCGCTGCGCGCACCACGATCTCGTTGCCGTTGGTCAGCCCGCCGTTGATGCCCCCGGCGTTGTTGGTCGCCGTCGTGCCGGCGCAGTCCGTGAAGCAGTCGTTGTTCTCTGAGCCGCGCAGGCGCGCCCCGGCGAATCCGCTGCCGAATTCGACCCCCTTGACCGCCGGAACGGCGAACAGCAGGTGGGCGATCATGCTTTCGGCCGAATCGAAGAAGGGCTGTCCCAGGCCGAGGGGTACGCTCTGCACGCGGCATTCGACGATGCCGCCCACCGAGTCGCGGTCGGCCGTCGCGGCGTGCAGCACCTCGTTGAAACGTTCGGGGTCGGTGCAGCCGCCGATCTCGGTCAGCCGCGTGGCGAACTGTACGCCCGCGGGCAATACCTTCTTGGCCACGACGCCCGCGGCGACCAGCGCCACCGTAAGGCGCGCCGAGAAGTGCCCGCCGCCGCGCGGGTCGTTGAATCCGGCGAATTTGTGGTAGGCCACCAGGTCGGCATGCGAGGGCCGGTAGTGGCGCATGACGGTCGAGTAGTCTTGCGAGTGGGTGTTGGTGTTGGCGAATTCGATGGTCAGCGGCGCACCCGTCGTGTGGCCGTCGTAGACTCCCGACACGATCTGCGGTATGTCGGGTTCGCGCCTCGGCGTCGTGCCGGGCGCTCCGCTGCGGCGCCGTGCGAGGTCTTCGGCGAAGTCCTCCTCCGAGAGCGGGATGCCCGCCGGGACGCCGTCCAGCGAGATGCCTATCTGGTGTCCGTGCGACTCGCCCCAGATGGCGAGCCGGAAATTGTGTCCGAATTGGTTCATGGTCGGTTTGGTTTTAGACCCGAATATGTTCCAGGTCCTCGAAGAACCCGGGATAGCTTTTTGCGACGCTTTCGGCCCCCTCGATCTCCACGGCTTCGTCCGAGCGCAGGGCGGCGACGGCCAGCGACATGGCCATGCGGTGGTCGCCGTGGCTCTGCGTGCGTGCCGCGCGGACCTTTCCGCCGCGTATCTTCATCAGATCCTCTTCCGAGGTGTCGACCTCGATGCCCAGCTTGGCGTACTCTTCGCGGATGGCCTCCGAGCGGTTGCATTCCTTGTATTCGAGGCGCGAGGTTCCCCGGATGACGCTCACGCCGTCGGCCGCCGCGGCCAGCGCGGCCAGCGCCGGGAACAGGTCGGGACAGTTCGTGGCGTCGAATTCGAAGGCCCGGAGCGGCCGGTGCAGGGCCGTCACCGAGTCCTCCTCGTTGATCACGGCGGCTCCCGCACGCACCAGCGCGGTGCAGATGGCCGTGTCGGCCTGCTTCGAGAGCATCGAGACGTTGCGCACGGTGACCTCCCCGGCCGTGGCACCTGCCACCAGCAGCATCGCTGCGGCGCTCCAGTCGCCCTCGATGCTGAAATAGGTCGAACGGTAGTGCTGCCGTCCGGGGATGTAGAACTCCTCGTAGTCGCGCTGGCTGATTTCGATGCCGAAGCGCGCGGCCGTGTCGAGAGTCATATCTAAATAAGGTGTCGAGACCGCCCCGTGCACGTGCAGCGAGGTGTCGCGTTTGGCCAGCGGCAGCGCCAGCAGCAGTCCCGTGATGAACTGCGACGAGACCGACCCGTCGACTTCGACCTCCCCGCCCTGGATCGGGCCGCAGACCTCGATGGGGAGGAATCCCCCGTTGTCGCGGACCCGCACGCCCAGCCGGCGGAGCGGTTCGAACATCATCTGCATCGGGCGGCGCAGCAGCGAACCGCGTCCCTCGATGGTGACGGGAGTGGGGCAGAGCGACGCCACGGGCGTGAAAAGACGCGTCGAGAGACCCGATTCGCCGACGTTGAGCACGCGGCCCTTCGGGGCCAGCCCGCCTTCGATCGAGAGCGACGTGGGGTCGACCCGGTGCACCCGTGCGCCGAGCGTCTCGATACATTGCAGGGCGGAACGGGTGTCGTCGCAGAATTCGATGTTGCGCAGCACCGAGACCTCCTCCGAGAGCAGTGCCGCTGCGAGGGCACGCTGTGCATAGCTTTTCGAGCAGGGCGGCGTCAGCGTGCCTTTGACGCGGCCCGGCGGAACCGTTTTATCCATATTCACTCATTAACCTCCTGTCCCTTGCGGTTTTTCATCTCCTGCGTCAGCTGATGGCTCTTCTTGAGCTCGAAATGCTGTCCGAGGTAGACCTTGCGGACCATCGGGTCGGCGGCCAGCTCTTCGGCCGTACCCGTTTTCAGGATCTTGCCCTCGTAGAGCAGGTAGGTGCGGTCGGTGATGGCCAGCGTCTCGTCGACGTTGTGGTCGGTGATGATCACGCCGATGTTCTTGTGCTTGAGCGTCGCCACGATCGACTGGATGTCCTCCACGGCGATCGGGTCCACCCCGGCGAACGGTTCGTCGAGCAGGATGAACGCCGGGTTGATGGCCACGGCGCGCGCGATCTCCGTACGGCGGCGCTCGCCACCCGAGAGCTGGATGCCGAGGCTTTTGCGCACCTTCTGCAGGCGGAACTCCTCGATCAGCGCCTCGACGCGTTCGGTCTGGTACTCCTTCGTGAAGGAGGTCATTTCCAGCACGGCCCGTATGTTGTCCTCCACCGAAAGGCGGCGGAATACCGACGCCTCCTGCGCCAGGTAACCCACGCCGAGCTGGGCGCGGCGGTATACGGGCAGGTCCGTCAGTTCGGTGGTCTGGCCTTCGTCGCTCTCGAGGAAGATGCGGCCTTCGTTGGGCTTGATCAGTCCCACGATCATGTAGAAAGTCGTGGTCTTGCCGGCTCCGTTGGGACCCAGCAGGCCTACGATCTCTCCCTGATTGACGTCGATCGACACGTGGTCGACGACGGTCCGGGCCTTGTATTTCTTGACGAGTTCGCTGGTGTAAAGGCGCATTGTGTTTTTCGATAAATTTTTTACAAAGTTATGCTTTTTTCCGAAAAGTTTTTTATCTTTACATTGAATTTTCTGATTTTAAAGCATACTATCGGCGAAATGAAACAATTTGATTCTTCCCTGCTGCATGACAAGCTGAAGGAGTACTTCGGCTTTTCGTCGTTCAAGGGGAACCAGGAAGCGGTGATCCGCAATGTGCTGGAAGGCAAGGATACCTTCGTGCTGATGCCCACGGGCGGCGGCAAGTCTTTGTGCTACCAGTTGCCGGCCATGCTGATGGACGGCGTTGCGATCATCATATCGCCGCTGATCGCCCTGATGAAGAACCAGGTCGACGCCATGCGCACCTTCTCGGCCGAGTCGGGGATCGCGCATTTCCTGAATTCGTCGCTCAACAAGACTGCCGTGGCGCAGGTCCGCCAGGACGTGCTCGACGGCAAGACCAAACTGCTCTATTTCGCCCCCGAGTCGCTCACCAAGGAGGACAACGTGGCGTTCCTGCGCAAGATAAAGGTTTCGTTCTACGCCATCGACGAGGCGCACTGCATTTCGGAGTGGGGCCATGACTTCCGTCCGGAGTACCGCCGCATCCGGCCGATCATCAACGAGATCGGCTCGGCGCCGCTGATCGCCCTGACGGCCACGGCCACGCCCAAGGTGCAGCTCGACATCCAGAAGAACCTGGGCATGTCCGACGCTTCGGTTTTCAAGTCGTCGTTCAACCGCCCGAACCTCTACTACGAAATCCGGCCCAAGCACAACGTCGACCACGACATCATCCGCTTCATCAAGCAGAACGAGGGCAAGAGCGGCATCATCTACTGCCTGAGCCGCAAGAAGGTCGAGGAGCTGACCGAGCTGCTCGTGGCCAACGGCATCCGGGCGCTGGCCTACCACGCCGGGATGGACGCGTCGACGCGCGCCGCCAACCAGGACGACTTCCTGATGGAGCGCGTGGAGGTCATCGTGGCCACGATCGCCTTCGGCATGGGTATCGACAAACCCGACGTGCGCTACGTCATCCACTACGACATTCCCAAGTCGCTCGAAGGCTATTACCAGGAGACGGGCCGCGCCGGCCGTGACGGCGGCGAGGGCTACTGCCTGACCTTTTACAGTTACAAGGACATCCAGAAACTCGAAAAGTTCATGCAGGGCAAGCCCATCGCCGAGCAGGAGATCGGCAAGCTGCTGCTGCTGGAGACGGTTTCCTACGCCGAGAGTTCGATGTGCCGCCGCAAGACGCTGCTGCACTATTTCGGCGAGGACTATACCGAGGACAACTGCGGCAACTGCGACAATTGCCGCAATCCCAAACCGAAGGTCGACGCCCGGGCGGCGCTCAAGATGGCGCTCGAAGCCCTGCGCGACATCGGCGACAAGTTTAAGGCCGACTATCTGGTCAACGTCCTGGTGGGCAAGACCACGGCCCTGATCAAGAGCTACGGGCACAACAAGTCGAAATGGTTCGGTGCGGGCGCCGAGCACGACGCCCGTTTCTGGGGCGCGGTGCTGCGTCAGGCCTTGATACTGGGCCTCATCGACAAGAATATCGAAAACTACGGGCTGATTTCGGTCAACAAGAAGGGCGAGGGCTATATCGCCCTGCCGTTCCCGGTGACCGTGACCCTCGACCACGACTACGACGAGGAGGAGAAGGAGTCCGAGTCCGTGGCTCCGATGGGCAAGGGCGGTGCGGCCGACGAGGAGCTGTTCTCGATGCTGAAGGACCTGCGCAAGAAGGTCGCCAAGCAGCACGGGCTGCCGCCGTTCGTCATTTTCCAGGACCCGTCGCTCGAAGACATGGCCGTGCAGTATCCGATCACCGTCGAGGAGATGCAGAACATCACGGGTGTCGGCGTGGGCAAGGCGCGCAAGTTCGGCGAGGAGTTCGTCCGTCTGATCAAGGCCTACGTCGAGGAGAAGGAGATCATCCGTCCGCAGGACATGATCGTCAAGGGCGTGGCCAGCAAGTCGGGCAACAAGATCTTCATCATCCAGTCGATCGACCGCAAGATGGATTTCGAGGACATCGCCCGCGCCAAGGACCTCGACTTCGACGAACTGCTGACCGAGATCGAAGGCATCGTCAACGCCGGAACGAGACTCGATATTTCGTACTACCTGAAGGAGTTCATGGACGAGGACAAGATCGAGGACATTTACCTCTACTTCAAGGAGGACGCCGAGAGCGACTCGCTCGACGCTGCCATCGAGGAGCTGGGGGCCGATTATACCGAGGAGGAGATACGCCTGGTGCGCATTAAGTTTATGTGCGAACAGGGCAACTGATCTTTGATTCTACAGGGCCATTTTCCGCACTTCGTTTGCGGCCCGAAACAGTCCGTGCTTTTGTATGGCTCCTGCTTCGGCCCACATCCCGAAGCCCGGAAACTGCTCCTCTGAAATCAAAAACGAACGGAACGGGGCTGGCGCTTTTGACGCCGATAGCAAGGAGGTAACTAACCGATATAACCTAAATTATGACGCCTATGAACAAGAAGACTTTTACTTTAGCCGTGATTTTTCTGATTTGCGCGTTGGGGTGGCTCGGGGCCAATGTCTATTGGCGCGTGACGCGTTCCAACTGCGTGAACGCATTCGATCTGGTCGTGGGCGTGCTGTTCGTCGCGGCCGGGATCGGAATGGTGTATAACGAATTCAACAAAAAGAAATGCAGACACCTCGACGAGGTGAACAAACACAAAATTCCTTGACCGATGCGTGCGATCGACCGTTTTCAGGCCATCATGGCCGTCGTATTTTTCATTGGGACCCTGGTTTCGGCCTGGCGGGTCTCCGTCGCCGACGGAGGGGATATCTGGTACGTTCCCGTGATCATGGCCCTGGCATCCGCCGCGATGACCGTCGGCGCTTTGCAGCACCGGAAAAGGAAAGTTACCCAAAATGAGGATTGACATGAAAACCAATCTTATGCAGCTTCTGCGCCTCGTATTGATGGTGCTGGCTGTCGCGGGCGTCATCTATGCCATCGAATTCATGGAACGCGGCATCGCCGTGTGGTTCTGGGTTGCGCTGCTCGGCATCGGATTCGCGGGCCTGCTCTACACGTTCCGCCTGACGCAGCGCCGCGTCGCCCGGGAACAGCGCGAGCGCCAGCGGCTTGAAAAGAAGCGCAGCCGCCGTTCGAAACGCTGACCGGGAACCGTAAGCGGGGCTTGCTTGCAGGCCCAGCTTACGGAGGATTGGGTTCCGCACCGCCCGGTCTTTCCTGGCCGGATTGTTTTGCCGGCTGCGGGTTCCTGGGGGCGGGTTGCAGGTTTTGTGCGAGGTATTAGCCGCCGCCTCTACCGGCCTTGCCGATAGGCCATGCCGCTTTTGACGGCCGTATGCGAAAGCCGCCGGATGATCGGATCGTCCGGCGGCTTTCGCATGTCAGTTCTGAATCGAGGCGAGCGTTCCGTTTTCGAAATAGAGGTAGCTGTTCATTCCGTAGACCCATTGTTCGTGTACGCCCCAACTTCCCGACGAGCGGTTGATGTCTTCGGGCGAACCCCACGCCTCACGGCACATTTCCCGGGTCATGCCGATCCGGACTTTGCCTTCCAGAATCAGTTCGGCAGTGGCTTTCCCGTATTTCCGGCAGAGTGTCGCCCTGCGCTCCTTCTGCTCCTTCTCCTGCTGCAGGCGCGCCTCTTCGCGCAGACGCGCTTCTTCTGCCCGCTGGGCGTATACCGCTTCGGAAGGGGTGAGGACCACTTCGTCCAGGAAGGCGCGGTCCCGGCCGATGGTGTATCCTTCGATTCCGAAGGGCGTCGGGTAGCGGCAAAGCGGAATGTAGAGCTGCGCGCTGTCCTCTTTCCGTTCGAATACGAACGACGGCACGGCGTAACCCTTTCCGTCGCCGATCAGCCGGATGTCCGTGCACCGCAGTTCGGTGCCGAAATTCAGCCGGGTCTCTTCGCCCTGCATGGTGTTGGCCCGTAATCCGAAATATTCGGAAACATATCCCTTTGCCCCGGGTTTGCGTTTGGTCAGGAAGAGATCTTTGCCGACGTATGCCGCGCGGCATTTTCCGATCAGCCCTTCGACGACGGCCGGATAATACTCGTCCCGCAGGTTCGTTTCGTCTTCGCCCATGTGTGCGAACCAGTAGAGCACTTTGCCTGCGTTGTCGCGAAGCCGGAACAGCAACAGTTCGGAATCTTCGAGCTTGCTTTGTTCGATTCCGAGAATTTCGAAACTCTGCCCTTCGACCGCCTCCGCCGGAGTGAACCATCCGGAACGGGTTAGCCCCGAATAGTCCAGCGTGCCGATCCCCCTGGCCTCGTGCAGCGAGCACCCGAGAGGCGTTATGTCGCCGTATCCGAAATGCTCGAAAAATCGGGGATTGTACACATCGCTGTAAAGGGTGTCCACGCGGAAATCCTCGGGGCGGACCTTCTTGCGGGGTTTGCGCAGCCACGTCGTGTCGATGCCTACGATGGCGGGCTGTTCGGCGAGGAAATTGAAGTAGGCGATCGGGCGGAGATTGGCATGAATGTCCCGGGGATAGAAGAGGATACGCTGTCCGACGAGGCTTTCGTAATAGGCAGCGTCGCCGCCCACGCGGATGTTCGCCGTTGAATCGTATACCGCCGCCGCGGTTTTCTCCGGTGCGGCGCCGTGCGGCAGGACGGATTGGACTTTGAACTGTGCCGGGGCGTTTGCGATGCAGCAGAGGCCGAGCAGGGTAGGGAGGAGGCGTTTCATTTCTTAAATCGTATGGACGCAAAGGTAGCAATAATCCGTACCGTTGGTGTCGCGGCGGCGCTTTTATTTGCCGGAGGGCTTTACAAACCTCCGGCGATTCGGTTTTGAACCGGCTTTTTCGTATCTTTGCTGCCTACAATGTAAAGCTATGGGTGAAGTAAGGGCAAAAAAGGCGCTGGGACAGCATTTCCTGGTCGATCTGAATATCGCGCGCAAAATCTGCGATTCGCTTTCGGGCGGCGATGCGGCCGGCGGGCCGTGCACGGTGCTCGAAGTGGGGTGCGGCATGGGCGTGCTGACGCAGTTCCTGCTGCGACGCAGCGACATCGTGACCTGGGGCGCCGAGATCGACCCGGAGAGCGTCGAGTACCTCCACGCGCACTACCCGGAGTTCGCGCCGCGGCTCGTCGCGGGCGATTTCCTCGGGATGAACCTGCGCGAACGCTTTCCCGAAGGGCTGAAGATCATCGGCAACTTTCCCTATAACATCTCGTCCCAGATTTTTTTCAAGGTGCTGGAAAACCGCGACCTCGTGCCCGAGTGCGTGGGCATGATCCAGAAGGAGGTCGCCGTGCGGCTGGCCGAGCCTCCCGGTTCGAAGGAGTACGGCATTCTGTCGGTCCTGTTGCAGGCGTGGTACGACATCGAATACCTCTTCACGGTGGGCGAGACGGTTTTCAATCCGCCCCCGAAGGTCAAGAGCGCCGTCATCCGCCTGCGCCGCAACGCCACGGAGCGCCTCGGCTGCGACGAGACCTTGTTCGTGAAGGTGGTGAAAGCCTCTTTCGGCCAGCGGCGCAAGATGATCCGCAACTCGCTGAAGTCCGTTTTCGGCGATTTCGGCGGGGCCGAGCATCCGTTCTTCACCCGGCGTGCCGAGCAGCTGGGCGTCGCCGAGTTCGTGGAGCTGACGAATTGGGTTTCCGAAAATCGCCGGTAGCGGCCGTTATTCCTCTTTTTTTAAATACGGTTCCATACGCTTTGTTTCCACGACGACGCCCGATTTTTCCAGCCGGGCGATGATCTCGCTGTAATCCCTGCTGCGGATTCCTTCCAGATAGTGCCACCGGACTTTTCCGCTGTCGTCCGTCAGACGGATGCGCGGGTTGGCCCGCAGGTCCCGGATGAACTCTACCCGCCGCAGGGTGTCGTAGGGGTAATCGAGCGTGCGCCGTGTGAACGGATTGCGGATCGAAATCTCGTGGTCGGAGAGTGCGATGCAGTTGCGGGTTGCGAGGTAGAGCAGGTACATTCCGGTATAGAAGCCTCCGAGGATGAAAAATCCCTGGGTTCGCAAAGTGTCCCACAGCAGCAGGCACATCGCGAGCGACCCGGCATAGATCCAGGTTTCCTGACTTCTGAAGAGGGGATTCCGGTATGTTTTCATAACCGGGGCTTTTCCGCCCCGGCGACCACCGTCACCAGGTCTTCGCGGCAGAGGTATTTCCGGGCCAGCTGCTGCACCTCGGCGGGCGTCATCTGCCGGATGCGGCGGATGTTCTCGCCGATCACCGTGTTGTCCCGGCCGCAGAGGATGTTCTCGATCGTCACGTCGGCGATACCGAACGGACCGTCGAGAATGCGCATCATCTCCCCCGCCATCATGTTCTTCACCAGTTCCAGTTCCGCTTCCGGCATCGGCTCCGCGCCGAGGCGTTCGATCTCGGCGTAAATCTCCCGCAGGGCCTCCTGTGTCACGTCGGCGCCGACCTGCGCCGCCACGGCGAAGTAACCTTCGCGCTCGAAGTTGACCATCGCCGAGACCACGCCGTAGGTGTAGCCGTGCTCTTCGCGCAGGTTCTGCATCAGGCGCGAGCCGAAGTATCCGCCCAGGGCCGTCGCCACGACCTGCATACCCAGAAAATCGGGATGTGTGCGCGGGAACAGCAGGCGGCCGATGCGCAGCGACGACTGCACGGCCCCCGGGTATTCGACGAACGCCGCATGCGTGGTCTCGGGCGCGGGGAAGACGGGCGGCGCTTCGGCGGCGCCGCGGGGAATCCGTCCGGCGAGTTCCGCCACGGCCTTCAGCTCGTGGTCGCCGATGCGCCCGCTGCACACGACGAAGCAGTTTTCGGCGGTGTAGAACCGTTTGTAGAAACCGGCCACGTCCTCGCGCGTGAGGCTGTCGTAGGCCTCTTCGTGCGACGAGACGCCGTAGGGATGCCGCTCCCCGAACAACGCCCGGGCGAACGCTTCGCGGGCCTTCACCTCGATCTTCGCCCGTTCGACCGCCAGCCGCTGTTTGCGTTTGGCGGCGTAGGTGCGCAGCTCCTCCTCGGGGAACGTGGGGCAGAGCAGGATCTGCTCCGCCACGGCGAGCGTCGGGTCGAAGAATTTCGAGAGGGTGGCGAAATTGATGTAGGCGTAGTCGCGGTCGACGTTCACGTCGTACCACGAGCCGTAATAGTCGAGTCGTTCGGCGATCTGCTGTGCCGTCATGCCGTGCGTGCCTTCGGAGAGGAGGTTGGCGGCGGCCGACGCCGAGAAGGGCGCCTGCTGAAGGGCCGACCCGGCGCGGAAGACGAACGAGATGCGCAGCACCTCGAAGTCCTCCGAGGCGAGTGTGTAAAGCCCGATGCCGTTGGGCAGCGTCGTGCGGCGGGCTTCGGCGACCTCGACCTGCGAGGGCGTTATGCGGGGTTGTGTCATTTTTTGGCGTTGTAAATGAGTGTGGAACTGTTTTCGGGCCGCAGCGTGCGGCGGCTGAACGAGCGGATGTCCTCGCCGGTGACGGCGCGGTAGCGGTCTACTTCGCGGTTGATCAGCGCGAGGTCGCCCAGCATCTCGTAGAACCCGAGGTTCATCGCCTTGTTCATCACGTTCAGTTCGCCGAAGAGCGTGTTGGCTTCGAACTTGTTCTTGACCTTTTCGATTTCGTATGCGGTCGCAGCGGTCGTTTGCAGGGCTTCGATCTCTTCGCGGAAAGCCGCCTCGGCCGCTTCGGGCGTCACGCCCGGGAGCAGCTGGCCCGTGAAGACGAACAATCCCGGGTCGACATCGCCCGTGATGTAGGCGTTGACGCTCGACAACAGGCCGCGTTCTTTGACGAGATGCGTGTAGAGGCGTCCCGAATCGCCGCCCGACAGCAGGTCCGAAACCAGGTCGGCGGTGTAGAAATCGGCCTCCGTGCGCGCGCACATGTGATAAGCTACGGTGACGGTCGAGGCCGGCACGTCGCGCTCGACCTCCTGGCGGCGGGCCTGGGTCTGCACGGGTTCCTGCGGGATGGCCGCCGCCGCGGACGGATGGTCGGCGAGCGGTGCGAACCACTTTTCGGCCAGCTCCAGCATCCGCTCCTCCTCCATGTCGGCCGAGATCGACAGAATGGCGTTCGACGGGCGGTAGTGGGCGCGGTAGAAGGCCTCCACGTCCGCGAGCGTGGCTCCGGCGATATGGTCGGTCGTGAGGCCGATAGCCGCCCAGCGGTAGGGGTGGACCTTGTAGGAGAGCGCCCGCAGCAGCATCGTCTGGTCTCCGTAGGGCTGGTTGAGGTAACGCTGGCGGAACTCCTCGATCACCACCTTCTTCTCGGCTTCGAGTTTCGCGGGGGTGATGTCGAGTCCCTCCATGCGGTCGCTTTCGAGCCAGAGGGCCGTTTCGAGGTTGTCCTTCGGGAGCGTGATGTAGAAATCCGTGTAGTCGTTGTTGGTGAAGGCGTTGTTGTCCCCCGAAGCCATCTGTACCGGGAGGTCGAAATTCTCCACGGCGCGCGTTCCGCGGAACATCAGGTGTTCGAACAGGTGGGCGAATCCCGTGCGCGCGGGGTTTTCGTTGCGCGCGCCGACCTTGTAGAGGATATTCACGGCGGCGAGTTTCGACGCCCGGTCGCGGTTGACCACGACGGTCAGCCCGTTGGCGAGTATTTTTCTGGTGTATGGAATCATAATTGTGCAAAGGTACGAAAAAGTCCGGTGGCAGCAAACCCGGATCGCGAGCGGTTCCGTAAAACCTTCCGGTTGGTAAAGGGGGCGTTGCGACCCCGAAGGTAACGCGGGATAGATTCCGGCGCGCGTGGTTTTGCAAAACGTTCGGATTGATTTGATATTTGATGGAAGTGTCGTTGCGACACCGGGGGCAGTGAAAAAAGCAGCGGCGGGAAATACAAGTGACGCCTCATTGTTCGGAAAATGGATTCGGTGACTATGAAGAAGTTTGGGATAGGAATCCATCGCTCCCGCCGCTGCATGACCGGTACATCGGCAGAAACGAGAAGAGTGCTGCCGAGATCCTGGCTCCTGTGGCTCTGGTAAAGCCTGTAAACCCCTCACATCAGCGCGCACCCTTCGGGTACGATCCATTGTGGGTTTACAAAAAATTTACCAGATTTCAGGAGCCCCAATATAACCGTTTCAATAACGATATTTAAAGAACGAATGTAAACGTGTTTCCGAGGACAAAGTTAATAAAAAATCCCAGTTTGCGGCCAAAGTGTCCGAAAGTCCTATTCATAAACCTTATTTTAGGGGTTCCGGCCGGGCCGCGGGCCGCCCGGCCGCCGCGTGCTGTGTCCGGACGCTGGGCTTCCGCCTTCCCGCCGATGTGCCTGCCGGGTAATTCGCTATTGGTTAGCCAGTTCTGCAACTCGGTGATTTCCCGGCAGTTTGTTGTTAATCGAATAACAACCGGACTGTTAATGGATTCACATTTGAAATGTCAAAAAATAACACTTTTTTGAACAAAAGTAAGTGCGGATTCTCGGCTGAAATTGCTATATTTGCATCGCCCGTTTGTCGGGGCTATGCCTGAAATATCGGAAAAACACACAAATATCATCTAAATTTCAACTAAAATGGCAGAAAAGAAATTTATCACCTGTGATGGTAACTACGCTGCGGCCCATGTGGCTTACATGTTCTCGGAAGTCGCGGCCATCTATCCCATCACGCCGTCGTCGACGATGGCCGAACTCGTGGACGAGTGGGCCGCCCAGGGCCGTAAAAATATCTTCGGAGAGACCGTTAAAGTCGTTGAAATGCAGTCCGAGGCCGGAGCCGCAGGCGCCGTCCACGGATCGTTGCAGAGCGGCGCCCTGACCTCGACGTTCACCGCTTCGCAGGGCCTGCTGCTGATGATTCCCAACATGTACAAGATCTCCGGCGAACTGCTCCCGGGCGTGTTCCACGTTTCGGCGCGTGCGCTGGCCGCGCAGTCGCTGTCGATTTTCGGCGACCATCAGGACGTGATGGCGGCCCGTCAGACGGGTTTTGCCATGCTGGCCACCTCGTCGGTCCAGGAGGTCATGGACCTCGCCGGCGTCGCGCACCTCGTGTCGCTGAAGGCCCGCGTGCCTTTCCTGCACTTCTTCGACGGTTTCCGCACCTCGCACGAGATCCAGAAGATCGAACTGATCGACGAAGCCGCGCTGACGGCGATGCTCGACCGCGACGCCCTGAAGGAGTTCCGTGCCCGTGCTTTGAACCCCGAACATCCCGTGACCCGCGGTACGGCCCAGAACCCCGACATCTATTTCCAGACGCGCGAGGCTTCGAACAAGTTCTACGACGCCATTCCCGACATGGTGGCCGACACCATGAAGGAGATTTCGAAGATCACGGGACGCGACTACAAGCCGTTCGTCTACTACGGCGCGAAGGATGCCGAGAACGTGATCGTCGCGATGGGTTCGGTGACCGAGACCATCAAGGAGACGGTCGACTATCTGATGGCCAAGGGCGAGAAGGTGGGCGTCGTCACCGTGCACCTCTACCGTCCCTTCTCGGTGAAATACCTGATGGCGGTGCTTCCCGAGAGCGTGAAGCGTGTCTGCGTGCTCGACCGCACGAAGGAGCCTGGAGCCAACGGCGACCCGCTGTATATGGACGTCGTCGAGGCGTTCTCCGCCTGCCCGTGCGACCGCAAGCCGCTCGTCATCGGCGGCCGCTACGGCCTTTCGTCGAAGGACACCACTCCGGCGCAGATGCTGGCCGTGTTCGAGAACCTGAAGATGAACGAGCCGAAGAACCAGTTCACGGTGGGTATCGTCGACGACGTGACGTTCCGTTCGCTGCCCGTCGGCGAGGAGATTTCGCTCGCGAAGCCCGGCACGTTCGAGGGCCTCTTCTTCGGACTGGGCGCCGACGGCACGGTGGGCGCCAACAAGAACTCGATCAAGATCATCGGCGGCACGACCGACAAGTACTGCCAGGCCTATTTCTCCTACGACTCGAAGAAATCGGGCGGCTACACCTCGTCGCACCTGCGTTTCGGCGACCTGCCCATCACGTCGCCCTACCTGGTGACCACTCCCGACTTCGTGGCCTGCCACGTGCCTTCGTACGTCGACAAGTACGACGTGCTGAAGGGTCTGAAGACCGGCGGTTCGTTCCTCCTGAACTCGGTGCACGACGCCGAGACGACCTGCGCGACGCTGCCCGATCCCATGAAGGTCTACCTGGCCAAGAACAAGATCAACTTCTATATCATCAACGCCACGAAGATCGCCGCCGAACTGGGTCTGGGTTCGCGTACGAACACCATCATGCAGTCGGCCTTCTTCAAGATCGCCAATGTCATCCCGTTCGACAAGGCCGTCGAGGAGATGAAGAAAGCCATTCTGAAATCCTACGGCAAGAAGGGCGAGGACATCGTCAACATGAACTACGCGGCCGTCGACGCCGGCGGCAGCGCCGTCGTGAAGGTCGAGGTTCCGGCCGAGTGGGCGAATATCGTCGTGAAGGAGGAGGAGCACACGGTCGATGCCGCGCGTCCCGACTTCGTGAAGAAGATCGTCGATCCGATCAATGCCCTGAAAGGCGACCTGTTGCCCGTTTCGGCCTTTAACGGCCGCGAAGACGGCACGTGGGACAACGGCACGGCCGCTTATGAGAAGCGCGGCATCGCCGTCAGCGTTCCCGAGTGGAAGATCGAGAACTGTATCCAGTGCAACCAGTGCGCCTATGTCTGCCCCCACGCCGTGATCCGTCCGTTCCTCGCCACCGAGGAGGAGGCCGCCGCTTCGGGCGTGGAGTGGAAGCAGGGCCTCGGCGAGACCAAGGAGTACAAGTTCCGCATTCAGATTTCGCCGATGGACTGTACGGGCTGTTCGAACTGCGTCGACGTCTGCCCCGCCAAGGAGAAGGCGCTCGTGATGCGCCCGCTCGAGGAGCAGATGCCCCAGCAGAAAAATTGGGATTACATCACCAAGCATATCGGTTACAAGCAGGTCGTCGACAAGACCAAGTCGGTCAAGAACCTGCAGTTCGCACAGCCGCTGTTCGAGTTCTCGGGCGCCTGCGCTGGTTGCGGCGAGACCCCTTATATCAAGGCCATTTCACAGCTGTTCGGCGACAAGATGATGGTTGCCAACGCCACGGGCTGCACCTCGATCTACTCGGGTTCGGCTCCCTCGACGCCTTACTGCACCAACGCCGCCGGCCAGGGTCCCGCATGGGCCAACTCGCTCTTCGAGGACAACGCCGAGTTCGGTCTGGGTATGCATATCGGCGTGGAGAAGCTCCGCGACCGCATCCAGGAGACGATGGAGAAGGCCATCGCCAACTGCGAAAAGTGCTCCGACGAGCTGAAGGCCGTGATGAAGGAGTGGATCGAAAACCGCGCCTCGTCGGCCAAATCGGCCGAGGTTACGGCGCGCCTGCTCCCGTTGATGGAGGCCTGCGGCTGCGACTACTGCAAGGAGATTCTCGAACACAAGGACTGGCTCGTGAAGAAGTCGCAGTGGATCATCGGCGGCGACGGCTGGGGCTACGACATCGGTTACGGCGGCGTGGACCACGTGCTGGCTACGGGCCAGGACGTGAACATCCTGGTCGTGGACACCGAGGTTTACTCGAACACCGGCGGTCAGTCGTCGAAATCGACCCCCGTGGGCGCCGTTGCCAAGTTCGCATCGAGCGGCAAGCGCATCCGCAAGAAAGACCTCGGCGCGATGGCCATGACCTACGGTTATGTCTATGTGGCGCAGGTTTCGATCGGCGCTTCGCAGCAGCAGCTGTTCAACGTGCTGAAAGAGGCCGAGGCTTATCCCGGACCTTCGCTCGTGATCGCCTACGCTCCGTGTATCAACCACGGCATCAAGGGCGGCATGACTCGCACGCAGACCGTCGGCAAGGAGGCCGTAGCCTGCGGCTACTGGCACCTGTGGCACTACAATCCGCTGCTTGAGGAGCAGGGCAAGAACCCGTTCGTGCTCGATTCGAAAGAGCCGGATTGGTCGAAGTTCCGCGAATTCCTGCTGAAGGAGGTGCGCTACACCTCGCTCCAGAAGTCGTTCCCTGCCGAGGCCGACGAACTGTTCGCCGCTGCGGAGGAGAACGCCAAGTGGCGCTACAACGGCTACAAGCGCCTCGCGCAGATGGAGTACTAATCCCGTCTGTTCCTGCTGTAAAGGCCGCACCCCGATTCGGGGTGCGGCCTTTTTTGTTGAAACTCTGCGGCTTTCTCGTATAACGTCTGGATCGGCTCGTGATGAAATTCTGCTGTTTGGTGATGAATTTCCCCCCCCCGGTTGAATTTATTTGACCGCGATAGGGCGGGGTAGTAATTTTGCGGCACAAATTGAATTCCAAATACCTCACTGATTATGAAAAAGATTTTTACGCGTGCAGCGATGCTGTTGGCAGTTGTTGCGATGGCATCCGCTTTTACCGCATGTGACGACGGCGACGACGGCGGAAAGAAAAAGTTCGAGTCCGAGTTGATCGGCAGCTATCAGCCGACCCCTGTGACGCTGACCATTCCCGATGTGGTCGAGGAACCCTCGCCGTTTTATTTCCTGTTGTTGCCGACGTGGACCGATCCCGATAATATCCCGGGCATCGACTTGTCGGAGTCGATGGGTATGCCTGCCGGAAGCTGGATTATGCCGATGAATACGATTTGCGGCTTGATTCAGGCCATGGCCTCGAATATCGTTAAAGGCGGTTTGGTGCAGGTGGATCTTAAAGACGACGGATCGTTCGGTGCCCGGTATCACGGTCTGATCATCGGCGACGACGTCATTTCGTCGATTATGGATCCGAAATTCACCCCGGAGATCAGTTCGTTCCCGAGTGCCGAGACCGCGGAACTGCTGCCCGAAGGCGCTCTGGGATATTATACGAAGGATTCGCACTTCTATTTCACCATCAGCAAGGCGTTCCTCAAACAGGTTGGCGAGACTTCGGAAATGGGCGACCTGACGTCGGTTATCGACGGACTTCTTGCGGCTTACAAACTCGACATCGTCTCGACGGACGAATACTATGCTATTCCCTTGAAATACAGTGTTAAGGACGGTGTGACCAAGCTCTACGTCGACCGTGCGATGATTATGCCTTTCCTGCCCCTGCTCGAAGAGTTGTTCAAACTGTTGGGTGACGAGGCCTCGTTTATGGGTATCAGCCTCGGCGATATCGTCACGACGGTTCTCAATAACACGACGGAACTGGAGATTGCGCTTCCCTTGCAGCGACTCTGATCGGTAACAACCGGCTTATGGGCGGTCCGGATTTTCCGGACCGCTTTTTTCTGCCGCCGTATTGGAGGTCCGGATTATATTGCCTATATTTGTCTGACAAAAACCGACCCGAGATGAAGAAAAACTTTTTCCTGCTCGCCGCCGTGCTCCTCTGCGTTTGCGGCACGGCTTTCGGCTGGGGCAAGACCGGACACGATGCCATCGCCTACATTGCGGAATGCAACCTGACGCCCAGGGCGAAGAAAAACATCGGGAAGTACCTCGACGGCCGTTCGATCGTCTACTATGCCTCGTGGATGGACGCCGTGCGCGCTACGGAGCCTTACCGTGCCACTTCGAAATGGCACGGATTCGATGCCGACGCCGAATGCCGTTACGTGCCCCGTCCTGCCGAGGGCGACGCCGTGCTGGGCATCGAGGATGCGATGGAGAAACTCCGCGGCTACCGCCGTCAGGACGATTCGACGGTCCGTGTGGCGATCTGCTGCCTGGTGCACCTGGTGGGGGACATGCACTGCCCGACGCACGTCAAATATCCGTGGTACAGCAGTTTCAAGTTCGAACTCAACGGCCGGAAATGCGCTTTCCACGGCTTCTGGGACACCGAGGCGTTGGAACTCAACCACCGCTGGGGTTATGAGGACTACCGCTATCAGCTCGACCGCTGCCCGAAGTCCGAGCGCCGCGCCCTTGCCGCCGGCACGCCCCGCGAATGGGCCGCCGAGAACGCCCGCAACTGCCGCGTGATCTACGACTGGATCAAACCCGGCGACACGCTCGACAAAGCCCGGACGAGCGCCTACCTGATGACCGTACAGCCTCTTGCCGAGGCGCAGGTGCTGAAAGCCGGCTACCGTCTGGCGCGTATTTTGAATGAAATATTCGGTTAACAAACGTATTTTGAAATTATGAAAAAGATTTTTGCAGCCGCAGCGCTGCTTTTAGCCATGACCGCCTGCGGCGGATCGCAGAAAAAGGCTCTTCCGCTGGAGGGCACGACGTGGAAACTTGCCAAAATGGAGGCGATTCCCGCCAAGGCCATCGACGCCGAGGCCGATTTCTTCACCATGCAGTTCAGCGCCGCCGATACGCTCGTGTCGGGCCGCACCAACTGCAACCGTTTCTTCGGCAGGTACGAGCTGAAAGGTCAGAAGCTGGAGTTCGAAAACCTCGGCATGACCCGGATGGCCTGCCCCGAGATGCAGTATGAGGATGCCTTCGTGAAGATGCTCGACGAGGTGGACCGCTACGAGATCAAGGGTTCGGAGCTGAAATTCTACGACGACAAGAAGGTCGTTGCCGAATTCCGCGCCGTGCAGGACGCTGCGGCCAAGAAGAAATAAGTCGTATCCGGTCAGAATGACAAGCCCGCTTCCGACACACGGAAACGGGCTTGTCGTGTCTTGGCCGCGGGCTGCAGACGGCCCGTATGGGGTGTTATTCTCGGGAAGCGGATCCGGCCTCGAGCCGTTCGAAAAATTCCCGGAGCGGGATTCCGTAGTAGGCGCACAGATCGGCAAGCGTCGAGACCGAGATGTTTCCGCGTCCGGATTCGATCCGGCCGATGTTGATGTCGGTGTCGGTGAAGACCTGCTTCTGGGAGAGGTTGCGCGCATGACGCAGTTCGCGCAGTTGCGCGATCACGCCCCGGACCACCGGTTCGTTATATCGTTCGTTTTTCCGCCGCATGACGCAAAGGTACGTTAAATTCGGCAATTTCCGAAAGTCCGTCCGCTGCATCCTTCGCGGCTCTGTAAAAAAACACTCTTGCCGCCCGCTGCCCCGTATCCCCGCCTTTTGTTCTGCCGCTGCACCGGGCGTATTCCTCTCCGGCAAGTCCGCTTTTTGTCCGAATGAGTGCCGGATCGGTTTTATATGTATTCTGAAAAGAGTTCGATATTGTTCTGTTTGGTTCAAGGCGTTGCCGGAACGGAAATTTTGCCTATCTTTGTACAAATAAACAAGGGTAAACAACTCTTTATACCTCTAGCAAACTTAGGGAACCTCACCAGGAGGCTGTTTGAACCGGGTATGATTGTTGTCAGTCCTGTGTTATGCCTCGACCTTAGGGTTGGGGCAGGCACGGGCGCGGGACGACTTTCCGGTTCATGGCTCCCTAAGGCCAGCATTGAGAGGGTCCGACTCGCGCTTTTTTGTTGGGAACAAAGCCGCGCGGTCATTATTCCGGGGCGGCGTCCGGCCGTTGCACTACGGTCGGGATTTCAGAAGAAATCCCCGTGTCGTCGCCCCAGTTGGATTTTTGGGGCGGTGGCTGTGATTTAGGCGTCACAGACAACATTCTTCCTATGGGATTCCTGTTTTGCCGTTCGTTTCCGAACGACGGGTGTACAGAGGCGTCACAGGAGAGTTCTCCGACAGGATCCCATCCGCCGCCCCTTTCTTTTTCGGGGACGGGCCGACGGCCAATACGTCACTACATACTAAAGTTTCACCCGGCGGAAGGTTCCGTCCCCGATTGTTCTTGAGACAGGCACACGAAAAAAGCGGCTTCCCGGAGGAGACCGCTTTTTATCGTTTTCGTTGTTTTGTTTACTCGCTGAGCGGGGAAACGCTTACGTAAGATTTTCCTTCGCTCTTCTTGCAGAATTCTACCGTTCCGTCTACGAGTGCGAAGAGCGTGTGGTCCTTGCCCATGCCTACGTTTTCACCGGCGTTGTGCACCGTGCCGCGCTGGCGAACGATGATGTTGCCCGCCTTTGCGAACTGACCGCCGAACAGTTTGATGCCGAGCCGCTTGCTTTCCGACTCGCGGCCGTTCTTCGAACTACCTACACCTTTCTTGTGTGCCATGTTGATTCAGTTTTTAAAGGTTATGCAACGATTTCCTCGACGAGAATCTGCGTCAGGTACTGGCGGTGTCCGTTGCACTTCTGGTAGCCCGTGCGACGTTTCTTTTTGAACACCAGAACCTTGTCATCCTTCAGATGCTTCAGGATCTTGCACTTCACTGCGGCGCCTTTCACTACAGGTGCGCCGACTTTAACCTGACCGTCGTTGTCTGTGAGCAGGACTTTGTCGAAACTTACGGACGAATTTTCTTCGCCCTGAAGACGGTGGACATAAAGTTTCCGACCTTTTTCAGCTTTAAATTGCTGACCTGCAATCTCTACTATAACGTACATTTAAGTCGATTATGTATTTGAACATAAATTCGGAGTGCAAATATACGCATATTTATCTTATAAACAACACAACCTGCAATTTTTTTTTGTCCCGGCGCGCCTCTGGCACGGTTTTGGGCGCGGCAGACGCTGCCGGCAAAGCCGGCGGAAGGACATGCACCGAATATTGATTGTTTCCGACGAGGAGTTCCTGCGCGACGTGATCCGGCTTTCGCTCGCCGACATGCAGGCCGACGTGCGTTGCGCATCGGACGTATCCGACATGCAGCGCATGGCCCGGCGCATGCTGTTCGATCTGGTGATTGTCGTGGGGACTTCGGCCTTCTTCTCGGGCTGCGACGTGGTGCGCACGCTGCGCCCCGCCGGCCTCAAACGGCCGCTGGTCTATGTCGTGGCGTGGCAGCACGCCGAACAGACCGTGCTGAGCCTGCTGGAGTGCGGCGTCGACCAGTACATGACCTTTCCCGTAAGCCTCCAGCGATTGCGGACGAAGATCGCCAACGCCTTGAACCGACAGTTATGACCGAAACGCTTCTGATTCTCTATACGGCGCTTGCGGCGGCCGGGACATTCGTCCTGCTGTCGCTGCTCGGCGCGGCCGGACTCCGCGCCCGGAGGCGGCGCAGCCGCGACGCCGTTCTGCGCACGAAATACCTGCGTATCGTGATGCTTTACCTGCTCGCAGGCGAGGGGCCTGCGCCGCGTTTTCCCATGATCCGCCGCGTCGGCGCCCGGCTGCTTCTCGCCGAGACCATCGCCGGACTGGCCGACGTCACCTACGGACTGGACGCCGCGCCCCTGCGGCGCATCGTCGCGGAGTACGGACTCGATGACTGGCTGCTCCGCCGCACGGCCCGCTCCCGGGCCTACCGCCGGGCGCGCTGCCTGCTGCTGCTCTCGCGCCTGCCCGCCGGCGCTGCGGCGGGGGAGCGCGCCGCGCGTTATGCCGCGAGCCGCAACCGTTACGTGCGTTTCCAGTCGCTGATGGTGCGGCTTGCCGCCGACCCTTCGACGGCCCTGCGGCTGATGGCCGAATACCCCGATCCCTTTTCGGCCTGCGAAGTGGGGGAGATCATGGCCGTCCTGCGGCGCGGAATGCTGCCGATCGCCTACGAACCCCTCATCGGGTCGCCGAGCCGCAACCTGCGGATCGTGGGGCTGAACATCGTGCGGCAGTTCGGTATCGAGGAGGCCGAGCGGCTCCTGCTGCGCATCGTGTCCGGGGACGAAAACCCGGAGCTGGTGCGCGAGGCGCTCTATACGCTCTGCGCCCTGCGCCGTCCGCTGACGCGGCGGGCCGTTTCCGGGCGGCTGTCGGCCATGTCCCCCGCCGAACGCAAGGCCCTGCTGCGCTACGTCGTCGCCGAGGGTTATTCCCCGGGACCGCTCCGGCGGCTGCTCGACGAGCGCGAGCGGCCCTATTGCGAATCGCTCGTGCAAACCTATAAACGCAGCCTGGCATGAAGCTGATCCTTCTCCTGCTGTTCGCTGCGACGGCGGCATGCGTGGGCGCGCTGCTGCTGCTCATCTCCCGTGCCCGTGACAAACGGCTGTTGCTGAACGCCGTGCGCAGGGCTTCCAGCGACGCTCCCGACGGTATCGGCATCTCGGTCCTGTGCAGCGGCGTGACGAATGCGGCGCAGATCGAAAATCTCCTCTCCCCCGAATACTCGCGGTACGAGGTGATCGTGGTGCTCGACGCCCGTCGTCACGCCGCGGAATTTGCCGCACTGGTGGCGCGCTACCGCATGATCCGTGTCGAGTGGGCCTGTTCGGGCGAACTCGAAGTCTCGGGCGTCCGTGCGCTGGGGCGTTCGCGCAGGCGGTGTTTCCGGCGGCTGGTGCTCGTCGACCGGGCCTGGGATTCGGAGGCGGGCGATTTCGATGCCGCGGCGTCGGTGGCCGCCTACGACTACCTGCTGCCCGTCCGCACAGGATGCTTCCTGCTGCCCGGGACCGTCGAGCGGCTCGTCGCCGAACTGGGCGAAGGCCGGCCGGGGAGCCTCGACCTCATACGCTCGCCCCTGGGCGAACCTGCCGCCTTGTTGAGCCGCGAGGCGGTGGTCGCGGCCGGCGGTTTCGGGATGCGCCCGCTGCGCGGGATTCCCCGCGGCCGGAGGAGGAGGTTGTGGGAACCCCTGCTGGCCGCGCCGCGCTCCGGGACCCGGATGCCGGGGTGGCTGCGCGGACTGGCTGCGGCGGCGCTTGCCGCGGCCTTCGTCGCCGCTGCGGCAGCGGGGTGGTGGACAGCCGCCGCCGCACTCGCGACCCTTGCGCTGGTCTGGGCCGGCGGGGAGTATGCCGCGCGGCTTGCGGGCGGCGCGGTCCCTTGGGTCCCGGGCAACCTCACGGCATGGAGCCGCCTTTTCAGACATTATTAAGGCACTGAAAATTTTTCGATATCATAAATTCTTGTTACCTTTACCATGGCAATAAAAATTACCGATCCCAAAATACGAGTTACGATGATTAACGACAAGGTGAGAATGTATCTGCTGCCGCCGCTGTTCAATGCGGCAGTCAGAGCCGGAGCCTCGATCATGCACGTTTACAAGAATCTCGACGATTACGACATAAGCCTCAAAGACGATAAAACCCCGATCACGCTGGCCGACCGCGTCGCGCACAAGACCATCCGCGAATACCTCGGTCCCACACGCATCCCGATCCTTTCGGAGGAGGGTCGGGAGATGGGCTACGACGAACGCCGCAACTGGGAGCTGTACTGGCTGGTCGATCCGCTGGACGGCACGGTCGAATTTATCAAAGGCAACAACGAATTTACGGTCAACATCGCCCTGATGGAGAACAACGTCTGCATGGGGGCGGTTATTTATGTTCCCTATTTCGAAAAGATGTACATTGCGGGCCGCGATTCGGGTTCGTACCTCAAGGAGCATATCGCGCCGGACGCCGCTGCGGAGTATACCTACGACGAGATCGTCCGCAATTGGACGCCGCTGCCGCTGGCCGGGGAGGCGCACCACGCTCATCCGCGCGTGGCCCTTTCGCGTTCGCACCAGACGCCCGAGACCCGGGAGCATGTCGCCCGCCTTCGCGAGCGGCATCCCGACCTGGAGATCGTCGAGCAGGGCAGTTCCTATAAGTTCTGCCTGCTGGCCGAAGGCCGCGTCGACTACTACGTCCGCACGACGCACACCTACGAGTGGGACACGGCGGCGGGGGAGCTGATTCTCGCCGAGGCCGGCGGCAGCACCCGCACGCTTCCCGACAGCCGGGAACTGCTCTACAACGAGGAGGACCTCCGCAACCCGTGGTTCGTCTGCCGGTCGAAGTTCTGCAAGCTGTAAAAAAGTAGAGAGGAGCGCCGCTCCTCTCTATTTTCGCTTTTCCGTCCGGGGTTCCTCGATGTCGCAGGCTCCGCAGTTGCCCGAGCAGCCTGCGGGCTGGCTGCCGGAGCAGTCGGCCCCGCCGTCCGCCTCGCGCGTCTCGTGCACGGCGCATTTGATGCCGAGTTTCTGCATATTCTTATTGGTCGAGATCTCCGAGTCGATGTTGTGACCCTTGATCATCAGCGTGAGGGACATGCCCAGTACGAACAGCCCGACGGCGAGGATGGCGCAAAGCAGGACGATTAACCACGTTGGCATAGGATTCCGTTTTTTTACTACCCGAAATTTGGGGTTTCGGGGACAAATGTATACATTTGTAAGATAAATTGCAAAAATGTTGCCCGAATGTTCCGGGCCGACATATTGTGCTGACTAAACAGACGCAACTATGAAAATCGTGATAGCGGGTGCCGGCGAGATGGGCAGTCACCTGGCCCGGATGCTCAGCGGCAACGGCCACGACATCACCATCATCGACAGCGACCAGAAACTGCTCTCCGAGGTGGGCAGCCTGGCCGACGTGATCACCGTCGAGGGCGACTCGACGACCTTCGCCGTGCTGCGCAAGGCTTCGGTGCGCAAGTGCGACCTGTTCATCGCCGTCAACCACGAGGAGAACGACAACGTCGTGGCGGCGATGCTGGCCAAGAAGCTCGGCGCGCGGAAATCCATCGCCCGCATCGACAACAACGAATACCTCGAACCCAACAACAAGGAGATGTTCATCGACATGGGCATCGACTACCTGTTCTACCCCGAGAAGGTGGCGGCCCGCGAGGTGATCAACCTGCTGGGACACACCTCGACCACGGAGTACGTCGATTTTTCGAGCGGCAAGCTTTCGCTCGTGGTTTTCCGCCTCGAACCGGCCTCGCCGCTGGTGGGGGAGGTGCTCACGGGTTTCGACGACGACCAGGCTCCGTTGAGCTACCGCACGGTGGCCATCACGCGCGGCGGGCAGACGATCATTCCGCGCGAGGGCGAACAGTTCATGGAGGGCGACGTGATCTACGTCATCGCCCGCCAGGACGCCGTGCGTGAGGTGATGGAGTTTTCGGGCCAGTCGAACATCGAGATCAAGAACATGATGATCCTCGGCGGTTCGCGCATCGGCATCCGCATCGCCACCGAGCTGCAGGACGAGGTGAACATCAAACTGATCGACTATAACGCCGAGAAGGCCTACCGGCTGGCCGAGACGCTCGACAAGACGCTGATCATCAACGAGGACGGCCGCAACACCGAGGCGATGATGGAGGAGGGGCTTTCGAACATGGACGCCTTCGTGGCCGTGACGGGGCGCAGCGAGACCAACATCCTGGCGGCGATGCTGGCCAAGCGCATGGGGGTCAAGAAGGTGATCGCCGAGGTCGAGAATCTCAATTACATTAACCTCGCCGAGTCGATCGGCATCGACACGATCATCAACAAGAAGCTGGTGACCGCGTCGAACATTTTCCGCTTCACGATGTCGACCGACGTGCAGGCCATCAAGTGCCTGACGGGGAGCGACGCCGAGGTGCTGGAATTCATCGTCAAGCCCAACTCCCCGGCCACGAAGGCGCGGATCAAGGACCTCGGGCTGCCGGAGGATACGATCATCGGCGGCATCGTCCGCGGCGACAAGGTTTTCATCGCCGTCGACAACATGGAAATAATCCCCTACGACCGTGTGGTGGTCTTCGCCATGCCGGGTTCGGTGGGGAAGGTGGGGTATTATTTTAATTAGCGTAATGTCCTTTCGAAACATACTTCTCAAAGCCTGGTTCTCGCAGCGCGAGCGGGCCATCGACCGTTTTCGCCGCCGTCCTGCCGAGACGCAGGCGCGGATGTTCCGGCAGCTGCTGCGCCGGGGGCGCTTCACGGAGTTCGGCGACCGCTACGATTTGCGGCACATCCGTTCGGTGGAGCGGTTCCAGTCGCAGGTGGAGACGTTCGACTACGAGACCTTCAAGCCCTATATCGAACGGATGATGGAGGGCGTGCGGAGCGTCACGGCCCCGGGGCGTGTGTCGCTGTTCGCCCGTTCGTCGGGCACGACTTCCGACAGGAGCAAATACATCCCCGTGACGATGGAGTCGCTGTGGTGGAACCATACGCTGGGCATGCGCGACGTGGCGACGGTCTTTTCGGCCAACAACCCCAGGACCCGTGTCTTCGAGGGCAAGACCCTGACGCTCGGCGGCTCGTGCAGCCGCGAGGGTCGCAACCTGGTCGGGGACCTTTCGGCGCTGCTGATCCACGAGACGACCTTCTGGAGCGGGTGGTTCCGGGCGCCGAAGGTCGAGACGGCGATCATCCCCGATTTCGATGAGAAATGCGCCGCCATCTGCCGCGAATGCGTCGGCGAACCGATCACGGCCTTTGCGGGCGTTCCGTCGTGGAACCTCGCGCTGATGCGCCGGGTGCTGGAGTATACGGGTAAGAAAAATCTGCTGGAGGTGTGGCCCGGGCTGGAGATGTTCGCCCACGGGGGCGTGGAGTTTGCGCCCTACCGGACGACGTTCGAGGAGCTGATTCCTTCGGAGAGGATGAAATACATGGAGACCTATAACGCGTCGGAGGGATTTTTCGCCATGGCCGACGATCCGTCGCGCAGCGACATGCTGCTGATGCTGGATTACGGGACCTTCTTCGAGTTCCGCAGCGGGACGCAGATCGTGCCGCTCGAAGGCGTGGAGTGCGGAAAGGTCTACGCCGTGCTGATCACGTCGAACAACGGCCTGTGGCGTTACGAGATCGGCGACACGGTGGAATTTACCTCGACGAACCCCTACCGCATCCGCTTTGCGGGGCGCACACGGCAGTATATCAACGTTTTCGGCGAGGAACTGATCGTCGACAACGCCGAACGCGCGCTGCTGGCCGCCTGCCGGAAGACGGGGGCCGTCGTGAGCGAATACAGCGTCGCGCCGTGCTACATGTCGCTCCGCGAACGGGGCGCACACGAATGGATCGTGGAGTTCGAACGCGAGCCGGACAGCCTCGAACGCTTCGCCGGGACGCTCGACGGGGAGCTGCGGGCCGTCAATTCGGACTACGACGCCAAGCGGCGGACCACGCTCGAACGCCAGCGCCTGACGGTCGTGGAGCGCGGGCGGTTCCTCGCGTGGATGCGCGCGCGCGGTAAGAACAAGGTTCCGCGGCTGGTCAACGACCGCCGTGTGGCCGACGACATTTTGAAAGTTGAAAGTTGAAAATTTCGGCAGACTTTTCCGCCCGCATTTCGGTCGAAATCCCGGCCGCGCTGCGACAAGTCCTCTCCGAGGGCCGTTTAAGAAACGGCTTTTGGGAATGGAAGCGTGGAATTGAGTCCGAGTGCAGTAGCCTTACATCGCCCCTGAATCCCGGCTTTTAGCCGGGGAGGGTCAGACCTGTAGACGACGCCGGAGGCGGCGGGCATACAAGGGTCGGAGGCGAGAAAACGATTGAAAATATAAAACCCTATACCACTATGTACATAGCCATAGCCGGAAATATCGGGAGCGGCAAGACGACGCTTACCCAGATCCTTACGAAGCGTTACGACGCCAAGTGCTACCTCGAGGAGTGCGACAACCCCTATATCGGCGACTTCTACGAGGACATGAACCGCTGGGCGTTCAACCTTCAGATTTCGTTCCTTGGGAGCCGCATCCAGCAGACGATGGACATGATCTCCGGCTGCAAGTCGGGGGTGATTTTCCAGGACCGCACGATCTACGAGGATGCGCACATCTTCGCCGACAACCTGCATGAAATGGGGCTGATGGCCACGCGCGACATCGAGACCTACATGAAGATTTTCCGGCTGGTGACGACGCTCATCCCCAAACCCGACCTGCTGATCTACCTCAAGGCGAGCGTTCCGACGCTCATTTCGCAGATCCGCAAGCGCGGCCGCGAGTACGAGATGAACATCGACGAACTGTACCTCAAGCGGCTGAACAACAAATACAACCACTGGATCGACAACATCTACGAGGGCGAGGTGCTCGTCGTGGACAAGGACCACGAGGATTTCGTCTCGAACCCCGCGGTGCTGGAACGGATCTGCGCGCGTCTCGACGCGCTCAAAGCCAGGGAATAGCGCATGACGCTGCCTGCGAAATTCGTGGAACGGGTCCTGCGCGACCTCGGTGAGACGGAGGGCGCGGCCCTCTGCGCGGCGCTCGACGCGGAGCCGCCGGTGTCGGTGCGGCTGAACCCGGCGAAGACCGGAACGGATACGGCTTCCGCCGGACCTGATACCGGGTTTTCTGCTCTGGAGGCCATTGGACTTCCCGCTTCGGAGACCGCCGGGCTTTCCGCTTTGGAGATCGCCGGGCGCGTGCCGTGGAACCGCGACGGGCGTTACCTCGCCGTGCGCCCGCCCTTCACGCTCGATCCCGATTTCCATGCCGGAGCCTACTACGTCCAGGAGGCTTCGTCGCAGTTCGTGGGGCACCTGCTCGCTGCGGTCCGTACCGAAGGGGCGCGTATCCTCGACCTGTGTGCGGCTCCGGGCGGCAAGACGACGCTCTATGCGTCGCTGGCCGGACCCGACGGGCTGGTCGTCGCCAACGAGATCGACCGCCGCCGCGCCTCGGTGCTGGCGGACAACGTGCGCAAGTGGGGCACGGGCAACGTGGCCGTCACGACCTGCGAGCCGCGTGCGCTGGGCGATTTCGAGGCGTGGTTCGACGTGGTGGCCGTCGATGCCCCCTGCTCGGGCGAGGGGATGTTCCGCAAGGACCCCGACGCCCGCGGCGAGTGGAGCGAAGGCAACGTGAGACAATGCGCCGTGCGGCAGGACGAAATCCTGCGCGAGGCGTGGCGGGCGCTGCGGCCGGGCGGCACGCTCGTGTACAGCACCTGCACGTTCAACCGCGACGAGGACGAAGGTGCGCTGGAGCGGATGGCGGCGTGGGCCGGCGACGAGATCGCCGAGTCGGAAGAAACGGCTGTGGAAGATGCGTGGGGCATCGTCTGCGGTCGTGTCGGAGCGTTCCGTACGTTCCGGTTCTATCCCCACCGGACCTGCGGCGAAGGGTTCTTCGCCGCCGTGGCCCGCAAGTCGTTCGACACCGGGGGCCGCGTGCGTACGCCGAAGGCGCGTCGCACGGTATTTGCGGCCGTGGACCGGAAGACCGCCGGCGAACTGGCCCGCTGGGTGCGGGACCCCGACGGGATGCGCTTCGCCGCGGTGGCCGACACCTGCTATGCGTGGTACGCCGCGCAGACGGATGCGGTCCGCCTGCTCTCCGGGGCGCTGCCCGTGATCTATTCGGGCGTGGCGCTGGGGCAGGTCTTCAAGGGCGTGTTGAAACCCGATCCCGCGCTGGCCTTTTTCGACGGACTCTGCCGCGGGGCGTTGCCCGTTGCAGAGCTGGACGAAGCGGAGGCGCTGCGCTTCCTGCGCCGGCAGGACGTCGCCGCCGGGGGACTGGCCGAGGGGATGAACCTCGTGTGCTCGCGGGGACATGCGCTGGGATTCGCCAAGCGGATCGGCGCACGGGTGAATAACCTCTATCCCAACTCATTGCGAATTATAAAACGATAGATATGGCCGATAAACTTTTTTATTCGATGGGCGAGGTGGCCGAGATGTTCGACGTCAATACGTCGCTGATCCGCCATTGGGAGTCGCAGTTCAGCATTCTCCGCCCCAAGCGCAACAAGAAAGGCAACCGCCTCTTCTCGCCGGAGGACGTCGAGAATCTCAAGATGATCTACCACTTGGTCAAGGAGCGCGGCATGACGCTCGAAGGGGCCAAGAAGGCGCTCCGGAAAGCGCCCTCCGAGAGCGGTGTGGACCGTGACGCCGAGCTGATGGAGCGGTTGCAGCGTATCCGCGCCCTGCTGGTCGAGGTCCGTGAGGACCTGAAAGCCGGGGAGGGTGAGATCGTGGCGGCTTCGGATGCCGATATGGCCGATGCCGATGCTTCCGCCGCTGCCGCCGCTGAAACGCCCGTGCGCCGCCGCCGGGCCAAGGCCGTGGTGAAGATCGCCGAGCCGTCGGACGCCGCCGGGGACGCTGCCGGGGATGCCGCCGCGCAGCCTGCCGTCAAACGCACCGTCCGCAAGCCCCGCCGCAAGAAGGAGGAGGTCGAAAACAAGGAGCTGTTCGCCTTCTACGAGCAGTCGTTGTTTTAGGGATTGTTCGTAAAGACGCTCCCGATCCGTGGGGGTATTATGTCGCGAAGCGGCGTTTAAGATTCCGCATTATCGTTCGGAGCGGAAACGGACCGGCTTGAGCCCCGAGTGCCCGGAGCGGAAGGCTGTAAAGGCCTGATCTTACTGCGCCCGCTCAACGAGGGGCGTGGGCCGGTCCCGCGGAGAACGACATGCGGATGGTTTTGGACACCTTTTGCCCCCAAAAGGTGTGAAAAGAGGACCGCGGTGTACCGCGATGAAAAACGATATAAATTATACGTTATGACTATCAAACAGATAACCGATGTCATCGAACGCTTTGCCCCGCTTGAATGGCAGGAATCGTATGACAATGCGGGACTTATCGTCGGCCGCCCCGACGACGAGGTGCACAAGGCCCTGCTGGCCGTGGACGTTACGGAGGAGGTGCTGGACGAGGCCGAAGCCGAAGGGTGCGATCTGGTGATCACGCACCATCCGATCGTCTTCCGCGCGCTCAAGCGGTTCAATTCGGCCGATCCCGTCGAGCGGTGCGTCGAGCGGGCCATCCGCAGCCGGATCGCGCTCTACGCCTGCCACACCAACCTCGACAGCGCCCCCGGGGGCATGAGCTGGCGGCTGGCCGAAATGCTGGGCGTGGGGAACCTCCGGGTCCTCCAGCCTTCGGAGGCCGGGGACGGCGCGGGGTTCGGCGCCGTGGGCGAATTGCCGGAAATGGTTGATACCTTGGAATTTATGCGGATCATTCAACGGCGGCTTGAGGTAAGCGTCGTACGGTACAGTGACATAGCCACATCCGAGGTGCGCCGCGTGGCGGTCTGCACCGGGGCCGGGGCCTCGCTGATCGGCGAAGCACGCCGCGCCGGGGCCGACATCTACATCACCGCCGACATGAAGTACAACGACTTCATGACGCCCGATAAGGCCCTCACAGTAGCGGATATAGGCCATTTCGAAAGCGAATATTGCGCAATTCAATTAATATTTGATATTTTATCGAAAAATTTATGTACCTTTGCGGTTCGCAAGAGTGAACGCTCGCGCAATCCGGTAAACTATCTGGTTTAAGTCTAAACTATAAAGACAATATATGGCAACGCAAAAGAAGACGGCCGACGTCGATTATTCGATGCAGGAGAAGATCATGGCGCTCTATGAGCTGCAGAAGATCGACAGCAAAATCGACGAAATCAACAAGGTGAAAGGTGAACTGCCTCTCGAGGTTCAGGATCTCGAGGATGAGATGGCCGGGATGAAAACCCGCATCGAACACATCAACGCCGAGATCGAGGAGCTGAATACGCTGACCAAGCAGCGCAAGCGCGAGGTGGACCAGGCTAAAATCATGATCGGCAACTACAAGGAGCAGCAGAACAACGTGCGCAACAACCGCGAGTTCGACGCCATCACCAAGGAGATCGAGTATCAGGAACTCGAAATCGAGCTGGCCGAGAAGCGCCTGAAGGAGTATTCCGCCGGCGTGAAGGCCAAGAAACTCCAGCTGGAGGAGGCCGAGAACCTCTCCACGGAGCGCGCTGCCGATCTCGCGGCCAAAAAGGCCGAACTGGAGGGCATCGAGGCCGAGACGGCTCCGCTGGTGGCGGAATACGCCGTGCAGGGCGAGCGCGTCAAGGAGAAGATCGACGAACGCCTGCTGTCGGCTTACGACCGCATCCGCCGCAACGTCCGCAACGGACTGGCGGTGGTGACCGTCAAGCGCGACGCCTGCGGGGGCTGCTTCAACCGCATCCCGCCCCAGCGTCAGGTGGACATCCGCCAGGGCAAGAAGATCATTATCTGCGAATACTGCGGACGCATTCTCGTCGCCGATCCCGACGAAGCGCAGGAATAGAGACGATACGAACAGCGAAAAGGCTCCCGGATTTTCCGGGAGCCTTTTCGCTGTTTTTAAATATTTTCGTAAATGCGGAAATGTTAATTTATTAACATTGAAAATCTTTCCGACTTTTGCAAATAATCCTTAACTTTGCAAAGTCGTAATTTCCGGACTTAAATTACTCGCATGAAAATAGCCATAGCTCAGCTGAATTACACGATCGGAGACGTGGACGGCAATGCCTCGAAGATCATCGACTCCATTCACAAAGCGAAATCGCAGTGCGCCGATCTGGTGATTTTTGCCGAGCAGGCCGTGAGCGGAACCCCTGCCTTCGACCTGCTGCGTAAGACGACCTTCCTCGAACTCTGCGAGGACGCCCTGGTCGAAATCGCCTCCTGCTGCGACGGCATCGCCGCCATCGTCGGTCTTCCGATCCTCACGGCGGACGGCACGATCAGCGCCGCGGCGCTGATCCAGGACCGCAAGGTGCTGCGTTACATCGGCAAGAAATACATCACGGCGCGTCGTGAAATGGGTTTCCTGGTTCCGTCGAAAGGCTATGAATACGCCACGATCAAGGGCCACAAATGCGCGATCATCGTGGGCGACGATTTGAGCCGCGAGCGTGACTTCGACCAGTCGGTCGAGACGGTCATTTCGATTAACGCCCGCAAATACGGCAAGGGAACCATGACCTACCGCTACGAGATGATGCGCAACCTGGCTTTCGTCGAGAGCAAGAACCTCGTGCTGGTCAATCAGGTGGGCGGTTCGACCGATATCGTTTACGACGGTACGTCGGGCGCGCTGAACAGCCGCGGAGAACTGGTGCTGATGATGAAGAATTTCGAGGAGGATTTCCGGATTTTCGACACCGACGCCGAAGCGGTGCCGATCACGATCCCCTCGACCTACAACGACCGCACGCGCCTGGTCTACGAGGCGGCCCGCTGCGGACTGCGGGATTTCTTCCGCAAGAACGGCTACCGGAAGGCCTCGATCGGCCTTTCGGGCGGCATCGACTCGGCCGTGGTGGCCTCGATCGCCGCCGATGCGCTGGGGGCGGAGAATGTCCGCGCGCTGCTGATGCCCTCGCCCTTCTCGTCCCACGAGTCGGTGGAGGACGCCAAGGAGCTGGCGCGCAACCTCGGCATCGAATACAACGTCATTCCGATCTCGGAAATCTATACCAGCGTGGTGAACACCCTCAAGCCGGTCATCGGCGGCACGGAGTTCGACGCCACGGAGGAGAATATCCAGACGCGCATCCGCACGGTGCTGCTGATGGCCCTCCAGAACAAGACGGACTACATCCTGCTGAACTCCTCGAACAAGAGCGAGAACGCGCTGGGTCTCTGCACCCTGTACGGCGACACGGCGGGCGCTTTCAGCCCCACGGGCGACCTCTACAAGAGCGAAATGTACGACGTGGCACGCTATATCAACCGGACGCAGGGCAACCCGATTCCCGAAAGCATCCTGACCAAGGAACCTTCGTCGGAACTGCATCCCGGGCAGAAGGACAGCGACATTCTGCCGCCCTACGAGGTGGTGGACGCCATCCTGTTCCGCATGATCGAGGAGGGGCAGCACCGCGAGGAGATCGTCAATGCGGGCTTCGACTCGGAGGTGGTGGAGAAGATCCACGCCATGATCATGCGCAACGAGAAGAAACGTTACCAGTTCCCGCCCGTGCTGCGGCTCTCGTCGTGCACGTTCGGACACGAGCGGCTGATGCCCCTCACCAATAAATACGGAGATTAGGGCGTGGCGGATTTGATCGAACACAGCGGCGTGGTGGAACGTACGGAGCGCGACACGGTCTATGTGCGGATCACCTCCCGGAGCGCCTGCGGAACCTGCAAGGCCCGCCAGGCGTGCGGCCTGGCCGAGGCGCAGGACAAGATCGTCGCCGTGGCGACCCCCGAGGCCGGGCAGTATGCCGTCGGCGGGGAGGTGATGGTCGGCGTGCGGCGGAGTGCCGGCGTACGCGCCGTCGTGCTGGCGTATGTCGGTGCGCTGGCCGTCCTGCTGGCCGTTCTGGCCGGGACGATCGCCGTCGCCGGGTGGAGCGAAGGTGCGGGCGCCCTCGCCGCTATTGCGGGCGTGGGCGTTTATTATTTCGTGCTGTGGCTCTTCCGGCGGAAAATCGAACACACAATTCAATTTACAATAACAAAAATCTGATGGAAGTATTACTTTACACGATCCTGACGCTGTGTGCGCTGGGAGTGCTCTCGGCGGTAATCCTCTATTTCGTGGCGCAGAAGTTCCGCGTCGAGGAGGACCCGCGGATCGACGAGGTGGAGAAGATGCTCCCCGGGGCCAACTGCGGCGGCTGCGGATTCGCCGGATGCCGGGGACTGGCCGATGCGCTCGTGAAGCGTGACGACATCTCGGCGCTCTTCTGCCCCGTGGGCGGCGGCGAGACGATGAAGTCCGTGGCCGCGTACCTCGGAAAAGCCGCTGCCGAAAAGCAGCCCGAGGTGGCGACCGTCCGCTGCGGCGGCACGTGCGAGAAGCGTCCCCGCACCAACGAGTACAACGGGGCCAAGTCGTGTGCCGTGGCTGCGTCGCTCTACGTGGGCGAGACGGGCTGCGCGTTCGGCTGTCTCGGCTTCGGCGACTGCGTTGCGGTCTGCACCTTCGACGCTATTCACATCAACCCGGAAACGGGGCTTCCGGAGGTCGACGCCGACAAGTGCACGGCCTGCGGCGCCTGCGTGAAGGCGTGTCCGAAAATGATCATCGAATTGCGGAAGAAATGGCCCAAGAACCGCGCGGTCTACGTGTCGTGCGTGTCGAAGGATAAGGGAGCCGTGGTGATGAAGGCCTGCAAGGCAGGGTGTATCGGCTGCGGCAAGTGTGTGAAAGTATGCGCTTTCGACGCCATCACCGTGGAGAACAACCTCGCCTACATCGACCCGCAGAAGTGCAAACTCTGCCGCAAGTGTGTGAACGAATGTCCCACGGGAGCCATCCGGCTCGTCGGCATGGACCCGCTGCCCAAAGCCCCGAAGGCCGCTCCGGCAGCCCCCGCCGCTCCGAAGGCCGAAGCGGCTCCGAAAACTGAATCCGCACCCGCCGCTCCGAAGGCCGAATCCGTTCCGGCTCCCGCTGCGCCGAAGGCCGAAACGGCTCCCAAGGCCGAAGCCACGCCTGCTGCTAACAAAGAATCGTAAAAAAGGAATTCCAACTATGAAGACATTTCCAATGGGCGGAGTCCATCCGTCGGAAAATAAGCTGAGCTGCGCCAAGCCGATCGAGGTACTGCCGCTGCCCGACGTGGTGACGATTCCCCTCGCACAGCACATCGGTGCCCCGGCAGTAGCCAAGGTCGCCAAAGGCGACAAGGTGCTCACGGGCCAGCTCATCGCCGAAGCCGGCAGTTTCATGTCGGCCAACATTCACTCCCCGGTGTCGGGTACGGTGACGGCTGTCGATATGGCCGTCAACGGCCAGGGTCTGCGCCAGATGATGATCACCATCAAGCGCGAGGGCGACGACTGGGTCGAGGGCATCGACCGTTCGGACGCGCTGGTGAAGGTCTGCCCCTTCTCGGCGCAGGAGATCATCGCCAAGATCAAGGACGCCGGCATCGTCGGCATGGGCGGCGCGACGTTCCCCACGCACGTGAAACTTTCGGTGCCTCCCGGAAAGAAGGCCGAAGTCGTCATCATCAACGGTGTGGAGTGCGAGCCGTACCTCACTTCCGACCACCGCACGATGCTGGAGCACGGCGAGGAGCTGGTGATGGGCGTCACGATCCTGATGAAGGCTGTGGGCGTCGGGAAGGCGTGCATCGGTATCGAGAACAACAAGCCCGACGCCATTGCGCACCTTCGGCGGATCGTGGCCGGGTATTCGGGCATCGAGGTCGTGCCTCTGAAGGTGATGTATCCGCAGGGCGGTGAGAAACAGCTGATCGCGGCCGTCACGGGACGTCAGGTCCCGCCTCCGCCCGCACTGCCGATCGACGTGGGAGCCGTGGTGTGCAACGCCTCGACGGCATTGGCGGTCTACCAGGCCGTGCTGAAGAACAAACCGCTGATCGAGCGCGTGGTGACCGTCACCGGCAAGAGCGTGAAGGAGCCGAAGAACCTGCTGACCCGTATGGGGACGCCGGTCTCGGCGCTGCTGGAGGCCGCGGGAGGCCTTCCCGAGGATGCCGGCAAGGTGATCAACGGCGGTCCGATGATGGGCCGGGCGATGGTCAACCTCGACTCGCCCGTGACGAAGGGCTGCTCGGGAATCACCGTCATGTCGGGCCGCGACGCACAGCGCCGCGAGGCGACGCAGTGCATCAAGTGCGCCAAGTGCGTCTCCGCCTGCCCGATGGGACTGGAACCCTATTACCTCTCGAAGATGACCCAGAAGAAGGGCTGGGACGAACTGGAAACGCTGATGATCACCTCGTGCATCGAGTGCGGCTGCTGCCAGTCGACGTGTCCGGCCTATCTGCCGCTGCTGGACTGGGTGCGCCTCGGCAAGCAGACCGTGATGGGCCTGATCCGCGCACGAGCCGCCGCAGCACCTAAAAAGTAAATGAAAAAACAGTATAGATATGGCTAATAAACTCATTGTGGCTCCCGCACCCCATGTGCAGACGGCCCAGTCGACGACCCGGATCATGCGCGATGTCGTGATCGCGCTGATGCCCGCGCTGGTCGTGTCGACGGTGGTCTTCGGACTGGACGTGCTGCGCGTTACGGCCCTTTCCGTGGTGTCGTGCGTGGTGATCGAGTACCTGATTCAGAAATTCATGGTCCGCGGCGCGACCACCGTCGGCAACTGGTCGGCCGTGGTGACCGGCGTGCTGCTCGCCTTCAACCTCCCGGCGTCGATTCCCTGGTGGATCGTCGTGATGGGCGCTTTCGTGGCCATCGCCGTCGCCAAGATGACCTTCGGCGGCCTGGGCAAGAACCCCTTCAACCCCGCGCTGGTGGGACGCGTGTTCCTGCTGATCGCCTATCCGGTGCAGATGACTACCTGGCCTCTGCCCGTGAACGGCTCGTTCGACGCCCTTTCGGGCGCCACGCCGCTGGCGGCCGTGAAAAACGGCGCGTGTCCCAATGTGCTCGACGTGCAGGATTTGGTGCTGGGCAACATTCCCGGTTCGCTGGGCGAGGTGGCCGCTGCGGCCTTGCTGTGCGGATTCGTCTACCTGCTGTGGCGGCGCGTCATTACGTGGCACATTCCCGTGACGGTGCTCGTGACGATGGCCGTGTTCGCCTTGGTCGTCGCGCTGGCGGGCGGCAAGACCGGAGCCTGGCTGTGGTCGGCTCCGCTGTTCCACGTGCTGGCGGGCGGTGCAATGCTCGGCGCGATCTTCATGGCCACGGACTATTCGACCTCGCCGATGACCGTCCGGGGCGGCGTGATCTTCGCCGTGGGAATCGGCCTGATCACCATGTGCATCCGTCTGTGGGGCGCCTATCCCGAGGGCATGTCGTTCGCGATACTCATCATGAACGCCTGCGTGCCCCTGATTAACAAGTATGTCAAACCCAAGCGCTTCGGCGTGAAATAGAGGAGGTGACAGCATGAAAAGTACACTTTTGAACATGACGGCCGTCCTCTTCGGCATCACACTCGTGGCTTCGGCCGGAGTGGGCTTCGTCAATATGATTACCGTGGAGCCGATCGCGGCGGCCAAGGAGGCCGCGACGCTGGCAGCCCTGAACGAGGTGCTTCCCGCGTTCGACGCCACGACGACCGAGGAACTGACCATCGACGACATGCCGATCACGGTCTACACGGCGACGGCCGGGGGCAGCGTGAGCGGCTATGCCGTGCAGTCGATGACCAAGCAGGGCTTCGGCGGCGTGGTGCGCCTGATGGTGGGCTTCACGCCCGAGGGCGAAGTCGTGAACGTCAACGTGTTGGAGCAGACCGAGACCCCGGGTCTCGGCACCAAGATGGCCGACGAAGGCAACGTCCTGCTCGGCAGCGTCAAGGGGCAGAAGCTCGAAGAGAAGAAACTTGTGGACGGCCGACTGGCCGTGAAGAAGGACGGCGGCGACGTCGACGCGCTGACCGCCGCGACGATTTCGTCGCGCGCCTATGTCGACGCGATCAACCGTGCATGGATGGCTTACAAGAGCGTGGCGACAGGCGAAGCCCCGACGGACGTGGCATCCGGAGCGACGACGGCCGCCGCCGAACAAACCAACGAGCCTGCGGCTCAGGAAGGAGGTCAAAATGAATAAACTGCAAATTATATCGAGCGGTATCGTCAGGAACAACCCGACGTTCGTGCTGGTGCTGGGCATGTGCCCCACGCTGGGTACGACGACTTCGGCCGAAAACGGCATGGGCATGGGGCTGGCGACGATGGCCGTGCTGATCATGTCGAACCTCGTGATTTCGCTGATCAAGAACATCATTCCCGACAAGGTCCGCATCCCGGCGTTCATCGTCGTGATCGCCTCGTTCGTGACCATTATCCAGATGCTGATGCAGGCCTATGTGCCGGCGCTGTACGGCGCGCTGGGCGTCTTCATCCCGCTGATCGTGGTGAACTGCATCATCCTCGGCCGTGCCGAGGCCTTCGCGTCGAAGAACTCCCCGCTGGATTCGATCCTCGACGGCGTGGGCATCGGCCTGGGCTTCACGCTGGCGCTGACTGTGATCGGTGCCGTGCGCGAGATCCTGGGCAGCGGCGCCATCTTCGGCGTCAGCCTCGGCTTTGCGGACGTCGCGCCGCTGATCTTCGTGCTGGCCCCGGGAGCGTTCCTGGTGCTGGGCTATCTGATGGTATTGTTTAACAAATTAGCCAAGAAATAGTTATGGAGCTTTCCTATTTTGCAATCATCATTGGCGCCATCTTCGTCAACAACGTCGTGCTGGCGCAGTTCCTCGGCATCTGCCCCTTTCTGGGCGTGTCGTCGAAAGTCGAGACTTCGCTGGGCATGGGAGCTGCCGTAACCTTCGTGATGGCTATTGCGGCCGTCGTGGCGTGGCTGATTCAGACCTATGTGCTCGTGCCGCTGGACATCGTCTACATGCAGACGATCGTCTTCATCCTCGTGATCGCGGCCCTCGTGCAGATGGTCGAGATCATGCTCAAGAAGCTCTCGCCGTCGCTCTATCAGGCGTTGGGCATCTTCCTGCCCCTGATCACCACCAACTGCGCCGTGCTGGGCGTCGCGATCCTGATGATCCAGAAGGAGTTCAACCTGTTGCAGAGCGTCACTTATTCGGTGGCCACGGCCCTCGGTTTCGCCCTCGCGCTGGTGCTCTTCGCAGGTATCCGCGAGCGTCTCGATTTCGAGGACGTGCCCAAGGCGTTCAAGGGCATTCCCATCGCGCTGATCACGGCCGGGATTCTGGCCATGGCGTTTATGGGATTCTCCGGTCTGGTTTGATTTCCGATTTGTAAGCGGCTATTTCCGCACATCCCTCGAACGGGGCGAATGGAATGTACTTGAGGTACTATCCATCCGCCCCGTTCTTCACGATATACGGAACTCTCCGGCTTAAAATCAAAAATCTGTTTCACGATGCACGGCATCTGCACCGCACTGATTGGAAAACGGGTTCGGGGCCGGGGCCGGTGCGCATGCTGTCCCCGGTTGCGGCCGGATTCAGTTGAATTCGATGAGGAGATGCGTCGCCCAGAAAGGATCGGGGGCTTCGCCCGGCAGGGGAAGGGGAGGGGCGAGTTCCCCGGGAAAGAGCGTGCGCAGGGCATACCCGGCCTCCCCGGTGCGTTCGAGGATCAGTTGGCAGGCTCCGGTGGAGATCGTGCGGGAGGTGCGGACCGTGCGGACAGGGCATCCGTTGCGCAGGATGTTGCGAACAGCAGCCCGCTCGGCGGGCGTCAGCTCCGCGTCTGCTGCCAGTCCGCTCGTTCCGACGGGTGCGTCGTAGCGGAACGACAGGCGCACCCGGCCGTCGGTTCCGGGGTGCAGGGCGGTGAAAGATTCGGGGAAATCCCGTTGCAGCCGTGCGACGGCTTCCTGCGGAGAAAGGGCGAAAGTGCGGAGGAATTTGGACCCGGGCATGCGTAGCTGGCCGTCGATCGCCTCGTCGGTAAATCCCGCCCGGCGCAGGCTGTCGCGCAGGGCTTCGTCCGCCGTTTCGAAATGGGTCAGGACGTGAAAAAGCGTTTCGGGCGAATAGGATATTCGTTCCATCTCCGATCAGGATTTGTTGCGCCGGTAATGCCAGACGGAGATGCTTGTGATCACGATTGCGGAGAGCAGGAGCGCGGCGAAAATCCGGAACGGGGTCGTGCCGCTTTCCCAGCCGAAATAATCCTTGACCAGCGACGCGCCGTCGTAGGTCGCCGAGCAGACGGTCAGCATCGTCAGAAAGAGGATAAGGCCCGCCAGCCGCCGCTCCGAGTTCTTTTCGAGGCGTTCGGCCTCCTGTTCGAGGTGGCGGTGCAGTTGTTCGCGCTCGGTGGCGATGTCCAGCCCGGTGTCGATGGCCCGGTAGATGAGCTGCGGCAGGAAGTTGTAGGAGATGTTCGAGAAGGCGTACCAATGCTCCTGCTCCTTCATTTTGTGGAGCAGCCGGATGGACTTCCGGTCGTTGGCGGCCGAGCGGAATTGCCGGTTGACGACGAAGAGCAGCGTCTTCTGGTAAAGCGCATGGATGTAGATCAGCCGGAAATAGCTGTTGGGCCATACCCACATCTGTGCGGCCGTGCGGCCTTTTGCAACCACGGTGAAACTGTCGACCAGCGCCAGCGCTTTCCAGTTGCGGAATGCCGAAATCGTGTGGGTGCGGATGATCCGGTCGTAATATTCCTGGGAGGGGGAATATTCGTGTTTGTGGTCGGCGACGCAGCCGACGGGGCTCAAGGTTCCCAGTTCAAAGAGCAGTTCGTCCGAGAAGTCGTCCAAAATGAAGATCTGGAAACATTTCAGCTTGTTGCCGGTGAGGGTCAGGCCGGAGAAATGTCCCTGACGCGGGGATTCGGCCGACGGCCGGGGAGGGCACAGCCGCAGGATCTCTTCCAGCAGGGCGAGGTACTCCGGGGCGTCGATCTGCGATTTCATAATCCCCTGCTCTGCGATCTCATAGCAGGAGGTCTCGCGCAGGATGCCGTGTGCGGCGATCAGCGTGTCGAGCGTCGTTTCAGGCTCTTCGGCGATCTCCATGGCGAAAAGGCAGATGTCGTAGGGGAAGAAGAAGAGGTGGAACCGGCACAGTCTGAAGGCGTATTCCGCGGCGGGGAGCTTTGGGTGGCGCAGCGTGCAGAGCCGGTCGGTTTCCAGGGTCAGGTGCGCCGTGTCGGCATAGACCGCCCCCGAGGTCTGTCCGTCGACCTGCATGAGCGAATCAATGAAACTCTCGTAATAGATGCTGCTGAGCCGTTCGTAGGCCTCGCGGGTCAGGGGTTTTTCCGCCTGCCACCGCTGGTCGGCGGCCTGCACTTCGGAGGCCCGTCCGACGGCGGCGAGGTGGCCGCAGAAAAAGGTATGCGCGTAATGCAGTTTGTTATCCATGGAGCGTTGTGGGTTAAAGCAGGGTTACTCGGACGAAGGGATGGCGCCGCTTCGGGTCCCCGGGGTTTTCGATGCGGACGACCGTCACCTCGGATATGGTTGCGCCGGGCTGCGGGATAAACTGGCCGACGCCCGTGAAGAAAAGTTTCATGTCGGCCTTGGAGATCGTGGCTTCGATCCCGGTGTCCCCGAGCAGGACGACGACGCTCTCGTCCGAGGAGCGCCGCACCGTGGCCGGATAACCGCTCCCGACGCCGGGCGTGTGTTTGAGGAAGGGATCGCCGACGGTCTGTCTGTGGCCCAGCAGCAGGCCGCCTTCCGCGGGCGAGAGGTGCAGTATCCGGCATGAAACCTTCTCGCCGCGCTTCCAGACACCGTGCCACTGGTCGCAGTACTGCCACATGATCTCGGAGCAGTGGAGGAAGCCGACGGCTCCGCCGCAGCGCATCAGGTAGCCGCCTGCGGTCGTCCCCAGCACCGTGCAGGAGAGCGTGTCGCCGGTCTCGCAGGTCAGCAGCGGGTTGGGGGTCAGCACGCAGGCGTTGAGCGTCGTGTACTTTGTCTTGCCGATGATCTCTTCGCCCGTGATGACGGCGTTGATCCGGTCGCCCGGCTGGCACGGCACGTCGGTCGGACGGTTCCAGTAGAATTCCGAGGACCGGATCGCCGCGTCGTAGAGCCTGCCCCGTTTGGGGAACGTGCAGAACACGTGATGCGCCGTGGCCTTGACCACGGTGCACTGCACGCGGGAGCCGACGGCCAGGTCGTTGTTGGCCGTGGGCGTGAGCGAGAATGCGATCTGCCGCTTCGTGAAACGGATGGAGGAGACGTACACCGTTAGTTTCGCATCGGCCCGGATGTTCATGGCCCTGATCTGCGCTTCGCTGACCGGGAGCATGCCGACGAGTCCGTTGACCCGGACGAGGCACATCGTCCCGGACTGGCTCTGCACCGTGCCTTCCGCCTTCTGCCCCACGCTGAACGTGAGCAGCGGATCGTGCGTTACGGCGCGCTGCGAAACGCAGAAGGCGCGTTTGACCTTGTCCACCGACAGTACGCGGACTTTGACCTCGTCGCCGCATTCGGGCGCGTGTCCCGGTAAAACCTCCTCCCGGGGCATCGAGAGGTAGAGTTCCCCGCAGCGGAGCACACAGACCGTCCTATCGCCCCCGGCCATCGTGGCTTTCACGATGTCGCCGTTGCGGAGCCTGGCCTGCTCGAACGGGTCGGTTGCGGCACGGGTTCCGATCGAGACGCAGATCATGCGCGCCTCGGGGTCGATGCGTTCCACGACGGCCTCCTCGCAGCGCGAGCCGATCGGGTAGAGCGCGAGTTCGGTCGCCGGCTGCCAGAAAAGGCTCTCGGCGCACACCCGGTAGAAAAGATCCCCGTCGCGCAGCAACAGTCCGAAACGCGGCGACCGGAAGCAGATTTCGCCCGAAACCCGGTCGCCCGGCCGCACCGGGATCTCCGACCAGTCGTTGTAGCGCTGCTGCACGCGGAGTGTCAGCGTCCGCGTTTCGGGGTCGGCGGCTTCGACGACCATCGTCAGCTGCTCGCGCACCGCGTAGAGCATCTTGGCGTTGGCAATCGGGAAGAGGCTGGCCCGTTCGAGCGGAACCCGGCAGTAGATGCCCCGGAAGCAGACCGTGATCGCCTTGACGGCCACGTGGACCACTTCGGCGACGTCGACCGTGCCTGCGGTACAGCTGTCGAACTGCGAATAGTCGCTGACCAGCTCGGCCGATACCGTGAGCGCATTGGCCTTTTCGTCGATGCCCGTCACGCGCATCCGGATCAGCTGGCCCGGTACGTAACGCTGGCTGGGGTTCTCGTTCTCCCGGAATCCGGCATCGGCGTCGGACAGGAAGGCGCGGTAGCCTTCGTATTCGGCCCACAGGCCCGCGTCGGCCCGTTCCGTCACGGTGAACCAGAGCCATTCGCCGGGGCGGAACCGGATCTCTTCCCCGGACAGCTCTTCGCAGCGGCGGGTGAGCCGGATTTTCCGTTGCCCGGGGTCGATGGAGAGAATCCGGGCGCGGAGCGCGTCGCCTGCCTTGTAGCTGCGGTGGATGTCGCCTGCGAACTCCGTATGGGCGATGTAGCACGGATACCCGCTGCAATTCACGTAGATGCCCTGCGGTACGGTCTGCATGACGGTTCCCCGGACCAGATCGCCCTCCGCAAAGGGCATCTCCTGCAGGAACGGGTTGGGCAGAAGTTCCCGGACGCTGAATTTCAGGATGCGGTTCTCCCGGTCGAACCGTTTGACTTTCACCCGGAGGGTGTCGCCGTCGCGGTAGTTTTCCCTGATGCGGAAAACCGGCAGCCAGCTCAACTCCTCGCGGCGCAGGGTCACGACGATTCCGTGGTAGTTGACGAAGAGGGCCGAATCCATCACATAATCCGCCTCCACTTCGATCGTGTCGCCCTCCGCAATCCGGATGCCTTCCCAGTCGGGCGTATATTCGTCTTCGGGCAGCCGGAACGCCAGGCTTCGTTTGTCGGGATCGACCGCCGTTACCTCCGCTTCGATCTCGCGGCCGGGACGGAAGAAGTTGGCGAGGTTTTCGACGCCGCTCCAGACGGCGGCGTCGAGTGTGAGCCGTCCGGCATAATCGTAATAGGATACTTCGGCGGCGAACTCCTGCGGGATGAATTTGCGCAGCGTCACGTCGAGTTTCTCGCCCGGCCGGATGTCGTCGAGTGACCGCGTGTCGTCGACCATGTCGCGCAGGCTCGCCTTGAAAGTCAGTTTGCGCGGCATCAGGTCGGTGACCACCGCTTCGATCTCTTCGCCCGGACGGTAGGCCGCCGCCGAACGCCCGGCGCGCTCCCAGGCCAGGTCGCGGGCGAAGATCACGCCGCGCAGCGCCGGCATTTCGACGCTCTCGACGGCGAGTTGTTCGGGCATTTTCCGCGCCGCGGTCCGCACGTCGGTGATCCGGAAGCGGTGCGCCTCGCCGATGCGCAGCGGCATGTTCGCCGGGGGAATGCCTTCGGCATAGCGGAGGCTCAGCGTGAGGGCGAGGTTTTCGTAGTCGATCCGCAGGATCACCGCCGAGAGCCGCTGACCCGGAACGAACGTCGCGGAAGGTTCGCCCCATGCCAGTTCCCCGCGCGGTACGATGCCGGTATAACCGGCCGCCTCGACTGTGAGCGTTCGGTCGTCCCCGACCGAAACGACCGAGCATTCCACCGTGCCGTACTGCCGGAATCCGGCTTCCACCCACGGGCGGGGCAGGATTTTCACGAGCGAGAAGCGAAGGCGTCCCTGCTCCCGGTCGATGACTTTGCAACAGACGGCCACCCGGTCGCCCGGAACGAGTGTCGAACCCAGTCCCGGGGCGAGGTCTTCGATCAGGCCGGCATAGCCGGCATATTCGGCCGCAGTCCTCTCCCCGCAGTGCCCGACGACCTCGGCGACGACCGTACCGTTGTGCGGTACCGGGCAGTAGAGCCACGGATTGGGTTGCAGCCGGCGGATGCTGAGCCGCGGAACTCCGGCTGTTTCCAGCCGTTCGACCACCGCTTCGATCTCCCCGCCCGCCGCATAGCGGGTCGGCAGGTAACGCTCGCCCAGCCGGAAGGGCGGGGTCCAGGTCGTATCGCCGAGAAGTACCGATGCCTCCGTGTCGTTGCACTTCACCACCATGAGCTTCTCGGTGATGCGCGTGATCCGGGCGGAGAGACGCGCTCCCGCGACGAACGGAACGGAGGCCCCGGCCAGCAGTCGCCGCCGGCTGAAGCGGCAGAGGCCGCGGGCGGCGTCGTAATCCAGATTGCAGACCCACAGTTTTTCGCCTTCGTCGTAGAGCGAGCAGGCCGAGTCGACGATTCCCCAGATGATCTCCTCCCTGGGGATGAATCCGAAGCACCCTTCGCCCGGACAGAAGACATGGATGCCCTCTTCGGTGCAGCGCTTCACCTCGACTTCGGCCCCGGCTCCGTTGCGGAATGCGTCGGAGAGTTGCGGGCGCGGTTCCGTCAGCAGCCGGCGTTTTCCGGCGTCGAACCCGGCGACATAAAGCCGGAAATGGCCGTCTGCCGGCAGCTCGTCGGCTGCGACGGAATCCAGCCACGGCTTTCCGGCGAGGATCGCCGTGTCGCGGGGCGAAAGCCGCAGGTCGATTCCTTCGTAACGCACGATGGCCGATCCTGCGTCGAAGGCGACGAACTGCGTTTCGATGAAGGATTCGGGGACGATACGGAGCGATTTCCACGGATCGGGGATCAGGGTGCGACGGTCGAACAGCAGACAGCCGCGTTTGAAGTCGTAGGCCGCGGCCCGCGCCTCCAGACGGTCGCCGGGTGCGAGGCGGGAAGTTTCCGGCGCACTCCATGTGGCGCGTTCGAAGGGAAGCATGCCGCGGATGCCGTCGGCGGTTTCGACCCGGTATTCGGCCTTTTCCCGGCCGAGGACGGTGATGTCGAATCGGCGGCCGACCATCGGACGGCAGTCCTCGTGGTCGGGCGAACCGACGTAGAGGCGCTGGCTGCGGCGGTCGATGCCCTCGATGCGCACGCGGCGGAGTTCTCCCGGGTGGAAGAGCGCGTCGGGCTGCACGTCGCCGCAGGCTCCGGCGACGAACGCGCGGGCCATTTCGCGGGAGCAGACGCCCAGCCGTCCCCCGACATCGAAACGCACCTCTGCCGCCGAGGTTTCCACGACTTTCGCATCCACCACATCGCCTTCGGCGATCGGGACGGTCCAAGGATCGGGCAGCACGGCCTTGCGGCTGAACTGGGCCACCCGCTTCGTGCGGTTGATGAAGATGAGCTGCGCCTCGATCCGTTCGCCTTCGGCGAATGCGCCCTCGGCGCTCGGCGGGGTGATCCATCCGATGCGTTCGCGGGTAATTTCGCCGATGATTCCGTCCAGGGCGACCATGACGGCCATGCGGTCGCTCCGCAGCACCGTTACCTCATACTTCGCGCCGACCCGGTAGTTTATCCCGTTCCACGGCGATTCGGTGCCGCCGGTTCCGCTCAGGAACAGCACCCGGGCCTCGGGGTCGAACTTCATGATCTGGACCCGGAGCCGGTCGCCCGTTCTGTAACGGTTCATTCCGCTCTGGAAGTTGAACCACGAGACATTGTATTTCAGCACCTCGCCCACGATGCCGTCGGCATTTACGAGCAGGTTGCCGTTCGGCAGCACCGCCGCGACGGTTCCCTCCGTCGTGTCGCCCTCCCGGTGGGGGTAGGCCGGCCAGGGGTCTTCGAGCAGCGCCTTCCGGCTGAAGACCAGCTCTCCGCTCTCCGCGTCGGCCCGCAGGACGAGCGCTTCGACCTGCATGCCCGGGCGGTAGGCCGAGCGGTCGACGATCCGGGACGAATTCCAGTCGAGCTCGTCGTTCGGAATATAGCCGATCACGTCGCGGTGCGTCACGATCATCCGGTCGGGGCGTATTTCGGCGATGACCGGGTAGCAGCGGTCGCCTTCGCGCAGTCCGGCCTGCGCCCAGAGGGTCTCCCTGTCGTAGAGCAGGCGGACCCGGCGCACGCCGTCGCGCTCTTCGGCGCGCACGCGGATCCGGCTGCCGTGGCGGAGCAGGCACTCGGTGACGTAATCGGGCATTTCGGGCCGCTCCAGTTCGATTTCGAGCAGCCGTTCCTGCTGCAAGGCCCACAGTTTGCCCGCCCCGGCGGCGTGGGCCACCACCTGAAGGTCGTATTCGGTTCCCGATTCGAGGCAGTCCGGAACGGCGTCGTAATCCGTGCTGAAACACTCCAGCACCGCCTCCGACGGAGAGAAATGCGAGACGAACGCCTCGACCGTTTCGCCAGCCTCGGGCCGGCGGGCGGTATGGGGTTTCAGGATGCCGAAAACCCGGTCGTAGCCGATCCGGATTCCGTCCTCCCGAACGTCGCACACCTCCACCCGGATCCGCTTCCCCTCGGCGATGCCGGAGAGTGAGTCCCAGGGGTTGACCGGCGGCTGTGCCAGCCGGAAAAAGGTCTTTCCGTCCGACTGGCTGACCCGGATGGCGATCCGCTCGCCGGGCGAGAAGGCGATGTTGCGGGCCATCGGGAAGGAGTAGCTGCCGACGGGAAGGAAGCCGAACACCTCGCCGGCCCGCCAGAGGATGCGTCCGGCCTGCTCGTCCTCGAAGAGCACTTCGGCGTCGAGCGTCAGACCGTCGTCGAGGGTCCGGATACGTTCGACGATCAGGCTTTTGAACTGGAACTTCGGGTCGCCGTGTTCGAAAAAACCGCAGACGCGCACTTCGGTTTCGAGCGTGTGTTCCCGGAGATAACCGGTCAGCGAGAAGGGCAGCTCCTGCGGGTGGAGGTGGAACGAGCACGCGCGTCCGTCGATCGTGGTTCGAATCTCCGTCGTGTCGGGGATTTCCGTCGGGGTGATTTCGCAGCGGAGGATGTCGCCTTCCGTCAGCCCGTAATCGACCGTTTTGTCGAGCAGCTCGAACAGGAAATGGCGCAGCTTGTCGTTGCGCCTGATCATCTTCACCCGCAGCGGCTGGTTCGGGTGGTAGACCCCGTTGCGGAAGCGTTCCGTGCAGTTGGGGACCGAGTTCCTGTCGACCGTGTGGACCTCGCCGCGATAGCGTACGGAGAGTCCGTTGCGGGTTATGCTGTTGACCTGGACCGTCACCGTGTCCCCGACGTCGAGCGTCAGCGCGTCGAAGGCCACCGGGGTGTCGTCCGCTACGGGGTCGAACGTATAGCGGACCCGGCCCGATTTCTCGTCGAGGGTTTTCGAAAGGAGCTTCGCCGGGATTTTCATGCCGCGGCGGTAGGTGGCGGCGATCTCGCCGCTGCGGAAACGCTCGTCGTAGTTCGGGAACGACTTCTTGTGGATCAGGCCGTCGTTTCCGCCGAAGGTGACGAACAGTCCGAAATCGACCGCCCGGTTGACATAGACATCGAAGCATTCGCCTTCCGCGGCCTCGACGGGCGCAGGACGCACCGGATTCAGGCAGACCGGTTCGTCGACATTGGTTTTCAGCCGGTTGAAGTCCGTATAGTCCCAGCATTGCGCTTCGATCCGCTCGCCCGCCAGCAGATGGAAAAGGTGCTCGCCCGTGCAGTTCTTCGGGTTGAGCGTGAAGTGGCAGCTGTTGCCCGGGGCGTAGACCCGGAAGCGTCTGCCCGAAGGGGCCGGGGAGGTCAGCTCGCTTCGCAGCCGCTCCACGTCCGCCGCGGCCAGTCCGACTTCGAGTGTCGTACGTTCGCGGATCGAGGCGATGAGCTGGTCGAACGACTGCTGCACGGCCTGCTGCTGCGAAACCGCGTCGTGCCAGGGGGTCGCCCCGGCGGCGATCTCCACCTCGACGAAGGCTCCGTCGGCATAGCGCGCCGCGTCCGCGTCGGAGACGGCGATCAGCTGGTCGAATCCGCAGTCGAGGTAGCGGCGGCCGCCGACGCTGCACACGCGCCCCAGCAATCGGTCGGCAGGGGCGGCGGTACGGATGGGTTGCAGGGAATTCCTATTCTCCATGTGCGTTTTCGGTTGAAGGGGTTTGTGCCGGGTCGGGGGTCAGGTGGAGATACCACTTGCCCTTGACGATGAAGAAGGAACACGGGGTTCCCTTTTCCCAGGCGGAAATGACCGACCACCGCTGGTTCGACGTGTCGTAGAGCGTGATGGTCACCTGCGACCGGGGAAGGCGCTTGTCGTCGGATGCCACGGTGAGTTCGAACAGCGTCATGCCGCTCGCGGCGTCCTGTCGGGTGACTTTGTCCGCGATGCGGCCCCGGTAAGAGGGCGCTGTGCCCGCATACTGCACCTTGTCGGCCATCATCGTTTTGTCGGCGTTGCGCCGCCGCTTGTAGAGCAGGTTCTCCGTGGCGAAGAAGGTAACCCGGTCGCCGGGCTGGAGCGCCTCGTCGTCCCGCATCGGGTAGTAGTAGTCCTCCGTTTCGTTCTCCACGGAGATAAAGGCGTCGCGGCGTTCGTTGTAATAGACCACCACTCCCGTCTTGCACCCCATGCAGGGCTGCCGCGGAATGTCCCGCAGCAGGCGGATGCGGTGGTTTTTCTCGAAGAGGACATGGCTGTCGGCCTCGTAGCCGGGAGCCGAAAAACCCGCCTCCGTGTCGCAGGTGCAGGCCGTGGTCTTGTGCAGCGGCGAATAGACGGTCAGCCCCTGAGCGTTGTCCTGGGAGACGATGCGGCAAACGTCGAAAACCTGACCGCAGGTCTTCATCCGGCAGATTTGTTCGAAGAACTTTTCGTTGTCGAGCAGCAGGTAGGAACGGCTCTTGGCCACGAAAAAGTCGATGATCTGTTCGTTTATGATCGTGACCGTATGGGCCATTTCGCTGCTGACGACGTCGCAGATGTCCGCGTGGTAGCGTTCGGGACGGCCGTATGCGATCAGCGGGAAGATCACCCCGAATCCCACCTGCTCGGGTTCCGTGCCGGACTCCCCGCGGCGGAAGAAATGGACGCTTCCCGTATTGAGGATGCGCGGAACCACGCCCGTTTCGGTTTCCACGCCCAGGCACAGGTACTCCACGCCGTCCAGTATTTCGGTGACCGGGTTGCGGGGGCGGCACATGATTTTGGTGTCGTCGAGCGAAAGCCATAGTTTGTCGATTCCGGTCAGCGGCCGGACGATCCGGATCCGGTTGCTGCCCGCCTTGTTATAGCCCAGCGAATGGATTTTGTACAGCGTCTTGTCGACCTTGGGAATGTCGATCGTGTTGACGACCGGCATCAGGATTTCCACCCGGAGCCGGTTTGCGGCGTAGTATGCCGCGGCGTCCGCCTTCGCGCCGCCCGGGAAATCGACGACCGCCAGCCGCCCGTAACCCGTTCGCCGAACGGCGTTGCCCGCCTGGTAAAGTTCCATCTGTGTCCGTCGTCCGCCGCACGACAAGGTGATCCGGGCCGCCTGCGACACCGCCCGGATGAAGTTGTCGCAATCGACCGCCTCTTCTCCGGCACACCACACGAGAAGCGTGCCCGTCCGTTCCCCGGCGGTGAGGTTCCGGAAGCCGAACAGGATGCCGGGGAACTCTTCGAATCCGATTTCACCCGATTCCGGAAAGCGCAGTTCGGCGCGCAGTTCGAGTTCGACGCACCACTGCACCGGCTGCGGCGCCTGCCGGATGCACAGGTGAGCCGTCGAACCGGGGGCGCGCAGGTAAAGCCCTTTGGCAAGCGGCACACCCGAGTCGGGCACGAGGAAGCGGGCTTCGCGGCCCTCCAGGTCGATTCCCGCACAGCAGACGTTGACCAGCATGGTGGAGGGGCCCCGTGATTCGCCGGTGAACGAGAGCTGCGCGGGCTGCATTTCGTGCTTCAGCGTGATGGCGAGCGAACCTTTGGCCGGAACGGCGGATTGCCCGTCGGCAAGCTCCAGCTCCAGAAGCGACAGTTTGGAATTGGGCTCGTAATACTCCGCCGATTCGAGGCGCAGGCTGAGTTTCCCGACCCGGAAATCGTCCCTCCCGGCGATGTAGCGGTCGCAGACCGCCCGGTCGCGGATCCGGGCCACGAAATCCTCGTGGAATATGCGCAGGATGAACGTGGTGCGGTTCGAGAGGCAGAAGATATAGGGGATATGCTCGGTCGAACCGTCGGGGAGCGTATGGCGGAGCGTTCCCGACGGTTTCAGGTCCCATTTGACGGACGAGCGCAGGGTGAGTTCCGCGAAGCCCTGCTGCATCTTGCATCCCGCCACGAACCGGCAGGCGGCCGACTGGTTCTTCGTCCACAGACGGACGCCTGCGCCGGCGTAGCGGTCGGCGTTCATCAGTTTGTCGGTGATCACCATGGCCTTGCGGCCGGCGTATCCGAAGAGGATGTAGGGGGTCTCCGGGGCTTTGAGGGGAGCCTGGGTGATCGGCTGGAACAGACGGTGGCTGCGGTAACGGTTCTCCGGGCGCGTGCGCCGGTCGATGACGACCGGCTCGGACCGGTCGCCGTCGCGGAAAAAGGTGATTTCGCCCGTGAAGCGGGGAAGGCCGCAGGCCGCATCGCGGCGGAGCGTAAGGACGCGGTGGCAGATGAGCGGGGCGCTCACGGCGAAACGCAGGCTGCACTCCGCCGATCCGATCCGCACGCCGGTTCCGGCTTCGGCCAATGCGTGCAGCCAGGCGATCTCCGCCGTATCGTAGCGGGTCACCGAAATCTCCTTGTTGCTGGCCGAGGCCGCATAGGCGAGCTCCGTCCCGTCCGGCGCGACGATCTTCCCCGAGACGGGTAGCAGCGAGCCGTCGCGGCTGCTCAAACTGAAGGTCTCGCCCCGGGCGTCGACGTATCCGTCGGCCTCCACGCGGTAGAACCTTCGCGTGTCGTCGGTCCGGATACACGCCGTCAGCCCTTCGAACGGGGTGTCCGCATCCTTGATCGCGAGCCGTATACGCTCTGCGTTCACGTCGAAAATGCGGTAGATCAGCCCGTCGTCCGACTCCTCGCTGCGCGTCTCCTGTGTCAGGTAGTCGTAGATTTCGTTGTCGTAGCGCCTGCGGGCCTCCTCGACCGGAATCTTTTCCAGCGGGAAAGCGTCCAGCAGTTCCGAGAGGTTGCCGGGGGAGATCCCCTTGCGGCCCGTACCTTCGAAAAGGAACTGCATCATATTGCGCGAGAAACGGTTGCGGAAGATGTAGTAGCGGAAGAGGTAAAGCGCCATCTGTTCCCGGTAGAGCAGCAGTCCGAAGAAGCGCTCGGTGAACATGAACGCGGCCAGCCGCTCGTCGTCGTAGTTGCGCACCAGTTTGCGCAGCTGCGACCATCCGATCTTCGTCCGGGAGCGTTCCGCCGCGGGGAGGTCGTATCTCGAAATCAGGTAGTCGACGTCGTCGATACAGAGCAGCAGGGTGTTGGCATCCTGCGCCAGGTAGTGGTCTCCGCCCTGCCGCTGCGCGTCGGCTTCCCGCCACTCCGCGATATAGCCGTAAAGCAGTTTCTGGGTGTATTTTTTCAGGTTCCCGAAAAGCAGCGAAAGGAACTTCCTTATCCGCTGCGCCGAGCGGGGGCGGAACAGCACCAGGTCGAGGTAGCGCGAATGCAGGAACCGGTAGAACAGCCTGACGTCGGTGCAGTTGTCGATCAGCACCCGGTGGAGCGCCATCGCCTTTACGGAATTCTCGGGCAGCTGCATGCCGAAATCGTCGGCGACGGTCAGCCGCAGGGCCGTCAGCCAGTAGTCCGAAAAAAGTTCCCTGAAAATCCGCTCGCTCGACAGGACAACGGCGCATTCGGCCAGCTGCCGGATATAGTCGTAATCTCCTTCCGTGTCGGGAACCGGATGGCCGATCCGGTAGACGACCATCGTATTGAGCAGCCACGATTCGATCAGCAGCCGCGCGTTGGGATTCGTTTTGTCGGTATAGGGTTTCAGGCCGGAAGCCATGCGCGCCACGAGGGCCAGGTTTCCGTTGACGGCCGGTTTGGCGGGCAACCCGTCGGTTTGCAGCACGCCGTCGGCGGTGGTCGTCGACGCCGGCTGCGCGGGACTGCGCCCCAGGTCGTAGAGGGTCTTGACGAAGTCGCGGCCGTCGGCGATGCGCCCCTTCTTGCGGTCCCATCCGTTGCAGATCAGCTCCAGCGTGAGTTTCAGGATTTCGAAATTGCGCTCGTTGCTTACGTCCAGCTGCCCGGGCAGCGGCTCGTGCCGCTCGCAGAAGTCGAACGCCAGGCGCCGGGCGAAGAAATATTCGAGGTAGGTGTCTACGAAAAACGTGAGCCAGCTTCCCTGGTGGTCGACGTTTTGTTCGACGATGTGCAGTCCGATCAGGCTGTCGACGAGTTTCTCTACCCGGTCGGCCCCCTTGTATTGCGGGTCGCGGGCGATCTCGATGACGAAATCCTCGCGCAGGACCCGTTGCCCTTCGGCCGCAATCCGCCAGGCCATCCGTTGCAGCAGGTCGAAGGCGTTGAAATTGACCGCTTCGTCCACCAGCTTCTCCCGGCTCCGGAGGCTCAGCGACGAACGCATGAACATCTCCAGCAGTTCGCCCCGGTTGCCGACCGCCGGAATCTTGTATTCCGTACTGCCGAGCAGCAGGGCGGCGATCATCATGAAGTTGAGCGGCGTGCCCAGCAGCTCCTCGATTCCGGCCCGGATTATTTGCAGCCGGAATTCGTCGATCCGCTCCTCCGGGAGTCCCAGCTGGCGGAGGTAGAGCAGAATCTGGTCGAGCGAAATCTCGCAGAGGTGGTAAACCCCGCACCCCTCGATCCGCCGGAAAGCCTCGCGGCAGGCCGCGAATTCGTGGATGCGTCCCGTGATGTGGAAACGGCACTTGTCGTATTTGGCGATGAACGATCCGAGCGAGGCGATGAAGAGTTCGGGGCGGGAGACCTTCAGTTCGTTCAGTCCGTCGATGAAGAGCGCGATGCGGCCCTCTGCGAGCAGCTGCTCGGCGTGGGCGAACACCATGCGCTTCCGGTCCTCGGTCGTCGTGATTCCGAAGCCCGCGTTGAAGGCCGTCCGCAGGGCGTCGTCCATCGTTTGGCCTTCGGTGACCGCGTTGAGGTTGATCCGCAGGGGCAGGATCGAACGGTCGCCGTTGTGCCACAGGTCCGCATACTGGCGGATCAGGCGGATCAGCACCGTGGTCTTGCCTGCGCCCGGGTTGCCCAGAATCAGGCTGATGCGGTCTCCGGCGTCCATCAGGTCGTCCATCGCCATGCCGCCCTGCTCGCCGTCCGTAAAGTCGCCGCCTTCGTGCGGACGGTCGCCGTAGTCCGGGTCGGACGGCTCCTCCCCGGCGTCCTGCCGGCGCTGGAGCTTCAACGGCAGCAGGTTCAGCGTCTGCTGGTTGTCGATCCGGCCGATGAAGCCCACCTTCTGTTTCAGTTCGCGGTTCTGTTCGCCGAGCAGTTCTTCGAGGTAGTGGTCCTTGAACCGTTCGAGGTCGAAATCGTCGGCCGGCGATTCCGCTGCGGCTTTCTTCGGGGGAAGCTCGGGCAGGTGTTCGTCGAGATACCGTCTGTAATAGTCGGCATGGTGGTGGAGCAGCAGCAGCAGTCCGGTCAGCGTCAGCAGGAACAGTTCGTCGTACGCGTCGTTCGGGTTTTTCCGGACTACCAGGATGTCGCTTTCATAAACGTTGGTGTCGCTCGGGGCGTGCGTGATTCCGTTCCGGTAGCGGCGCAGTGTGTCGAACAGACCCGCGTACCGGGCGTCGAACAGGCCGGATTTCCCGTCCGGGGACGGGACGGCGAGATTGTTGAGGATGTGGCCGAGGCCCCGTTTCTCCGCGTCGATCTGCCGCAGCAGGTCGCCGTTGCCGCACAGCAGGTAGATAAAGACCTTGATGTAGGATTCGAACGAGATAAGTCCCATGCGCGTGCACTCGATCCGGTCCTTGTCGTCCTTGTCCGGGAGATCGAGCCGGTTCCACAGCCCCTGTAATTTGTTCGCCAGCTCCGGCGTCGCCGCGCTGAACAGCACGATGTCGTCGAGCAGCTTCATCAGCCTCTCGAACTGATCCAGGGGGATGATCGACCGGGTAGGGATCTCCTCCACCGGGCAGTCGGTTCCGTTCTTCCGGTCGAAATAGTCGATATAGCCGCGTCTGAACCGTTTTGTCAGGTCCGGAATGATTGTCTCGCCGATGCGGTCGCTGCTGAATGTGGACATGGGCTGTGGATAACGTTTATGGCCGCATGCCGACCTCCCGGACATCCGGTGAACCTGGGATGGCCGCTCTGTCGGAACGCGTAATGTAACAGGTAGACAAATATACGAAAATTAGCCCGAATATGCAAACGATACGTCGCGGCGGTCCGCCGTTTGCGATACGTGACCGCCGCGGCTGCGGTCCTGCTGCGGACCGGGCGCAATCCGGGTCCGGCCGGAGGAAAGGGCCGTGCGGAGTTTTCCGCCGGGGAGGAGAAGGTTCCGGCGGAAAATGGCCGCAAAATGAGAAAAGTGGTGCTTTTCTATTGTCTTTTTGGTTGGAATGACTATTTTTGCAAAACAGGGTTAGGTTAATTACATGGCATACACTTTCGACATATCCGATAACCGTCGGATCGTAGAGGCTTTGAAAGTCGGCGACGAGGAGACTTTCAAGGAGGTCTATACGGCTTTCTGCGCGCCTTTGCGAAACTATGCCGCGACCATTCTCCAGAACGAACAGGCCGCTTACGAGGTCGTGCAGGACGTTTTTACCGCCGTATGGCTCAACCGGAAGCGGCTCGACGCCGCAAAGCCGCTGCGCAACTACCTGCTGCGCGCCGTGCACAACAACTCCCTGCGTCTGCTCAAGTACGACGAGGCCCGCCGGCGCCGCGAAATCAGCGCCGCCGCCGAACTGCACGGCGGATGGGAACAGGAGAAAGAGGTTCCCCCCCCCGAATTGGCCCCTGCTATCTCACGGCTTCCTGAACAGAGCCGCAAAGTGCTGATGATGAGCTATTGGGAAAACAAGAAGAACGCAGCGATAGCCACCGAACTCTCCATCTCCGTGCGAACGGTGGAGACTATTTTGTACAAAGTAGTGAAGAAATTGCGCGGAGAAATCAAAAAAAAGTAAAAATCCAGTACGTAGTTTTCGGGTTCACTGTATTTATAGGGTAAAGAATAGTTACCCTATATTATGGAAAAATCCAATTTTCCGCATCGGAACATCGATGAGGACGAAGAAGAATTGCTGGACGGCATCTGGGCCGGGCTGGAGACGCCGAACGGTCGTCCCGATGCGGACAGCAGGGATTTCGACGATGTGAGAAAACGCATTCGACGTCGTGTGCGGCGGCGCTGGATGTCACGTGCGGCCCTGGCCGGAAGCGCGGCGGCGATCGTTGCCGCCGTGTTCCTGGTCGTCCGTCAGCCCGGGGTGCTGCCCGAGCCGGACGCCTTTGCGCAGTTGCAGCAGATGGGTGTGACGGTGGAGCGGCCCCAGGTGGTGATGACGGCCGATGACGGAATGCGGCTGGTGCTGGAGAACGCGGCCCGCCTCGAACGGCGTTCCGAGGGCGAAGTGGCCCTGCGCACCGAGACCGGCGAGCAGCGGCCCCTGGCCTCCGAGCGCAAACTGAAAGTCGAAGTGCCCAACGGACGCCAGTTCCGCCTGGTGCTGGACGACGGCTCGGAGGTGTGGCTCAACGCCGGGTCGAGGCTCGAATATCCGGCGACCTTCGAAAATGCCTCCGAACGCCGCGTGCGGATCGAGGGAGAGGCCTTTTTCGAGATCAAGCGCGACACGTGCCGGCCGTTCTGCGTGGAGCTGGGCGACGGCGAGTGCATCCGCGTGCTGGGGACGAGTTTCAACGTCAATGCCTATGCCGGGGCAGGCCGGCACGTGACGACGCTCGTAACGGGCAGGATCGGTTATGCCGCGGAGGCCGGTGCGGAAGAGGTGGTGCTGAAGCCCAACCAGCAGGTGAGCCGCGACCTGGCGGCAGGGACCGTCGCGGTCAACGCCGTGGACGCGTCGGTATACGGCGCCTGGAAAGAGGGATGGCTGTGGTTCGAGAACGAAAGCCTGCCCGCCCTGGCAGAGCGTCTGGGGCGCATATACGGCATCCGGGTGGAGGTGGCGGCCCGGCTCGGGGAGTATACCTTCTCCGGGAAAATCCGCCAGGACAGGGGCGTCGAATACATCCTCAACCTGCTGTCGGAAACGTCGGACGTAGTCTGCGAGGTGGAGGACGGCGTGATGCGGCTCGGCTGACGCGGCCGTTTCGCTGAACGGAAACTTAAATAATGAAAGGATCGTTGTCTATGAAATTTTGCCAATCAATTCCGCGGAACCGGTGGCGGGGGAGGACCCTGATGCTGCTGGCGCTGCTGCTGTGCATCGCGCTGCCGAAGACTTCGTCGGCCCAGCGGGTGTCGGTCGTGCTGGAAAACGTGTCGCTGGCCGAGGCGCTGAAAAAGGTGAGCGCGGCCTCCGGGTACGAATTCTTCTATAACTCCAACGTGGTGCTGAAAAGCGACAAGCGGATCACCGCCTCTTTCGACGGCACGGAGCTGAAAACCGTGCTGGACCACGTCTTTTCGGGAACGGAGTTTTCCTACCGGATCAAGGACCGCACGATCGTGGTCCTGCCGCGTGCCGCGCAGCCCGTTCCCGAGGAGCCGAAGTTCGTGGAGATCGCAGGTCGGATCACCGACGGGTCGAACAGGAGCCCGATGGCGGGCGTGACGGTCGTCGTCGAGGGATCGACCATCGGAACCTCCTCGGATGCCGACGGACGCTACGTGCTGAAAATTCCCGTCGGCGTTTACAACATCATGTTCTCGTTCATCGGTTATGAAATCCATGTGAAGCACTACAACGGGCGGAACCTCGCGGAATTTCAGAAGGTTTCGCTGACGCCGACCTCCGTGGAGGTGGCCGACGTGGTGGTGACGGGCGTCTACCAGCGCAAGAAGGAGAGTTTCACGGGTTCGGCGACCACGTTCAAATCCAAGGAACTCAAGGCCGTGGGTACGCAGAGCGTCCTGCAGAGCCTCCGCACGCTGGACCCTTCGTTCAAGATCTCCGAGAGCGTCCAGTTCGGTTCCGACCCCAACCGCATGCCCGATTTCGAAATCCGCGGCAAGAGCAGCGTGATCGGCCTGAAGGAGGAGTACGGCACGGACCCCAACCAGCCGCTGTTCATCCTCGACGGATTCGAAACGACGCTGGAGACGGTGATGAACCTGAATATGAACCGCGTGGCGTCGGTGACGCTGCTCAAGGACGCCGCTTCGACGGCCATCTACGGTTCGAAGGCCTCGAACGGCGTGGTCGTGATCGAGACCAAGGCGCCCGAGCGGGGGCGTCTGCAACTCTCCTACAAGGGCGATTTCAGCGTCACGATGGCCGATCTGACGGACTATAATCTGATGAATTCCAGCGAGAAGCTCCAGTTCGAGACCCTTGCCGGGGTGTATAAGGACGCCACTCACAGCATGGCCAACCAGCTGCGGCTGGACGACCTGCGCAACGAGCGGCTGAAAGGCATCGCCCGGGGTATCGACACCTACTGGCTGAACGAGCCGCTGCGCACGGGATTCACCCACAAGCACAATATCTACGCCGAGGGCGGCGAGGAGAAGATCCGCTACGGCATCGGTTTGAGCTACGGTGAGGTGCAGGGCGTGATGAAGGGTTCCGACCGTCAGACCATCGGCGGCAACATCGACCTGATCTACCGGACCGGGAAATTCCAGTTCAGCAACAAACTCACGCTCGACTACCAGAAAACCAACGATCCCGCGGTCCCCTTCTCGGAGTATGCGCAGGCCAATCCCTATTTTAAGAAGTACAACGACGAGGGGAAGATCGACCGCTACCTCTATTATTACCAGGATCCCGAGACGCTCGAAACCGAGGCTATCAGCAATCCCCTGTGGAACGCCCACCTGAACAACTACGACAAGGGCGACCAGTTCGGGTTTACGAACAACTTCATCATCGAGTGGTTCGTGATGAAGGATTTCCGCGTGCGCGGCAAGTTCGGAATCACGCACGCCACGGGGACGACCGACACGCGCCTGTCGCCCCTGCACACCAGTTTCGACGACCTGGAGGAAACCGAAAAGGGCCTCTACACCCACTCGACGACCAAGCGCACCAACTACGAGGGCGACCTCACGGCGACCTACGGCCGCGTGCTGGCCGAGAAGCACATGCTCAACGCCGTGGCAGGATTCAACTTCAACGCCACGAAACGGACCGCCAACGGATACAAGGCCAACGGCTTCACCGACGACCAGTTCGGCGCTCCGTCGTTCGCGAACGGCTACCCCGAGGGCGGCAAGTCGACCTACTCCGAGAGCCAGACGCGCGCCGCGAGCTTCTACCTGAACGGCGGCTACTCCTACGACAACCGCTACCTGCTGGACTTCAACTACCGCAGCGACGGCGCGTCGATGTTCGGCACGAACAACCGTTTCCGCAACACGTGGTCGGTGGGCGTGGGCTGGAACATTCAGAACGAGCGATTCCTTCGCGACAGCAAGTTCTTCCAGCTGCTCAAACTGCGCGCCTCGGTGGGTAATCCCGGCAACCAGAATTTCGCCGCCTACCAGGCCTTCTCGACCTACGCCTTCAACGGCTGGATGACCAATATCTTCGGCACGGGCGTGATCCTGAACCAGCTGGGAAATCCCGATCTCGCCTGGCAGGAGACGATCAACTACAACGTGGGAACCGACGTGACCATGTGGGGCAACCGGGTCAACTTCACGTTCGACTACTACGTCAAGATCACCGACCCCCTGCTGGCGATCATCACCACGCCCGGTTCGATGGGCATTACGTCGGTGACGATGAACGCCGGGCAGCAGAAGACCAACGGTGTCGAACTGACGCTCAAGGTGTCGCCGGTCTACCGCCCGCACGACCGCATCAACTGGAACATCAGCCTGAACGGCACGCACGCCAAGGCGAAGTACGCCAAGATCGGCAATGCGTTCAGCTCGCTCAACAACGAGGGCCGGGCCTCGCTCTCGGGGACGACGCGCTACTACGACGGCGGCAGCCCCACGGCGATCTGGGGCGTGCGCTCGGCGGGAATCGACCCCGCGACGGGCAAGGAACTTTTCATCAGGAAGGACGGTACGTACTCGTTCGGCTACGACGTGAACGACGAAGTGGTGCTGGGCGACACGGAACCCAAACTGGAAGGCGTGATCGGCACGACGTTCTACTACAAGGGCCTGTCGGTGGGGTGTTATTTCCGCTATTCGCTGGGTGCGCAGATCTTCAACAGCGCGCTGTTCCAGAAGGTCGAGAACATCGGCACGGCCGACGTGTTCAACAACCAGGACAAGCGGGCGCTCTACGACCGCTGGTCGCCGAACAACACCGAGGCCTATTTCAAGGGCATCTCGCTGACGCAGAAAACCGACAAGTCCTCGCGCTTCGTGATGGACGAGAACTACATCTCGGGCGAATCGTTCAGCATCGGGTATGAATTCACGCAGTCGTTCGTCCGCAAGCTGGGACTCTCGGCGCTGAGCGTGCAGGCCAATATGAACGATGCGTTCCGCATCTCCTCGGTCAAGAACGAGCGGGGCATCGACTATCCGTTCGCACGGACCATCTCGTTCTCCGTGGCGGCGACCTTCTGATCGTGACAACCTCAATACAAAGCGCATTATGAAAAACAGAATACTTACATTGATCCTGCTCGCCTCGGCCCTGTTTCCGGGGTGCAGCGGTTGGTTGGACGTAAAACCCTACGACCAGATTTCGGAAGACGAACTGCTCGGGTCGGAAGAGGGTTTCCAGAAACTGCTGAACGGCATCTATATCGAACTCAACAGCGACGAACTGTACGGCAGCACGCTCACCGTCGAGATGATCGAGATTCTCGGCGGAGCCTACGAGATCGGCGACAACTCCTCGGTGTGGGGCGATTATCGGGACCTGCGGGACTACGACTACAACACCGACTACTGGCGCGGCCGTTTGAGCGGGACGTGGAACAAGGCGTACGCCCTGATTCTGAACTGCAACAAGCTGCTGAAAAACATCCAGGGCAAGCAGTCGCTCTTCACGGGGTACAACTACGACATCATCCGGGGCGAGGCGCTGGCCTTGCGCGCGATGCTGCATTTCGACATGCTGCGGCTCTTCGGACCGGTCTATTCGCTCAACCCCGACGGGACAGCCATTCCCTATTATACGGACGAGGCGCTGACGCCCGAAGCCCTGCTGCCGGCCAGCCAGGTCGTCTACAAGGTTCTCCAGGACCTGATGGCGGCGCGCGCGGCCCTGCTGAACGATCCCGTGATCACCGAAGGAACGCTGATGAGCGGCGCGGGCAACGGTTCGAATTTCCTGCGTTACCGCGCCCTGCGGTTCAACTATTACGCCGTTTCGGCCCTGCTGGCGCGGGTGAACCTCTATGCCGGACAGAAACAGGATGCCCTGACCTATGCCGTGGAGGTGATCCGCGCTTCGAACAACGGAATTTTCCCGTTCGTGGACCGCAGTCTCGTGGTGGGCAACCCCGAAGACCCCGACCGGATTTTCTCGTCGGAGGTGGTCTTCGCGCTGTCGCACGCCAAGCGCAACCAGCTGTTCCTGAACTATTTCAGCCCCACGCGGACGACTTTCACCTTTAAGATGGAGAGCGACCTGATTTCGAAGGCGATCTTCGGAGGCGGAGCCGAGACGGGCGGCTATCAGGACGACTACCGCAACCGCGTGAACTGGAGCACTTCCGGCGAGAACCGCTATTTCTACAAATACACCGATATGGTTCAGACCGGAAAGATCCAGAATACGATGATCCCGATGCTGCGGCTGGGCGAGATGTACCTGATCGCCGCCGAGAGCCAGTCGGACGTGCTGGCCAACGGAACCTCCTACGTGAACACCCTGCGCCGCAACCGCGGTATCAGTTCGTCGCTCGACGCCCTGACGCCCGAGCTGCTCAAGTACGAGTACATCCGCGAACTGTACGGCGAAGGCCAGTTGTTCTACCTCTACAAACGCCTCTTCTCGAAGGTGATCTGGTCCTATACCGACTCCCGGAACCCCGAACCGAGCACGAACCTCTTCGTCGTGCCGCTGCCCGATTCGGAGACCGAAAACCGCGAATAATCCCCTGACGACATGAAAAAGAAGCATATCATCCATTCGGCGGCCCTCTTGCTGGGGCTGTGCCTGGCGGGCTGCAAGGAGAGCCTGCCGGATAATTTCGGCCCGATCGAAGGCATTTACTTCAACAACCAGCTGGCGGCGAACAGGACCGTCATCGACAGCGCCGCATACACGTTCATCTACGAGGATGCCGACGTGCTGGAAGTGCCCGTCCGGCTGCAGCTGGTGGGACGCGCCGCCGCGCAGCCCCGGGCGGTCGACATCCGGGTCACGTCGCAGGACGCCGAGGAGGGAACGGACTACACGCTCGGCGGTGATGCCGTGCTCCCCGCGGGCAGCGTGTCGTTCGATTACGTGGTCACCCTCAAACGCACCGACATCCTGAAGGAGAAGACCAAAAACCTGCTGCTGGAACTTCGCCCCAATGCGAACTTCATCATTCCGTTCACCAGCCAGATCCAGTCGGGCGGCGACACGGTGTCGGCGGTGACCTTCAAAATCAATTTTTCGGACCAGTTCACGGCGCCGCCCGCAGGTTGGCGCACGATGTTCGTGGGGCCTTTCTCGCAGCAGAAATTCGAACTTATCTGCGACGTGATGGGGATTCCGAGGGCCGATTTCAACGAGGCCGGGAAGATCACCGATGCCAAATGGCTCTACATCGAGAGCCGGATGATCAATTATGTCAGGGATCAGGAGGAGCTGAAAGCCGGGGGAGAGCCTTATGACGAACGGGCTTTCGACGAGAACGGAGAGCCTCTGCAATTCTAAATGGAAAGACTATGACGATGAAACGATTTTTCTGCATACCGGTCCTGTTTCTGTTGGCGGCGTGTGCCAACGATCTGGGCAATTACGACTACCGCGACCTCACGGAACCCGACATCACGGGCATCGAGGCGAATATCTCGGTGCTGACTCATGCCCGGCTGCAACTGACGCCCGGCCTGGGCGGCAACGATTTCCCGGACGACCACTATTCGTTCGAGTGGCGGACGCTCGCCCGGAGCGCCGATGAGACGGTGACGGTGATCGGCACGTCGCGCAACCTGGATTACGAGGTGGCGCTTCCCGCGGGCGCCTATACGCTGTTTTTCAAAGTGACGGAGAATGCCAGCGGCGTCTACTGGCAGCAGAGCTGCGAATTACAGGTGAGCGAGGCCACTTCCGAGGGCTGGATGGTGCTGTGCGCCGACGGTGCGGACGACCGGGCGCGCCTCGACATGGTCTCCACGGTGACGGGAGAGACCTACACCGACCTGCTCAAGAACAACGGCATGCCCCAAATGAAGGGTCCGCGGCGCATCCAGTGGTCGCGGTTCGCCGATGCCGATTCGCCCTACTACCTGCTGACCGACGACGGCGCCACGCGCCTGGGCCGCAACGGCTTCGAGTGGAAGGAAGAGTACCGGCTGGTCTACGAGATGGGCAATTCGGACGATCCGCGTCCGTGGGTGATCAACGATGTCACGGCGTCCAAGATGATGGTGAGCGGTTCGAAAACCTATTTCGCCGAATGCCTGGTGTCGGTCGGCCTGTTCGGACCGATCGGCGACGCGCCGCTGAACGCCGCGCCGGTGATCGGATGCAACATCGTGACGCAGAACATCGCGGTTTTCGCGATGATGATGTACGATCTCGACACGAAGCGGTTTGTCGGCTATGCGCCCAATCTGCGGTCGCCCGACGTGGGCGGATACGCCCCGTTGCAGGAGATGAATGACCTGGTGAAGCTGCTCGGAGAGATGGACAACGGCGGAAGGGTCACCGGCGACGCCTTCGACGAATTCCCCCAAGGGCTGGATTTCGTCTGGATGGAAAATACGAAATACGACCCGAACAGCACCAATATGGGCGTTATCTACACCGTGTTGAGGGACGGGGACCGGTATTGTCTTTACGGAACGCAGCTGGGCGAACTGTGGAGCGTCGTCACCGTCGGGGACTGCACGCAGGCCTTGAGCAAGGCCTATTACGGCGACCTGTCGGGGTGCACGAACATCGCGCGGGCGGAGCATTTCGCATTCAGCTCGCTGAAAAACTACATGTATTACGCCGTGGGCGGGACGGTCTACCGCGTGGACCTCTCGGAAAAGCCTCTGACGGCGACGGCACAGTTCACGCTCGTCGGCGAGACCATCACCTGCCTGAAATTCAATATCTACCGGCAGAGCGCCAACCTCGCCCGCACGTACGACCTGGTGGTGGGCAGCGTGAAGGACGACACGGGCACGCTGCGGATTTACGAGGGCTTCAACTCCGACGGCAACTTCCGGGGTGTGGCGCCCGAGGTCCACTCCGGACTGGGACGGATCGTCGACGTGACTTACCGGGAAATGCTGAAATAACAGAAATAAGGATAAACAGAACTGATTATGAAAAACTGGATTTATGCCGCTCTGGCGGCGTTTCTCGCGACGGGGTGCGCCCCGCACGGAGGGTACACCCTTACCGGGGAGGTTCCCGAAGCCTGGGAGGGCAAGCCCGTGGTGCTGTTCACGACCGATACCGGGCAGGCCGAGGCCATCGACAGCACGACGGTGGCGAACGGGAAATTCCGTTTGCAGGGCGTGCTGGACGCGCCCCGCAACTGCCGGGTGGCCGTCTACCTCGATCCCCAAGACCGGACGGACCGCAACCTGACGGTGACTTTCCCGGTGTTTTTGGACAGCACGGCCGTGAACGCCGTGTGCGACGCTGCGAAAGGCGATCCCGTCTTCACCCTCACGGGCGGTACCACCCAGACCGAGTGGCAGGCTTACCGTGCGGCCCTCGAACCGCTGGCGAAGGAACGCGAACGCACGTTCGATGAATACATAGCCGCTTTTTACCACCGGGAAGATGGGAAAAAGGGCGTCGAACTGGCCCGCCGGGTCGATGAAAAGGCCGGCCTCATCCGGGATTTCAAGATCGCTTATGTGCGGGAGCATCCCGCTTCGGCGGTCAGCCTCGCCATCGTGCAGGAACTTTGCGACCGCCAGTCGCGGCTGGATCGGGCGCAGATGGAGTCGCTGATGGATGCGCTCGCCCCGCAGGCGAGGGAGTCGGCCGCCGGGCGTTACGCCGCGGCGTGCATCCGCGACAAGCGGATTGTGGAGGGACAGCCGCTGCCCGACCTCGAACTGCCGGATGCGGAGGGCATCGTGCGCCGGGTGTCGGATTTCATCCGTCCGGGGCATTACACGCTGGTCGAAATCTGGGCTTCGTGGTGCATGCCTTGCCGGGGCGAGATTCCGTTCGTCCGGAGGGCCTACGAAAAATACCACCGGAAGGGCTTCGACGTGCTTTACGTGTCGATAGACAGCGACGCCGCGAACTGGAAACGGGCGCTTGACGAGGAGAAAATGCCGTGGCCCCAACTGCTCGACACGGGCCGCACGAGTTTCTCGGCGTATGAAACCACGGCCGTGCCGACCTCGATCCTCGTCGACGGCGAAGGCCGCATCTGCCGGCTCAACGCCCGCGGCGGGTGGCTGGACGGCGCGCTGGAGGAAATTTACGGAAAATGATTAATCGAAACAAATACATGAGAAAGATTCTATTGTTCGTGCTGGGAGCGGCTCTCTGCGCCTGCACATCGAAAAACCCGAACGACATCGTGGTGAATGTCGAGGTGGAGAACATGACCGTCTCCAACGTGGGGCTGCTGATCGACCGCTCGACGTCCTTCATCATTCCGCTGGACAAGCACGGAAAGGGTCGGCTGGTGATTACCGGGCTGGAGAACATCTATCCGCGCGTGATTTACGGACAGGCCGCGCAGTTGATCTTCATCGGCAGGGGCGAGGAGGTGACGCTGCGCTTCGACGGTCGCAAGTTCAAGGACGGCATCCGGGTCGAAGGCCGGAACGTCGAGGCCAACGAGTACCTGCAATCCACGACCCCGTCCGCATTCAACGCCTATGACCTACCCTGGGAGAAGTTTTGCGCCGAAATCAACCGCCTGGCGGACGATGCCGTGCATCTGATGAAGGCCCGCAAGCTGGAGCAGACGTGTCCCGATTTCGCGAAGGTCGAAGAGGCGCGCCTCCGCTACCTCTACGCACAGCCGATGCTGTTGTACACGATGGGCTACCGGATGATGGGCGATCCCGACTACGTCCCCGGCAAGGAGGTTTACGATGCCGTCGGGAAGATGGTCGTGGAGCGCGAGGAGTTGGCCGACGTGGACGCTTACCGCGATTACATCCATTTTGCGATCCCGATGGTGCTCGAAGGACAAGGTAGCAAATTCGACGGTCCCTATGCCCGTACGGTGGCGACGATGCGCTATGTCGCCGACAATTTCACCAATGAGAAGGTGAAGCAGACCATGCTGCGGCTGCTGGCGATCGAGTACATGCAGAGCAACGGCGTGCGCAATACGGCGGAGTTGCAGAACATCGCGAATACCTACATCACCGACCCGCAGATGCTGCGCGAATACAAGGAGGAACTCGAAAGCCACAACCTGACGGCGATAGGGCGTCCTTCGCCCGATTTCACGGCGACGGACCTCACGGGCAAGAGCTACTCGCTCGCCGACTTCAGGGGCAAATACCTCTATATCGACATGTGGGCGACGTGGTGCGCCCCCTGCAAGGCCGAACTGCCCTATTTCCGCGAACTGGTGAAGAAGTTCGAGGGCAGGAACATCACGTTCCTGGGGCTTTCGGTCGACAAGGACAAGGCCGCCTGGGAGAAGATGGCCGAATCGGGCCAGCTGGCGGGCGTGCAGCTGCTGCTGGGCTCCGGCAGCCAGTTTCAGCGCGACTACGACATCGAAGGCATTCCGCATTTCATCCTGCTCGACAAGGAGGGGAAGATCGTGAACGCCGACATGCTCCGGCCTTCGTCCGAGGACACCGAACGGCTGCTGAACGAACTGGAAGGAATATAGATACCTATTTTTTAACTTTTTAAAACAAAAAGCATTATGAAAAAATTATGGCTTATGTTGCTGATCGGATGCACGGCGGGTGCATTCACAGCCTGCTCGGACGGAGATGACGACCAGAAGCCGTCCTGTCCGATTACGGAATATACGGTTCCCTCCACGGCCGAGATCGGTGGTTTTTATACGGTGACGGGCAAGGGATTCGAGGCTTCGGCGCAGCTCTTCCTGCGCAATGCTTCGGGCACGGAGACCGCTGCCGAAGACCAGACTGTGACGGCTGCGGGGATCGAATGTACGGTTCCGTCGACCCTCACGGCCGGCGTGTACACCGTCGTCGTGAAGCAGAACGGCAGTTGGGAACTGGGACAGGTGCGCCTGGAGACTGCGCAGAACCCGGTGTCGAGTGTCGTGCTGCCCGCTGCGATCAAGCTGAACAAGCCGCTGGAGATCGCCGGTAACGGATTCACCTCGGCTTCGCGCATCTTCCTGGAGACCGCCGATGCCGCCAAGACCCGTACGGAACTGACGGCTGCGCCCTCCTCGACGGGTATCAGCTGCACCATTCCCAACGGCGTTGCGGCAGGCACGTACAACGTGATCCTCAAGCACAACAATATCGACTGGACGCTGGGCGAGAACATTCCCGCTGCGGTGTACAAGCGGCTGAAGGGCATCAGCTATGCGATGTCGCAGACCTGCGATTTCTCCACCGTGGACGGCGGCGTAGAGGCTGTGAAGGCCATGCTGCTGGAGATGGTTGGAGGCGACCAGGCGACAGCGGATGCCTATTTCAATATGCTGTTCAGCGAAGGGACGAACGTCGTCTCGCAGTTGGCGTTCAAATATGGCAGTGACAATCGGGTGACCGCCGTTCAGCAGGGCGAGGGCGCAGATGCCGCCGACTGGTACACGTTCTCCTTCGACGGAGACAAGGTTTCGGCCCGGAACAAAATGTACGAAGAGGGCGAAACCGGTATCCGGGCATTCTCCTGGGTGCTGAACGACGGAAGAGTGGAGAGCAGCAACGTCGACTTCATGCGGACCGTCGGCGGAGAAGTCGTTTCGAAACCCGCTGATTTCACCTGGGCCTATGATGCCGTTAATGGACAGTGCACCGGTGTCGTTTATCAGAGCAATGGCGCCGATTACGCCTCGTTCAGTTTTGAAAACGGAAACTATACGGCGGACGGGATGTTCGAATACGGCGATGCCGGCAAGAAGAACAACATCTTCGGCGTCGATGTGGCGAAAGCCATTGTGGGCGTTACCTCCCAGCTGGATGACGACCATGCTCTGGCTTGTTTCCTGGGTTATGACGGAAAGGCTTCGCTCAACCTGCCCACTTCGACGCTGATCGACGCCATGTCGGAGGAGGATCCCGCCAAGGCGGTTACCTGCATCCAGGACGGCGAGGGTTATGTGACCGCTGCCAAGTGGGGTGGAGAAGGTTTCGATATGATGGGTATAGGAGTCAAGATTACCTCTGAAACGGTATTCGAATTTACCTACGCGGAATAGGCGAAAAGTGCCGATTTCGTTTTACGAGCCGCCCGGATAGCCCGGGCGGCTTTTTTTCGCCGCCGTGCGGAGTTTGCGTGTTCTGCAATTTATTTTGCCCGAAGGCTTCGTTTGTTGCGCGCAAATAGTTACTTTTGCAAGTATAATCCAAAAAATCCCGTAACGAAATGGAGAATACCATACAACTTCACGACAAGAAGTTCAGAATCATGATCCCCGCCGAGCAGATCGACAGGGCCGTGGATGCCGTGGCGCAGCGAATCAATGCCGACTATGCCGGCAAGGAGACCCCGTTGTTCCTGGGCATTCTCAACGGTTCGTTCATGTTCATGTCGGACCTGATCAAGAAGATCGAATTCCAGAACGAACTTTCGTTCGTCAAGCTGGCGTCGTACGACGGGACCTGCTCCACGGGCTGCGTGAAGAGTCTGATCGGCCTGAACAATTCGATCGAGGGCCGTCACGTGATCATCGTCGAGGACATCGTGGACACGGGCGAGTCGATCGAGCACATGATCAAGGAACTGGAGGCCCGCAACCCGGCGTCGGTCGAGGTCTGCACGCTTTTTTTCAAACCCGGGTCGTACCGCAAGACGCTGCCGATCAAGTACCGCGCCATGGAGATCGGCAACGAGTTCATCGTGGGTTACGGGCTGGACTACGACCAGCTGGGCCGCAGTCTCAAGGATATTTACGTAGTGACGGAGTGATGGCGGCCGCGACCGATCCCGCATTGCTCGACGGCGGACGCCTGCTGCCGCTGGTCGAGGATTTCTACACCATTCAGGGCGAGGGATTCCACGCCGGGAAACCCGCCTACTTCATTCGTCTCGGCGGGTGCGACGTGGGTTGCCGCTGGTGCGACGCCAAGTATACGTGGAACCCGAAACTCTATCCGCCGACCGATGTGCAGACCGTGATCGACCGTGCGACGTCGTGCCCGGCGCAGGCCATCGTCATCACGGGAGGCGAGCCGCTGCTCTATCCGCTGGGCGTGCTCACGCAGACGCTGCGCGAGAGGGGGTTGCAGATTTTCCTGGAAACATCGGGTTCGCACCCTTTCAGCGGTGTCTTCGACTGGGTGTGTCTGTCGCCCAAGCGCCGGCAGCCGCCCCTGGACGAGGCGTTCGAACGGGCCGACGAACTGAAAGTGATCGTCGAGTCGGAGGCCGATTTCGAATGGGCCGAGCAAAATGCCGCCCGTGTGGGCGGGAAGTGCCTGCTGTTTCTCCAGCCCGAGTGGAGCGTCGCCGAAAAGGTGATGCCCGCGATGGTCGAGTACGCCAAGGCGCATCCGCGGTGGAATATCTCCATTCAGACGCACAAATACATGCATATTCCGTAAATGAAAATTCAGTTCGGCCGCAGGTTCTGGATCGTCGCAACGGCGGTCATCGTCGTCTTCACGGTGTTCGTCGTGGGGCGCAACGCCCTGCACGCCGTGAAGATCAAGCGGCAGATCAACGCCCTGACACGCGAGCAAGCCTATTACGCCGGGAAGATCGCACAGGACAGCACCCTGCTCGAACGGCTGAAATACGACGACTACCTCGAAGAGTACGCCCGGGAGAATTACCACATGCAGGGGCGCGACGAACACGTGTACATTATCAGGGAATAGGTTTTTTCCTTTTCAAAGGGAGATTCGGAGGAATTGTCGATATGAAGTCCGATATCCGAAGGATGGCGTAATATGAATCGGGGAGGGGCTATACAGCCTCTCCCCGATTCATATTAATAGTGCTCGAACCCGTGCCAGTCCAGCGGCTCGGGTTTTCCGTCGCGGAGCCACACGAGGCCCGGTTCGGGGGTGATGCGGCCGATGGGGTGGAGCGGCGTGCCGAAGCGGATGCGGAAATCCGCGGCGAGGCGTTCGGCGGCCTCCGGCGCGGCGGTGAGCAGGAGTTTGTAGTCCTCGCCCGCGCAGGCGGCCATGCGGACATCGGCGCCCGGGGCCGCGGGAATCCGCTCGACGGCGACTTCGGCGCCGACGCCCGAGCGGTCGAGGATATGCCGCAGGTCGGAGGCCAGTCCGTCCGAAAGGTCCATCATGGCACGCACCTCGGGACGGCTGCCGAGCCAGATGCCTTCGGCGACCTGCGGCTGCGGGTTGCGGTGTACGGCCGCCGCGGGGGTGTCGCAGCGTCCTGCGAGGATGTCCCGCAGGCCAGCGCCCGAGGCCCCGAGCTGCCCGGCGGCGAAAATCACGTCCCCGGGGCGTGCGTCGCTGCGTCGCTTGAGGTGCGCGTTGGCCGCGCGGCCGATGGCCGTGACGTTGATCGTGACGCCCGACAGCGAGCGGGTCGTGTCGCCTCCGGCGAGCGTCACGCCGAACTCTTCGGACAGTTCCCGGTAGCCGAGCAAGAACTCCGCGGCCCACGCATCGGCAGCATCGGCCGGAAGGGCGATCGAGAGCAGCGTCGCCACGGGGCGGGCACCCATTGCGGCCACGTCGCTCAAGTTTACGGCGAGGGATTTTCGCCCCAGTTCCCGGGCCGTGGTGGCGGCACGCAGGAAATGGACACCTTCGGTCAGCAGGTCCGCGGTGAAGACCAGCGATTCGCCTCGGCCGACGGGCAGTACGGCACAGTCGTCGCCGATACCCTCGAACCCGTTGTCGGGAAGCGGGGCGAAAAGGTCTTTTATGCTGTCGATGAATCCGAATTCGGTCATGGAAGAGTTGTGTTATGGCGCAAAGTTACCGATTTTTTCGGTGAATTTGATTATCTTTGTCCGGGAATCGCCCGCTTGGGGCGTTAGGTTAATGTATGAAATGATGAAGATATTGATTCTCAACGGACCGAACCTCAATCTCCAGGGGCGGCGCGACACCGGGGTTTACGGATCGCAGACTTTCGAGTCGTATTTCGAAGCGTTGAAAGCGAGCTATCCGTCGGTGGAGTTCGGCTATTTCCAGTCGAACATCGAAGGCGAGCTGATCGACGCCGTGCAGCAGGCCGACGGCGTTTACGACGGCGTGGTGCTCAATGCCGGCGGGTATACGCATACTTCGGTGGCGCTGCGCGACGCCGTATCGGCCGTGTCGGTTCCCGTCGTTGAGGTGCACATCTCCTCGATCCTCGCACGCGAGGAGTTCCGCCACACCTCGCTGCTGGCGCCCGTGGCCAAAGGCTCGATCATGGGATTCGGGCTGAACTCCTACCGGCTCGGGATAGAAGCCCTGCTGCTTTCGATTTTATAGGGCATCTGCGGCACATTCCTTGTCCGTCCCGAATGGGAAATGCCTTTTGTATGTCGCATCCGTGACGGACTTCACGATGCGCCGCACCCGCTCCTCAAAAATTAAAAAATATTTCTCTCTATGTATCGCATGAAAAAAACCAAGATTGTCGCCACGATGTCGGATTTCCGCTGCACCGAAGAGTTCGTAAAACAGCTTTTCGACGCCGGCATGGACGTTGTGCGCGTCAATTCGGCGCACGTCACCGAGGACGGAGCCACGCATATCGTCGAGACGGTGCACCGGGTGAACCCGGCCATTCCGATCATGATAGATACCAAAGGACCCGAAATCCGCGTCACGACCATCGCCGACGAATACGGTAACAGCATCAATTTCCGCCCGGGAGACCGGGTGGCCGTGCGCGGTTCGGACGGCTCGGACCTCACGACCCGCAAGGTGGTCTACATGAACGTGCCGTCGATCGTGAGCGACATTCCCGTCGGGGCGCGGATGCTGATCGCCGACGGCGAGCTGGAAATCCGCGTCGTGGGCAAGAACGATACGGAGCTGGACTGCGAGTTCGTCGTGGGAGGCGCCATGCGTTCGCGCAAGAGCGTCAACGTGCCGGGCGTATCGATCGACCTGCCGTCGGTGACCGAGAAGGACCGCCGCTTCATCGAATGGGCCGTGAAGAACGACGTCGATTTCATCGCGCATTCGTTCGTGCGCTCGGCGCGCGACATCCGTGCCGTGCAGGATATTCTCGACGCCCACGGCAGCAATATCAAGATCATCTCGAAGATCGAGAACCAGGAGGGACTGGACAACATCGACGAGATCATCGAGGCTTCGTACGGCATCATGGTCGCCCGAGGCGACCTGGGTGTGGAACTTCCCGCCGAGGTGATCCCCAACACGCAGCGGCGTATCGTCGAGAAGTGTATCTGCGCCAAGCGTCCCGTGATCATCGCCACGCAGATGCTCTATTCGATGGTCAAGTCGCCGCGCCCGACGCGCGCCGAGGTGAGCGACGTGGCCAGTGCCATTTACGAGCGCGTGGATGCCGTGATGCTGAGCGACGAGACCGCCATGGGCGATTTCCCCGTGCAGTCGGTGGAGACGATGGCCCGCATCGCCCGCGAGATCGAACGCGACGAGACGCATTTCAAGCCGATGATCGACATGGACATGGTCTCGGTGAACCACGAGATCACCGCACAGCTGGCCCGTTCGGCCGTGCGCGCTTCGACCAACCTGCCGATCAAATACGTGGTGCTCGACACCAAGACGGGCCGCACGGGCCGTTACCTGGCGGCGTTCCGCGGCCGCAAGACCGTGATGGCCGTCTGCTACCAGCTGCATGCGCAGCGCATCCTGGCCCTGTCGTACGGCGTCGTGCCGATTCTCCGGAACCAGGAACTCGCCGACAAATACCATTTCCTGGTCGATGCGCTGGAGTTTCTCGACCAGTACCGCAAACTCGACGACGGGGACCTGATGGCCATTGTGGGCGGCAGTTTCGGTCCCGACGGCGGTGCGTCGTACGTCGAGATCGCTAACGTGCAGAACATCCGCAAGCGTAACGAGGAGATCGTGGCGCAGCATAACTGTTAGTTTTTTGGGCGGCGAACTCAAAGAGAAAGTCGCGCAGGGCGTGGCGTGGAGCATGGCCGAGAAGATCGGCTCGATGCTCCTCGCAATGGCCGTGCGGCTGGTCATCCTGCGCCTGCTGACGCGCGACATACTGGGCTTCATGTCCATTCCGTCGGCTGTCGTGACGGTGCTGCTGGTGATCGTCGACAGCGGGTTCTCGCAGAGCCTGGTCCGCCACAAAGGGCCTTCGCAAAGCGATTACAAGTCGGTTTTCCTCTTCAATATCGCCGTTTCGGCGTTACTTTATGCGCTGCTGGTGGCGGCGGCGCCCTTCGCGGCGCGCTGGTACGGTATGCCCGAAATCGCGCGGATCGCTCCGGTTTTCTTCCTGCTGCTGCCGCTCAACGCCCTGTGCGCCGTGCAGAATACGATTTTCATCCGGCAGTTCCGTTTCGCGCTGCTCTCGAAGGTGACCTTCCTTTCGTCGCTGGCCGGCGGGCTTGCGGCCATCGCGCTGGCGCTGGCCGGATGGGGCATCTGGAGCCTCGTGACGGAGCGTGTGATCGCGGTCGGCGTGCGGACTGCGCTGCTGTGGTGGTTGAGCGACTGGAGGCCCTGCGGCAAGTGCGGGCTGAAACCCCTGCGCGAGATGGCGCCGTTTGGGTGCAGCCTGATGGTGACGGACCTGATCTCGAATTTCTATAACAAGATACCCCAGTTTTTCCTCGGGAAACTCTATTCGCCCGCGATGCTCGGATCGTTCGACCAGGCGGTGAAACTCAAGGACATGCCCGCCGCGACGGGCATTCAGGCCGTGCAGAACGTCACGTTTCCGGCGCTGGCGAAGATCCGCGACGACGCTCCGAAGTTCGCCGAGGGTTACCGGCAGGTGGTGATGGTCGTCGCTTACGTGATGTTTCCGATCATGCTGGGGATGTCGGCCGTGGCGCACGACATGTTCGCTGTGCTGCTGGGCGAGGAGTGGATGCCGACGGTTCCCTATTTCGAGGCGGTATGTATGGCAGGCTTGTTCTCGCCGATCGCTCTGACGGCCTACAACGTGCTGAAGGCCAAGTGTAACGGCCCGCTGATCGTGCGCCTCGAAGTAGTGAAGAAGATCATCATGACGGCGATTTTCGCCGTGACGATCCCGCACAGCGTGATGGCCGTGGTCTGGGGACTGGTGGCCATCGCGTTCTGCGAAATGGCGGTCAACTTCCTGGCGACGACGCGCTTCACCACGCTGACGCTGTGGCGTTTCGTTCGCACGCTGCTGCCCGTGGCGCTGGTGTCGGGGACGATGTATGTCCTTGTGCGGCTCTCGGCTTCGATACTTCCCGGAAGCGATATATTGCGCCTCGTGGCCGAACTGGCGACGGGCGTGGTCAGCTACCTCGTGCTCTCGGCGCTGTTCCGGCTGGAGGCCTTCCGCGAAGTGACGGCCATTATCAAAAAACAGGTTGCCCGGAGATAGGCAACCTGTCTTTTTTCGCCTCCTCCCGCTATTTGTAGACCTTCGGGGTGATGACGCCCCGGAGCACCACCAGCGCGTTGGTGACCAGCGCTTCGAGTTCGTTCTCGCCGGGGTAGACCGTGACGGGTGCGATGAACGAGCAGCGTTCGCGGATGTACTCCACGACAGGCTCGTTGTAGGCGATGCCGCCCGTGAGGACGATGGCCTGGACGCTGCCCGAGAGCGCCGCAGCCATGGCCCCGATCTGCTTCACGACGTTGTAGCACATGGCATCGAGAACCTTCCTGGCCCGCTGGTCGCCCTCGGCGATGCGTTCCATGACCTGAATCACGGAGTTGGTTCCCAGGTAGGCCACCAGTCCGCCCTTGCTCGAAATGAATTTCAGCAGTTCCTCCTTCGTGTATTGCCCCGAGAAGCAGATCTTGATCAGTTCGCTCGAAGGGATGCTTCCCGCGCGGTCCGGGGCGAAAGGACCGTCGCCGTCGAGCGCGTTGTTGACGTCGACGATGCGTCCCTGCTTGTGTGCGGCGACCGAAATGCCGCCGCCCATGTGGGCCACGATCAGATTCGATTCCTCGTACACCCAGCCCATCCGTTCGCAATGGAGACGCGCCGTGGCTTTCTGGTTCAGGGCGTGGAAAACCGGCTTGCGCGGGCACATCGGCATGCCCGATATGCGCGCCACGTCGTCCATCTCGTCGACAACCGGAGGGTCGGCGATGTAGGCCTTGACGCCCGCCATGTGGGCGATCTGCGCGGCCAGCAGTCCCCCGAGGTTGCAGGCGTGCTTCATCTGCGCGTTCCGCAGATCGTAGCGCATGCGCGAATTGACCTCGTAGACGCCTGCGGGGATGGGGCGTATCAGTCCGCCCCGGCCGATGACGACCGAGAGGTCCTTGATGTCGAACGCCTGTTCGCGGAGCGCCGAGAGGATCAGGCCGCGGCGCCAGTCCAGCTGGTCGTTCACGCCGGCGAAGCGGGAGATCTCCTCGGTGGAGTGACGGAGGTTCAATTCCAACAAAGGCCGCTCCTCGTCGTAGAGGGCGACCTTTGTAGACGTTGAGCCGGGATTTATTGCTAAAATTTTGTAGCCCATAGGTTCTCGGTTCGTTCGTGTTGGGTTAGGGGTCCGGATGACCGGAGTTTTATTTTTTTACTGCCAGGCAGGCCAGCGCTATCGAGAAGAGCTTGGTCTTGCTCGTGTCGCCGCGCGAGGTGAGTACGCACGGAACCTTCGTGCCCATGACCATCGCTGCCAGTTCGCCGCCGCAGAGGTGCGTGACCGACTTGAAGAAGACGTTGGCCGATTCGAGGTTGGGGAACAGCAGGCAGTCCGGATCGCCGGCCACCGACGAGCCCTTGACCTTCTTGTGCTCGGCGACCTCCTTGTAGAGCGCCACGTCCAGCGACAGCGGACCGTCGACGACGACGTTGCCCAACTGGCCGCGGTCGGCCATCTTGGCCAGCAGCGCGCCTTCGGTCGAGGAGATCACATTGGGGAGCAGCTGCTCCGAGGGGGCGATGCAGGCGATTTTCGGCGTCGTGATGCCCAGCAGGTTGGCCGTGCGGGCCAGGTAGCCGATCTGCACCATCTTCTGCTTGAAGTCCGGGAGCGGAATGACCGCCACGTCCGAGATGATCAGCAGTTTGTGGTAGCAGGGCATTTCAACGATCGAAACGTGGCTCAGGACACCCTTCGGGGGGAACAGTCCGGCCTCCTTGTTGAGGATGCCGCGCATGTATTTGTCGGTCGAGACCAGGCCTTTCATCAGAACGTCGGCGTTGCCCGAAACGACCGATGCGACGGCCTGCTGGACGCACTTCACGTCGTTCGGCTCGTCGACGATGTTGAACGCCTTGACGTCGATGTCGTTCTCCTGGCAGACCTGCTTGATAACCTCCTTGTCGCCGAAGAGCGTAGGCTCCACGAGACCCTCCTTATAGGCTTCGTAGACCGCTTCCAGCGTATGCGAATCCTGTCCGTAAGCTACGACAAGACGTTTTTTACCCCGTTTCCTCGCCTCCTCGACGATTTCGGTAAGATGCTGAATCATAATGCTGTTACGTTTAAGAACTGAAATTTGTATGTAGTGATGTCTGTATTGCCCGAAGCGGATGCTATTTCACCAGGTTGTACGTGTCCGTGGCGATCACCAGCTCCTCGTTGGTGGCGATGGTGGCTACCTTGACCTTCGAGTCCGGAGCCGAGAGGATCTTGTTAACCCCGCGTGCGCCCTTGTTGGCGGCAGGGTCGAATTTCACGCCCATGAACTCCAGCCCGGTGCAGACCGCCTCGCGCATTTCGCACGAATTCTCGCCCACGCCGCCCGTGAAGATGATCATGTCGACGCCGCCCATCTCGGCGGCATATTCGCCGATGAACTTCTTGATGCGCCCGTAGTACATATCGCGCGCCAGAATTGCGCGGGGATTGCCCTCGTCGTAGGCGCGGTCGATGTCGCGCATGTCGCTCGAAATGTCCGTGAGGCCTTGTACGCCCGATTTCTTGTTCATCATGTCGTTCAGCTCGGCATAGCTCATGCCCTCCTTTTCGCCGATGAACGTGATGGCGCTCGCGTCCACCTGGCCGCAGCGCGTGCCCATCACCAGGCCGTCGAGCGGCGAGAAACCCATCGAGGTGTCGAACGACTTGCCGTTGAGGATGGCCGTCACCGAGCCGCCGTTGCCGATGTGGCAGGTGATGATCCGCGAGTTGTGGAAATCAAGTCCGGCCAGTTCGGCGCCCGCCTTGGCCACGTACTTGTGGCTGGTTCCGTGGAAGCCGTACTTGCGCACGCGGTATTTCTCGTAATAGGCGTGGGGCAGGGCGTACATGTAATTCACCGCCGGGATCGACTGGTGGAACGAGGTGTCGAACACCGTGACCTGCTTCACGCCCGGTAGGACCTTCTCGATCGACAGCACGCCTTCGAGGTTGGCGGGGTTGTGCAGCGGGGCGATCTCGAACAGCGAGCGGATCTTCGCCTTCGCGTCCTCGGTGACGATGCAGCTCTCGGGGAAGAACTCGCCGCCGTGGGCTACGCGGTGGCCGACGGCCTTCACCTCCTCGAGCGACGCGATCACGCCGTGGACGGGGTCGGTGAGGGCGTCGAGCACGAGCTTGATGCCGGTCGTGTGGTCGGGAATCGGCCGGTGAAGCTCGAACGGCTCCTTGCCGACGGGTTTATGGGTCAGGTCGCCTTCCGGGAGGCCGATACGTTCCACGATGCCTTTTGCGAGCAGTTTGCTCGACGCGTCCTCCATGTCGATCACCTGATACTTGATCGACGAGGAGCCGCAGTTCAATACCAAAATTACCATAAGTGCTATTATAAGTTATATGTCTTTATATCATTTCTCGCTTTCGGCCGGCGTTGTCGCCGCCTTCGGCGTCGTTTGCAAGTCTGACCCCACCCGGCTAAAAGCCGGGATTTCGGCGCGATACAAAGTTACTGCGCTCTGACCCTGTTCTGCGCTCCCATTCCTAAAAGCCGTTTCTTAAACGGCCCTCGGGAGGGGCTTGTCGCAGCGCGCCCGGGGTTTCGTCCGGGGTGTCTGCCGGAATTACAGCCGGTCTGCGGGCGGAGTGCAATATCGGGTTGGTCCCGTTCCTGCCAGCCCCCCCCCTAAAACCGGCTTCTTAAGCCGGCTATCCACATGCCCAGCGCCGCGAAGGCGATGCAGACCACGACGCTCAAGGCGATATAAACCGCGGCGGAACCATAGTCCCCGGTACGGAGCAGCCGCACGGCGTCGGCCGAAAAGGTCGAGAAGGTGGTGAAGCCTCCGCAGAATCCTGCGATGAGCAACCATCCTGCCGCAGCCGAATTCGTGGTCTCCAGCAGCATGCCGATCAACAGCGATCCCGCGGCGTTGACCGTGAACGTTCCGGCCGGAAAACCCAGCAGCGTGTGCCCTCCGAGCAGCCAGACGGAAAGCGCATAACGGACGATGCTTCCCGCGGCGCCTCCCAGGCCCACGGCCAAAAGTTCACGAATCATAATTTAAATATATGTATTATTTTACGGATGTGCAAATTTAAGCAAAAAATGATTACGAATCGTTCAATTTTTTGCCGAAATGAGTGGAAAATTTGTTACATATGACGCCTGGGGCGCTTTTGCACCGGCCGGCCGGTGCATACGGCGTTTCTCCTGCCGGAAGGGGCGTCGGGGAATGCAGCGGCGTACGGCAACTCCGATGCGCCTTCGCGGGGACGATTCGGGAACGCGGTGAATGCCGCGGAAACGGCGTGCGGCAGCGGGGCAGTCATGGCTCTCTGACCTGCCCGCTGCCTGAAATCACGTATTTGTAGGTCGTGAGCTCGGGCAGCCCCATCGGGCCGCGGGCATGGAGTTTCTGGGTCGAGATGCCGACCTCGGCGCCGAAGCCGAACTGGCCGCCGTCGGTGAAGGCCGTCGAGACGTTGACGTAGACGCATGCCGCATCGACCCGCCGGGTGAACTCCCGGGCCGTTTCGGCGTTCTCGGTGACGATGGCTTCGCTGTGGCGCGAGGAGTAGCGGGCGATATGCGCGAGGGCTTCGTCGAGGGAGCCGACGGTCCGCACGGCCAGCTTGTAGTCGAGGAATTCGGTCCCGAAGTGCTCTTCCGCGGCGGGGCGGAGCAGGCATGCGGGGTAGCGGCCTTCGAGTGCGGCATACGCTTCTGCGTCGGCGTAGACCGTGACCCGTTCGGCGGCCATCGGGTCGCACAGTTCGGCGAGGTCCCGGAGGCGTCCGCGGTGGACGATCAGGCAGTCGAGGGCGTTGCAGACGCTGACGCGCCGCGTCTTGGCGTTGCAGACCACGGCGCGGCCTTTTGTCAGGTCGCCGTCGAGGTCGAAGTAGGTGTGGACGATGCCTGCCCCGGTTTCGATGACCGGGATGCGGGCGTTTTCGCGCACGAAGCGGATCAGCCCCGCTCCGCCGCGCGGGATCACAACGTCGACGTAACCCACGGCGTTCAGCAGCGCTCCGGCGGCCTCGTGGCCCGCGGGCAGCAGGGTGAAGGCCGCCGGGTCGATGCCCTCGCTGCGGAGCGCCTCGCGGAGCAGGGCGGCGATGGCTTCGTTGGAGCGGCGGGCGTCGCTGCCGCCCTTCAGCACGCAGGCGTTGCCCGTCTTGAGGCACAAAGAGAAAATATCGGCCGTGACGTTGGGGCGCGCCTCGCAGATCATGCCTACCACGCCGAACGGCACGCGGACCTTGCGGAGGGTCATGCCGTTGGGACGGGTCCACTGGGCGATCGTCTCGCCCTGCGGCGAGGGCAGTCCGGCGACAGACTCCATGTCGGCGGCGATCGAGGCGATGCGTTCCGCCGTCAGCCGCAGGCGGTCGCGCATGGGCGAATCGGCATCCATCGCCTCCAGGTCGAGGGCATTGGCCGCAAGCACTTTTTCGGTGTTTTCCCGCAGCCGGGCGGCGGCTTTCGCGACGGTGCGGCCCAATCGCCCGGCGTCGGCAAGGGCCAGTTCGTTTCCCGCACGCCGGGCGTCGGCGAAGATCGTATCGTATTCCATTTTTATTCTAGATATAGGTAATCGCAGTGAATCAGCGGTTTGAGTCCTTTGCGGCCGAGGTTGCGGCGCGCCGTCGCACTGTCGCACGAGATGCGGCCCACGCCCAGCTGGACGCCTTCGGGCGAGAGGATGCGCACGATGTCGTCGCGCTCGAAATCCCCTTCGACGGCCGTGACGCCCACGGCGAGGATGCTCGCGGCCTTGCTCTGCGAGACGGCCGCGGCGGCCCCGGCGTCGAGGTGCAGGGCGCCCTTGGCGAAGCCTTCGCTGCTGGCGATCCACTTCTTGACCCCTGAAGCCGGGCGGGGGGCCGCCTCGAAACGCGTGCACACGACATCGCGGTCCGTGAGGACCAGATCCGTCAGGATATTGTCGCGGCGGCCGTTGGCGATCACGACCTCGATGCCCTCGCCCGCCACGCGCGACGAGATGCGGCTCTTGGTCGTCATGCCCCCGCGGCCGCGCGAAGAGCGCGCCGTGTCGATGTACTGCGAAAGGTCGCGCCCCGGGGCGACGCGGCGGATGACCTGCGACGCAGGGTCCGAAGGGGAGCCGTCGTAGATGCCGTCGATATTGCTTAAAATGATGAGCGCCTCGGCTCCCATCATCGCCGCCACGAGGCCCGAAAGTTCGTCGTTGTCGGTGAACATCAGCTCCGTGACCGAAATCGTGTCGTTCTCGTTGACGATCGGGACGACACCCGCCGAGAGCATCGCCTCCATGCAGTTGCGCTGGTTGAGGTACTGCCGCCGCGTGGAAAGGCTCTCCTTGGTGGTGAGCACCTGTCCGCAGGCGATGCCGTATTCGTTGAAGAGGTCGTAGTAGCGGTTCAGCAGTTTCACCTGCCCGACGGCCGAGAAGAGCTGGCGGGCCGAGACGGTGTCGATGCGTCCGACGCGGGTTTCGAGCAGGCTGCGGCCCGAGGCCACGGCGCCCGACGAAACGAGGATGAACTCCGTGCCGGCCCGGTGCAGGCGCGCCAGCTGGTCCACGAGCGCCGAGATGCGCGTGGTGTCGGGCCGCCCGTCCTCGCGGGTGAGCACATTGCTGCCGATCTTGACGACGATGCGGCGGTATTTCCGGGAATGTTCCATATGTTTTCCTAACTGACCCAATCTGTCTTCATACCCGATTCTCTTTTCAGGCGGGGTCGTATTTGTAGCCCACGCCTTTCACGGTCACGATGCGCTCGTCGCCGATCTTCTGGCGCAGCTTGCGGATGTGCACGTCGATCGTGCGGTCGCCCACGACTACCTCCGTGCCCCATATCTTGGCGTAGATCTCCTCGCGGGGAATCAGCTTCCCGGGCGACGAGTAGAGCAGGTCCAGCAGCGCGAACTCCTTGCGCGGGAGGGTGATCTCCTGCCCGTCGCGGATCACCGTGTAACGCTCGCGGTCGACCGTGAGTCCCGGGGCCGGGGCCTTCTCGGGGGCTTTGTCGGCGTCGATGCGCTTGAGGATCGCCTGCACGCGGCTCACCAGCAGCTTCATCTTGATCGGTTTGGTCAGGTAGTCGTCGGCCCCCACGCCGAACCCTGCCAGCTGCTGTCCCTCCTCGCCCAGCGCCGAGAGGAAAACCACCATCGTATCCTTCAGCACGGGGTTCCGGCGGATCGCGCGGCAGGTCTGCGCCCCGTCCATCACCGGCATCATCATGTCCAGCAGGATCAGGTGCGGACGGCATTCGGCGGCCACTTTCAGCGCCTCGGCGCCGTTTTCGGCCGTGAAGACTTCGTAACCCTCGCGTACGAGGTTGTAACGGACGAATTCGAGGATGTCGACCTCGTCATCGACCAGCAGGATACGGTGGCTCATGGTGTCGGTTTTCGGTCAGGCGGCCCGCGGGGCCGTGCGTGCGTAATTTTTGCGAAGATAATGATTTTCCGGTAAATATTCAATAAATTGTCGTACCTTTGACCTTTCAACTATTCATATATGATCAACGAAGCTGATTTCAGCACTTTAGGCTTGAGCGAGGAGATGCTCGCGGCCGTCCATGCAAAAGGGTTCGAAACCCCCACCTCCATCCAACGACTTACGATTCCCCGCCTGCTCTCGGGAGAGAACGACATCATCGCGCAATCCCAGACCGGCACGGGCAAAACGGCGGCTTTCGGGCTGCCGATACTCCAGCAGATCGAGCCTTCGAAAGAGGGCGTGCAGTCCATCATCCTCGTCCCGACGCGCGAACTGGCCGTGCAGGCCGCCGAGGAACTTTTAAGCTACAACTGTGAGCGGCGGCTCTCGATCACGGCCATCTACGGAGGGGCCGCGATGAGCGAGCAGCTGCGCCGTCTGTCGCGGGGCGTCGACATCGTCGTCGGCACGCCGGGGCGCGTGCTGGACCACATCCGCCGCGGGACGCTCAAATTGGACAAGGTCCGTTTCCTGGTTCTGGACGAAGCCGACGAGATGCTTAACATGGGCTTCGTCGAGGATGTCGAGGAGATCATGAGCCACACGGGCGAAGACCGCCGCGTGCTGCTCTTTTCGGCCACGATGCCCGAGCGGATCATCCGCCTGTCGGAGGCCTACATGCGCGATACGGAGGTCCTGCGCGTGGAGTCGCAGCACCTGATGACCGACCTGACGAACCAGATCTATTTCGAGGTGCGCGAGGCCGACAAGTTCGACGCCATGACGCGCATCATCGACATCGAACCGGACTTTTACGGCATCGTCTTCTGCCGCACGAAGATCGGCGTGGACGAAGTGGCGACGCGCCTGGTGGCACAGGGCTATTCGGCCGAGGGGCTGCACGGCGACGTGTCGCAGGCCCAGCGCGAGAAGATTCTCCGCAAGTTCCGCGACAGGGCGGTCAACATCCTGGTGGCGACCGACGTGGCCGCGCGGGGTATCGACGTGTCGAACCTCTCGCACGTGATCAACTACTCGCTGCCGCAGGATTCGGAGAGCTACGTCCATCGCATCGGCCGTACGGGCCGTGCCGGCAACCAGGGCACGGCCATCACCTTCATTTCGGGCGCCGAACTGCGCCGTTTCAACTGGATGATGCGCGACATCAAGGCTGACATCAAGCGCGAGACGCTGCCTTCGCCGCAGGACATCGTGGCGATGAAGCGCGCCAAAATCAAGGACGACCTGCAGGAGATCGTGGCCAATGAGAGCTACGGCGATTACGCCGACATCGCAGCCGAACTGCTCGAAAGCTATGCGCCCGACGTGGCGCTGGGGGCCTTGCTGCGGCTGGCCTTCCGCAGCGAACTGGACCAGAGCAATTACCCCGAAATACGTTCGTTCTCGGTCGACCGCAAGGGCAAGGCGCGGCTGTTCCTGGCCCTCGGGGGCCGCGACGGCTACACGGCCCGCAGGATCGTGGACATGCTCAAGCGTAAATGCGGATTGCGGGACAAGAATATCGACGACGTGCGCGTTTTCGAGAACTATTCGCTGGTGAGCGTGCCGTTCAGCGACGCCGAGGCGGTCGTGGGGCAGCTCAACGCCTCGGGAGGCCGTCGCCGCATCGCCAAGATCGACGGTTCCGACGCGGAGAACGGCGGCGGAAAGCGGCGCCGTCCGGCTGCCGAGGAGCGTAACGGCGGCGAGGGCGGGTCCGGGAACGAATCCGCCGGAGCGTTCCGTCCCGAGAGGCGGAGCCGGAAGACGGCCGGGCAGCCGGAAGGCGCGGAGGAGTTCCGCCCCGAAAAGCGGTCGCGCAGGAAAACCGCCGAAACCGCTCCCGGCGATGCCGGAGAGCAGCCCGCGACGCGGAGCCGGAAAAAGGCGGAAAACGACTGGAGCGCGCCTCCGGCAGGCGGCAACGACGGGTTCGACTGGGAGGCTTTCCAGCGTTACGACGATGCCGCGGCATGGGAGAAGCCCAGGCGCGGCGGCGGGACCAGGAGCGTACGCCGCAGCGGCCGCCCCGTCACCACGGGCCGTCAGGCAGCGCCCAAACGCATTGCCGCAAAGGGCCGCAAGCGCTGATCCGAGGGGGACGAGTGCGGCTTCAGGGGGCTGCAAACGCGGCTCCAGGGGCCGGGACAGACCGGAAAACCGCGCCGTCGTGCCGGGATGCCGCGATTTCGTGCTTCCGGAGGGCGGCGTTGTTGCATGTTTTGACGAAATCTTTTCGGCGTTCCGCATAAAATGGTTATATTTGCGAGATTTATATGCTCCCGCACATGCGGGAACTAAAAACGTGTACTGAAATGGCTACTGAAAAACCGACACTTCCTGCTCCCGAGGAGCAAGTCAGCCCTGCGGCTGAAGATGCGCAAGCGAATCCTGCCGTGACTGCCCGAGTCCCTGAACCCGAAATGCCCGCCGCCGAGCCGGCCGCGGAGACGCCCGCCGCTGCGGAAGAAGCCGCTGCGGAGGTTGCGGAAACACCCGCGGAAATGCCCGTGGAGCCCGTTGTGACGGAAGAACCCGCCGCCGAAGCGCCTGCCGAGGAGCTTGCCGCGGAGGAAATTTCCGGGGAGGAGGTTGCGCCGCGCGCCAAACGTGCGCGGATCAAGCCTGCCGCCGAGCCGGCGGCTGCGGAATCGGAGGAGGAAGCGCCCCGGGAGGTGCGGGTGGACTTTGCCGATGAGGAGGCTGCGCTCGCGGCGCAGAACGCCGGGCTGGAGATCGAGGGCGCGACGCCCGAGGAGGAGGCTGCGGAGGAACTTGCCGCGCAGACGCCCGAGGAGGACAAGTTCGCCGGGAAAGGCAAGGAGGAGTTGGTGGCCCTGTTCGCCCGGATGCTCGAAGAGCAGCCCGTGCAGTCGATCCGCCGGGATGTGGAGGCGCTGAAGATCGCCTTCTACCGCATCCGCCGCGCCGAGGTCGAGGCTGCACGCCGCCGGTTCATCGAGGAGGGCGGCGCCGAGGAGGATTTCGCTCCTTCGGTGGACGGCGCCGAGATTCAGCTCAAGGAGCTGTTCAAGGAGTACCGCCACCGCCGCGACGCGTTCATCGCCAATCTCGAAGCCGAGAAGGAGGCGAATCTCAAGATCAAGCAGGCGATCATCGAGGAGCTGAAGGAACTGGTCAATTCGGACGAGACGCTCAACCATACGTTCAACAAGTTCCGCGAGTTGCAGCAGCGCTGGAAGGATACCGGCATCGTGCCGCAGCAGTATGTCAAGGATTTGTGGGAGACCTATAACCTGCATGTCGAGAATTTTTACAGCTTTATCAAGATCAACAAGGAGCTGCGCGACCTCGACCTGAAGAAGAACTACGAGCAGAGGGTGGCCCTCTGCGAGCAGGCCGAGGCGCTGGTGCTGGAGCCTTCCGTCGTCGAGGCGTTCCACAAACTGCAAAAGCTCCACGACGAGTGGCGCGAGACGGGGCCTGTCGCCAACGAATACAAGGAGACGCTCTGGGAGCGTTTCAAGGCCGCGTCGAGCCGCATCAACAAACAGCATCAGGAGCATTTCGAGACGCTGAAGGGCGAGCAGGTGAAGAACCTCGAGCTTAAGACCGGGCTGTGCGTCGCCACGGAGGAACTTTCGTCCCAGCCGCTCACTACCCGCAAGGAGTGGAACCGCGCGAGCGACCGTCTGCTGGAGATTCAGAAGACCTGGAAGACCATCGGTTTCGCGCCGAAGAAAGATAACAACCGCATCTACGAACGTTTCCGCACGGCGTGCGACCGTTTCTTCGAGGCCAAGCGGCAGTTCTATGCCGGGATGAAGGCCGAAATGGAGCACAACCTCCAGCAGAAAACCGAAATCTGCGAGGCTGCCGAGTCGCTGATGAACAGCGAGGAGTGGAAGAAGGCCACCGACGAACTGATCGCTCTGCAAGCCCGCTGGAAGCAGATCGGGGCCGTCTCGCGGCGCCATTCCGACGCTATCTGGAAGCGTTTCCGCGCCGCCTGCGACAAGTTCTTCGAGCGCAAGGCGTCGCACTTCGCGAGCGTCGACGGCGAGCACGAGGAAAATTTGCAGAAGAAACTCGCCCTGCTGGCCGAGATGGCCGAGGCCGATGTGAAGGCCGGGGGTTACGAGGTGATCCGCGAGTTCCAGCGCCGCTGGGGCGAGATCGGCTTCGTGCCCATCAAGCAGAAGGACGCCATCCAGAAAAAGTACAAGGCCGCGGTGGACGAACTGTTCAACACGCTGCGCGGTTCGGAGCGCGACCGTTCGATGGGCCGCTTCCGCGAGAAGGTTTCGTCGTTCAAGGCGTCGGGCGACCGCCGTCTGCGCTCGGAACGCGAACGCCTCTACAACAAGGTTCGCCAGCTGGAGCAGGAGATCGGACTGCTGGAGAACAACATCGGCTTCTTCGCCAAGTCGAAGAACGCCGAGGCGCTGGTGGCCGACGTGCGTGCGAAGATCGAGCGCGCCCGCGAGGAGATGGCCTCGACGATCGAGAAGGTGAAGCTGATCGACAGACAGGATCAGGAGGAAAATAACAATGCCTGACGATCGGGTCGCCCTGCTGCTCCGGACGCCGGCCCACGGCGTTCCGCCGTGTATACAGGTTTGACCCACCCCCAAACCCCCGCCTTGGCGGGGGCTTGCGGAAAAAGGTGCTGAACGGTGTTACAACGAATTTATAAATAAAACAGTAATGAAACTTTCCAAACCCAAGTACATATTCGTAACGGGCGGTGTTGCGTCGTCGCTCGGAAAGGGTATTATTTCGGCCTCGATCGCACGGCTGCTCCAAGCCCGCGGTTACTCGGTGACCATCCAGAAACTCGACCCCTACATCAACGTCGATCCCGGAACGCTCAATCCCTACGAGCACGGCGAGTGCTACGTCACCGAGGACGGAGCCGAGACGGACCTCGACCTGGGACACTACGAGCGCTTCACGAACCAGCCCACGTCGAAGTCCAACAACGTCACGACGGGCCGCATCTACAAAAGCGTCATCGAGAAGGAACGCAAGGGCGAGTACCTGGGTAAGACCGTGCAGGTCATTCCCCACATCACCGACGAGATCAAGCGCCGCATTCAGATGCTGGCGCAGACCAAGAAATACGACGTGATCATCACCGAGATCGGCGGCACGGTGGGCGACATCGAGTCGCAGCCGTTCATCGAGTCGGTGCGTCAGCTGCGCTACTCGCTGGGTTATCGCAATACGGCACTGGTCCACCTGACGCTGATTCCCTACATGGCCGCTTCGGGCGAGATGAAGACCAAGCCCACGCAGCACTCCGTGAAGGCCCTGCTGGAGAACGGTCTCCAGCCCGACATCCTCGTGCTGCGCGCCGAACATCCGCTGTCGACGGCGCTCAAGCGCAAGGTGGCGCTGTTCTGCAACGTCGACGCCAATGCCGTGATGGAGTCGATCGACGTGCCGACGATCTACGAAGTGCCGCTGAAAATGCACGAACAGCACCTGGACGAGGTCGTGCTGGACAAACTGAACCTCCCGGCCGACAAAGAGCCGGACATGGCCGCGTGGAGCGCATTCGTCGAGAAGGTGAAACACCCCTCGAAGAAGATCGAGATCGCGCTGGTCGGCAAGTACACCGAGCTGCCCGACGCCTACAAGTCGATCTGCGAATCGTTTATCCATGCCGGGGCGGTCAACGACTGCAAGGTCAAACTGCGCTACGTCAATTCGGAGAAGATCACCCGCGAGAACGTGGCTGCGCAGCTGGGCAAGATGTCCGGTATCCTGGTGGCCCCGGGCTTCGGCAACCGCGGTATCGAGGGTAAGATCGAGGCCGTGCGCTTCGCCCGCGAGAACAACGTTCCCTTCCTGGGGATCTGCCTGGGTATGCAGTGCGCCGTGATCGAGTTCGCGCGTCACGCACTGGGCCTGGCCGACGCCAATTCGAGCGAGATGGAGCAGACGACGTCGCATCCGGTGATCGACCTGATGGAGGAGCAGAAAGGCGTTACGGCCAAAGGCGGCACGATGCGCCTGGGCGCCTATCCCTGCACGCTGAAAAAAGGCTCGAAAGTCGCTGCCGCCTACGGCAAACTCAACATTTCGGAGCGTCACCGCCACCGCTACGAGTTCAACAACGACTACCTGGAGCAGTTCGAGGCGGCCGGCATGAAGGCCGTGGGTGTGAATCCCGACACGAACCTGGTGGAGGTTGTCGAGATCGAGAACCATCCCTGGTTCGTCGGTACGCAATACCATCCCGAATACAAGAGCACCGTGTTAAGCCCCTCGCCGCTGTTCGTGGCCTTCGTCAAGGCCGCGCTGGCGTATGCGGAGAAGAAGTAAGGAATAATCATAGCCAAAATAGGATGTACCATTTCCTGCACCCGACCATTGTTCTTCGCCGCCTGCGGCGTGGTTTGCAAGTTTGACCCACCCCCAAACCCCCGTTTTAGACGGGGATTTAGTGCCGTTTCACGGCAAAATTGGGGCTTTGGGCTGTCGGTGCAAATAATTAAAGTTTAAATGGATAAAAAATCAATCATAGGCATCGCCGTCGTAGCGGTCCTTTTTCTGGGATTCGCCTACTTCAACAGCCAGCAACAGAAAGAATATCAGGAACAGAAAGCCGCATACGAGGCCTATGTCGATTCGGTGGCCGCAGCGGCGCGTGCGGCGGCGCCCATCGCCGATTCGGTGGCGTCGGGCAATGACGTGCAGGCCGAAGCGGCTGCTGCCGAGGTTGCGGCCGCGGTGCGCGAACGTCAGGTGGAGACGCTGGGCGAGTCGCTGACAGCGGCCCGCGAGGCGGAGGCCGAGGAATTCACGGTCGAGAACGACGTGATTTCGGTGCTCTTCTCCACCCGCGGCGGTCAGATCAAGGGCGTTACGCTGAAAGATTACACCAAATACGCTCCGCGCGGAAAACGCGACCGGAAGATCGAGATGATGGATCCCGCCACGGCGCGTTTCGGACTTTCGTTCTACCTGAAAAACGGGTTGAAGAACGTGCCGGTCAACACGCTGGACTACGTCTTCACGGCCCAGCCCGTAGCCGGGGAGGCGGACGGAGCCAAGAGCGTCGTGATGCGCCTTCCGGTCGCGGAGGGGGCTTATCTGGAGTACCGTTACCTTATATATAATACGGAGGCTCCCGAGCGCGACTACCTCGTCGACTTCGACGTGCGGCTGGTCAACATGGCGCCGGAGATGGCCAACCAGACGCAGATTCAGATCGACTGGGCGAACACCACCTTCCAGAACGAGAAGGGTTTCCAGAACGAGAACATGTACACCACGCTCTCGTACCGTTTCCCCAACGAGACCTCGATCGAGGAGCTGGGCATGAGCGAAAGCACCAAGTCGAAGAATATCTCGACGCAGGTCAACTGGGTGGCATTCAAGCAGCAGTTCTTCTCGTCGGTGTTCATCGCCCCGGACAACGTGTCGTACGCCAACCTCGCCTTCGACACGGCGGCTCCCGAATCGTCGCTGCTCAAGACCTTCACGGCGCAGATGGGTCTGCCCTATACGCCGCAGACCGAGGGCTATGACTTCGCGTTCTATTTCGGCCCCAACAAGTACTCGATCCTCAAGAAGGTCGACGATGCGAACGGTGCGGATATTCACCTGGAGCGTCTCGTGCCGCTGGGCTGGGGCATCTTCGGGTGGGTCAACCGCTGGTGCGTGATTCCGGTCTTCGACTTCCTGCGCAACTACATCGGCAGCTTCGGCATCATCATCTTCATCCTGGTGCTCCTCGTGAAGCTGGTGATCTCGCCGCTGACCTACAAGAGTTACGTCTCGATGGCCAAGATGCGCCTGGTCAAACCGCAGATCGACGAACTGGCGAAGAAGTATCCCAAGCCGGAGGATGCCATGAAAAAGCAGCAGGCGACGATGGAGCTGTACAAGAAGGCGGGCATCAACCCCATGGGCGGCTGCATTCCGCTGCTGATCCAGATGCCGATCCTGATCGCCATGTTCCGCTTCTTCCCCGCGTCGATCGAGCTGCGCGAGCAGCCTTTCCTGTGGGCCGACGACCTCTCGTCGTACGACAGCGTGCTGAACCTGCCGTTCTCGATTCCCTTCTACGGCGACCACGTTTCGCTGTTCGCCCTGCTGATGGCGGTGTCGATGTTCGGATACTCCTATTTCAACTACCAGCAGACGGCGTCGTCGCAGCCCCAGATGGCCGGCATGAAGTTCATGATGGTCTACATGATGCCGATCATGATGCTCTTCTGGTTCAACAGCTATTCGAGCGGTCTTTGCTACTACTACCTGCTGTCGAACCTCTTCACCATCGGGCAGACGCTCGTCATCCGGCGCATGGTCGACGACGACAAGATCCATGCGATCATGCAGGCGAATGCCGCGAAGAAGTCGAAAGGCAAGAAATCGAAATTCCAGCAGCGCTACGAGGAGCTGATGCGTCAGCAGGAGGCCCAGCAGCGCGCGAAGAAGAAATAGGCGGAACTCCGCTTTGAACACGGGCCGGGGCGGATTCCACATCGGGAAACTGCTCCGGCCCCGTTTTTGCCGGAGACGCATGAAACGATACCGTTATGAAACGAATTTTGATGCTGGCGTCGCTGCTGGCGGCCGGGATGCCGCTCGTGGCGCAGAACCTGGGGTCGGAGTACCGGCTGAAACGCGTGATTCCCGTCGAGGGGCGGCAGGGTATTGCCGCCGACTCGGCCTACTACTACGTGTCGGGGAGCACGGCGCTTTACAAATACGACAAGCAGGGGCGGCTGGTGGCCAAAAACGAGCGGCCGTTCGAGGGGCTGCCGCTGGCGGCCAACCACATCGGTGACATCGACGTCTGGGACGGGGAGATTTACGCCGGGATCGAGACCTTCGACGACGGCCGCGGGGAGAATATCCAGGTGGCGGTTTACGATGCCGGCAACCTGAAATGGAAACGCTCGATCGACTGGGAACCCGAATCGGGGCAGGTCGAGGTGTGCGGACTGGCGGTGGACCGCGACGGCGACATGGTCTGGATGGCCGACTGGGTCGACGGACGCTACGTCTACGGCTACAACCGGAAAACGGGGCAGTATGTCCGCAAGGTCCACCTGCGTCCCGTGCCCCAGTGGCAGCAGGGGATTTTCATGGTCGACGGCCGCATGCTGATCTCTGCGGACGACGGGGATGCCGACCTCGATGAGCCGGACAACCTCTACGTCGCGGACCTGCGCGACGGAAAATCGTATGCCACGGTGCTTCCGCTGCGTTCGATGGCCGATTTTCGCCGCCCGGGCGAAATCGAGGGGCTGGCCCTCGATCCGGCGACGGACGACCTGCTGGTGCTGGCCAATCGCGGGGCGCGGATCGTGCTGGGCATGCCCCGGGGATTCTACCCGGGCTACGACGGCGAGGTGCACGAAGTCTACGTCTTCGAGAAGGTGAAATAAAGAAAGGTCCCGGATGTCCGGGACCTTTCTTTATGGGAGTGCGGCTATTTGCCCAATCCGGTCGAAACGAATGTCAGCGCGTCGGGCAGCACCGTCTGCCAGTAGCGCCACGTGTGGCCGCCGTCGCGCATGCGGTATTGCAGGGGAATGTTGCGCTCGCGCATCAGCGTGTAGAAATCGACGTTGCATTTCCAGAGGAAGTCGTCGTCGCCGCAGTCGACCCACCAGCGGACCGAGCGCACGCCGCCGAGCTGTTCGTCGGTCATTCCGCGCAGCAGGGCCACGGGCGAGTTCTCCGCGACGGACTGCTGGAAGGCGCTGTCGTAGCTGCGGCGGCCGGGGAACATGTCCAGCAGGCCGCTCATCGAACAGGCCGAGCCGAACAGTTCGGGGTGGCGCAGGGCGTAGACCGCCGTGCCGCCGCCGCCCATCGACAGTCCCGCAATGGCGCGGTGCGTCTTGTCGGAGACGATGCGGTAGCGTTTTTCGACGGCGGGCATGAACTCCTCGAAGAAGAACCGTTCGTAGTTCCAGCCCGGAACGTCGAAATAGCCCATGTGTTCGCCCGTGCGCTTCGGGCCTTCGCCCGAAGCATCGGGCATGACGACGATCATCGGCCGGGCCATGCCCGCGGCGAAGGCTTCGTCGGCAATGCGGCGCAGGTCGCCTTTCTGTGTCCAGTCGGTGTGGCAGCCGCTGGCGCCGTGCAGCAGGTAGAGCACGGGGTAGGACTCCTGCGAGCGGTCGTAGCCGTCGGGCAGGTAGACCGTGCAGCTCTTTTCGGCTCCGAGGACCTCGCTCCGGAAGGTGTAGACTTCGGTACGGCTCTGCGCCCCGGCCGTCAGGGCCGCGGTGAGCGCAAACAAGGCGGTGATGAGTGGTTTTTTCATAGCAGTTTCGATTAAGCCCCTCTCTGGGGGAGGGGTTGGGTGGCGTCGGATTGGGATACCCTGCCGCAGACGGCGACGGCGGCAGTCGGCAGCGCGGAACGGGGCATGCGATTGCAACCGGTTGCCTATTCCACGTACAACACCAGCCCCTTGAGGTATTCGCCTTCGGGGTGGTAGATGTTGATCGGATGGTCGGCCGGCTGGGTCAGCTGGTGCAGGATGCGCACCTTGCGGCCCGCGATGGCGGCGGCGGAAAAAACCGTCGTGCGGAACAGCTCCTTCGTGACGGCCTGCGAGCAGGAGAACGTGAAGAGAATGCCGCCGGGGCGTATCTGCGACAAGGCCCGGGCATTGAGCCGCTTGTAGCCCTGCATGGCATTGCCCAGCACCTTGTGGTGTTTGGCGAAGGCCGGCGGGTCGAGGATGATCAGGTCGTATTTGTCGCCGATGTCCTTCAGGTAGTCCACCGCGTCGGCGGCGATCTGGCAGCAGTCGGCCTCCTTGCCGAAGTTGAGCGCCATGTTCTCCGTGGCCAGCGCCACGGCGCGCTCGGAAGAGTCCACCGAGCAGACCTTCTCGGCGCCGCCCGAGAGGGCGTAGACCGAGAACCCGCCCGTGTAGCAGAAGGTGTTGAGCACGGTGCGGCCCTTGGCGTAGCGTTTGACCAGCTGGCGGTTTTCGCGCTGGTCGAGGAAGAAGCCCGTTTTCTGCCCCTTCTCCCAGTTGACGTAGAACCGCTCGCCGTTCTCCGTCACGATGTGCGACGTGTGGTCCGAGGTTCCCCACAGGTAGCCGTCGACGGCGCCGAGGGCGGCCTTGAAGGGGAGTGTCTGCGACGATTTGTCGTAGATGGCCGTCAGGCGTGCGCCGTAGACCGTGCGCAGCGCCTCGGCGATCTGCATCCGCGCGTGGTACATGCCCACCGAGTGGCACTGGATGACGGCGACCGGGCCGTAGATGTCGACGACGAGTCCCGGCAGCGAATCGCCCTCGCCGTGGACCAGGCGGTAACAGGTCGTCGCGGGGTTGTCCGTAAGGTCGAGCGTGCGGCGCACGTCGTAGGCGACGGCGATCCGGAGGTTCCACCACGCCTGGTCGATCTCCTCGCGCTCGAACGTGAGCACGCGCACGGCGATCGACCCTACCTGATAGTGGCCCAGGGCCATGAATTCGCCCTGCCGGGTGTAGACCTCGATGAGCGCCCCTTCGGCGAAGTCGGACTCCTCCTCGGCTTTGATGTGGTCGATGGCGCCCGAGAAAATCCACGGGTGGCGGCGCAGAAGCGATTCCTCCTTGCCTTTGCGCAGGTAAATTTGCGGTATCATTTGCGGATCGGTTTTTTCGGTGTGCGGAGCAGTTGTTCGTAGATGCGGGTGCAGACCCAGGCGTCGGTCGCGGCGTAGAGCTGCTGTTTGTCCGTGAGGGTCGCGGCTTCCCAGTTGCTCAGCCGCTGGGCTTTCGAGACGCGCTTTCCCAGCACGATGGCCGAGAGTTTGCGCAGGCTCTTTTCCCCGATGCCCCACTCGGGGGCGATGCCCTGCAGGTCGACGAAACCCCCGTCGCGGAAGTGGCGGATCTGGCGCAGCGAGCGCAGGTCGCCCGCCACGTCGGCGCCGATCTTGAGGACCTGCTTGTTTTCGAGCAGTTGCAGGATGGGCTTGGCCAGCGGAATCCGGTTGAGCCGGAACAGGTAGCAGACTGTCGGCGTGGAGAGTTGCAGCAGCGATACGCGGAACGTGACGCCCGGGCGGAACGAGGGGCGCGTCTCGGTGTCGAAGCCGATGACGGGCTGCTCGGCGAGCGTTTTGCAGGCCGCGGCGATGTCGCGTTCGTGCTCGACGATGCGGATCTCACCCCGGAACTCCACGGCCGGGAGCAGGGCGGTCTGCTCGTTGCTGATTTTATCGATGAAATTGTTAATTGTGGTCATGCGGTGAAAATTCCCACAAATTTACGCAATTATTTTCAGAAAAGCGGCTCTTCGGAGCGCTATTTTGCCTTCTCCGGGCTGTCGGGAGCGCTGAAAAGCCCGAGCCGTCCGTCCGCGAAGGTCCGGACCGCTCCTTCCCCGAGCAGTTCGCGCACCGCTTCGGCCAGCCGCTCGGGCGGGCAGGCCAGTTCGGCGGCCAGTTGGCGCGGGTCGGCCGGCGACCGGGCGAGGCGCTCCAGGAGTTTTTCGCGCAGGGCGCTTTCGGGGCCGGGCGCATCGCCGGTCGCTCCGGGATTCGGGGTCCCGGAAGCTGTTCCGGCCTCGCGGGCGGCGGCTTTCGCGGCCCGTTTGCGGGCCAGGCAGACGTCGCAGACCCCGCACGGAGCAGGGTCCTCCTCGCCGAAATACCGCTCCAGTACGGCGCTGCGGCACTCCTGCTCGTTGGCGGCGTAGGCGATCATCTGCTCGAAGCGTTCGCGCATCAGCTCCTGCCGCCGCTTGTAGGTCTCGGGGGCGATGTAGAGGTCGGCACGCGGCAGGCGCTCCTCGTTCATGAAGAGGATCGGCGAGCGGTTCGAGGGGATGTAGCGGATCACGCGCAACTGCCAGAGCCGTTTGAGCAGCTCCTTGACCCGTTGGACGGTGTAGCCGCTCCAGGTGGCCAGTTCGCCTTCGTCGATGGGCCGGAACTCGGTGAAGACGCCGTTGTAGAGCCGCAGCAGGGTGCGGATGAAATGGTCGAGTTCGTCGCGCTGCACGCGGAGTTTGTACAGTTCGTCGCGGCTGACGCAGAACATCACCCGCGCGGGGTTCTCCTGTGCGTCGGTGAGGGTCATGTAGCCGTTCTGCTGGAGCAGTTTCAGGGCACTCGCGACGGTCCCCGAATAGAGGCGCTCGCGGGCGCAGAAGTCGTGTATGTTGAACAGGAACGACGCTTCGCCCCCGTCGCCGATGCCGATTTGCAGGTAGGAACAGACCCGTTCGTAGATGTCTTTGATCTTCTCCAGCGGAGGGAACTCCTGCTCGAAGCGCCGCGCGATGCGGTCGCTGTCGTCCGAGGCCACGAGCAGCAGGGCATAGGCCCGCTGTGAGTCGCGGCCTGCGCGGCCGGCCTCCTGATAGTAACTTTCGAGCGAGTCGCACATCGCGTAGTGGACCACGAACCGCACGTCCGCTTTGTCGATGCCCATGCCGAAGGCGTTGGTGGCCACCATCACGCGCGTCTTGCCCGAGAGCCACTCCTCCTGCCGCAGCGACCGCTCGGCATGCCCCAGTCCGCCGTGGTAGGCGGCGGCCGTCGTGCCCTCCTGGCGCAGAAAGTCGGCGATCTGCTCGGTTCCCTCCCGCGTGCGGACATAGACGATGCCCGTGCCGGGGACGTTGCGGACCAGCCGCAGCAGCTGCCCGTTCTTGTCGTCGGTGCGGCGGACGCTGTACGAGAGGTTGGGGCGCGCGAAACTGCTGCGCAGGATGTGCGGTTCGGCGAATTTCAGGTGGCGCATGATGTCGTCGGCCACCGGGCGCGTGGCCGAGGCGGTGAGCGCCAGCACGGGGACGCCGGGGAGCTTTTCGCGCAGCTCGGCGATGCGCAGGTACGAGGGCCGGAAGTCGTAGCCCCACTGCGAGATGCAGTGGGCCTCGTCAACGGCGATCAGCGAGACGTTCATGCGCACGACGCGCAGGCGGAACGCCTCGGTCGCCAGCCGTTCGGGGGCCACGTAGAGGAATTTCACGTCGCCGTAGGCGCAGTTGTCCAGCGCGATGTCGATCTGCCGCGGCGAAAGGCCCGAATGGATCGCAACGGCAGGGACGGCCCGCGCCCGGAGCCGGTCGACCTGGTCCTTCATCAGGGCGATGAGCGGCGTGACGACGATGCACAGCCCCTCGCGGGCGAGCGTCGGAACCTGATACGTGAGCGACTTGCCGCCGCCCGTGGGCATCAGCGCCAGCGTGTCGCGGCCCTCCAGGACGGAACGGATGATCTCCAGCTGCACGGGACGGAACTCCGTGAAGCCCCAGTAGCGTTTCAGCGTGTCGTATATCCTGTCCGGTGCGGGTCTCATGACACAAAGGTATAAAAAAGAAGGGACGGAAGCAAAACCCGGTTGCATGCGGTCCGGCAAAACGTCCCGACCTCCTGAAAGTGCCGTTACGGCTCCAAAACCGGATTGCGGGCCGTTTTATAAAAAAATTAGGCGGTTTGGGGAATTTTTTATACTTTTGCACATTATCAGAACGTTCGACCGATGAAGATACGCGAAGAATACAAAGTCCGGCAGGATGCCGAGCGGTGGATCGCGAGCCTGGCCGAATGCGGAATCGTGGAAAAGTGATGAAATTGAAAAGGTCCATATCGCTGCTGCTGCTCGCCGTCTATCTTTTTGCGACGGCGGGGACGGCTTTGGCATCGCTGACGTGCAAGTGCGTGGCGATGAAGGCCCGCACGGAACACGCGTGCTGCAGCCATTGCCACCATGTGGCGGACCTTCCGGCCGCGGCCGGCGGCGAGATGCGCGCACCCTGCTGCGGCAAGCACCATTCGACCGAAATCGAACTCTACGTATCCTCCTCCTCCGACAGCAACGAGCGGTATACCCGCTGCATCGTCCTCGACCTGCCGCCAGCACTCGCCGCAGAGTGCCCGTGCCCCGCGCATGTTCCTTTTCTGCGCGAAAAGGTCGCCGAGAGGCGGACGCCTTTCGTCCGGGAAGCCTGCATACTCTCCGTCGGCTTCCGCGCCCCTCCCGTATTGGTTTAAGACTCCTTCGGGACCGCTGCCGTGTGCGCCGGTCCGCAATCAGTTTTAACCAATAACGGAATTTTCATGAAATTTTTCAAAATCACTGCATTTTCATTTTTCGCCCTCGCCGTGTGCGGTTCGCTCCGTGCGCAGGATTTGCGGGGTGTGGTCCGCGACGCCGATAATCAACCGCTCATCGGCGCCTCGGTCTACTGGGCCGGTACGACCATCGGGGCCAGCACCGACGCCCAGGGTGCGTTCCTCCTGCACCGCGTAAAGGGCTACGACCGCCTCGTGGCTTCGTATCTGGGCTTCGTCAACGACACGCTGGACGTGAAAAGCGGCGTCGACAAGGTCGCCTTCGCGCTCCGTTCGGAGGGCGTGGCGCTGGAAGGCGTCGTCGTCGAGGGCAATTTAAGCGGCAACTTCGTCAAGCGCGACGGCATCGTCAAGGGCGAGATGATCTCCTTTGCGGGGCTTTGCAAGATGGCCTGCTGCAACCTGGCCGAGTCGTTCGAGAACTCGGCTTCGGTGACCGTCGGTTACAGCGACGCCATTTCGGGCGCCCGGCAGATCAAGATGCTGGGGCTGGCCGGAACCTATACGCAGATTCTCGACGAGAACCGCCCGATCATGCGCGGCCTGAGCGCTCCCTACGGATTGAGTTACACGCCCGGCATGTGGCTCAACTCGATCCAGGTGTCGAAGGGCGTGGCTTCGGTCACGGCGGGCCACGAGGCCATTACGGGACAGATCAACCTCGAACACCGCAAGCCGACGGACGACGAGCGGCTGTTCGTGAACCTCTACCTCGACGACGAACTGCGTCCCGAGGCCAACATTTCGACGGCCTTTCCCGTGACGAAGGACAAGAAACTGTCGAGCGTCATCCTGCTCCACGGTTCGATGGACACCGACGCACGGAAGATGGACCACAACCACGACGGATTCCGCGACCTGCCGAAAGCCGACCAGATCAACGTGGCCAACAAGTGGCTCTATGCCGCCGACAACGGCGCGCAGATCCGCTGGGGCTGGAAGTTCGTGCAGGAGAACCGTCTGGGCGGTATGCTCGACTACAAGGATACGAAGGCCATGCGCGAGGACATGGAGAAGAACTGGGACTGGCGGGCCGGCGACAAGAAAATGCCGCTCTACGGTTCGCACATCCGCAACCGCAACGCCAACGGTTATTTTAAAGTGGGTATGCCGGTCGGTCCGGCGGTCTACGACCCCGACGAACAGGACGAGATGCGTTCGAACCTGGCGTTCGTCGCCGACTTCGACCACTTCAGCGAAGACGCCTACTTCGGGCTGAACGACTATACGGGCAACCAGAACTCGCTGGCGCTGAATCTGATGTACAACCACTATTTCACCTACCGTTCGTCGCTCATCGTCGGCGTGCAGGGGCATCTGGACTACTACCGCGAGAAGCTCCTCAATCCCACGCCGTGGATCGCCGCCAACAGCGTCCGCGACTACGATTTCGACCGCAACGAGCGCGAGGCGGGAGCCTATGCCGAGTATACCTACGCCATCAAGGACAAGTTTTCGGTCGTGGCCGGACTTCGCGGCGACTACAATCACTATTACGACCGCTTCTTCCTCACGCCCCGCGGCCACCTGAAATGGAACATCACCCCCTCGACGACGCTCCGCGGCTCGGCGGGCCTGGGTTACCGTTCGACGAACGTCATTACGGACAACATCGGCGTCCTGGCCACGGGCCGGGCGATCACGTTCCTCGACAATGAGTCCGGGAAGTTCGATTTCCGGAAATTCGACCGCATGGAGAAGGCGCTCACCGTCGGCGGAAGCCTCACGCAGACCTTCGGGCTGGTGAACCCGGGCGATGCGACGCTGAGCTTCGACTATTTCCGCACGCAGTTCTACAACTCGGTCGTGGCCGATCAGGAGATGTATGCCGACCGGATCGTTTTCTACGATACCGACGGCCGTTCGTACACCGACACCTACCAGATCGACTTCTCGTGGTCGCCGGTCGAGCGTCTCGACATCTTCGCCACGTTCCGGTACACGGACAGCGAGATGACGATCCGGCGCGCCGACGGCGGTACGGCCCGCGTGGAACGTCCGCTGGTGAGCGAGTACAAGACGCTGCTCAACATTCAGTACGCCACGAAGTTCCGCCGATGGGTGTTCGACGCCACGGCGCAGCTCAACGGTCCGGCACGCATCCCGACGCAGACGGGCAACCTCGACGACAGCTACTATTCGCCCCGTTATCCGATGTTCTTCGCGCAGGTGAGCCGCAAGGTGGGCAAGTTCGACATTTACGCCGGGTGCGAGAATATCGCCGACTACCGCCAGAAGGACCCGATCCTCAATGCGCAGGACCCCTACGACTACAAGTTCAACTCGATGAACGTCTGGGGACCGCTCATGGGCCGCAAGTTCTATGTCGGTCTACGGTTTAATCTCTATTAGGACTGTTTTGAAGACCGATATGGAACAGTGCAGCCAATCCCTCCGAACCTCCCTTTTCAAAGGGAGGCTTGGAAACAGGATAATGAAATTTTCGAAACCTTAAAATAACAGCAAGATGAAAAAGATTTTGATGATTTGCCTGGCTCTGGTGATGGGCCTCGGCATGTGCGTTGCGGCCGGCAAACCGGCACAGAAAAAAGAGGTGACGACGGTATTCGTTACGGACATCGACTGCGAACACTGCGTGAAGAAGATCATGAACAACGTTCCGTCGCTCGGCAAGGGCATCAAGGACGTGAAGGTGGATCTTCCGAAGAAGGAGGTCACCGTGATTTACGACGGTTCGAAGAACAGCGACGAGAACATCGTCAAGGGTTTCGCCACGATCAAGGTGAAGGCCGAACCCAAAAAGGCCCCTGCGAAGAAGTAGCTTCGGCGGGTTTGTTATCGGAAACGGGGAGACCTCATCGGGAGGTCTCCCCGTTTTTCAGTTCCGGGAGGAGGCGATGCGGCGGCGGATCATCAGGTCGGCAAGGAGCAGCACGAGAAAGGCCAGCGCGATGCAGACGCACATTGCGACCAGCGATTTGTCCTCCTCCGGCAGCGCGAGGCGCGGCAGTTCGATGTGCGGCAGTCCGATGTGCGGCAGTTCGGGGCGGGGAAGGGCGAAGTCGGGGATTCGCAGCCTGAAATCCGGCCACAGCGCCGTCACACACGCGGAGATCAGCGCCGTGAAGCAGCCGACGCCCCCGGCCGTCAGCAGCCACGTTTCGCGCCGTTCGCGCCGTGCGGCCTCGCGTCGCATCCGTTCCATCAGCCGCGGGGTGAAGCCTGCGGGCAGTTCCGGGGCCGGGACCTGCCGGACCGCGCGGCGTATCGCATCACTCTTTTCCATTCATCTCGTCGTTTACCAGTACATATAGTTTTTTCCGGATCCGGTGGAGCCGCACCTTGACGTTGCCTTCCGAGAGTTCCGTGATCGCAGCGCACTCGCCGACGGAGCGGTCCTCGTAGTAAAACAGCGTCACCAGCGCCCGTTCCTCGGGGTCGAGCCGTTCGACGGCGCGGTTCAGTGCGTCGAGGCGCTCCTGCTTTTCGGCCCACTCCTCCAGCCGGTCGGCCTCGCTGTCGGGCAGGGCCGCCAGCCGCCGTTCATCCATGCCGCAATACTTCGGACGCGTGCGCCGCGCGTGCGATACGGCCGTGTTGTAGGCGATGCGGTAGAGCCACGTCGAAAAACTGCTCCGCCCGCCGAACCGGTCCAGCCTGGAGAACGCCTTGAGAAAAATATCCTGTGTCAACTCTTCGGCGTCCTCCGTGCATCCGGCGATCCGCGCCGCCAGCGTGTAAACCGCCCTTCCGTAGCGGTCGGTCAGCCGGGCGCAGAGTTCGGTTTCTCCGCCCGCGATTCGCCGGATCAGTTCCTGTTCTTCCGTTTGCATGGTTATCCCGTTAGACGCGCCGCGGCGGAAAAGGTTACACGCGGGCCGTGTTTTTTCGTCGTCTGTAACCTTTTTGCACATTCGGCGTCTAACAGGGCAAAGATCGCAAAAAAGAATCGGAAACCTTTTAATTTTACAGATTATGGATTTTATCATTATCCCGCTGGTGACGGCAATCGTCACGCTGGGAATTTACAAGTTCTTCGAACTGCTGATCTGTCGCCGTGAGCGGCGCGAGATTATCGGGAAACTCGAACCCGGATCGCTGATCGATTACCTGAAACTGGTGCCGATGGGGCTGCGGACAGGCACTACGATGCGGATTGCGCCCGAAACTGCTCCGGGTATTCCGGCCGGGGCATTGAAAATCGGCAGCTTGCTGCTGGGGCTGGGCGCCGGACTGCTTTTCGGTTTTATGCTGACGCGTGTGACCGAAATCCAGTCTTATGAAACGCGCAGCATCGTCTACGGCGGTTCGGTGCTCGCCTTCGGCGGCCTCGGACTGATCGTCTCGTTCATCGCGGAGCGCATCCTCTCCCGCCGGAAGTAGGGCGGGCAGCCCGCTGCGAAAAAGAGCGTCCCTTGAGGGGCGCTCTTTGTTTTACAGGGGCGGGTCCGCTATTCCATCGGCCGGACGCGGACCTCCGTCACTCCGTCCAGTTCGCGCACCAGACGGTCGATGTCGGTCTTTTCATCCACTTCGCCGTAGTGGTAGGGGTAGAAGATCGCCGGTTTCAGCGCTTTCACCGCTTCGACGGCCTGGTCGACGGTCATCGTATAGGGCTGGTTCACGGGCAGAAAGGCGATGTCGATATTCCGCAGTGCCTTCAGTTCGGGGGTGGGTTCCGTGTCGCCTGCGATGTAGATGCGTGTGCCGCCGATGGTCAGCACATAGCCGCAGTCCTCGCGCTCCCGGGGGTGGAATTGCAGATGGCCCGGCGTGGTGTTATAGGCCGCGACGGCCTCGACCTTCACATAGTCGCGCGGCGTGGCGACGCTGCCCGGACGCATCGTGTAGCAGTTCATCTCGAAAGCCTCGGCCGAGGTTCGGTCGCAGAGGATCTCGGTGTCGGCGGCGAGCAGTTTCTCGACGGCCGCCACGTCGAGGTGGTCGTAGTGCGAGTGGGTGATCAGCACGACATCGGCCTTCGGCAGCGCGCCGTAGTCGGCGTTGGCACTCACGGGGTCAATGTAGATGTATTTGCCGCCCACGGCGATCGAGAGCGAGGCGTGCTTGAAAAAGGTGATCGTGAATTCGGTCCCGTCGCGGGCGGTGAGCCGGTCGGCGGGATATTCGGGGGCCTTTGCGCGGCCGCAGCCGAAGATGGAAAGCAGTGACATAAGAATAAGTACGGTTGGTTTGTGTCTTTTCATAATCGTTCGATCCCGAAGTTTGCGATCAGCGTGTGGTTGGCCAGCAGCCGCAGCCCGAAGTAGCCGTCGCCTTCGCCGGGGGCGAGTTCCCGCGAGAAGAGCACTTCGCCGTCGGCGGCGTAAGTCGTCCGTCCGCCGGCGACCGTGATCTCGATGCGCAGCGGGCGGTTGGGCCGGAGCAGGTGCGCCGTGTCGGTGTACTGGCCCAGCAGGGGTTTCACCTCGTCGGCCGGGGCGCCGAAACGCCTGCCGTGGTATTTGCGGAAGCGGGTCGTCGTGTTGTCGTTGCCGCCGTAACCCACGTAAAACAGGTCCAGCGAGTTGTAGCGGGCGAACGTGCCCGCGCGCCAGGCCGAGCGGGCGAAAAAGTCGTCCGGGTGTTGGGGATCGGAGGCCGCCCAGAAGCAGTTGAGGTCGGCGAGCCGGTCGTGTGCGCCGCTGCCGATCACCACCGTCGCGTCGTAGCGGATGCGGTAATCCCCCGAGAGCGGTTCCGGATACCAGAGTGTCAGCCCCTCGGGGGCCACGATTTCGAGCGTGTCGCCCCGTTCGGCGAGCGAGGCCGGACCGCCTTCGGATTCGGAGATCCACCGGCCGGAGTGGTTGCAGGCTGCCAGCAGTCCGGCAAAAAGGAGTGTCGTCAGTCGGAGCATCATGGAATAAAGATACAAATTTGCTGCGAAACGGCAAAATAGATTTCGCATACGCGAAAAAAAATCTATCTTTGTGGCTGTACAGCCCCGACGGAACGCCCAAACAGGACGTGAAAAACCCCGGCGCGGCGAAGCGTTCGGTGCGTGCGGACCGGGGCGTGGTGGTACACCGGACGAAAATCGGATAAAAGCAAATTTTTTCCGGCATCCGTGCAGTATATTGCCGCCGGATGCGTTTATATGAATAAATTAACTTAACATACCGTATGAATAAACTTTTTGCAACAATCGCGCTGGCGGCTCTCGCATTCACGAGCTGTATCAAGGAAAACAATACCTGGAAGGAGATGCGCCCTGTCCAGCCCGGAATGTACATCTATGAGATGACGACGAATCAGGATAAACTCGCCATGCGGCCGGCCAATGCGGCGTTGCGCCTGGCGATGCTGCTGGCCGAAGCGGACAAGCAGGGCGAGGATGTCCTGTCCGCAGACCTGAAGGAGATCGTGGTCAAAAAAGGCGACGCCTCGGTCAAGGTCTGGGAAACGCTTTTCGGTTCGCATACGAAGCTCGAACGGCAGGGTGAAGACTATCTGATCACTTACAGCGACGAGGCCCAGTTGCCCGACGGTTTCTTCATGACGGGTTCCGTGCTGGTGAAAACCAACGGGGCGAAGGTGCTGAACCAATCCTCCTATTCTGCGCCCTGGACCGTCGAGATGCATAACCTCAAGGTGATCGCTTACTCGAATACCGGCCTGCGGTCGGCGTTCAATTTCGATAGCGGGGAGACTACGCTCTATTTCGACGGCGGCGATTCCTATACGATCGAGGCCTCGTCGTTCAGTATCCATCTCGATAATGTGGATGCATCCTCCAACTGGACCGGCCGCTATACGCTTCGAGCCGAGGATTCGAGCCTGGCCTATTCGCTCTGCACGGGCAAGGATTTCAAGGTCGATGGCGGCGCTTCGGGGCCGACCGTCTATACGTCCGATGTGGCGCAGTCGGTGGGAATGGGCTATGAACTGACCAATGGCGTTTATCGCGGCATGCAGATCATCAGCGGAACGCAGGAGTGCCGTTTCCTCTCCCCTCTGGAGTATGATACGACCGCGTTCCCCGCATCGACGGTGACTTACGAATGGTCGTACGACAGTTCGTCCAACACGATTTACCAAAAGATTTACTACGACGGATACGTTTATCCGAAGGATTGATAAAAGGGCTTATTCAGACTTGCTTGCGAGGCGCGAATGGAATAATATCCATTCGCGCTTCATCCTTTTTGCTGGTGGAGGGGCGGTTCCGGCGGGCGGATCAGGGTTTGCCATCGAGCCGCATGACGGAGGGGATGAAGAATCCCGCTGCGCCCACCGCGACGATGACCGTCCCGGCGACGACGAAGGTCGTGGTGAGTCCCACGTTCTCGGCCAGGAATCCCGTGCCCAGCAGTCCGAGGGCCGCGGGCAGCAGCCCGAAACTGCGGTAGAGCGACATGACGCGTCCCAGTACGCCCGCTTCGATCCGCGTCTGGACCACGGAGACGAACGAGGCGTTGAACACGCTGCTGGAGACACCCGCCGCAGCCGTGAAGAGCGCGAACCAGAGGAATCCCGCAGGCGACAGAAGCCCGGACAGCGCGAACGAGAGTCCCACGACGAGATACATCAGGTTGACCAGCACGATGCGGCTGACCCGGTAGGTGCGGGCGCCCATGACGGCGCCTCCGACGAGCGCCCCGCCGCCCCAGACGATCTCGATCAGGCTCATCTCGAACGTGCCTCCGCCGAAGTGCTGGAGCGTCATCAGCGGGAACATCACCCCGACGGGCATGATGAAGAACCACACGACGATGGACAGCGTGAAGAACCATCCCATGCCCGGGATGGCGTGCATGGCCGAGAAGCCTTCGCGGAACTCCCGCCACAGGCCGGGTTTGCGCGTCGTGTCGCGCGCCGGGTTGGGAATCCGGACGAACAGCAGCGAGGTGCAGGCGATGGCGGCCCCCGCCACGTCCAGCAGCAGGATGTTGCCGATCGAGGTGAGGCTGATCAGCAGCGCCCCGAGGGCCGGACCTGCGATGCTCGACAGCGAGGCGATGATCTGATTGACCCCGGCGATGCGCGTGAGCTGCGACGCGGGGGCCAGCAGCGGGACCGACGCCTGCATGGCGGGCATGTGGAAGGCCGAGCCGGCCGAGCGGCAGGCCAGCAGGATGTAGATGTGCCACATCCGGGCTACGCCGAACCAGAAGAGCACGGCCAGTGCCAGCGTGCAGAGGGCGATGAAACTGTCGGCGAGGATCATCGTGCGCTTGCGGTCCCAGCGGTCGACGTAAACCCCGACGAACAGCCCCAGCAGCGACTGGGGCAGCATCCCGGCGATGGCCGCGAGGGCCAGCACCTCGGCCGAGCCGGTTTCGAGGCTCATCCAGAAGATGATCGAGTAGGCCACGACCTCGCTGCTGAGGATCGAGGCCAGCTGCCCGCTCCAGATGACGGCGAATGTTTTTTTCCAGCTTTCCACGCTGTGTCCTCCCTGCTAGAATCTGATTTTCGGAAAGATGGAGCCCATGTGGGCCTTGTCACCCCACAGCCGGAGCTTTTGCCCGTCGGTGTAGAGCATCCGGATGTCGTCCGGTGTGCCGATGCCGAAGTCCATGTTATCGCTCTCCGTGCTGCGGATCTGCTGCCCCTGTTCGTCGTCGATGATTCGGATCGTGAACTGTCTGCCGTCGCTTTGCGTGAAGACGACCGGGTGGGGCAGTGTCGGAATAGCGTGTGCCGCGGGGATTCCTGCGATGAGAGTGGTTCCTGCAAGGGGTATAGACGAGGGCAAAGTATTGTGTTTCATACAGTTGAATTTTGGTTTGCAGGTATCGTTTGGAAAAACTTCAGAGAAAAAAGGCGGATACCGAGGTATCCGCCGCGCTAAAAACCTCCTTGCGAAGGGCTATTTAACTGCTTTAACTATTGCTTCGAATGCCTGCGGCTCGTTCATTGCCAGGTCGGCCATTACCTTGCGGTTGAGGACGATTCCCTTGGCGTTGAGTTTGCCGATAAACTGTGAATAGGTCATTCCCTGGGCGCGGACGGCGGCGTTGATACGCGTGATCCACAGCGAACGGAATGTCCGCTTCTTGAGGGCGCGGTGTGCATAAGCATAGCACAGACCCTTTTCGACCGTATTTTTCGCAACGGTCCAAACGTTTCCCCTTGAACCAAAGTTACCTTTGGCAAGTTTCAAAACTTTCTTTCGACGTGCGCGTGACGCGACAGCGTTTACTGAACGTGGCATATTGTAAAGTTTTTGGAGGACTGCCAGCGATACGGTTCTCCCGCATTCTTTGGGGCTGGTTCGTCCCGATGATTAATTAGGAGTCCGACGAATTTTTTGTTGTTTGTTTTCCCGAGGTCTTTTTTCTATGAAACTCGTCTGACTCCTATTACGGCGTTTGCAACGCCTGGTTCCATAGTTAAAATTCCTCTCGCTCCTCCTTTGTAAAGGGGGAAGACGGTTGCCTACCCGCGACTATTTAACGAGTAAGTTCTTGATTTTGGCCTCATCGACCGCAGAAACGGTTCCCGAATAGCAGAGGTTGCGCTTCTGTTTCGTCGTCTTTTTGGTCAGGATGTGACTGTGATAAGCGTGTTTGCGCTTGATCTTTCCTGTGCCGGTGAAGGTAAAACGCTTCTTCGCAGCGGCATTGGTTTTCATTTTCGGCATTGTCGTAAATAGTTAATTAGTTAAACATAGCCTGCAAAAATACGAAATTTTTCCCACAGTGCAACCTTCCCGCCGAAATTTCTTCGCAATCCGGGATTTTTTCTTATATTTGATGTCGTAACGACACTTTCGGCGGGGGGCGAATCTTGTGCGGTTCGGTTTTGCAGCGGCCCGACTTTTTCATATTATTTGTATGGACCCGAAACGCTCCGGCGGTTGTGTTTCGCGGAGCCGGATGCGGCGGCCGGAGTCCGCACGGAGGGATGTCGGAATTTGTTGTATGAATTTTGCAGGGCGAAGCCCGAAGTGCTTATGGAGATGGAATGGAATTTTATCGTGCGGTTGTGTGTGGCGGGCCTCTGCGGGACGGTCATCGGCCTTGACCGCGAATACCGGGTCAAGGATGCGGGTTTCCGCACCCATTTTCTGGTGGCGCTGGGCAGCGCGCTGATGATGATTGTCTCGCAATACGGGTTCGAGGACTTTCTGGCGACCCACGACGGGCTGCGCCTCGACCCCAGCCGCATCGCGGCGCAGGTGGTCAGCGGCATCGGTTTCATCGGGGCCGGCACGATCATCATTCACCGGCAGCTGGTACGGGGGCTGACTACCGCGGCGAGCCTCTGGGCCACGGCGGGTATCGGTCTGGCCGCAGGGGCGCACATGTACATCGTGGCCGGAGCGGCTACCGCGCTGACGCTGTTCGGACTGGAGGTGCTGACGCTGGTTTTCGGCGGATTGGGGCGGCGGCGGACGATGATCGTCTTCTCGGCCTCGAAGAAGGAGTTCATCGATGCGATGTTCGAGCGCCTCGAAAGCAAGGACTATTCGGTGATCTCCTATGAAGTCGAGACACAGCGCACTTCCGACGGGGTGGTGCACCGTGCCACGATCGTCATCCGGGCCAAAGGGCCGGCCGGCGAGGAGGGGTATATCGACCTGCTGCGCGCCAATCCCGACATTACTGTCGAAAAGATCGTCTGACGCAGTTTTCGCCGTCACGGTCTCCGCTTTCGTTTCTCTCCGCCGCTTTGCATGACGGTGCAGGCGTTTCTGCTTCCGGCGGAATTGCCCGGGAGTTTTTTTCATTGTCCGGTGACCGGCCGGATGGCATTCGTTTGCAAATCGGCCGCCTATATCTGAAAAAGATGTAAACATCTGATATGGACGCATATGTTTGATTTGCAAAAAAAGAAATTAATCTTTAATTTTGCAGCGTTTTTGTATGCGATACGCTGAAAGTTGAATGTTATTTATCTAAAAAATATTTTTCACTTGTATTTATTATTTGAATAATTATTTGCTTATGAGAACCTTACAAAAAAGAAGGGGGGGGGGAATATCAAGTCCCCGAAATTGAGATTGTCGATGTAATGGTCGAGGCGGGATTTGCTACGTCGACCGAAACCGGAGAGTCTACCTCCGGAGGATGGGGTATGACGGATAATTCCGGAGACGGCGAGTGGGAATAACATTGTCTAATTTCAATTTAAGGTAAATCATGAAAAAACTTTGGATAATTGCAGGTTCGGCATTGGTGATGTCCGCCTGCTCGGATAATGATGCTGAAATGCGCCCCACTCCGGCCGGAAATAACGATCTCGTTACGCTTACCGAGATTTCGGCCAGCCTGCCAGCGACCCGCGCGTATCTCGAAGACGTTGAATTCGGTGCGGGTAAAGAGGTTAAAACGCTTTGGTCTTCGGGTGATTATATCACCGTATGGAGCGAGCAGGAGCCGGACAGACTGTTGCTGTACCGTCTGAAATCCGGAGCGGATACTCCGAATGCGGTTTTCGAAGTCGTGGGCAGCGAAGAGGGTGTTCACGGTACCCAGTTCTATGCTTTGTACAACGGTTCTTCGAGTGCATCGAAGCAGATTACGTTGAGTTCGGTGCAGAATAACAATATAAACAGGCCTTCGAACAATATTGCCGAGGGTGCGGCCCCGATGGCTGCTTATGCAGCGGTAGAGGACGGCCACCTTTCGAATGTCAAGTTCGCCTTTAAGAACCTGTGCGGTATTATGGCCGTTACGGTGACTACCGATATCGATGCCACTTTGTCTTCGATCTCGCTCACTTCGACGACGAATCTTGCCGGTAGCGGTGAAGTGAGATTTATCGACGGTGTGCCGTCGTTCCGTGTCACGGCGAACGCAAGCCGTACGATTTCGCGCGAACTCGGTAATCAGGAAGTAAAAGGCGGTGCCCCTGCAACGTTCTATTTTGTGGTTCCGGCCGCATCTTACGGTACGTTGAAAATGGATGTCATGTCTTCGACGAGCCTTGATCCTGTTTGGTCCAGAACGCGTACCATTACCGGTAACGGTCTTTCTATTGGTGCCGGAAGCATAACGCGAATTGCAAATGTTACGGTTAAAACGGCTGCTCCTCATGTTTACGTAGAAGGTGATCTTTATCCTAATGGCGCAACGGGCGACGCTGTTAAAGGTATTGTCTATGAAGTCGCTGAAGATGGCTTGTCGGGTAAAATGATTTATCCTGGAGTTTTGGGTACTGCAAAATGGACGACTTTAGGTGCTGACGGCGATATTCCTCTTTCAGAAAACGGAGAACTCAATATGGAGAAGGCGAAAAAGAATATTGACGCTTTTCCAGCATTTAAGCTCTGTGCCGATCTGCCTGCGGTTGATAACCAAAGTTGGTATATGCCGTCGAGGTCTGAACTTGAGGCTTTAATTCCTTCTATCAATGTGATAAACAGTTCTTATAAAACACTTAAAGGGGACGATACCGGATCTTTAATTCCTTTAAATACGGAGACCTCGGTTCGAAATTGGTCATCGACGGGATATGTCGCTCCCAATAATGCGGTCAGAGCATATACCGCTCGCTATAGCTATACTATTGATGAAGAGACGGACGAGGATATATCTGAATGGAAAATTTCAGGCTCCAGTGTTTCGAGTGCTTATAGTGTTCTTGCAATCACTAAATTTAAATCCAAGTAATAAGCTTTGCTTTTAATAAAAACGATCTGCCCGAAAGGACAGATCGTTTTTTTGTCCGCTTTTCACCAAGCAGGCCGGACGGAGCTTTATCGGCCTGTCCTTTTTGGGAAAGCCGTGTCAATAGTAGCGGGCGATCTCTTTGAGTTGCGGATCGTGTGCCATGTCGTTGGGATTCGTGCCGGGGATACCCTCGGGGATTTCTTCACCCAGTTTGGCGAACAAGTCGACCCAGAACTGCGGCATCGTGCCGTCCGCCGCGCGGAAATTCATCGGCCGGGCCGGAAAGAGACGGCTGCCGTCCGGGGCGAGATAGCTTTCCCATACCAATTCACTGCAATAGAGCTGGCCGTTATCCGGCCGGAACGAGTAGTCGTAGGGTTGTCCGAGAAATGTCGCGGCCCGTGCGACCGCTGCCGTGACACCCGTCGTGTCGCGCAGACGCATTGCCACCACCGCCGGACGGCCTTCGATCCGCTGCGCGCGGGCGAGAAAATCCGCCAGCGCCGTCATCCGTACGCCGCCGTCGCTCGTGGCTTCCAGCACCGAATCGGCTCCGCCTGCCGGAACCGCAATTCCCACGTGCGAGTAATTCAGTTGCCTCGCTTTGCCCGTTGCGGCGGTGATCGCTCCGGTCATTTCCGAAGTTTTTCCAGCCTGGAACAGTAAATCGCCCGGGCGCAGATCCGGGAGGTTTCGGCCGCAGGAAACGGCGGAAAAGAGTATACTTATATATAATAAAGACCGCATGGCTGTTGTTTTGAATTTGTCACCGCAAAGATATTAAAATATTTTTAGAACTAACTCGCTGATCCATAATCGGGTGTAAAAGCTTCGCGAAAATTGTCGAAAAAAAGTCCTCGAATTATTTGGAAGTTGCCCGGAAAAGTCCTTATCTTTGCACCCGCTTCGAGAGAGAAACACCGCTCGAAAGCGACAAAAACAGGTTCTGAAAAATTTTGAAAAAAGTTCCGAAATCTTTTGGAGATTCAGAAAAATGACTTACCTTTGCACCCGCTTCGAATGCAACACACGGTTCGAAACGATACGAAAAAAGGTTCTGAAAAAATTCTGAAAAATTCTTTCAAAAAGATTTGGTGGTTCGAAAATAAACACTTACCTTTGCACCACTTTCCGCTGAAAAATCGCGGTCAGAACAACGGGAGAGGCCGAAAGGCGGACCTTGGCAAAATGAAAGAAATTGTTCTTATAGTAATATATTGAACAGCGTTCTTTGAAGTATTTGAGCAGCTAAAAGTTTTTTCCACTCTCGCAAGAGAGTGATTTCAAACAATACCTTTGAGATTAGAGCTAAAGATTTAGAACAAAACATTTTATACAATGGAGAGTTTGATCCTGGCTCAGGATGAACGCTAGCGGCAGGCCTAACAC